>Ga0247763_1000967_pt1 | contig 17158 bp, 15 predicted proteins | sample UWRJL141409B4_FD_179926 | JGI IMG/M metagenome (GOLD analysis project Ga0247763, IMG submission 179926) | Plant litter microbial communities from Arlington Agricultural Research Station in Wisconsin, United States - UWRJ-L141-409B-4 | ecosystem: Environmental > Terrestrial > Plant litter >...
TATGGATGTATGTACATGGTGTGTTTCTGCGCCAATTTGCCGCGAACATCCCACCAAACCCCCCTCTGATCGACACGCCGCTCAAGATGAGCCAAGGCCCGCAAAATTTCCCATTGACCGATCAATTCTGATCTGACGGACAGTAGGAGTCAACATCATCTTTGGCAATCAGACGGGAAACAGATCCCCGAACAAGAGCAGCACGCACCCATTGCGACAAGTCCCGAAAATCTGCAAGCATGTGCCAGAGGATGACGACGTCAGCACAGGTCAGACCGTTTGGGGACAAGTTCGATCTGAAGCGCCGCCTGGGCTGACGAGGCGGCTTGCCAAATAATCCCCGCTGCTGCTCGCGGCTCCAGCTGTTGAATCCATGTTGCTGGACCTATTTGGAGGCTTGGCTGGGCGACGTCTTAGCAAACACCACTGTGTAAGAAGAATCTGGCCTGGCAGGACACAGTGTGAGGAGAGGTCTGGATGAAAGCACCCCACATCTGGCTGCATGTTACAGGGATCTTGTCACCCATGTCCGAGATCCACGAACATCGCCTGCATGCAAATGCACCCACTTGGTAGTTAAAACACCCACCACCCCTGTCTGCCTGGCGTGGGAAAAAAAGTTGGACGTCAGTTCCGCTCCTCGTCACCAATCAGCGAGTGCCATTTTCAAAGACCACTGGCCGATGTCGCCTGTGACAGCCAGCGGAAACGCCATACACTACACAGTCACCAGTATGCTACGCTGAATTGGGGTCCCCTCCCGCTCCCAGTCCGGCGGTGTTGGTTCTGGAACCAACCCCCCATCACCCGAGGAGAAGTCGACACTCCCCCGCCCAGAAAGATCTCGATGTACAACCGGGAATGGGATTTACCTTGCACAAAGAAAGGCAGAGACGAGGGGGTGCGGATCATCTCCCACCACCAGCCCATACGCGTTCACATATATGCCTTCCGAAGCAGCTGATCAGCACGGGGATCATTGAAGATGCCGTCTCGGCGTAACGCTCGAAGGACCCCGCTTCGTGATGCTCGTTGCTGTTACTACCTTTGCCTGCCAGGATCTCGAATGCATGGGGCCTAAAGCCCGTCTTGGCTTCATATCGCCCGAATTGGAGGGAGGGCGACGAGGGCAAGAGGACAAAAATTCCTCGTGGCTCTATTTCTGAGGAGGCCGGCCAATGGCGTCGGGCAGCATCCAGGCCATTGCACACATATTGAGGCATGCAGTGCAAGGAAAACGAGAAGAAACGCTGCAGTAGAAACCGAATTCGGCCATGACGACGCTTCCTCCTGTTGGTCTGACCTGCCGCGAACACCCTTGTAAGAAACGCAGTCGAGTTTCGGTACATGTGGCTTCTTTTTCTAGCAGTCTGCGCGACGGCAAGGCGGAGCAATTGGATGGTGTTTTGAGGCCTGGGCAAAAGGCTGCTGTAAAAGAATTATCAGCAGAAAACGGCGCGCCGCGCATCGTCGCGCCAATCAGGATCGCACCTGCAATAGCCTCGCAACTCTTATCTACCCCCTCTCCACCCAATCCGACGTCGAAGACAAGGTTTTTCGAGATCGCCCTACGCCGCACAGACATTTGTAGGCTTGGGAAGTGCTCTGTCAATGACTGCACCTCAGCGCCGAGGATGCTTGGGTCTGCAGCATAATATTTATGGCCCACGCACACCCGCTCACCTTCATTTTTCCATCTAGACCGGACAGGCCGTGCGCGGCAGGACGGCACAGGACCTTCCACATCTTAGCGGAGAGACAAAGTGCTGGAAGATGCGGCCGTGGAACGTTGCAGCTTCGACCCTGAATCCAGAACATTGACACACCACCGCAATTGGACAGAGCGGATGCTGGCTCAGTGAGCCGCAATGGCGCTCGTGTTACGCATCCTCAGGTGCATCTTTCCGAACCTTGATTATGATTTCTCCAACGAGCCCCTCACCTCCTATACCCCAGAACGAAGAAGTGGGAGAGGGGGAAAGATGTGCAATTCCATACCCGTTGCGACCGGAGTGACATCGTCTCACAACAAGCCACCAGCGCCCCGAGAGTGGGGGTGAGGAACTACTGCACTGCATGAATCAAAAGGGCGTGTGCTCTCTGGGACGAGTTGTACACCACGAAATTTAAACATCTGATATGCGTCAACCCCTTGTTACCGCAGTCGGAGAGCTAGCCACATCCCTGAGCGACGCTGCTGTCCTGCGTATTGTGCCTGTTGGAGCGTCAACTTGGCTGGCTAGCTACCTGTCAAGTCTAGTGTACGCAGCAGTCGTGGCCGACATCGGTGCCTTGCCTCACTGCCTGTCCTTCCGAGTTCACTCTGTGACCGCCCCGATTGGCTAGAATGGGGGACTTACAAGGCCAGCCACTATTGTTGGCTACCGAATTCGCCCGCAGCTGACCTTGAGGCAAATACCCTACGTAAGGTAACTATTAGAAACGAAAACAAATCTCCTCATCTGACATGATGACGCTTCTTTTTTTTTTTTTTTTTTTTTTGGACGCGTTGAGCCTGTCAGTCAGCAGCGCATGCACCAGTGGACAACTCATGCGGTCCGGGCTTGTCCGTCACCGCATCCACGCAGAAGCAGGCTCTGCTTCCGAGAATTCCCGAGCGTTGAGGGCCCCTAGCGTGGAGTGCGAGAATTGGCGAGACGCCTCATTTGCGCTTTTTGCCTCCTGGGAATTGAGAGTGTGTGGTAGGAGGAACAGGGGAGCTCAGGCAGGAAGCTTGGAATTACCTCACCAAAACTACGCTACCCCTGTGCGAGTTCGGGACGGGAAAAGCTTGGATTATCGGCTTGGTTCCCGAGGAGGAAGACCCCAACTTGTCCAAGACATAGTTTATAGCTAACATTCGGGAGAAAACGAGACGAGGGCTTGGGGGTCAAGGATCTAAGTAGGCCTCCTATGCCCGCAACACTCCATTTACGTAGCGGGCCAGCAGAGTTCTCGTGGCACGGGATGTTTAGGGGGAATCGAAAGGACGTCCGATGAAGCGGGGGACGCAGCAATCTGGCAACCGATGGTAAGCCGCCGCGCTAGATGGAGCGTCGGGAGACGCTGTGAAAAACTCTTGTGAGATGCAGATTGGTCAATGGACTGCGAAACCAATGGCAAGACTCCGATGTCCCTCCGCCCACAGTCAATTTTTGTCATTCTGTGCTGTGCAGGTGGGCTTTGGTGGGCTTTGGGTGGTCTCGCCAGAAGTGGCCTGTTAAGAGAAAGCAATTACTCAGCGGGGCGGCAAACGGTCGAGACCTCGCAAGAGAGAATGAGCAAAAAACGCCATAGTACCGTCGTTTTATCGCCCTCATACCATTTACCATGTGAGACCCAATGAATACAAGAACAGACCGACCACACGCGACCAAGGTCTACACTTGGACTGGTATCAACGTACAACGGCATATGGCTCACCTGGAAGGTCCTTGTCAAGTTGTGCGGGTGGGGTCAAAGGCACAGACCCCTGTCGCAGAGTGTCGCCGCATCGTGGGGTAAGTACACTTGTAGGCCGTGCAACAACGAATCTCAATGCCATTTCACACTGTCTCCGAATTGACTTGGATTCTGGAACATGGTGACGAGAACAGACTGCGACAACAAAGTAACTTCAATCACTGGCGATACAGCAGTAACGTTGCCTAGCTCTCACCAGCAACTCTGACCAAAGCGCATCACCGCTTCAGCGCCGCCTCGCGCCACCACGCCCCTCCCCCTGCCGAAACCCAAATCCAAACGAGCATAACTACAACCATGTTTTCAGTTCTTCCAGACCTTACTCCTCGAGACGTAAGTTTCCATACTTTACTCCCCTCTCTAACCTTACTCTGCCGGGGATTTTACATGGTTAACCTACCTTTGCTTCCCTGTCCAGTCGCACTCCCTCTGGTACACCTCATCTCGCAACCCTCTCGCCCACCCCCCGGGCTATGGGCACAACCACAACAACACTGCCTCAGTCCCCGGTTACGGCTACCAGACCGATCCATCCGCACCCACTGACGCCGTGAACAGCCCCCCATCTAACCCGCGCCAGCGCCTCGGTCAGCATGCCTCTGTGTTAGTAATTGAGCGATCTGCGCTGGGACGGCTGCGCGAGGACGAGCGCACCAATGAGCGCCGCCGTGCCAATGTGGGCAACCTCGGGAGCACGTGGCTTAAGCCGCCTGGGGTGATGAAAACGCTGTTTCAGATGAGGGAGGAACGGCGTGAGGCGGAGGAGCATGCCGAGGCGATGCGGCGAGAGATGCTGGCGCAAGAACTGGCCGAGGCGGAAGCGGCTGCGCCGGGGATAGGAGCGGAAGGGGAAGCGGGGGTTGTGGGCATGGATGTGGCAGATGAAGGGATGGGGATGGGGATGGAGGGTGAGGAGGATGTAGGGAGAGACTTGGATGATGATATCCCCGATGCGGATGAGGGTGGATTTGGATTCGACGGGGCGAGCGACGAGGATGATGACGAGGTCGACGAGGATGAAGACGAGGACGACGGCGAGACGGGGGCGTTGGGCGGCGACAACGAGGCACGCCAACTGAGACGAGTTCATCAGCGAGAGCTACAGAGTCGCATGGCGACGATGCGGGCTACGGAGAACCGCATGCGAGAGGTGATTGCGCGCGGTCAGGGGCCTGCAGCGGCCGGAGACATCTACGGCCCTGATGAGGATATCGATGAGGAGGATCAGGCCCATGTGCTGGAAGAGGAGGATTTTGTCGTGTCCATGTATCCTGATGAGTTGGAGCCCAGCATGGACATGGGTATGGATGCGAATTTGGATGACGATATTCCCGAGGCCGAGGATGGCTATGAGCACACTGACTCGGAGGCCGAGCTAAGCAGTGACGGCGAAACGGGTCATAATATCAGCTACGGCGGCATGCGCGCTCCCCAGCTACCGCCGCCCCGTAGTCGCATTGGTGGGCCTGGACCAAGGAGCAGCATAGGCGGCCCCGGACCAAGAAGCAGCTTGGTTACTAGTGGCGGTGGTGGTGGTGGTGGCCCGAGGAGCAGTCTCGACATCAGCAGCATCCTTTCCAGAGATGGCAGCAGCATCATGGGAAGTAGCCCGCGTCTGCAACGAAGAGGCTAGGAAACCAAGGTATGGATGGATGGATCGGATTGGAGAGAAATCTGATCACACAACAGCATGAGATACCCGCTTTGGAGTTGACGTTTCTGTGAGGCCAGAGGTTTCATAATCAACGCGGAACCTGTAGTCCAGCTGACCCTCATAAGGAAAAGCATGGATATGTAGTAATATTAATCCCGAGGTCGACGTCTATGCACTGTCACCATATCGTGATCCTTGTCCCTCTTGTCTTGGTATTGTTACAAGCAGTAAAATAATGCATAACAAGAAACTCGGCGTGAGGTCATCATTTTTCCCACCGCCAGATAGAAACTCCATTTGCCCCATGCATACGGTACGTGCGTGTTGATCTTGGCCATCATAGCCCAACTTCTTGACAAAGTCCCCCACCCATGCAAAATCTCGAGACTGGCTCTTTTTTGCATGTGTCCCAACAAAATACCCGACTCAGGATAGCCAGACGTACATGAACAGGAATACGACGGCCGCAAAGAAGCCTAGCCATACCCTCCAGCCGACACCAGTCCGCTCCGCCATCAGCAACATGCGGTTCATGGTGCCGCGCAATCGGAGGCGCGTCTTGTCGAAGTTGTCGTTCATCTTCTCTGCTAGGGCGGAGGAATCGCGAATCTCGTCGCCAATGGCTACCGTCATCTGTTTGTGTGACGGTAGTCAGCACTCCATGCCACCACCAACGCAACAGCGAGCCGCCGAGAGGGTTAAAAGAAGGGAGGGGGCTGTGGTAGACGTACGTCCTTCAAAATCTTAACCTTGCCCAAAATCCCCTCCACCTGCGCGTCATTCTGGCTCTCCAGCTCGTTCAGCACCGCATCGCTGTACTGGCCCCGCGAGTTGGGTGTCGCCGGTCGGTACCCCCCGCGAGAACTGCTCCCGTCTACCCCGAGTCCTCCGTTACTTGAGCCAGGTCCCGTGTACCCGGCACTGGGGCCAGCAGGGTAGGAGGATTGTCTGGGGTTGTCGTAGCCGCTGTATCCGTACCCGCCTGATCGGTTGGGGCTGGCGCTGACGGGCCGCCGGGAATCAGCGCCGGAGCCGGTGTATCCTTTGAAGAGGTCGTGGCGTGAGTCGCGCTGGTGGAGCGAGGAGGAGCCGAATCTTGAGCGAGGGGGAATCAGTATGATGGGTGGGTAGGCGGGAGGTTTGCGTTGCGTTGTGCAGCGCTGCGCAGCACCGCGCCCAGCCAGAGTGAACACTTGTTCTTATCCCAAGAGACCGGCGCCGTTGTTGCGTGCAGGTCGAGAAGGGCCTGGCATACCTAGATGACATGGCGACAAGAGTAAAATCCGGCGTTGTGGGATTGCGATACACGCTTCGCTCGCTGCGGTGGTGTCTCGTCACGGATGTGGAAAATGTCTTGCACCGTTCTGCCTCAACTGGTAAATTGGTAACTTTTTTTACCGTTCCCTTTTCGACGGCTTTCTGGCTTCCATGGGTGCCAGGCTAATGAGGCGGGAAACTAGTGTAAACCAAACTGGGAGAGAAAAGGAAGAAGAAATTCACTTGGAAGAATAAAGAAAAGTTTTGCTATCTTGTCAAGAGGCAAAACGCTTCTCGATGTTGAGGCGACCTTGCAAATGCATTTCGTGACCTGGCCTATCAGACAATTAGATACGGCAGAGGGGCAATGCACCCTAGATAATATGCACGGCTTGAGGCTGCCATTCATTGACTGGCTGCAAGCACTGTCCCATCAACGGACCAAGGTTCGGCGCACGGGCCGAAATCAAAGATTTGGAAGACAACAAAGTTTTGCTTTGACAGAAGTCTAATTTCCCCTCAGCGTCTCCCGACATGTGGAAATCGACGACAGAAAGGCATAATTGGTAGTTAAGGCTGCCAAGCAAGCCCACAACGCGCCTCAAGATGCTTCAAGCCGTCCTACCAATCCAGAAAGGCTTCGCTGATGTTCGGCTCACGCAATTGGCCACACAAGCAACGGCGATATAGTAGAATATATCACCAGCACAGAAGCCTAGGCAGACCTAAGGCCCGAGCTGGCCGGCCCGAGACCAGAGGCCGATTTCCAGAAGGATGGTGTCGAGGGCTACAGGACAGTTCATGTGAGTATTTCAAGGGTGCCTCTGCTCCTCACATTGTCGGCAGGTGAGTGATACCGTACAGGTCTTGGGGTTTTCTTTCAACCCCATCAAGTCATCAAGTCGGCTACTGGCAGACGTTCCGTCGGATCTCCGACTCTTGCCGCGAATACTCGAAGTCTACAAGGCGTGGGCCCTCTAATGCTTGCTCAGTTGCGAGTAGGCCGGTGTCCGACGGAAACGAGAGACGTTTTCCAGCTATGATTTTAGGGCCTCCCTAAGAGGCTATTCCTCAAGACCATGCGTACACTGCAGCCCTCTCAGAGCCGGGTTCGAGATGGGAGCTTCGTGGAGCAGCGCTGCCAGCTGAAGGACTTGTTGGCGGATAACAGTCTCGCTGGCTGCACTACTACCTCCAGATGCAGCATACCACTTATATCCGGCCATGCAGTGGCCGTTCGAGTTCTTCATGGTCCCCAACTCAATGCACGGACTTGCGATGTCGGAGAAAAGTCCTTGGGGATGGTCTGGTTCGCCTTCGACCCGGAGTGCATGAAGGCTGGACTGGTCACGAGCGGCTTTTGTACCCCGATACCTTGCAACAAGCCAACAGTTTTGTCGTCGCTATCCTCCTTGAGCCTTTATAGCCGGTCGAGTGTTTGGAGAAGGGAGAGGGGTCACAACACAGCTTCCAGCAGTGACTGTGTTCTCTGCGTACAACAAGCAACTGCAAGGGGATAAGTGCCAGGCGCGCAAGCCGTATACCGAGTCGTTGGAACTGTTGAAGGGGCATGCTGATGGGGAGGTGACGGCGTATATCCCGACAACAATGTGCTACTTGGCGAAACTGTGTGTTGAGTCTTGGGGGTATGAACTGGCAGGGCAGACCCTGAAAGAAGTACTGGCAGTGGAGGGAAAGGGGTATCCGCCGTGTGTGCAGATGGCGGCGAACCCTCCCGGGGAATTATGCAAGAGAGACCGCGGGGAGGAGGCACTTGAAAACTACCGTTTAGCGGCGGAGTCGGCGCGTCAGGTATTGGGCGATCCACACGAGACAACCTTGCCGTATATGGGGGATCTGATGTTGGCGTTGATAGCTGAGGAGGAATTAACGGAGGCATTTGAGCTGAGTTCGGAGTTACTCAAACGACGGCGTGAACTTCGCTTCGAGTACCACACCGAGACAATCGACATCAAGAAAAACTCCGCTCTGATCCTCCCCTTGCTAGGATTCTGGCCCGAAGCGGAGCGCATGCAACGTGAGGTGCTTCGCTATTTGGACGCGGCCCATCCTCACGAAAACAACTGCGCACCATTGCCAATCTCGCCCGCGTTCTTGCGAAGCCAGCAAACCAGGCAAGGCAAGAGCAGTTTCTCGACCTAGTCCACGACACCTATCAACACGCCGGCCTGAATGAAGAAGATATCGCCCTCTCCGCACACGCCTACCTCCGCCCCAAGCAGTCCCGTCTACCTGAGGCGCTCTCTCTGCAGCAACACGTCGTTGTCAAAGACCGATACGACTTAGATGCCCTCATATAACAGCTCAACCAACATGACAACGCAAGCCCTCCGCGAGGCGAGCTCGGTTGCGTTTTCTGAATCTGCCAATGTCGGGAGGGAGGCCCGCTGGAAAAGATAGGGTTGGTCAGAACACTTATTGAGCAGGTTAGGCTCAACACTGCGATGGGAAAGGCGGAAGATAGTGCCGTGCGGATGGGGAGGATGGGGTTGACAAGGTAGAAAAGTGGCCTAGAGTGAAGTCGACAAAGTCCAAGGCGGGCTCTATGTCTTTGCTAGATGGTTCTGAATTCTTGTTGACCATGTTATAATGTGACAGATCAAAGAATAGGTGCACCAACCGGAGTGAGATAAGTGTCATCACCTAAAGCAGCTATTGATTAAGGAGGGGAGGTTTGTAGAATTTCGGCAGAGTTTGCCGGCGGAGACATAATAACTTTGCAAGTTTGAAAGGCTCCAGCCTGATTCTAATTCGAGGTCTTAGATTTTCCTAGCAGGTTAGCCCTTGGGCCAGGTATGTATCCCGGGGTCCGACGGCGGCTGCCAAGCTATAAGTCCCGCGCGAGTGATTTTTAAGGGGCTCTATGTATTGTTGTAGGGGATTATGGGAGGTGCTGCGATGCGTTGAGCAAGAGCACCCAGGCTCTGGTCTTGAAATTCAGGTTTCAATTTTTCACCTCGAGCGGAGATCATACATACCCTCACTCCATCATGACCAAAAAAAAGCCGAACTCACAAACCTGCCCAGATGAGGGCAATTGCAAACCACGCCCAAAAACACAACCAAAGTGCATAAAAAATGACTGCACAGTATACTGTTAGCAATTTTATTTTATTTTAAATATTTTAACGCACTAGATTAGAGCTTTCCTCCTGTTGTGGCCTGAGATTTTACAGGGGATTGTCGCTTTAAGTGCCCTGTGGGGCTGGTAGGCGAGTTTGTGGGTTCGAACTTTTTTTTTTGTCATGGAGCCTCAGTGGTTACACGCCGATACATAACACGGCTTTGGGCGCTAGTTAGTGAACAGGGAAACCGAGCGCAGGAAACGGGCTATGATCAGTGAGCCGAGATCCCAAATCGTGGCGGAACGCTCAACCTCCTTCGCATCTGGATTTCTTGGTTACACCCGGTAACTTGAGTAACATTGCCTGTTTGGTTTTTTTTTTGGTAGGCAGCTCTAGTTTGTGGTGTACTCCGTTTCTGAATACCTGCTCAAGTTGGTGTAGGAAATAACACTAGGCTAAGTATCTTTGCGGAGAGCCCCAGATTACATTCGACAAGAAAGCAGGAGTTTGGCGGATCTGAAGCCTGCGCGCTGTACAGCTTAGATCTACCAATCCGCGCGTCAAAATCACGTCGTACAAATGTTTGCAGCGCGTATCAGTTTCATGGTACTATGTGCTTTTAGACGAAAATGCAACCCACTGAAGCGCTTCTAGCTTAGATGACAACCAAGCGGAACTGTAAACTACAGATCCACAGGAGCAGACCAGACCGCAATCATTAGCCGTCTAAGGTACCATATGTAGTCCTTTTTGTGTCTCAAACGCCCTTAAGCCATCCAACCGACATACCACTTCCCTCATTTACCTCCAGTTGTACTCGTGCTGTTATCAAACCGAGTTCCTCTCTCTGCCGCTCCCTCGCGTCCATACGCTTGAGGTCTGGCGTGTTTTGTTATGGGCAACTTATGCCGTGACCAGGTAGTTCAGGCGAGGTAACAGGGTAGTGTGTGGAGTTTTAAGCATCATCCATCTTCTCATCTTCAACCTCAAAGTCCTCGTCGTCCTCTTCATCTTCGTCATCCTCAGGAGGGTTCTCTTCCGCGGCCTTGGCAAAGTCAATCACCTTGCCACGGGTGCGGCGGCCAATGACGTTGTCGAGGTCAATCTCTTCCATGCCGTCCTCCTCATCGACTGTCATCACATTAGGTTAGCAAGGCCGAGCGCGTAAGGAGACGGGGGTGCGATAGACGGTTTGCGGCGAATCGCAGCGAGTCGTCTAGCAGAGGGAAACATACCAACCTCGGCCTCCTCCTATGGTTCAACTTATTAGCAAATGTGAATAAATCAGTGCGCCGGCGCACTGCCGTGCAGCGCAAAACAGGCAACTAAGCGCAACGGGATTGCGGTGTGCGGAACGCTGCATTGCGGTATGGCGCGCGGTAGCGCAAGGCTGAAGTTGCGAAACTTACCTCATCGGCCTCCTCCTCCTCGTCATCCTCCTCATCGTCATCAAGAGCCATTGAGGTGTCATCGACGTCCTCGGCGGTGGCAGCAGCCTTGCCCTTGCCCTTGAACTCAGCAATGGCGGCACCCTGGACCTGCGCAGCGGGGTCATGGACCGAAGTGGAGGTGGTTCCGTTCTCGGTAGCCATGTTTCTGTGTTTAGAGAGATTAAAGAAGAAGAAAGTGAGTTTGTGCTTTTGCAATGCAGTCTGACGCAAAAAATTTCCGCGACTGTAGTTTGCGCGTGAAGTGAGCGGAGGAGAGATGGGGGGTGTGGTAAGTTGCAGAGGGGAAGAAAGCGGTATAAACTTGCGCGCGCGCTCGGTGAAGTTTGGCGCGGAGGGTGCTGGACAAGAAGGTTGCTGCTGAGTTTCGAAGGAAATCTGTGGAGCCTTGCGCAGTCGCTCTTTAAAACGATTGGCAGTTTGTTTGTGGGGCATGCACGACACAGCTACAATCGCTGTAGAGTCTCGGCCAGATCACCACTGGCAACCAGCTGACAGGGAGGCGAGCCCTGCAAAGCATTGCCGTTTCAGGGGGATTTCAACCTGACGCAACCATCCACAGAACCGATCGTTCTCAAGGCAACCAACTGGCGGGTTCTTTCAGCTGCTGACCTAAAACAATGAAATAATTTTATCGGCATCCGCCTGATCGCAAAGACAGAGGCAATCACCAACATTGCCTTCTGGCCAAGTGTTGAGCGAGGAATGTAGTTACCCTCGTGGTGGAGAGTAAGACTAGTACATAGGGCCCCCCGGGAAGCTTGGTACTAGACAAAGCTACGGAGTTCTCACAACACAATAGTCCACAATTAATAGGATTAAGAAATGTCTCATTGTTGCTCCATACCAAGCTTATCAACCTCACTTTCCATCTCCACCGCCGGACATAAGCAAGAACATGCCAATGGCAATCGCCCACCAGTACCTACAACACCATATCCATTAGCCACTGCCGAACAAGGGGAACCAAAGGAGAACAAGAACACATACTTCTGCCAAAACGACTTCTCCTCAGCTACCACCTGCTTCCCCTCCGCACTCAACACCACCGGCCGATTCAACTCCGGCTGCTTCCCCGCCTCTGCCAGCACAACCCTCACCTGCGGGCCAAAGTCCCTAGTATACCCAGCATCTACGCGGACCCCACGACACGCCACACCCAACACCTGCACCGCTGACTCGTCCAGCGTCAGCACAAAGTGCGGCGCGTAGCCCTTGCCAAAATTCTGCACCGACAGCACCGCCGTAGATGACACCCACCGTGTGGCAGCCTTGTCGTAGTGGCCGATGCGGACGAGGCGGGCGGATTCGGGAAATTCCGGGGCTTCGTAGGCAGAGACATGAGCTTTTATTGACACCGTATCTGGTATTTGGGTCTGCATTTGTTGTTTCTCTGGCGAGGTGGTGCTCGATATTTCTGTCTCGTAGGTGAATTCGGCGAGGAGGGCCGGCGGCGTTTCGGGAACGGTGATGGGCTGGACGTAGATGGGAACGGAGTGGCTCTCGGCTGCTGCGCAGGTGACGGCGCTGGCGAGCAGCGCAGTGAGTAGCGCTGTCGGTTTCATCTCACGAGTTTGGGTCTCGGGTGTTGTGTGTCTCCTTCGCTGGAACTAGGTTTTGTCGTCCTGTGGGCTTGGAATGTGGAAGCGCGGATCGCAGATCGATGCTGCGGTGAGTGGAACCGCCTCCGCGATGTGGGGCGCTGGGCTGGTCCCACTTGTGGGTCGCTGGAGGTTGGACAGGGGTCCTTTCACTTCTGGCTACCACCCGGCCTCCAACGGCAAAGTTGTGAACGTTTCACGAACCCAGTGTGACTTGTTTTGGACCTTCATGAGCTATGCTGTGTGAGAGGTTTCCAACAGCCGGAAAAAAGTAGAAGCACAGCTGTCCCCCGCCACCGGCCATGTCCAGCTCCTCAAAATTAATAAGAAACCGAGAACCAACAAAAGCAAGGGCGGGTCGGCGCGGGTGTCCTGGGTACACCAGTCACGGAGCCAGCATATGGCCTCAATCCCCTTTCCCTAACCGTTGGCTAACTTGGTATCTCTGAAAACGCTATGTACATGTTGAGTCCCTGAAGACCGCAGCAACCCTGCCTAATCGCTGTAGCTAAAAAGTCCAGATGCAAGAAATACCCCAGCCAGATTCCATGAAACCTTTGTTCTTATTATTCAGTTTGAGACAAGTGCCTAGTAAAGCACTTATCCTAGCCGGCTGTTCTGACATCCCCCTTGTCTTCGCTGCTGCTTGTACTCGACTCTTCAACATGGCCAGTCTCATCAGTGGCAGCATCGGTAATATCGTCCGCGCCGTCATTATCATCATCGTCATTTCCATAACTGTCGTCGTCCTCCTCCTCCAGCTCTTCGCTCGACGGCTCCTCTGCCTCGAGCATATAACCCGGACAGCGTTCCACAAGGCCACGGTAGTAAGCGACCAAGACGTCTGGGTTGGGAACAATCCTCCAGTCAACCCTGTATAAAAATTCGAGCTCTAAAAGCTTCAACTCGGCGACCCTCACACCGCCCACCTTGGCATAAGTCGAATTGTTCCAGAATGCGTCAGAGAGTCCCTTTGCGGCCACAGTAGCCGCCGTGATGAGGAACCGATGGACCGTAAGGGTGTTGATTGTGAATTCGGGGTATAGAGCACAAAGTCGGTCGATGTAGTAGACCATAGAGAGAAGAAGTGGGGGCGTCAGCGTGGCGTGCTTTGCCAGCCTGTGGAGATAATCCAACACTGAAATGCCTGGCGCAGTCCTACGAGCATGTCAGCGACGTGTGAGAGACCTAAAGGCCCGCGCGTTGCCTTACCGAGAGTGAAACCTGGTAAGATGGCCAGTCCTAAGGGCCAGTGCGTCGTTCGTTTCGATAAGTTCGCCGAGCATGTGCGAGATGAGAACCACCATGTCCTCGACGGCGCAATGCTCGTACCGCTGGGGCAGGAACTTCGGCGGCGTCGCTGAAGGTTTTGGCCTCTTTGTGAGGGTTGAAGGGCTATGTGCGGCATTTGGCGGCCCAGCACGGGTGTCGATGATCTCGTCCGTGCTTTTCCTTTTGGAAGGTGACAGCGGTTGTACAGCCTTCGCCGTCGGTATTTCTTTGCGCTCCCTCGCGTTCTCGGGTAGAGTCTTCGCTGGCTTCACCGGAACTTCAGGGGCAAGCCGATCCTGCTGTTCGTCAGGCAAAGCCATGGCCTTCGGGGCCGGCGGGGGCGGGGGTTCTAGCCGATCCCCCCCGGAAGGTTGTGCGCGAGAAGGCATGACGCCGATACCCGTAGCAGCGTAGTCGAAGGGCTCCATGGGCGAGTATTGGGTTGCTGCGTCTACATATCTCTTTGCCCGCGTGAACGAGGGCGACGCTATCGAGGTCGCTGGAGAGGAAATCGATTGGCGGCGAGAGAGGGCGCCCGACACCCAGGAAGGAGACTGTCGCGGCGAAGGCACGCTTGCATAGTGGAAACCTGCGAAAGCGCTTCTCGGGGAGGCATTGACAGAGGTTGAGAGGGCCGGGGATTGGACCAACATCATCCCAGCCTCGTCATCCTTTCACCGGCGGTTGAAAGGTGAGAGTGTCGCGGGGAGGCTGCAGCGGGGCCTGCAAATGCGTCCCTGCTCCGCAGAATTTCACACTTTTTTTCTCCACCAAGCGGGATTTCCCCCTTGGCGGTGTCGGAAAACTGGGACCCAAACCAAAGCCGCCCAGTGACAGGAAGAACCACGGTTGGTAATTGATGTTTCAATTCCTAGTCGCCTGAGAGAAGTGGGGGAAACGCTTTCCGATTTGGGGGGAGGGTGGTTTTTAGTGTCGGTGATGGTGCAGGGAGTTGGCGGACGAGCGCTCCCACTTATTAAGAGTAACAAAATCTACTGTAACCGGTCTGCTGTCACTAATCAACGGTAACCGGTTTGTATCGGGCGCCTAACTGATTTCAACGACCGAGGTCTCGCTGCAGCGAATGGTGTCTGACCATACGGATCACGTTGCCACGACGGATCGGGGCCAAGTCTGCCAGCACGTTGACAGTGCTGGCGACGCTATTGGCTTGACTCGGCCGTGGAACATGGAGCTGGGAGGCCAGACTGCATCAGCACCTTAGACAGCTACAAAGCTGGACTCCCACGCTTCCCTGCCCAACAAGCCAGCTTCCGCCTCCCTGTGCGTTCGGGAGGCTTGCCATGGATCCGGGTGCCGCAGCGTTGGGCTCAAGGGGCGGTGTGCGGTTCCCGCCTGTTTGATATATTTTCTTGACCGAATGCGCCGCCATCGGGTCTGTCGTCATGACTTGCGAGAAGCTGATGGACAAGCTCCTGTAAAAGGAAGACGTAATCAGAGGCCTGCAATTAGGTAACGACCAAAGTAGGCGCAAGTCAGACGACCCAGTGCAGAATAAAGACGTGGCCCGTCCATCGGTTGTGGCATTGGATTTGTTTGGCGATAGCTTAGCATCTTTGGCGGAGGAAGCCGAGTTTGCCGTTCTCGAGCCTTATGAAACAGCAGACAGTGTGCAGCTGAAATATCTTGCTTTCATCCTTGCACTGCGGTGGACCACAATGTTGCAAAGTTAGCACTCATGCCAGCAACTGTCGACAGACAGTGATTTCCAGACCGCTCGGGGCGTTCTCCCGGCGGTGGATCAATGCCGACTGGAGGTAACTTAGATAGTTAGGGGGCCGTGCCGAGCCTGAACGTCGAACGCCCAGATCATTGGCCGCAAGGTAATCCATCCACCTGACATGGGAAAATCGCACGGTGCCTTCCATGAGGCACAAGCAACACACAATCGCATGTCCTACGAAGCACTATCTACCTTCTTTGCCTAGGGACAAGGTGTAACTGTTAACCGCCCCCGACAATCTATTGGGAGCCTTCCGTCCACAGACCCGCTGAAGTACAGTACAATCATCAGGCTGAGCAATTCTTGCAAGGCTTGGAAAGGCTGAAGCGTCAGCAGCCAGTTAGTTGCTGGGTCATTTCAATTCTCACCTCCCTCGCTTTCCCTTTGATTCGACCCACTATTCTCAACGGTGCATTGCGATCCTCGAAGTCAACTCATCTATTCGCCAGGGGTGCGCCGAACATACCTTCCCGGCCATTACCTTCTGGTCACGATGGCGCGCGTCCAGAGTCCCCCGATTCTCTCGCAAATCCGGGTGCCTAGGAACTGCTCCGAGCAGGTTGTTTCCCTTCGCGCTCTTAAGGATGATATTGTCGGACACATTCAGAGAAAGGAGAGGTGGATAGAGAATGGGATCCTCGAATCCCTCGTCAAAAATCTTCAGTCTACTCGACCTCCAACACTACGGAATGGCGACGATCCCCGCAGCGGTACAGAGCGGACGGTGCCTCTGACTGACAACGAGCGCGTACGGCTGCTTTCCCTAGAGCTCATTGCCAGCTTCGCAAATGGTGAGGATCACACTCAAGCCTTTCCAGATAAAATGCTCACGTAACACAACAGGCGGCCCCTCCTTCCTCGCCCCTCTGTACGCCGTCGATGCAATACCAGCCATCCTACTCCACCTGAGCCCGACGGACAACTCCTCGCAGGTGGTTTTGACGGCTCTCCGGGCGCTGAACGACATCGTTGATGCTACGTACCTTGGTTCTTCCGGCTGGAATGACACCTCGACCATATCAGATGCGTTGTTCAAACCCCACCACCTCAGCTCCATGAACCGTATCCTCTGTTCGAGGTCAACATCGATGATAGTACAAGACCAAAAGTCAATAGTGGCCAGGCTAATTAGTCTTCTGTGTAAAACATCACAACATCAAAACATTTTGGCGACCCAGGGTATTTTGGACTCGCTTGCTTCCATTCTGGCAAGCTTCGTGGTAGCGCGCGGAGAAGTCATTCCCGGAGCCGAAAATGTGGCGCAATGTGACGGCCTGTACGATGCGTTTCCCGATCCCGCACCGCTCGGGGCGAGCCTGGCACTCGTTCTAGGCGCCATATCGACCATCATAGCAGATTCTCGGTTCCGCACGTGCATGCTAATGTGCTCTCCCGCGATAATGGCCGTATTCCCAAGTGTCGATTCGACCCATCCCCCCAGAGAAGCCAAGGCCGCCTGGACTGCCCTCGAGGTCAGCAATCTTGGCAGCTTGCGAACACGGACACCTGGCGCGATGGACTACCTGCTGCCTGTGGTTCCCATAACACAGCAGAGGCCGCTGTCCGGACAGCTCGCTCAGTTCCCTCCGCTGGGTTACTCGCCAACCAATGATAACCTCGCCGCCGGTGTTCGA
>Ga0247763_1000969_pt1 | contig 17127 bp, 8 predicted proteins | sample UWRJL141409B4_FD_179926 | JGI IMG/M metagenome (GOLD analysis project Ga0247763, IMG submission 179926) | Plant litter microbial communities from Arlington Agricultural Research Station in Wisconsin, United States - UWRJ-L141-409B-4 | ecosystem: Environmental > Terrestrial > Plant litter >...
TTTGCTCCTGTCAGTGGCCGTATTCCCGGGAGAGTTGGGAAATGCGGAGAGCGTGCGGGGAAACCCTCAATGGCAACATAACGTGCTCTGGACAAGTGCTCTCTGTCTCGGCTTTTTTTTTTTTTTGACGCCGAACCTCGAGGGGCGTGGGTAAGTCAGGGTCGTCCCGAATCGACCGCAACTTTTCTAACCACCTTCTATCCAGTCGCCAACCATCTCACCGGTTGCAGAAGTCTTTCCTCTTGGCGGCATCCTGAGGGCAACCAGAGACTTTCTCTCTCCCTCTCTCTCCTCTGGCTCAAGTAGCTGCGCTACTAGGTCCCATCATGTGGAGTCAAACGTGCATCTGCAGCAGATAACGGTCAACACAGCAGGAAGGGGATGATGATAATGCGAGCACAATGTGACCCAAAAATACGACACTCGCGAAGCAAAATTAGAGTCTTTGGCAACAGACATAGGTTTTTACATCCAAAATGCAGAGACTCTGGGACAGTCACAAAAGCTTAACATGGAAATACATTTGATACAGCTTCAATTTGCATTGTTGTTGTACAAGACTAAGGTAGGTAGGTAACCATTTCAAGATGCGCGCCTTTGTAGGCTGATATCGGCGGAGGACCCAGCACCCAAATTCTTCCGCCGTCGTGCGGGGGGACACGACAAGAAATTCCACCTGTAAGCGCGACCCCGGATTTACTGGCCCGCAGTGCGGAGATCGAACCGGCACTTGCAGCACACTGTGGACGAGGAGGGGACGACAGGGGAACCGTCACTGGTGCGGATGGGATGGATGGCTTCTCCTCGTAAGGAAGGTAGTAGTTTCTACCCCCCCGGAAAACTCCCAGTCGGTGAAACATGGGATGGCTATTCCCAGGTTCGGGTGCATGCGGCCGACCGGGCGATATCGTCACCGTCCGAACGTTAAGGTGGAGGGAGAGACACTTATACGGACAGGCTATCGGTATGTTATGTAGTCAAACTTATATAGGTATCCAGAAATGTGTGCAGCCCAAATCTAGACCACCGATCCGCATCCCCTCCCATTCTCCACAACCCTTGCATAATAATGATGGCCGACAAACACAATGACGGCATGCACGTGGAACGCGCCAACGACGGGGGCGGGCTTGGCCACCTTCAGGATGCAGCGTTGACGGACAAGGCGCTTGCCAATGCGGCGCTCGAGGCGACGGTGCAGGAGCACAGCATGGGCTTCGTCCAGGCCATCAAGACGTACCGGCGCGCGGCTTTTTGGTCCATGCTCATCTCGGCCAGCATTATCATGGAGGGTTACGATGTGACGCTGCTGGGATCGTTCTACGGGTACCCGTCGTTCCGGCAAAAGTACGGCGAATTCCTCAATGCCGAGTCGGGCTTCCAAATCTCGGCCGACTGGCAAACCAAGTTCAACTGCCTGGGTGCCCTGGCCAACATCATCGGCGCCATTGGCAACGGCTGGGCCACGGCCCGCTGGGGCCACCGCCGCGTGCTGGTAACTAGCCTCGTCGCACTGACGGGCTTTGTCTTCATCTCCTTCTTCGCGCCGAACCTCGAGGTCCTCCTGCTCGGCCAATTCCTCTGCGGCATCCCCTGGGGCGTGTTCGCCACGACCGGTCCCTCGTACGCCGCCGAAGTCACCCCGCTCGCGATCCGCGGCTATCTGACAGCCTACGTCAACCTGTGCTGGTGCATCGGCCAGTTCATCTCGGCCGGCGTGCTCAAGGGCCTGGTATCCAACACGACCGAGTGGTCCTACCGCATCCCTTTCGCCATCCAGTGGATCTGGCCGCTCCCGCTCTTGGTCGCGGCTCTCCTGGCCCCGGAGTCCCCCTGGTACCTCGTGCGGACGAACCAGCTCGAAGCAGCCAAGCGGTCCCTCGAGCGCCTGTCAGAACCAGACCACCATGTCGACTACGACTCGACCATCGCCATGATGGTGCACACCAACAAGCTCGAGCTCGAGGAGCGCGCGGGCGTGACGTACTGGGACGCGTTTCGCGGCACGAACCGCCGCCGCACCGAGATTGCGTGCATGGCCTTCTTGTCACAGATCACCAACGGCGGCGCGCTCTGCTACAGCGGCAGCTTTTTCTTTCTGCAGACGGGCATCAGCGCCGACGCGGCCTACGGCATCTCGCTCGGCGGGACGGGCATCGCCTTCGTCGGGACCATCATTTCGTGGTTTTATATCCATCGCTTCGGCCGGCGGCGCATCTGGCTCGTGGGCTTTGCGTGTCTCGTGGTGATCCTGTGGACAATTGGCTTTCTGGCGCTGCCGCAGCCGCAGACCCTCGAGCTTGCGTGGGCGCAGTCGCTGCTGTGCATCGTCTGGCTGGGCGCCTATAGCATGTCGGTCGGGCCAATCGTGTATACCCTCGTAGCAGAGATCGGGTCAACCAGGCTGCGTACGCAGACGGTCGTCTTGGCAAGGAGCACGTATTATATCGGCAATATCATTTGCGGAGGGACGATTCAGCCGCGCCTGCTCTCTCCGGGGGCGTGGAATGCCAAGGGGAAGACGGTATACGAAATTTTCCTTGTTGAATTTCAAGCAAAGAAACATAAAACTAACTTTTTTTTATTTTTTGCAGGCATTTTTCTGGGCGGCGCTGGCGACGCTAACGTTCATCTGGGGCTACTTCCGCATGTTTGAGACCAAGGACAGAACATTTGGCGAGCTGGATGTCATGGTAAGCAAACTTTCTTCTTTCCAGCTTTGGGCCCCAATGGATTACATTACTGACACACACACACACAAATAGTTCCAGAAGGGCGTCCCGGCACGCAAGTCAGCCAGCTATGTTGTCGATAACGAGGAGGTCTATGTCGTGCGTGAAAAAGGGGAGAAATAAAACGAAAAAAAAACCGATTCGATTGAACTATTCCCAGAGAATATACTATACCTTAGGTAGTCAACAGATACCTACACAATCTTAGCGGATGAGCAAAAAGATCCATCAAGCTTCCCACACAGTATCATATATAAAAAGCTCTTGAACTCCTTCGGCACGGTATAGCCCCGTAATCCCCATCCCATCCAGAAAGCTCTTCATCTCTTTCTCAGCGAGGCGCCGAGCTCGCAGCAAAGTGGTGAGGAGGTTTGTTTTCCTGAAAAAAAGACTCCATGTCCTGTACGAAAGGGACTGGGCTCGAATAGTCAGTCGACTTTGATGGCGGGCGACGAGGAGCGATTCTTACGATACGGCGAGCGCGTGGTGGAGGACGGACCTGAAAAGCCAATGTCCTTGATTTTTTGCCTTGATCTGTGTATTTTACACGTCAGTAGAGCCCGAGGTTTGGAAGTCAGGAGAAGTTGCTTACCTACATGGATCAATAAACTCAATACCCCAGCACTGTTCGTCACATAGCATTTGAATTCCTCAAAAGGCAGACTTAAACCATCGTCCATAGCGGAAAGCCGAAAGCTGTTGATGTCCTGGATCTCTGTGTTTGTTTCTAATTTGACAGGCCCAGCCATCAACCAATCATTCCGCATCGGCTCTTTATTGTTCGGCAAACAAAGTCCGGGAGGCGCCGGACGGCGACGGCGACGGCGACGCGGGGTGGGTAGCAATCGGCGCTTGGAACGTGTTTATAGATTTAGCGGTGGCCTCCGAGTAAGAAGGGGGTGGCGCTTGGTTGTGAGTCGCTAGTAGACTACACTTCGGCCCATGTTCCGTTCGGTGTTGTCTTGTCAAATATCTGGGACCCGTTGAACAGACCAAGGCATTTCTCAAACAAGGAATTAGCACTCGGCGTGATTTGCTGGTGCGGTGTCTGGTTGCAATGTGTTTTTATCAGACCAGCGAGTAGGCTGCCAAGCGCCCCCGATTTCAACACTTGGTAATGAAACACAAAGGTATATACGGAGAAGGCCTCAATGGTGTGGGATGATGATAGTTTGTCGCCTGAGGTTCAACCCATGAGCCTCCCAGAAACTCATTGTTGGGCTGTAGTGTGCGGCACCAAAATATGGACTGTTAAATTTTCGTCTCTATCTCGCCAGCAAGATTATGTCATGTTGCCAACAGGCCTGTGTCTGAAGCACGGTAGCGAGCTTGCAGCTCCAGTTTCGGGTATATATTCACCATTTGCACAGCAGCTCCCACAGAACACTTCCCACAGAACACATATCAACACGAGCGATCTTGTCGGTGGAGGTAAGCTTGAGCTCCTCACCAGGGACCAACCGTTTTCCACAACCGCAAAAAAAAAGAAAAAAAGAAAAAAAAAAAGAAAAATGCAGTTTGAACCCATCTCCACGCGCCAAAACGAGCCCGGTGGCTGTAATGGAAATCACGACTACCAACGCACGGGAATGGGCTCTGCACGGTGCCGTCGATGTAACCGACATATCACCTCTCCTCCCAACGTCTCACGTCGTTCTCGTCCTCCCGCATCTCGCACGAAGCTCGGCGGGAAGCAAGGAAGAAGGCAGAACGACAGGCCTGGGCGGATATTAGGTTCCCGAGACAGCGGTTTTCCAGAGGGAACAGTGCCCTGCAGTGCACTCGTGAGGTTTGTCACGATCCAGTTCATGAATTTAGGGAGGTGGGGGGACGCTTTGTTTACGGCATGGGAGTGAACAGCACCGCAATTTTTGATCAAATTGGCACAGTAAAGTGAAGGCTAGATGTTGGTGGATGACAGAGGCAGGTACCTATGACTCCAATCTCCAGTTTGGCTCCGCGTCCTACAACATAGAGGAGGATGTGATAGGGTAGAGAAAGACAGGAGGAAACGAAGAGGGAAGGTTCAGTCACTTGGCATACTAGACAAATAAGCATCCAGGAGTTTAAATGCATAATTTAGCTCCATATGGGTACCTAGGTAGTTATTGTCTATGCGGCCACGTGGGTGAATAACCTAATATCCCCCCACTCCGCCACTATCTCCTCCCACCCCTTCAAAATCACCCCCTTCTCCACCAACCGCCCTTCCACTTCCCCTTCCACCTCTCTCGCTGATTTATCTCCCAAATCATAAGTCGAATGCGCCCCTGTCAATAACGTAACTGTGAACCCCTCATTCACGGCCGCCGCACAAGTCGCTTCAACGCAGCATTCACTTTGGATGCCGAAAGCGACAATATGGTCTACCCCTTTTGCTTTTAACTCAGAAGCAAGATTCGGATTGGATTGGAATGCATTCCCTGGAATAACCGTCATTTCCAATTCCAATTCCACATACCTCAGTCACTTAGGTAGGGGAGGACAGGAGAGGAGAGGGGAGGAGAGGAGAGGAGAGGAGAGGAGAGGAAAGGAGAGGAAGAGGGAGTGGGAGAGGGTATGACTCACGCATAGTCTTTTGCACGAGAATTTCCCTGGATACGTCCAAGCGCGGCTCAAAGACTAGCTTCCAGGCATGGGTATCCTTCTTTAAAGGTCCCATGCCGGGAAGGTCTTCATGTTGGATAAAAACAATAATAGATGGTAGGTTTACGGAGGGGTTAGAGTTCAAGTTGTTATCAAGAATGCCTCGCACGGTGGCCAATATTTTGCTACCGGCTGTGATGATGCGTGCTGCAGCGGGAATGGCAGTGTTCGGATCCGTAGCGTTGTCGTTTTGGATATCGATAACGAAGAGGGCGGTAGCACCCATGGTGGCTCTTCTAGATGGAGGTTCTCGTAGCTTAATCAAAAGGTGGTTATTTGGGAGGCATAGAGGTATATCCGCTCGTGAGGGGTTTAAAACCGTGGGAGCGGCGGGGCTGCAGTTAGAGTCACACTGACAAGCCCCTGAATTTAATTAGCGTTGTCCAGGGGACGGGTCAGGGGCATTGTTTGCGGCCCCTCTCCATTAAACTATCACACAATTATAAATCTATCATTTGACAATAGAAACCTGCTTCCTTCTCGTATTGTCCCTGACGGTTGGGTTGCCATTTTGAGCGGCTAGGTAGGTAACTTGGTTACCTAACATAAGCTTGGTTCCAGGGCTCAGTAACCCCCCTAAAGGCACCCCGAATTCCCCGTCGGGATATTCTAGTGGGTCCAGGGAACCAGCAACTTCAGGGAAACTGATTCGCCTCTTGGAGCACCTGAAAGCCCTGTAGCTACAGGGAAGTTAGGGATACAGGCTGCTGCTGTCTTGGCACGTGACCCGGCGCCCCTCCTGTGCCTGCTAACTTTTTATCTGCAATACGTTACTTGGCGGTGTGGGGATGAAGAACGAGGGTGTTCCAGAAAATTTCCCCACACCGCCAAGTAAGCTCCCTATACTGCATGCATTTCTTCTTTTCCTTTTCTTTTATTTTCCATCTTGAACACATTGCCAATCAAATCAGAAAAGCTTGATCGCAGTCTCAATCATCTTTTTTTGCAAAAAAAGGTTCCTCACAGACATTGAAAACAGTCGTCATCATGCGCCCTCTCACTTTCGAAGATGTCGACAGCCACGTCCTCCAAAAGCCCGACAGACTATACCTTCTCAACCGAGGCGTTCTTGGCGCACGATATGTGCGACAACTTACCTCGCGCAGTCCAGGCAGCATTCGCACCAAAACCCCTGGGAAAATCGCCCTGCCCGCCGAGCTCTGGGACATGATTATCGAGTGTCTCGTCCCTCCGGTTTGGAGTATACCTGAGGATTACATCCTTGTGAAAATCACCACCGTTGAAGACAATAACAACAACAACAACAACAACAACAACAACAACAACAACAACAACAACACCATTGAAGATAACGACGACCACAGAAAACAAAAAAACCGCGACCCTGAAAAGACGACGAGATTACTGCGCTGCGTTGAGCATAAATTCGACATCGACCTGAAAAGCCACTATCTCGTCAGAAAAGATTGGAATCGCGGCGACGTGGAGGACGTAAACACCTTTTTGGGTGGTGGTTCAAACGGAACCGTTAAACTTGAACCCTCGGAAGCAGATCTTCTTCCTGTGCTCAAGGAAATTCCCGAAAATGTACATTACGTCCTCCTCGACTCACTACTACTGCACGACGACGATGAGGAGAGTAGTGTACCTTTTTTGGCGGGGGGAGCAGTCATGACGGATATTGACGTGTCGGATTTAATACGCTACATTGATGACGGGTTCTGTCCCGAGTGCGAGGGTGATCGCTGGGTCTGTCCCGGTTGCAGGCAGCGGGGTGATCGGTTTGGTCTAGAAATGGGCTGCGGTGTTGAACTGGCTTGTCCGCTCTGCATGGGGATGGATATCGCAGCTCAACATGGTGCGTTTTTGCAGGAGCATCATGAGACGTACTTGTCGTATCTTGGCTATCAATTCATTGACCATGAAGACGGCACTACAGAAGAGCTAATGGTGGATCCTGTTGATGAAGACGACAGGCCCGAAGGGGAAGAAGAGATGAACGAGTTGATTGAGGAGAGGCTCAACGAGCTTGGATATGAGTGGGACGGGGAAATGTTTAGGTAGTTATCTATCTAGGTAGGTAGGTAGGTGCCTTAGGTAGGCTCTGGTATCAATTTCGACGTTATACCTGACGAATAATTCTGAACAACGTGCGGAACTGCTAAGCGGGTTTGTACCTACCTACCTACCTACCTAACGAGCTAAACAAACAGCGGAAGGTAAATGAGACGTTGTTATTTGAGGTTTCGAAATCGAGATTCTGATTCTGATCCTGCATATCTAAAACGCGACTTCTTACGAGACAGTTGAATTTTGCCCAAGAGCATTTTGTTCCTTTGTAGTACCCATTGGCTTACCTAGGTACACCTACCTAGGTACTTACGTTCAATGCGGAGGTAAATTTTGCGGAGATCAATTTGTGGAAGAGTCCTGCCACAGTCGAGTTGAGTCGAGTTGCGCCCGCATTAATTAGGTAGGTAGCTGTACTCGAGACGGTCATCTCTAGGTAGCCTTTCCTTCCTTTGGTGATGGAAATGTGAGAGCCCCTCCGAGGAGGCCGGTATTTCATTAGGTACATCTGTCGCCCCATGTCCCTAGGTAGGTACCCAGCATGCCGTTGGAGTGCCATGCTCATGCGATACAGTGCTCTCAATCCCCTTCACCGAGTGAGTTGAGATTTGAGCTCCGATCTGATCATGACAGTTTTTAATTCCCTCTTATATGTAGGTAATATCTACCCAAAATATTATATCCCATCCGACATCTATACATGAAAACCGAAATCCGGGTATCTTATGTTCACACACATGCGCACACATGCCAAAAATTCTTGCAACCAGACAAGAACCCCCCTCTCATTCCCCATCTCTCTGCCATTATGCCTGCATGTCACATCACCAACATAGCATCCCCACAAGCATCATCACAGTCCATAATAACCTGCCTTCCCCCCTGTTGACAACCGCGCCATTCTTCGGCTTAAATGTCGATACCGGCATCGGCTGCCCCGTCGCCAACGGCACGGTCTTTGCCCCCTTGGGAATCTCAATAATATTCTCCTTCGTCGAGTTCATATTACTCTGCGCGAGGGAAATATGATGATTCGTCAGGTCATAAACCACATATGCCGAGCGAAGAAACGAATCACCCAGGATATGCGGCTCAGCGAGCCCGCTTGTTAATACACCCAGGCTGCAGACCCTATCACGGGGAAACGGTAGTTTAGAGGGCAGAGTGAGGAACCCCGCACGGACGTAGGGCATGACGTCGTCAAAGATGATATCGGCGATGGATACATTGATGACGGGCCCTTCGGCACCGGCAGCTCCGGCAAAGCGGTATGATAGAACGAGGGACGGGTCCATGTCCCGGATAGCGCAGTCGACGTAGACGACCGGGTACGTGGCTGAGCTGCGGTCGTAGGCGTTCAGCTTGTCAAACAGGGGGCCGGTTACCGTGCGCGGGAGGTACGTGAGAGTGGTGCCCGAGTCGAGGATTACCGGAACCGGGTGGGTGAGGAACTCTTCGGTCCCTGTGTCAACAGACACTGTGGTGAGGGAGGTTAATGATACGTTAAAGTGGGTGATGCGGCCGACGTCGTCGTCCGGAAGAGTCGGGGTGGACTTGAGTACGCCATAAAACTTTTCTGTGTCGATGCCGCCAAACAGAATGGTGCCTGTCGAGGCCTCCACGTCGTTGAGATAGAGACTGTAGGCCTTGATCCCGATCAAGCCCTGGTTGAACATTTGGTCGACAATACTGGGAAACGGCTTCCTCGTCGTGGTGTTTTTCGTGTAACCTATCCCCAGCATCCCCCATGAACTCGTCGCCTCGAGTGCCAGGCCCATTTGCAAGTTTTGGATGCTGAGCCCACCGATGTTGATATGATCGGTGAAGTACTCGCCGGCTGCGCTGGAACCGTCCATGTAACGAATCTCAAACTCCTGACCACTAACTAGCTTGAATGAGGAGCTCATCCTATCATCAAATTGGTCTTTGCAACTGCCGTAAAGCACCTGCATCGCCCCGTTTCTGCACAAATCCGTCCTTGGCGACAGCAACCATACCTCGGTGCTGCCCGTGTCGACATGCAACGCTAGAGTCTGTCCGGGGGTTCCGATCTCGACCTCGGCAAAGTATGCGCCCACCGTCAGGTTGTTGGCGAGATTCTCATCAAATGGCGCGCGGCGAACTAATCGTGCAGGCAATCCGTCAGTGGTGGTGGCCGTGGTTCCCCCTGCTGCTGCCTGTTTGTGGATTCGGACAGGCACAACGCGCGTGGCATTTGTCGTTGTTGCAGCCAAAGCCGCTAGGGCCAGCAGCAGCACCGCTGACGTTGACGGCGGCTGCATTGTCGCTCGCGCGGCCCGGTTCCAACACACCACAAAATCGGATCGGGTTGGTTGGCTGGGCACGCAAACGGCGCGCAACGGGACCGCAACAAACAGAAAGAACAAGTCGCTCAGCGCTGTGTGCGCCCGCACTCGGGCAGAGAGGGGTCACGATGGGATCTTTGTACTTTTTTTTTGCTTCTGGGCGCTGGTGGGTTTGCCACTGCGCCCAGCCCTGGGAGGTTGGCGCCGACCCAATCAGCAGTGGGTTGCCGAGCCTTTTCACCATGGCGCCCCGCCTGTGGAGCGCTGTGCCAAGTCCCCCAAGCCGCGACGCAACAGGCGCCGAGGCCGCTGTGCCAGGGGGGGGGAGCCTAGAGTCGGACGGCCCGACGCAGTTTGCAGCTCAGCAGCAATCGGGTGACACTGTGAGCCAAGGCGCTAATCCCCCCAATTTCCATGCAACATGATGTCGCGTTTGCGCACATTCTGTTTGCGGAAGGTGGTTGATCGAGATCTGACTGGTTAGCAATACCGATTGTGAGAATGGCCTTCTTGCGAATGATGCGTGATGTGTCAATAGGGGTAAAAACACGGGGACCGGACGCCGGAATTTCCGGCAATCCAGTGGATCCCAACCCACTCACTTCGAACGATACCCGGTGTCTGGTAATATCGGCCTGTTGTCCCGCACTGCGCAAAAAGATCGAAACAATCGGGTTGCAGCGACGCAAGAAAAGGCCTTGAGGTTGAGGAGGGAAAATGTTTGTATTCGGATCTAAGAAGGATTGGTCGCTCCGAAACCATGCCCGACAGATCACAAACTCGCCTCAGTCTTCTCGATCTCCAGCAGGAACGCCGTCCTCCCCTTCTCCCAATCAGCGTCACTCAGTGCCCCCCGGAGCGGCAACCGGCCCCCTTCCCGGTTCCCGTGTCCGGTTACCCGGAACACCGCCTCCCGGATACCGAGAATGCCGTAGCGCACGATAAACTCCTCTGCCCGGCTGACAATGTACTGCAAACGGTGAATCTCGGCCGTGGTTTCCGCGTCCCGTTCACCCTTTTCCACCAGCGACATCAGCCGCACCACGGTCTTGGGGAAATACGCTGCCATACCATCAATGACACCAGCTGCGCCAAACTGCACAATCGGCCCCAGCTGTTGCCCGAAGCCGCTGTATACACGGAACTGGTCGTGGTCGATGGCCGGGTCGAGTGAGACTTGAACGTGATATGACACATTTCCATGCGACCTGATTTGTTCCGTGTCAGCTTTTGTGCCGACCCTCCTTCGGGGCTGAGGCACTTACATCTTGCAGCCTACAATATTTGGATGCGCCGCGAGGTCCCTGTACGTCTCCGGCAGCACTGTGACTTGATTCGTCACCCCTGGGTAGTTATACACCAAAATGGGGATGGGACTCTGGTCTGCAATTATGCGGTACCACTCCCTCAGATTGTCCTGCGAGGCTGCTAGTCCAAAATACCCCGGCGCCAACACCAATCCCCACTGCGCACCTGCCCGCGCATAGTCGTCAAGCCATTGTAGTGTCTCCCCCACGCCCCCGCTAGTCAGCACTCCCGCCATGAGCGGATAGCTGTGAAATCCGGCATCGTCTAGTCCGCGGCGGACTCGTGCGACGAGTTCATATCGCTCTTGGCCTGAGAGGTGGATGGCCTCGCCAGTGGAGCCGAGGAGAACAATTCCAGTGATTCCGGCGCGGGCCAGGAAGATGCTGTGTGCAATCTGTGTGTCGAAATCGACAGCGGGTTGGGGGCCGTCGGTCAAGGGGCGAAAGAAGGTAGGGGAGGGGACGAAGACGCCTTTGGGGGGAATGGGTGCCAAAGCCATGGCATATGGATCGATCTACGTCTAGTCGTTGGTTCATGTGAAGTGAAACCGTGGGTTGAAGTGGCGGGCGGCTGCTTAAAAGGCCGATGTCGCTGCATCGTTGCACATGATGCATTCAACGGCTCGGGGGTTCGCGGGGCATTTGCGGGGTGCTGACTCGGCAATACAAGCGCCGAAGGGAATCCTCAGTTCGCGGCATTTTTGGCCGACGTCGGCTCCACTGTGACGAGGCATTCCGGGCCGGGTATTATTGTGTATACCGACGTCGGGTGAGGATGCGGCGAGGCGAAAGTGGATTTGAGTCTCGGAGAGAGGTGCAATTGCACATATCTCGCACCGAGAGAACGGCGACACTGGCAAACCAGAGCGGCTCATGCAAAGAAAATGGACGCGGCCGGTGTTGACGAGCAACAAGATCTCGGTGGTTCGTATAGAGTCAAGCACCCCTGATTTACGGGGTTTGATGGTCGGGGAGGCAGTTCCTGGCAAGGAGATGCCGTGACGCGATCGTGAATTTGCGATCTCGCATCTTAACCTCAACTCAAACGCACCTCGAAGATCTTGTTAGCTTAGAAAATTATGTGCCAATAGCGCTTCCAGACTCGAGACGCGAGCGACATGGTAAGGCTACGGCTTGTCTTCCGTGAGGCTTGACAGTGGTGGCGAGCGGGGCCGCCTCTGCGCCTGGGTCGGTCGTTGTTGCTCAGCCTTGTCGCAGCACGTGGTAACACCCCTCAGACAACCATGTTGTGGAAGACAAGTACTGGTACTTATTGTCCCGCTGGGGTACTTGAATCCCATGTTGCGGAATACCCCGTCGTTCTCTCGCAACACCCAGGATCTGGTTGACCCCCTGGTCGCTTCACAGCACACCGAAAACGTGATGCGCATGGACAGCGAATGAACGACTTGTTGAAGTTCAGCTGGCTGGAGCTCGCAATTTGCTGCCATTTTGGATCATGGCGAGAACCCAGCAAGCAACGTCCGCAACTGTTCGATGGGAGGGCGCACGAGCGGCCCGTCTCGAGGCCTCGATACCACCCACACTTACCTGACGCACGAATGATCTTCCAGTTGTACCAGTGCATCTCCGGATATGATGGTTGCGCGGTGTGACCCAATTTCACATGCCGGCCTGGGTGTCCAGCCTGCCACGTCCAAGTCGGAAAGCCGTCTCCCACCCATGACCAAGTGAGTTGTGATGTACCAATCAGGCCGTGCATGTCCGCCAATGCCTAGCTGCATGTTTTACACAACTGTGTACGCAAAAGAGCGGGGATCAGCGGCGTTAGCGAGTGTCTCGGCAGCTGTGGTACGCTTTCGGCCTACCAAAAACGCCACGGGCTGTAAGTGCTGGCCAATATTGGAATGCAGCCACTGACAGGAGGCAACCATCCCAGAAGCCACGGCTTCGCACTGCGGATCTCGACCTCGTCGGGTCGTGGCAACGCGCACTCGACGCCTAACGCTCCGACACTTGGTAACTGGGTGCGTGCAGGCTGCATAAAAGGCCGAGCGAGCTGATTAGACTCAAATTTGTCACTAGCCAACAAGAATTCGTAGTTCTTGTGTCACCACCCCGTCCAGAATGCCCAATCCCTCACAGCATCCGACTGGGCATGCCTCCAACCATGGGCTCGACCCTCCCAAATTTGCAATTAACAGATTTGAAGGCGAGATATTCGTATCCATCCTTATTTGATTCACCGGAAAGTGACTGGAACCAACCAAGCTTGATGTCCATTTGGGCGATTCAGTATTGCAGTCCCCAGGCAGTACTCATCCGGAGGCCTTCTCCACATCTTGTGATTTCCTGGTGTCGGCCTGCTCAACTTCGGCGGCCTTTGTGTCTGCTTGTTCAACTTTTGGAACTTCTGTGTCGGCTTGTCCAATCCTGGGAGCTTCTGCATCTGCTGAGGCAACCTCGAGGGCTTTGATGTCTGCTTGGTCAACCTTGGAGTCTTTTGCATCTGCTGGACCGTTCTTGGAAGCTTCGATGTCTGCGTATGAAAATCTGTCAGCGATGTCCTAAATCATAATGGTGAGATAATTGCTGGGCTTACCTTTCTCTTCAACCCTTCCGGCTCGTTTGTCTAGATGACGTCTCACATGTGGGTTGGTAACGCAGAATGAGACAAGCGCATTCGCAATCATCAAGATGACCAAAATGAGTGACAGGACAACCTGGATAACCATGAGGACAAGCCCAACAACCTCGTTTGCCGCCCTGTCCACGCCAACCTGTGGAAGAAACAGGATCATCAGGATTGCGGACACCGTCGCAACAGCCTGGATCATGACGCTGATGACATTACCAGAGCGCAGGACATACGGCCGGCTCCAGATCAAGAGCGATAGCATTGAAGCTTCGACGAGAAGTCTGACGACCGTCTGTGGCAACCCTTCGTGGTTGAGAAGGCTGAGAATGCATCCCTTGACGAACTTGTAGATAAAGGTTGGGAGGAAGATCCACCACCATTCGTGGCGATACCAATCGTAGAAAAGACTATAGCGATTCCAATGCTTCTCATCCTCGAACAGGTTTGCGGGATTGCCATCTTTCTGTGGGATGGTCCAGATCTTCCACGAGAAAAAGCCGAGTACGGCAGTTGCCAAAATGAAGGTGATTGCTGCTAATGCCTGAACGCCGCGTGAGTCGGATCGGAACCCGTCCGCACAGAGCCAGACCCAAGGACTGTAGAGGATCCAGAGGATCAGGAGCAAGAATCGGCCGAGAGATGCCCAGTGGTTCTGTCGAAAGGCCTCGAGTCGCTTGAGGGGAGTGTTGGGAAAGAGTTTGTACCAGACCTCAAGAAGGAGCTTGAGGAAGATACAGCAGGCTGCGACAGCGGCTAGAAGGATGACAAAAGCCACCAGCCCACTCATGAACACGTTCCCGGGTGGGATCCCTTGGAGGGCGGCGTAGGCCTCTGTCCCTTCCACCTCGATTCGAAGTGGACGGGTTTCACCATGCTCCGACATTGATTCGCTACCACCCGGTGTAGCGATAGAACCATCCGGGAAAACGAGGATGCCGTTCTTCAGAGCCTCGACGCTGTTGTTGGTCAAGTCGCCGCCCGAAGATTGACGGAAGCTGTCCAAAGACGGCTGTATCCGCGTGTTCCACGACGTGAGGCCGATAGAGAAACCGAAGCTCCGTGCATAATTGCGGTAAGCCAGAGGAAAATTGACCGACATCAGACCATCCATGGCCATTGTTTGAAACCACCCGAAGATATCGCTGAATGTTGGTCCGAAAGAAGGGGCGTTTGCTGCAGCTTCCAGGCCGCCGCCACTTGGGATGATGGATGCGCCAGTCAACAACAATGCCGAGCCTGCCACTGCTACAGCAGCATAAGTGAGGGCTGAAATTTCGGTAGTCACGCCATTCGTGACTCGGGTCTCGACGCAGGCAACGATCTCCTTCGTGTCCTTGTTCGTGAACTGCAGGTTGGACGTCGCTGCAATGTCGGGGATCTTGTAAGCGATGCCTGGGACCTTGTCCGCATCCTCGGCATCGATGGTTTGCGAGTGAAAGGTCGAGAAATTGCCACGAGAAACTAACAAATTAGCTGAGGTGACAGTGCAGAAAGCGGGACACTTACTTGGGCAGAGCCCCTTCACAAAGGTCGAGAGGTTACAAGGGTCGAGGGGATCAGCGTAGACTTGGCGTCCGGCAACTAAAAGGTTCAAGGTGGCAGTGATGTTCATGGTCGAGTTGCTGCGTCCAGAGACGAAGAAAGAAATGGTGCGATTGTCATTGTTGAAGCTAATGTCGAGCTTGTCAACAACAATCAGCGGGTTGGACATGCAAGTCGTAGAGTGGCCGATGGTGTGGAGGTTGTTCTGGGCACCAAGTGCTACCCCAGCCCAGATAGCCAAAGATATAATGGCCCGCAAGGGCCTGTGAGCAAAGATTCGAACTGCCATAATCTGAGATTGTGTGAAGGGCACGGGCAGCAGTCTGCTGAAAGCTCCCCGCCACCGACCGAGGTCGGGAACGGTCTATATGTACCGGAGCCAAAGAGGGACAGAGCCTGATCAAGTGCAAGTACGGAGGTACCCAGTTAGGTACCAAGGTACTGCAGCCATTCCACGAGGGCCCGCTACACATCTTCACAAAAATATGCCGCCGGACCCGCTGTGTGACTGCCACTGGTTGCTGGGAGATGATCGATTGGACGGCACCATCTTGCGCGGTGTCCTCGCAGCCAAAAGCAGAGCTGGCTCCCTGTCGGGCGTCGGTAGGTGCATGCAACCCCCGGAACATGCGCTGCCATTTGTTGAATTCGGGTGAGTGGCGCAAACAGTGCATGACGTGTCGGTCCTTTTCGGAATCGACCACGGCGAAAAAGGTGGGAATTTGGGCGACGCGGAAGAGCACCTCTTGAGGGAGAGGACTGCTGAAGAGGCGTCGACAGGTAATTTACGGTCGAGGGGAATGAGGGAAGACCTCGAGGAGGACGCCAAGTGACGAGGCGCCTCAGGCAGCATCAACACCCCTGCCCTGATGCAAGCAGATTGGTGCCTGGTAAATAAGGCACGAGCGCCTAGACACTACTAGCGCTCGGCCCCAAACCGCGCTGCTTTCCAGTCCGACCGAAATTCTTGTCGCCCTCAAGATCTCCCGGCGGCGTGGAAAAGCAGATAGCAATCTGATTCCCCGTATATTTGGGTGGTTTGAATCCAAGATGTTCAAATAAACAGCGAAGTCCCACCACTAGCTGACAGATACTGCTAGATCGTAGGTATTCTTTACGCGCTACCATGTTACTTCTTTCAGGAGGTGCCCCTCACTGCAATTTTTGGCTTCACTGAATTTTTAACATCTTTCCACCAAGCCGGCAGGCAGGCACCTTGACAGCCTAGGCTCATTTCAGTCCGAACCCTTTAACTCACACTATGAAAAAGGTTGCCCAAGATAATGGCGCATCCAAATGCTGATGCTGCTGTCTTTTTCCACTCGGCTCTCTCCAGCCGCACCAAGCTTCTGAAGGACGAGCATCACAGAAAGACTGCAGATTGCGGTTAAACACGGAGCCTCGATTCGATTTCATGTTACGCGACGCTGAGCCACCTGCGGAGTGCAGAGACGGAAGTTGTGAAAATGACTGTCGCCAACTTCGAGCAGAGAAGGGACCGAGGAATCAGATCAATGCTGTGTGTCTTGTTTTGGGGATGCACACCTACAGAGCCTGTGGTTTGGTCTTGGACTACATCTCGGAGAAATCCGCTCTTCTAGCTTATAAGCAGATTAGGTATTTTGAGGCATGGGACGCGGATTAGGGTGGCTGTGATGACCCATTGCTCAAGGATAAGATGGTGAATTTAGGAGAGACTAAGGGGTTTCTTTTCGTCTAAACTTGTCTATGATGTATGGCTTTTTTGGAAAGAAAATTTGGATAGCAGATCGTGGATAGACCATTTCGGATCGGAAAGGAGAGAAATACAAAAAAGAAAGGAATCCCGCGCCCCCCTCTTTGTACAGAGAGAAATAGCTAGTTCACCACCCTAGAATCGACATCATTTTGTACCTATTGCCGCCTTTGAAACGAGAAACACTCCAAACCCGCCTCGGGTCAGCTCATGCCTCCTCCAGTGTAGA
>Ga0247763_1000970_pt1 | contig 17121 bp, 11 predicted proteins | sample UWRJL141409B4_FD_179926 | JGI IMG/M metagenome (GOLD analysis project Ga0247763, IMG submission 179926) | Plant litter microbial communities from Arlington Agricultural Research Station in Wisconsin, United States - UWRJ-L141-409B-4 | ecosystem: Environmental > Terrestrial > Plant litter >...
GGCCTACTGCCTTGGCATGATCACGGGCTGGGGCTCACACCACTACGACAGCCTGCACTGGGCGCTAGACTGCGAGAACCGCGGCCCGAGCCGCGTCGAGGCGCGCGCCGAGTTTCCGAAGAACACCGTGTGGAACGTGCACGGTGCCTACGACGTCACGCTGACCTATCCCGGCGGCGTCACGGTCAGCGTCTCCAACCGCCACCCGAACGGGCTCAAGTTCTACGGCGACAAGGAGTGGCTCTGGGTGACGCGCGACGGCACCACCACCTCGAGCGATCCGAAGAATCCGGGCCCCAAGCTGCCCCCTCTCGACGCGAGCGACGCGCGGTTGCTCGACCCGAAGGGGGTCGCGGTCGAGCTGCCGCGCAGCACCTCACATCATTTGAACTGGGTCGAGGCCGTGCGCTCTCGGAAAGCACCGATCGCCCCGGCCACCGTGGCGCACCGGAGCAACAGCGCCTGCATCGTCAGCTGGATCGCCATGAAGCTCGGGCGTCCGCTCACGTGGGACGCCAGCGCCGAGCGCTTTACTAACGATGCCGACGCCAACGCCCTGCTCTCGCGCGCCGAGCGGGCGCCTTACGGCGTCGCCCACCGAGCGAAGACGTGAGCGCAGCGCCTCCCTCGCGGCGCCCGCTAGTGCTTGCTGGGGGCGGCGGGTGCAGCCGGGGCGGCGGGTGTTCCCGGAGGCGCGGGCGCCCCCGGCTTCGGCACGGTCCCGGCCGCGGGCTTCGGCGCAGAGGCAGGCTGCGCGGTCTTGGCCTTCATCCCCGGCGAGGTCCAGTTCACGACATGATAGGTCGCCGGCACGTCACCCACGTTCTTCACCGAGTGCCACTGGTTCGAGGCGTTGAAGATCACCGAACCGGGGCCGAGCACCATTGTCTTGCCGTTCGACATGGCCTCCAGCTTGCCCGACGCGAGGATCACGAGCTCTTCGTTGGGGTGCTGGTGCGGCGCGTGCGACGACAGGCCGGGGTTGAGCGTGGTGACGTGCACCTCGAGCTCGTCGAGCGTGGCCGTCGGCGCGCGCAAGAACTGGCGGTACTGCCCGACGCCGGTCTGCCCTGCGGGAATGCTGTTCCAGTCGAGCAACGCCGACTGCAGCACCTCGGGGCCCGACGCTGCCGTCGCCACATGCCCCAGCGTAAGGCCGGCGCTCAGCGCGACGCCGACCATCCATACTTCTCGACGAGTCATCATGCTGCATCGATAGCCGCGGCCAGCGCGCGCGGCAAGCGCCGTGTGGGGAGCACGGGGCCGCCGAGCGTCGCGGGCGTGGGCTCTCGGCGAGCGCCCGCACGTAACCGTTCGGCGTTGGTTCACGCGCGGAGCCAGCGCGCGCGCTCTTCCGCGGGAAGGTAGGGCGCTTGCAGGCGGATCGGGTCCCCGAGATCCTTGTACAGCAGGTCGCCCGCTCCCGTCAGTCGCTCCGCTCCGCTCGTGCCGAGGATCATGTTCGACTCGATGTGGCTAGACAGCGCGAGCGCGACGCGACACGGCAGATTTGCCTGAATCGCGCCCGTGATGACGGCTCGGCTCGGCTGCTGCGTGGCGAGCACCAGGTGAATTCCCGCCGCGCGCGCCTTGGCGCCGAGCAAGCCGACGGCCTCTTCGATCTGCCGGCGCTCCTCCTTGTGTTGCGAGACGAGCGCATAATACTCGTCGCACACGCAGACGATGCGGGCGAGCGGCTCCCCGGTGATGCGCACATGGTCGCTCAGGTTGTCGGCGCCGCTCGAGCGCGTCAGCTGGTAACGTCGATCCATTTCCTTGATCAGATCGGCGAACACCTCGCTCGCCGGCCGCGAGTCGCCCGGGATCCAGAAGGAGTCCTTCTTCCACAGAAACTGGCTCTCTTCGAGATCGCCGAAGGCCGCCAGCTTCGGGTCGAGCGTCACCAGCCGGAGCGTGTCGGGCGTGTTCGATACGATCAAGCCGGCCAGCATCATGCGCAGCCACTCGCTCTTGCCGCTGCCGGTGGTGCCCGCCGCCAAAATGTGCGAGCGGCCCGAGCTGGACAGGTCGGCGACGTGCAGGCGCCCCCCCGCGTCGACTCCGACCGGGATCCTGGCGGAACCGACGAGCGCGTCGACAGCGGGTAGTTGCTCGACGATGTGCGAGAACAGCACGGTCTCCGGATCGGGCCGCTCGAGGTCGATGAACAGGCGGCCTCCTTCCTGTGTCACCATCGGCTCCGTGCGGAGCTCGAGGCGGTGGCGGATCTCCGTCGTGCGCTGCTTGATGGCGTTGACGCGTCCGCCCGTGGCAAGCTTCAGAGCGAAGCGCAAAAATCGCGGGCCCGCGAGCGGCGGCTCGCGCACCTCGACGCGAATACCGTGCTCGCCGTAGGCGCGGACGAGCCGCTTGGAGAGCTCGTCGTAACGGTTGGGAGCTGGCTCGACGCTGATGACCGGCGGGGGTCGGGTGCCCGCCAGCGCCGTGGGTCCGTTCGTCGTGGGAGGGCCCGCGGGCTGCGACGGCTGCTTCGGAGGCAGGGTCGGCGGCACGGCGATCGCGGCCTTCACTCCGGCGAGCTCTCCGATCAAGTCGACCAGCCGTGCCTCGACCGAGCCGATCGCCGCAGCATCGACCAAGCGCTCCTCGAGCTCGGGCGAAAAGCGCAGGAGCGCCAGGGCGCTCTTCGAGACGCCGTTGGTCGCGCGCCGCAGGATCAGGTGATAGAGCGCGGCCTGGCCGAGGTCGATCACCGGCGCGCAGCGGCCCAGCTTGAGCTCGATGGCGCAGAAGCTCGAGCTGCTCGGCAGGCGCAGGATGCCGTCGGCGATGCCGATCAGGCGCACCGAGTCGGTCCAGCGTGGTTCGCGTAGCTCGCAAGCGAGCGGCACCTCCGAGCGCAGGGCCTCGGCCAGGTGCGTCCACGAACCCCGCGGGTAGGTGCCCTGAGCGCTCAGCTCGCCGACGACGTCTACCAGCCAGCGAGCGAGGCGACCCGTCGCGCGCCATAGCACCAGCACCTGTTCGCTCGATGTCTGCAGCGCCGCCGCGTGCCGCCGCATACGGGGCGCGATCAACTGGCGCCAGGTGTGCTCCAGCAACCGCTCGACCCGCTGCTCGGGCTGCTCGGCGGCCTCGACGATCACGCGCAGCCCGCTGGCTGCGGCATCGGCGCTCACCAGATCGGCGAACACCTCATGGAACAGCCTGCCGAGCAGCAGCGTGGCGGCCTCGCCAGCGCCGGCGACGTCGGACCCCGCGTGCTTCATCAGCGCGCCGCGCACATCTGCGACAGAAAGTTCGACGCTCATCTCATGCCCCCAGCTCTGCGGTCGTCCCCGCGACGTCGAGCAACACCACCGGCGGCCCCTCCAGGACCAGGAAGCGCTCGGCATTCTTGCGAGCGACACCGAGCAAAAGGTCGCTCGCGTAACCCAGGCTCGCGCTCGCCGAGCCGAGCTCGACCACGTGCTCGCGCGCGAGCAGCTCGGCCAGGTCTTGCTCCTCGGGCGGCGGGGCCAGGCTGTCTGGTTCGCTCGATAGCGCATCGACCAGCTCCGTGACGGGCTCGATCGAGATGTCGCCGTCGTCGCGCAGACGGCGCAACCACTCCAGCACGGTGCCCTCGGCCACCGGCGTGCCGTCGTTGGCGAGATCGCCCGACTTGGCGTCCGCGAACAGCGACTGCAGCGCCTCGAGGGCAGCCAGCGCGGCCAGTGTCGGCTCGATCAGCGTCGCGCCTTTTCGCTGCAGCAGCGTGAGGTTCTCGCGCGCCTTGACCGCCGTCCTGGCGAGAGGCAGCCGCGGGTCGCGTACGATCACGAGGCTCGAGCCATCCTTGCGCGGCATGTCTTGCAGCAAGCGCCTCAGCTTCGGGCCGAGAACGCGCCCGTCGGACTCGTTGCGCACGCTCAGCGCGACTTTGCGCTTTCCGGTGAGGATGAGGTCCGTGTGGGTTCGGTCTCCGGTGCGCACTTCGACTTCGTCGAGCTTGGCCATGAGCTCGGCGCCCTGGATCACGATGCGTGGCGTGTCGTTCGGGGTGAGCTCGCGCTTGGCCTTCTCCTGCCGGTAGAAGAGCTCCTCGGCGAGGTATTCCTCAGGGGTCGGCGGTTCGGTCCCTGACTTGGTTGCCCGCTGGTCGAACTCGTGCGCGGCCTTCGTGAGGATCCAGCGCGCGACGGCATGGGTGCGATCGGCAGCGAGTTCGGCGACGAAGGGCTTCAGCAACGGGTAGAAGGGCTCCTTCGTCTGCTTGGCGCGCAGCGGTGCGAGCTCGGAGATGGCGTCCAGCCGGCTTCGCAGTAGCTTTTCGACCTGCGCCGGCGTCAGGTTGTCGAGCACCATCCGACGCTTGGCAATGCGCTGCTGGTCGGGCTCGCGCACTGCGGTCTGAAAATGGACGAGGGCGCCACTCTGCAGGCACGTAACGAGAAATACGTTGCGGTCCGTGTCGTGCAGGTCAGACGCCATGCGGCCGAACTGATAGAACGCATCCAGGTCATCGAGCGAACGCTGCAGAGCTTCGACCTGATCGAAGCAAAACACGATCGGCAGTGTGTCTCCCGCGAGCCGGCACAGGGCCGTCACGGCGTCGCGCGCGGCCTCCTCGCGATCATCGATCGCGTCGGCGCCCAGCCCGAGCTCGTTCAGGGCCGACTCGGGCAGGTTGTCGCCTGCGAGCCAGGCGCTCGCGTCGCGCACCGCGCGGTTCAGCGCCAGGTGCTCGATCACGATGCTCAGATCCCGCGGCAGGTTCAATTTACTGCTGACCTCCGCCACGTGCTGCGAGAGCGCCTCCTTGTCCGCACCCTCGAGCAGCTGCAGGCGAGTGACCGCGGCGCGCGGCGACTTGCCGGCGTGCACCCCGATCTGATGAGCGATGAGCCGCTGCAGCTGGGTCAGACCCTGATCGCGCCGCATGAGGTCCATCGCCAGCCGGCGACGGACGTGCTGCCAGAGCAGCTGCGGCATCGTCTGCAGGCGCACGAACACGAACACACAGCGCAACACCTGGTCGGGAGCATCGATGGCGGTCTGCGCCAGGTGCCGCTGCAGGCGCGTGAGCAGATGCGTCTTGCCCGAGCCCGCGCCGCCATAGAGAAGTAGCGAGTCAGCGACCCCGGACGCCGCCGATTCGATGCCCGCGAGGCAGGCCTTGAAGACATCGGCGTGGATCTCGGGGATGTCGGGCGGGGTCTGCCACGCATCCTGGACGACATAGTCGCGGAACGGATTCTTGATCGCGGCGAGCTCGTTCATGCCGACCCCCGGAGGGCGATGCCCACGTAGTGTTGTCCGCGCCCATCCCGCACGAGAGCGCTCTGCTCGGCCTCGCTCAGCGTGGCGGCGTGATCATGGTGGTGCAGCACCAACAGGCCCTCCTGCGAGAGGTCCAAGGCGGCCGAATCGAAATCCTGCTTGCCGAGCCCCGCCCGAGCCCGCAGCTCCCGCACGGGCAAGAGGGCGCCCTTCGGGTTGTCGTCGGCGAAGCGCCGCAGCGCCTCGAGGAACACCTCCCGGCTCGGGCGCTTCGCTGGCGCGGGCGAGGGAGCCGGGGCCGCTGCGGCTTCCACCTTCAGCTCCAGACGCAGGAACTCGAACACCCGCTCGCGCGTGATGCCCTGCCGCTCGAGCCCGGCCAGCGCCTTTTTCAGCTCGCCGAGCGCCTTGCCCAACGATAGCTTCAAGTCCGGCGGCTCCAGGCTGAGGACCTTCTCTTTTGTCGAGCCGGGGGCCGATCGCTCGAACACGAGGCCACGAGCCGTCGCCTGCTTTTGCCATTGCGGCAGCAACGCCGAGTGTCCGGCGGCGATCCGCTCGACATGCGTCTCCACGGCTTTCGTCGAGAGCGGCCCGTTCTGCTCCAGCAACCCGACCACGACGCGATCGAGCTTCGCGACGGCTTCGACGGCGAAGAACGATTCCGCCTTGCCCTTCACCACGTGGACGATATAGCCACCGCCGACGCGGCTCCGCGCGAGATCGACGGCGCGCGGACCTTCGCCTTTGAAGATAGTGTCGATCTGCGTGCTCAGCTCCGCCTTCGTCAGTCCCTGCTTCAGCAGCACCTCGCGCATTTTCGAGACGAGCTCGTCGTCAGTGGCTCGCTTGGGCTCGTCGGCGCCGAGGAACACTGTCGTCTTTTGCCCGACCCGCTGTTTCCACTCGAACAGGACATGTCCGGTAGCTCGCTTCCGCCACTCCTCGATGAGCTGGGAGTGGCCGGGGGCGGCCTGATCGATGGCCGTTTTGAATTCTTTGCTTTTTAGCTTGTCGGCAGGTTGCGGGCCCTTGTCGCGCAGAAAGTCGACCACGACGCGGTCGAGCGTGGCGATCGGATCGGCCGAGAAGAACCACTCGTCGTTGCCCTTCAATACGCGGAAAAGCTCCCCGGAGGCAGCGCGGTCGCGCGCGAGTTCGACGGCGCGGGCACCCTCACCATCGAAGACCTTGCCGACTTGTTTGAGCAGCTCGGCGGCTTTCACCCCCTTGCCTTGCAACAGCTCTCGTACTGTCGAGATGATCCGTTCGTTGCTGATTGGCTCTATCGGATCGGCGCTGAGCAACGTCGTTGGCCTCTTCCCGCCGCGCTGGGGCACTTCGAACAACAGCCCGCGCTTCAATGCGTCCTCACGCCACATCTCGATGAGGCCGGAATGGCCGGGCGCGGCCTGCTCGAGCGCGCCGGCGAAGGGCTTTTTCTTCAGCGCCTGAGCAGGCAGGGGGCCTTCACTACGAAGCAGCGCGGGCACCACTCGATCGAGCGTCGCGAACGGCTCTTCGGCAAAGAACCACTCATCGTTGTCTAGCGGTTCACGGAAGAACTCGCCGGCTGCGGCGCGATCGCGGGCAAACCTAAGGGCGCGCTCTTCCGCCGCCTTGCCGACGAGCTTGGCCAGTTGCTTGGCGGTCAGCCCCTTCCCATCGAGCGCCTCTCGCACCTTCGTCGCGAGCTCTTCGTCCGTGAGCGGGGGAGCCTTCGCAACCGACTTCTTCGATTCCTGCTTGCCCATGTCCGCCCTCTGCGCCGGCCGGTTCAAAGATGCAAGCATTCCAGACCGGGGGCGTTTTGCAATCTGCGTCGTGTCCTGCGGAGGCAGGACGCGAGCAGAATCAGATGTCGCCGCAGGACGCTGGTCCACTGCTGTGGTCCACGGCTGATCCGCGGCTGCGAGCCATCCCGAGACGAGCCGCAGAAGGACGAGCGACTGACTTTTCGCGCGCTTAGCGCAGACTGAAGCCAGCTCCGAGCACCGGTGTGTGGCGAGCCCTTGCTCGAATTCGACGCTGCCGCGCTGTGGGTGGGTGGGTGCCGCTCGGACGCTGCGCCAACCTCATGACTCAGCTGCGCTTGCGCGAGCGAGTCAAACCAAAGGCGCTCAGGCGATAGACGAGGCTGCGCCGTGACATGCCGAGGCGCTCGGCGGCGAGGCTCTGGTTGCCGCCGCTCTCTTCGAGCGCCTTGATGACGCGCTCGCGTTCGAGGTCGGCCATTTCCTGGCGCAGGCGCGCCGCTGGGTCAACGCTGACCTCGGCGCTGGAGGTCGGAGCGTCGGCCGCCGATGGGGGTGCGGACGCCGGTGAGGGCGCCGCGATGTCGGGGGGCAGGTGCTCGGGGCCCAGCTCAGAGCCCTGGCACAGCACCACGGCGCGCTCGATCACGTTCTTGAGCTCGCGGACGTTGCCCGGCCACGGGTGCTGCTCCAGCCTCTGCAGCGCAGCCTCGGAGAGGGTGACTCCTGGAGGCCTGCCGTGCTCGATGCAGGCACGCGTCGCGAACACCTGGCAGAGTGGGCGAATCTCCGCGCGTCGCGCGCGGAGCGGGGGCAGCGTGAAGCTCATGCCGTTCAGGCGATAGAACAGGTCCTCCCGGAAGGCGCGGTCCGCGATCGCGCGCTTCAGGTCACGGTTGGTGGCCGCGACGAAGCGAACGTCGACCTCGCGCGCCGCGCGCCCGCCGACGCGCAGAATCTTGCGGTCTTCGAGCACACGCAGCAGCTTGGTCTGGATCGAGAGCGGCAGCTCGCCGACCTCGTCGAGGAACACGGTGCCGCCGTTCGCCGTCTCGAACAGTCCGGGGCGCGCCTGCACAGCGCCCGTGAAGGCGCCCTTCTCATGGCCGAAGAGCTCGGCTTCCAGCAACTGCTCGTTGAGGGCGGCGCAGTTGAGCGGAAGAAAGGGAGCCGCGCGGCGCGGAGACCGCTCGTGCAGCGAGCGCGCGAGCACCTCTTTGCCCGAGCCCGTCTCGCCGAGCACCAGCACGTTGAGCTGGCTGTGCGCGACTTGTTCGAGCTGCAGGTAGATGTCGCGCATGGACGGGTCGAGCAGCACCACACCCGCGGGCGCGACGGCCTTCTCTGCGTCGGGGCTCGGCAGCGCCCCGCTCGCCTGCACGGCGGCGTGCGCTTGGGCATTCAGCGAGGTCACGCGCTGGAGCCGGGCGCGGATGGCGTCGAGCAGCTCGGGTAGCTGAAACGGCTTGGTGACGTAGTCGTCCGCCCCGAGGTTCATGCCAGCGCGCACCTCGTTGCGCTCGGCGCGGGCGCTGAGGAAGATGAACGGCACGTGCGTCGTGGATGGATGCGCGCGCAGGGCGGCCAACACCTGGTAACCATCCATCAAGGGCATCGCGATGTCGCAGACGACGAGGTCGGGCGCGCGCGCCTTCGCGAGCGCGACGGCATCGGCGCCGTTCTTGGCGGAGATGGCCTCGAAGCCCTCCTCGGTCAGCAGTTCGCGCACGTTGTCGAGCAGCTCGGGATCGTCGTCGACGACGAGTATTCTAGGCATTTCGTACCGCACTCCGGATGCTGGATCGTTCGTCGAACGTGGGCGGGCTCGGCGCGACCTCGGCGGGCCCGCTCCCCGCAACCGGCTCGCGGCCAGCGCCTCGCTCAGACTCCGAGCCGTGGGCGGCATCGGGCTGGAGCGGCAGCCAGACGTGCACCGATGTTCCGCGGCCGCACTCGCTCTTTACCTCGATCGTGCCGCCCTGGACGTCGACTGCGCGCTTGACGACGGCGAGGCCGAGGCCGCTGCCCGCCGTTGCGCCCACGTTCTGGCCCCGATAGAAGCTGTCGAACAGCCGGGGGATGTCGTGCTCGGGAATGCCGACGCCGCTGTCGCTCACCACGCAGCGCAGCCCGTCGCGCGCGACCGACAACGCGAGACCGACCTTGGTGTCGGGCTCGGAATACTTCAGGGCGTTCTCCAGCAAGTTGCCGAGCACGTGGGTCAAGAGCCTCCGATCGAGGTGCGCCTTGGCATCGCCGGAGGCCGTGAGCTCGATCGCGCCGTGCCGGCCAGCAGCGCGCGAGAGGGTCTCGATCAGGTTCTTCGAGAAATCGCGCAGATCGATCTCGACGGGGTGCGCGGTCAGCACTCCCATCTCGGCGCGCCCGATGAGCAGGAGCTCCTCCAGCATCTCGGTCATGTGCTGTGCGGCGGTGGTGATGCGCTCGAAGTGCGTCATGCGCCGCTCGGCGTCCCAGCGCTCGCCGTAGGTCGTGAGCATCTGGCTGGAGGAGAGGATCGTGGTGAGCGGAGTCCGGAACTCGTGCGAGGTGGCCGAGACAAAGCGCGTCTTCAGCTCGTTCTGCTGGTGCTCGCGCTGGCGCTCGCGGTCGAGGGCGCGGTTGGCGCGCTCGAGCTCGTCCTTCGCCTCGCGCAGCGCGCGCGCGTCGGCCCGCGCTCGCGCTATGATCTCGACCAGCCCGAGCACCACGGCCAGGGCGATCAGCCCGGTGAGCAGCGAGATGTGAAGCTGCCCGCGGCTGAGGGCGGCGGCGTAGCGCTGCTCGTAGCCGGCGGTCGCGAGAGCGATCTCGTCGGCGAGGGGCAGCGCGAGCACACGCCCCACTAGGCGGTCGACGTTGGCGAAGTGGTCGACGATGATGTGCCCGTGCTGCAGCACCAGCTCGATCTCTTCTCGCGCGTTCGCTCGCGGACCCGGCGCGCTGTCTGGTGGCGCTCGGTAGGTACGTTCCCCATCCGAACGCGGCGCATTGCGGCGTACCGCGCCGGGAAGTCCCGCGTCTAACAGTCCGGCGGATCGGCTCGCGCTCTCGAGCTCCGTCAAGGCGCGGCTTAGCAGCGCCACCGCGTCGTTGGCTGGGGCGGCGTCGAGATGAGCGAGGGCCCCCGTCACCGCGGCGAGCCGAGGCCCGAGCGCCGCGCCCGCGGGAGTTCGTTCGAGTGTGGTGCTCACCTCGTCGAGCAGCGCTGGATAGTACTGGCGTGAGTTTCGCAGGATCGCGTTGACGCTCTTGAACAGCTCGAGGTTCAGCTCCTCTTCTCGGATCAGCGCGCCGATTCGACCGAGCGCCGCTCCGAGCTCGGGCCCGGGGTCGAAGCCGAGCGCGGGCACCTGCGCCACCCGCTGGGCCGTGCTTCGCAGCTCGCGAAACGCCGACGTGAGTCCGTCGTAGTGCATCACCAGACCGGCGCGCGAACGCAGGAGCTCGCGGTCGAGCCGGGCGTCGAGCGCCTCGAGGTGCCGCAGGTCGCGCCGGTAGGGAGCCTCGACCTCGTGCCGTATCGAGTGCCGGTAGCCGTGCGCTGCCAAGGCCGCCGCGCCCACGATGGAGGCGGCCAACGAGACGCGCAAGAGCAGGCGCAGCAGGGTCACGGCAGCTCGCTCTGGACGGGACCGCTCAGCGTCTCGAGGAACGTGACGATCTGGTCGATCTGGTCTTTGTCGAGCGGGCGCCCGAGCTGATAGGTGGCCATAACGCTGACGGCCATCGGTAGCGTCGGCAGCGAGCCATCGTGCAGATAGGGCGCGGTGAGGCCGACGTTGCGCAGGCTCGGTACTCGGAACACGTGCTTGTCTTCTGGCCTGCCCGTCACCTCAAAGCGACCGAGATCGCTCTCGGGCAGGGCATCGCCATCAGCGTAGTAGGGCTTGATGATGCCGAGGCGCTGGAACAGATTGCCGCCCACGAGCGCACCCTGATGGCAGCTCACGCAGCCGCGGCTCTTGAACAGCGCGTAGCCCTCAGCGGCGCGGCTCGAGATCGCATCTTCCTCGCCGAGCAGCCAGCGGTCGAACGGCGCCCCCGGCGACGCGAGCGAGCGCTCGAACGCGAGCAAAGCCGCCTTGGCGTTCGCGCCCGTCACGCCGTCCGGAAAGGCACGCCCGAATCGCTGCGACCAGTGTTCATCACGCCGGAGGCGCTCGGCCAGAGCGCTCCAGGTGGAGCCGTGGACCATCGGGTTCTGAATCAGCGCATCGAGGTGGTCTTCGAGGCTACTGAACCTGCCGTCCCAATTGAAGACCTGCAGATGCGCGACATTGAGCAGCGTGGGTGTGTTCTTGGCCATCGGTGAGCGACCCGCCGGCCTCGACAGCGCCTGGCCATCGACGAAGGTGTGCGCCGGATCGTGGCAGCTCTTGCAAGAGACTTGCCCATCTTCGCTCAAGACACTGCTCGCGAACAACTCCGCCCCCACGGCGACCCGTGCCGCGTCTTCTGGCTGACTCGACGGCAGGGGTGCGATCGGCTCCGACGCAGCCTCGGCACGCACCAAAGGCACGGAACCGGCACGTACCGAGGGCGCGGAATCAACAGAGAGTGCGCCGGGCCGGTTTGGCTCGGCATGCGACTCGAACTCCGCGCCCGGCTCGCCGCGGCAGCCGAGCAGGAACCACAACCCAGCGGCCGCAACCACGATTTGGGTTGCACCCACGCGCCGACTCTACTCGAAGCGCGGCCGGAAGCAACGCGCGCGGCGCTCGCGCGCAACGCGCCTGCGCAGTCGAGCAACCGGGGTGCGCAAAAGCACGCCAGCGGAGCACGCACCGAGCAATGAGCCTGCGGGACGTGCATGAGCGACCGGACGCGCTCCGCGGCCCGCGCGCGCTCGGGCACGATACATCGGCTGACGCTCGAACCGTCAGACACGCTGCGTGGCAGTTCGCTCGCCCCAGAGCGAACCACGGCGATGCTTACCGCCGAGCGGGCGCGACACGTCGATGTCGGGCATCGCTTGCACGGCACCCGGTGAGCGCAGAGGTGCCGTCGGCGTCGACCATCGCCCACGCCGTCTGCCCTCGGGATGGGCACGCCGAGCGTCGAGGGCGGTCCGGCGCCGGGCCATCGTTCATTTTGGCCTCGCTCCGACACCCGGATGATGCACTCGTTCCGAGACGGCGCGCGCTGGCGCGCGCGACTGCCGATGGCGGCGCTTGCTCTGGATCTCTGGAACGGTCTATCTTGCTTCGTCATAGTTGGAGCAATGTCACGGGTTTGGCCTTCGCTGGCCTGCTCGAGCCCCACCGGGAACCGATGAATGCGTGCGATACCTGCTTGCTTGGGACTCTTTGGGTGGGGGTTGTTGTTGGTCACCGCCTGCAGCGGCTCGGCGGGCGATCTGTTCACGCCGGGAGGTGGGAACGCAGGCGTTACCGGTCTCGGCGGGCGCGGCGGACGCGGCGGCACGGGTAACATCGGCGGGCGCGGCGGTTCGGGCGTTGGCGGCGAGGCAGGCAGCCTCGATGGCGGATTGGAGGACGGCGGGCTCGACGGTGACGCCGGGGTCGCCTGCGACGGAGGCTGTGATGACGGCAACGACTGCACCGTCGACATCTGCGACGCCAACGAGTGCCGGCACCCTCTCGCAGAAGAGGGCGCGCTCTGCGGCAGCGATCGGAATGACGAGTGCACCACGCCAGACAGCTGCGATGCGCAGGGCGAGTGCCTGCCCAACGATGCGCCGAACGGCAGCGAGTGCAACGCGGGGAGTTGCACGCTCGGAGAGTGCATCGAAGGCCAACCCGTGGGCTGCCCTGCGCTGGTGGTGCCGGGTTTGCCGTTCAGCACGGGCTGGCGCACGGTGGGCGGCGTCAACCTGTACAATGGTGCCTGCGATGTCGCCAATACGCCGGACTTCGCCGTCGTGTTCACGGCGCCCGCCGCGGGCGCCTATCTCATCGAAGCCGCCGGCGAGCTGGGCACCAACGACCCGGAAGGCAACGGCGATGAAGCGTCGAACCTCGCTGACTCGGTGCTCACGATCGCAGCGGGCGCCTGCGGTGGGCTCGGCGCGCCGGAGATCAACTGCAACGACGATATCGCCGCCGGTCAGCTCGACTCGAGCATCCGCCTGGAGCTGGCAGACGGCGAGACGATCACCATCTACGTCAACGAGTACGGCGAGGTGGTGCCGGGTGGCGGCAGCGGCACGCTGAGCATCACGCTCGTCGATCCGTAGTGACTCGATCCACGCCGGGGCCGCGGCGAATCGACCCGGCTCGAGGCATGAGGCGCTCGAGCAGCGTTTCGTTCCGGAACGGGGGAGCGCCCTCCCTGAAGGTTGCCCTTCAGCCGGCGCTCGGTGGCGTCGATCTGTCGACGCGAGCAGCGATGACGAACACGCGAGCAGGGGCGAGGTCACGAACGAAGGGCTGGCGCGGCGCGTGGCGAGCGCGCGGGGCCTCGGCTAGCGTGCGCGATGCCGCCCTCCTGGCGAGCGTAGCGGCTGTCGTCTCGAGCTGCGCCGAGCGTGAACGGCCGGGCATGATCGCCGATCTACAGGTCGAAGACGCCGAACGAGCGGTGTCCGGTTCGTTCCGAGCGCCGGCGGGCGCGACCGGCGGCGCAGCGAGCAGCAGCCGGGATGAGCGGGCAGGCGGCAGCGGTGAAGGGCAGGGCGACGGCGGAGTCGTCGTGACGGACGCGGCCACGACTGGCGCGGGCAGCGCGAGCGCTACGACCCAGGGCTCGGTAACACTGGAGCAGAGTTACCAGGGCACGTGCGAGGACTCGACCGTGCAGTGGGGGTTCTTCACGTATCAGACGCAGACTCCCGGCGACTCGAGCATCGCGTTTCGTGTGCGAACCGCGTCCACGGAGGTCGAGCTCGCGCAGGCGACCTATCTCGACCTGATCATCGCGAGCATGGCGCTCGGCACCGGTCGGTGCAGCTTCACGGGCCCCGCGCCGTGCCCTATCGATCTCTACGAGTTGCTCGGGGGCGCGCCGCTCGCGCATCATCCGTTCGCCCAGCTCGAGGTGCTGTTCAGCCCGGACAGCGAGGACGGTCGCATGCCGGGCGTCGAGGAGTGGCAGCTGACGTTTTCTTGCACGTTCAACCAGTGACCGAGCGTGCTCTCGAGCTCGTGGCCGCGGGGCGTCGTCGCGCTGGAGCCCCCTTCCCGAGGGCGCGTCAGTTGACGCGGCGTATCCAGGGGACCGTGGCGACGTCTTCCTCGTCGTAGTACTCGAGATCAGGCTCGTGCCCCGAGTCACGGCGCAGCGTGGCCTCGTCTCCCTCACCGTAGACATCGAGATTCAGTCCGATTTCATCGGTTTCGCCACGGTAGCTCATGCACTTGCCTTTCGCGTCGGAGGTGGGGTCGAACAGTCGGCGAGGCTCGACGAGCCTGCCGAGGGCAGGTAGCCGTGCTGGGTGCACGCATCCAGAGCGTCTGTCGCGCGCGGGGTCTTCGTGCCATGGGCCGCGCCGGCTCTCGGGGGAGAGCGGCATGACGGACGAGCTCGAAGGTTTTATCTGCGGTTAAGGGTCACCGCGTGCAGCGCGGGGGCAGGTTCCCGCGGTCGAGCGACGATGAGACGTCACTCGTTTATTAACATTTGGGACGCTGCGATCAAGCGAAGACACCGCATGACGTGGTGATCATGTCGCCATTTCGGTAGTCCCCGCAATTGCATCGCATTGTTGCATCAATGGCTCACGGATCGGGTGTCGATGACCACTGGTACCTACATGAGTGACGGCTCGCATTTCCGCCTGCATCGCGTCACTCGTTCGAGTGCGAGCTCGGGTGGCGGCCGCGCCCGCGGTGCTGTCTTCCACGCCCTCGTATCTAGAACTGGGCCTCGACGCCGAGGCTCGGCACCGTGACGGGCCCGATGCTCTCCGAGTTGCAGCCGTAGGCGTAACAGCTGCGCTCCAGCGTCTCTCGCCGCAGCGTGCTGTTCTGAACCTCGGCGACCAGCGCCCAGAAACCGTCGTCGCCGAGCGGCCAGCGCTTCTCGATGCGCACGTCGAGGCGATGAAAGGCCGGGCCCCGGGGGGGCGACTCCGCCGCGCGCGGGTAGGCGACCTCGGCGGGCACGCCGCTGTAGAACACGAAGCGCGCCCCGGTGCGCCAGCTGTCGCTCAGTCGGTAGGCGGCGGCGACGTTCAGCACGTGCGTGCGATCGACGCTCGACGGCCCTTCGAGCCGCGCGATCGCGCGCTCGCTGCGCGACAGCGTGTATGAGATGAAGCCGCCGAGACGCCGCGTCAGGTCGCGCCGCAGGTAGATCTCGGCGCCGTAGGTGTGTGCCGTCACGCGCTCGGTGAGCGAGTCCACGGAGAGGTCGGCGTTGTCGAGCTGGAAGACGCCGATCGGATCGCTGCCGGCGAACAGGCCCGTCTGGAAGAACGTGAGCTCGACCCGCGTGCCGTCGCTCGGCTGCCATTCGACGCCGGCGCTGGTCTGCACCCCGCGCTGCAGGCCCTCGGCGGCGCTGCCCGAGAAGCCCGGCACCGGGATGGCGAAGCTCGGCGCTTGGTGCGCGATGCCGATGTCGTGCACGAGGGCGAGGTTCGGATGGACCTGGAAGCGGGCGCTCAGGCGCGGCTCGGGCGCGAGCTGGGGCTGGTTCCTCGAGGCGTAGACGTCGAAGCGGAACCCCGGCGTCAGCGTGATGCCGTGCCCCAGATCGAGCACGCTGTCGATCCAGCCACCGAACAGCACATCGGTGCGTGACGCGAACAGATCGGTGAACGACTCGCGGGTGAGCGGGCGCTGCTCGAAATCTGCGATCGGAAGGCCGGCGAAGGGCAGCTCTTCGAGCGTCGGGTCGAACTCGTCCACGTCGTCATCGTCGTCGTCGTCCAAGTTCTCCGGCAGATCGATGCCGAAGCGTGACAGCTCGAAATCGCCGCCGGCGCGCAGCAGCGCGCGTGGGCCGAGCTGGTTGGTGTACATGGCCCGTGCGCCCACGCGGCGGCTCTCGAGGTCGAGCGCCTCATCGGCGGCGCCCGAGCCGGTGCGGTCCCAACCGAGCGTGGCGCCCACGAGCAGCGCGCTGTCGTTCGAGAGGGTGCGCCGCCAGTTCGTGTCGAGCCGATGAAACGTCACGTCGTAGACGGTCTGCTTCTCTCCCGTGTCTTCATCCTCGGCGCTCAGGAAGTCGTAAGCGCCGAAGCCGAACACCGTGACCGTATCGCGCTCGCTGGGCGAGTACGTGGCGCGCGCCTGGTAGTCCCAGTATCCGATCTCGACCTCGGGCACGAGCAGTGACACCAGCGCGCCCGTGTACGAGTAGCGCCCGGCGAGCATGACGCTGCCCCGGCCTTCCGCGAAGGGTAGCTCCACGAACGCGCCGCTGTCGACCAGCCGAACGCTCGCTTCGCCGCGAAACTCGTTGCTCGGTGCGCGCGACGTGCCGGCGATCACGGCGCCCGCGAAGCGGCCATAGCGCGCTGGATACGCGCCCGAGTAGAGCTCGACGTTCTCGATGAACGCCGGGTGTATCACCGATGGGCCCACGGCCGCGTGATACAGGCTGGGCAGCGACAGGCCGTCGACGAAATAGCCGAGGTTGCCGGGCGGCGCGCCGCGCACGAAGAAGTAGGGCAGGCCGGAGGCGATCGGCGTCACCCCCGGCATGGCCTCGATCGCGCGGAATGCATCGCCGAACGCGCCAGGCAGCTCGCGCACCTCGGCGCGCGTCATCCGCTTGGGGCTCTGCGCCTTCAGCCCCGAAACCGTGACCTCAAGCGGCTCTTCGGGCACCGGCGGCGGTTCCGCGGGCGTGCCCGGTGCTGCCGAGCCTGGCGCGCGAGCTGCCGCCTCGGGCGCGCTTGACTCGACGAGCGGCGGACCCGGATCGATGAAGCTGACCTTCAGGCGTATCTTGGCCGCGACGACCTTTCCGCTCACTTCTGCTGGAGCGAAACGCCAACCGTAGGCGGCGGCCTCGGCGGCCTCGGCGAAAGGCGAGACGCCATCGAGCACCCTCACGTCGGTCGGAACGCCATCGACGCCGACCACGAGCTCGACCACGCTCTCGTTGTTGCCGGTCGCGCCAGACGGATACTCGGCGGAGAGTTCGGTCAGCGCGCGCGGCGGCAGCACGCTCGGAGCACCTGAGTCGCCGCTCGCTGCCTGTTCCGGGTCTGCCGGCTCGGCGTGCGACTCGG
>Ga0247763_1000971_pt1 | contig 17108 bp, 9 predicted proteins | sample UWRJL141409B4_FD_179926 | JGI IMG/M metagenome (GOLD analysis project Ga0247763, IMG submission 179926) | Plant litter microbial communities from Arlington Agricultural Research Station in Wisconsin, United States - UWRJ-L141-409B-4 | ecosystem: Environmental > Terrestrial > Plant litter >...
TGGTTGGGGGCGGGGGGTGGGGGGGTGTGACAACCTGAGGCAGCAGTTTAGGTTGGGAGAACGGCAAGGAGAGAGGGGAGAAGGCCAGTTTCTGGGGGAAAGAGGGGCTATTGCGTGCGAACCGGAAATGGGTGGGAACTTGGGCCGCTTGGCGAACCGTTCTGCTTCTGTAACTAACTGCACATCTGAGCACACTGTGTGTAAACTGTGACGTTTACAATCCAAGCCCTGGAAGACTGTTAGTGTTGGACTTGATAAGGTCTTGAGCGCGCCTCTGCTACGGTATCCAGATGACTGGGATGCTGATTGACAGGACAAAAGATTATGAGCCCCTGATTTCAATTTTCTCATAGGGCTGTTGATCATTCGGGAGGCAATCTTAAGGATTCGTCCTTTGGCGATTTTGAATGAGATACCTACTGAGGGCTGTAAAGTAACGCGCAAACAATCTTTCAGGGGCCGGAACTGTGAGTAGACAGCTCCGCTCTTCCGGACGACCTGCAGGAGACGGGAGCTCGGGCCCGCAACTCAGACCCCTGTTGTGACGGAACACTCGACCACGATCGATTTTTCAGCCAAACGTTTAAAATCAAGACCGGAGGAAGTGCCACATCTCCAAAAGGAGCAGATAGCAAGTTCGTGGCCAGTGGGTTCTGGGAAAGGCACCATAGCCCCACAAGGTAACTATTCGGCGAGTCTTATTTGAGAACACCAACGTATCGCAGCCCGAACTTCGTGATTGCGATTTTCGGAATCCGGATGAATGATCAACCGTGACCCGGGGAACTTTGCCCAAGCACAGCTGGATGCCAGCATGAAGTCGACTCACAAGCAGGAATCGAAGAAAACGTAGAATCCTTCCCATCACGCGTCTCAAGTGCCGTCAACGCGTCGAGACGTGTTCGCGGGAGGGTGTCGACGGGTGATATGATCTCGGTGATGCGCGGAGTGGTAGCCGCACAGACGCCCCGCATCGGCTCGCTCCCGTTCTTGCGTTTGACCGCCGATGTTCGACGCGTCGAGAGGTTATGTCCAGATTGCAAGGTCACACTCTAGAAAGCCTCATCAAGGCAGTCTTTTGGAGCGGTGGGCTTGGGGTTGAGAATGGAACATGCGGAGATGTAGGAGCAGTGAATATTTTGTACATTTCAGATTCCATATATTCGCAACCGCTGGCAAGCGAGTGTGCCGTCATCAAGCCGTAAGACACGGTGTAAATCGAGGTCGGCATCTGCATGGACCATGGTTGGACGACATTGGAGGCTATGCCTTAGGTATGTGGAATGCAAACCTGACCGTCGCCCCAGCCGTGCATATGACCGGAAATGATGGGCCGCGTAAAAGGATGCTGAGACCATATCAGTGCAGATAAAGATCAAGACTTAGAATAACACACCGCCGGCTGTTTTTTGTGACGAGTTGAAGCGTTGTTTGCGGGGTCAATCAGCTTAAAAAGTTGCGACTCAAGAACTTCTGCCACAAAATCCGACCCCACCATGTTATCCCAATCGGGTATAAGTCCAGGCACCGAGGCCCCACGACGTCGCGGCTCAAGTCCCGCTGCAGCGGGTTCGCCTCCAGCTTGCGAGGGGTACTCGGGTTGTTAGTGAATTGCACACATCGTCGTGCACACTTTGTTGCTCATCCGTTCCCCATTGCTGCTGCCATCTTGGGGTGGAATGTGGGTTCCCAGAACCGGCTCTTGCCTATCATACCAGATGATAGTGCATGTATCCGTAGATATCTGACCTGGGAAGTGGGGGTCTTGGTGGTCGCTTCTTTCTTTTTTCTGCCGTTGTGTTTCGATAACTGGCCGTACCTCAAATGCCCAGGAGACGGGAGTGTTGCAGCAGTCAGTGACCGGTCCTCGATTCGAGTCCGATTTTTCTCCAGCTTTGTCGCAGCACGGCCCTCTCATTTACTAAAACACCAAGCACTCAGCGTTACCTCTGGCTTGCAGTGTGCTGCACAGAGATTGGAGGCAGAACGGGTTCGGCTGTTGTGGTTCTTCCGTCGTTGATCTCGTCCCTGGATGGTGCGCTATCATCCCATCTCCCTTGCAGTGGGATCTGAACACTCTCCGCTGTATAGGTCATGATGCTGACAGCAGTGTTGTTTCTGGAAACCCGCCAATCCTCATCTTAAACTGCGTGGAGACCAAGTTTTTCGTCCCTTACGGCAGGGCGCTCAGCGTCGCGCTGTCAGCCAGCTGGGCTCCTTCCCGGTAAGCTGTGACCCAGATTCCGCTGTGTGACCAGGATCCCACGTCGCAACCCCGGCATCATTTCGAAGTCCAGCAAGCCGTCCCATGTCGCGTTGATACCCATCTGGAGGCTCGCGTTGTGCTCATTTGGTCGATTTGGTGGGTTAATAACCAGGCGGGCGAAACAAGCGGCGCCGACGGCGGCAGACACGTTTTCACTTTGCCTCCACAGTTTACAGAGAGTTTACGAAGTACTTTTCGAGGACAACACACACAGCGCGCTCAACGGCCGCCATGGCTGGCCGATTGACAGACGATGACGACCCTGTAGCTCACCCGGTTTTGCCGCTAATTAGTATGGCCAATCGCGGAATTGGCGCTGCCACAACGAGGCCGCCCCAGAGACCAAATCTCGGACCCTTGTTGAAACGCGGCCAAAGCAGCGCCGCAGAAGTGCCCTATGAATACCAGCAAAACCTCGACCGCCGCCGCAACCACCGCCGGCTTCAAATTCTCAACACTTCTCATTCCGACCCAATTTATCCCCCGAGCTCGCCGAGACACCCCGACGATTCGAGGCCCTCCCTTTGGGACTCGCTCTCGGCCGACGCATCTCCCGTTTCTGCGAGATTTCACTTTCCCAACAACGGCCCTCTGCAAAGGACGCGGGCCGAATCCTCCCCGACACTCCGACTGGGGCCACGCTCTGCCTTCCCTGGCTTTTGCTCGAATCCCTTCATCCCCGAACCACTCCCTGAAGCCGAGCCTGCTCCTCCTGCTGTGCCTTTGAGGGCCCCAGCTCGCCAATTCCCTCTTGCAAACCGACAAGATGAAGTTCAGCATCAACTGAACGCTCCCCCCTCTCCCGCCGCGGAACATATAGTCGAGATGCGGCAGACAACGCCCACCGAGAGCGCAATGGCGGCCGAAAATCTGAATTTTTCGCGCCCACGGAAACCCAGTGTCAGATCTCAGCATAGCGACCCCCCCTTGTCACGGCATATGCACGGGAACCGTCTCGCTCCTGAACCTGCATTTGACCAACAAAGCAACAACCAGATCTACTCCAATCACAACCGGGCACCGAGTCCATGGTCGAGGACGCGAGGGCTGTCTACATCTTCGTCACGGTCGACAAGCACATTTTCTTCGATCCCGCGGCAGCCCTCAAATGATCACCTCGGCTCCGCATCCCGAACCGACTCTAACAGACGCCCGAATGCTACCCCAGCTGTTCTTTCAGGCAACACAGGGAGACCGCCTCTGGCACACACAAACCACGCCGCGCCAGCGCCGACTCGGGAGCCCCCACCTTGGCTAGCGGCCGGTGAGGAGACACGTTCTAGTTTTCGGTCGCAGTTAACGGCCTCGACCGCACAGGACACACTATTCACGGCAACGGGAACTGGTCGAAGCAGTGTTCTAACCAAAACAAGTAGCATCACAGAACACTCTATTATCAACGGCTATGCACATGCGAGCTGGCGGGCAAGCTCTGCCCAAGACGACGGCCTCAGCCTCGAGGATGTGATGGGCATGTATGAGAGAGGGTTCAACGACTCCGATATTGAAAGCATCCGTCGCAGCATGCGCTTGGCTGATGAAGACGATGATCTCCCTGAAAACGATATTGCACACGGCGGGATGACCTTGGCGGTATCACGGCCGGGTAGCAGTCACTCGAATGCCAGCGCTATGAGGGTGAAGATGTTGGAAGCCATGACTGACGAATTACCTGTTCCTGGATCGCTGACCGTGCCCGAGTCAATCCATTCAGCCAAGAGAGAGTCGAGGAACAGCTTTAGGAAATCGCTGCTTCCGAGTTCTCTCCCCAAAGACCTCGGTCTAGGGTTTGGAGAATACATGAGGAGGAACCGCGGTGCTGCAGTGGATCAAGCGAAGCATGACTCGGCAAAGATGCTGGACGATGACGATGCCATAGCAAAGCGACATGGAGCTAGCCAGCCTCCCTCCCCGACAATGACAACCGGGCCGCCTCTTATGGTTGATGGTGCCGCGGACGGTTTAGCAGCTTCACGGTCCGCCACCCCGACCTTTGATGCAGACTTCCCTTCTGAACCCCCAGAGGAGCCAGGATCCCGCGATAGATACGGCTTCAAAAAGGCGAACGCTAATGTTAGCCGCGAAGAATATGATGCCTGGGATGCCTCGTATTCGGAATACTTATCACGACGGCGAAAGAAGTGGGTTGCGTATTTGAAGGACAACTCGTTGATGACGGATCGCCCGATCCGGTTCCCTGCCCGGAATGCGAAGACGAAGCGATTCATTCGAAAGGGCATCCCCCCCGATTGGAGAGGGGCTGCGTGGTTTTACTACGCTGGCGGACCGGCTATTCTAAGCAAACATAGGGGTGCTTACAACGATTTGGTTCGGCGGGCGGGTCTGGACCCCGTTGGGCCCGGCAAACTAGCTGACCAACCGACCGAAGTTAAGCCGTTAGTTGTTGAGGATATCGAGAAGGACCTTCATCGAACCTTTCCTGACAATGTCCGCTTCAAACCTCCTGCGTCTGCGCCCCCGGAGTTGCAGAATGATGAAGATCAGTCTAAATCGGCTGACCCGACCTTGTGCACGAAGAGAGCCTCAGAACCAAAGATCATATCTTCTCTCCGTCGTGTTCTTCACGCGTTTGCACTTTACAACCCCCGCATTGGGTATTGTCAGTCGCTGAATTTCCTTGCCGGCCTGTTGTTGCTTTTTGTGGAAACCGAGGAGCAGGCCTTTTGGTTGCTGAACGTCATTACACGTGTCTACCTGCCAGGCACTCATGAGATAAGCCTGGAGGGGTCTAAAGTTGACCTGGGCGTCCTCATGATCGCGTTGAAGGACTCGCTGCCTAGTGTCTGGAAGCAGATTGGTGGAGACGAATACGAGCCTGTGAAGAGGTTCAGGGGTCGACGAGGCGCCAAAGATGGCAACAAGACAGCAAGCTCTGGCGGCAACGACCCAAACCGTCTTCCCACCATCACCATATGTATGACAGCATGGTTCATGTCGTGTTTTATTGGAACCCTGCCTATCGAAACCGTCCTGCGTGTGTGGGATGTGTTCTTCTACGAAGGCTCACGTACTCTCTTCCGAATCGCTCTTACAATCTTCAAGCTCGGCGAGTCGGAGATCAAGGCGGTTACGGACCCAATGGAAATGTTTGGCGTTGTGCAGTCGTTTCCGCGGAAGCTGATCGATTGCAACGCTGTGATGGAAGCGTGCTACCGCCGGCGCAACGGCATTGGTCACCTTAGCCAGGAAGTTGTCGAGGAAAAGCGAGAGGAGCGGCGAGCGGGCATTCGGAAGTGGCGAGCCGAGCAAGAAGCAGCTGCCAATGGGGTCCCCACCACGCCCATCACCGCAACAGCTGGATTGGACCTCGCCACAAATATTCAAGCCATCGAGGTCAGCCGCAAGGGCACGCTGTTCTCGAGGCGGAAGGACAAGGATTCGGAACAGATCCGGGCTGACGAGGTACTGTAGTACGGGCCTCGACCTGTGTCAACTTTTCTCATGCTGGCGTCACAACCCTTGTGTCGCTGAGGCGTCATTTTCTTTGTCAACACTTGTTCTGATCTGGAACTTTCCAGCTGGCGCGTGCAATTTTCCTTTGTTATCGACCTGGGAGCTGCTTCTGATGTTGTTATGACGACTTATCGATGGAGGTCGGAACGGTTGGAATGTCTAATTGCATGTACCATTAGATATGTTTCTGTTTTTCTTCTCTCTGCACAGGGTTTACGGAGTAGCAAGGGCCTAAAAAGCTGCATTCATGGTGGGGATATCGGAAGCAAGGGTTTCAATCGTTTGTTTTGATCTCGCGTTGGCGCTTGTCGCCCCGTCGTTGTTGAATCCGGGGGTGAAGGGGGGAAGAGAGGAAAATTTACCCACACAGCCAGGGGCACCGAGTCGAGGATTGAGGGACAAGGTGGTCTTTTTTACGTTGTCGGGATAGAGAGGGAACTCAACAAGGCATCTTAGACGGAGGGATGGATGGATGAGCTGGTCGGCGAGGCAAATGATGGATGGGTACGACCATCAAATATACCCTTTTGAGTCTCAGCACAACCTGCATGTGTCGTGGTGTGTATGCTCGAGTCAGTTGGCCAGTTTGGCATGGTCTAGGTGTCTAGATCATTTTGTCGCCTTATGAATGTCTCAATTAGAGTTAAGAGATCGAGAGATATCGCGCCGATCCTAGAGCCGACCTGAGGAGGAGCATGTATCGACGTCTGAAGCTGCCACATGCTCCATCATGCTCTCTATCCCAAATTCCAGTTGGTGGTGGCTACAAAGCATGAGTCCGGCTACTATTGGGCTCGACGCCAGTGACCTGGCCGAGGCTACTTGTTGTGGTCCGACCTAACGCTAAATATGGGAAAGCTACTCGTGCGCGCAATGCACATAAAGGCACAGCTGGTTGACCTTTTGCATATACTTGATGCGTGAGACAAAAGTCATCAGCGGTTTGGGGGGAGGGGGTAGATAGTTTACAGTTCAATCCTTTCACTGCTTGGGACTTGATGGGGTGCTGCTGCAGGCGCTTTTACGGCATCAAACGGCCTTCCAGCTGGTTGCCGAGATGTCAAGCCAGGGTACGACGTATTGAGGTCCTAGATTGGGAAAAATTGAGGTCTTGAGTTTATTCACCGAGCCCTTAATAACTAGAGAAAGCCCTTTGTTATCGACTTGCAGCTGCCTAGTTGAAAGTAGAAGACAAAGAATGGTACGGGAATGCGAGCCCGGTTCTAACTAAGTAGTTTGTAAATCGGTGGGCAGGGGTTTCTGCACTACACTAAAGCAAGACACTGGGCTGCTGGGTAGGTACTTGAATGCACTCTATTATCATTCATTAACGCCTTTCGCACGAATGCAACTTCGCTGCTAATGCGACCTAGTTGTCGGCTCTTGTACTGCTCTGGTTGGCGGTGGTGCAGCAACTAGTAGGTCCGTGCAACCCTGCAATCTAGCCACGAATTCACGCAAAGAGTGGGCCACCGAGCGCAAAATACCGAGGTGATCCGTCGTTACGTCATTGGCCATTGCATTGTTCGGGTCCAGGATTCCGGTGGTGTCCAACATTCAAGTGTGGAGGTCCAAGTCTTTTAAGTCAACCATGAGGGTGACTTCATCATTGAGATGCAAGACAACAAGAAAAACCGGCTCGTCGTCGAGAGACATGGCTGCGAGACAAGTTGTGATTGGCCCGTCATTGTCGTCTCCTTCTGTGCGTTCTAGCATTGGTGGCTGCTGCTAGATCTAGCCGATGCGCTGCGCTCTCCATTCCCGCCTAGGCCGAATGATGTGCCTGAATAGGTGTCGCGGGAGGCGGAGCTCTGGCGTCGAAGTTCACAGGAATCACCTTTGCGTAACGCTGCACATAGGCGCGAGCATTCTTCTCAAACTCCTTACGATCGTTCTTGTACTCTTGGGCAATCCGAGCTTCGAGAGGGTCGTCGGGCTGGGGTTCTGTGCCGGGAGAAGACGGAGAAGGGTGTGTTAGCCGAGGAACAGACCTGGGGAGACAAGCTGGCAGGACTTGGCTATCCTGGGAGGGAGAGAGGGGGGGAACATACCAATCAGCAGCGACTTGATCGCCTCCAGGACAGTCAACAGACGAGATGCTGGCTTCCAGTTCTCCGACTTCAGCAACCCGATGCAGATATTGCCAAGACTGTCGTTGGTGACGTTGGGATGGTAGATGCGCGTCGAGAAGGTCACATTGGGCGCCTTGAACGGGTAGTCGGGAGGGAGGGAGATGACGATGCCGAACTTGCCGCCTGCATAGACGGTGTCGGGCGGGCCTTCGAGTGTGACGTGCCATTTGTTCAGATCACCTTCGTCGGCGAGCTCGACAGAAACGCCCTTGGGGGGGTTGTTGGTGCAATCCGCTAGTTCCTGAAAGGAAGCCGAGGACATTTGGTCAGAAGGGTGAGGCGAGACAGCAATAAATGGCATGGGGAGCTCACTTTGGAGATACGCTTAGCTGATGCCATCTGGAAGACTGGCTTAGGACTGTAGCGGGAGGAATTCTGGACAATGTAGGTGATGTTTGGGCCGTTGAGCTCGATGGAGTTGGCTGGGGTTTAAACTGGCTCGATAGAGGCCAGCGATAAGGTTCCGACCTCAGGAAAGAGTTTTCTGTTCTACCGGTGGCGCACTTTTCTACTGCTGGGGAAGAGCGTTGTTCTTTTGAATTCCCAGAGAGCGGCTGAGGTGCGCGAAAGGCAAGGGCAGGAGCGGAAGCTGAGTACCTGCTTCGTCCCAAGGTAGTAGAACGTGCGTTTGCCAAGCTGTAAGGCTCACGGTAAGGCGGGGTGAGGGGGTGCGGGGGAGGGGCTAGTGCAATATTTTGAATGGCTAGGAAGCTCTAGAGTTTAAACTTTAGAACCTGAAATTATTCGCTTGCATATGCCTCTGGGACCCTTGCTTACGGCTGCCACCAAGCTGCAAATGCCGCGTGAATAATCTATAATCTTTCAGGGATTGGAGTTGGACTGGACGAAGATGCAAAAATGACCTAGTAATAATACCCTACCCGCTGTAATGGTGACTCTGGCCGTGACCAACTCCGTGACCAACTCCGAAAACATTGATCCACCCGTTCCGCCCCAGATCGTGCCTTCCGTTACACAACCCAGAAGAAGCCGATAATAAAAAGGGTACAGATAGAGTACAATAATTTTGACTCAGGCTTCGGTCATGTCCATCTCATCCACCTCAGTACCTTCTACCTCCATCCGTGAAGCGCCTTCTTCCTCGCCCTCTTCCCCTTCTACATCCGACGCACCTTCGTCACCTTCTTCCTCTTCTTCCTGGGCTCCATTCATCTCGTTCGCCTCTTCAGCTTCCTCCTCGTCCTCCTCTTCTTCGTCACCGCTGTCACTTTCTCCCACGCTTGTGCTGCTCTCCCTTGGAGCGGCGTCAACGCTTCTCCTGAGGTTCGGGAACATCAAAGATGGCGGAATGTCGTCCTCATAGTCGGCCGGAACGTCACTGAGGTCACTCTCGTCATCCGCTGAGTCATGTACGCTTCCAGGCGGACTCGAAATATCACTCCCGTCATCCCCGTCCCCATTCCGGGCATCATTACCATCTCCATTCTGCCCATCCATAATCGTAGTCTGACCCTCACCCTCACCTTCACCCTCACCTTCACCCTCGTCGGCATCCTTCATGTCTGCATCGTCCTCGCCATTGGCCTCATCACCACTGTCGCTCTGGCCGTCACTGTTGTCGCCTCTTGGTGTAACATGGCCGTTCTTCCCACTTGATGTTGACCCCAGCCGTGACTTGCTTCCCGATCCATGTGCGCCCGCGGATTTCGGCGGTCCCTCGGCTGCCCGAAGTACCGCCTGCTCTGCCTTGCGGATGACATCCAAACGGCGTACGCCGGGCCGCCTGCCGCGCGGCGCAGGCTCTCCTGCATGTGATAATGACTTTTCGGGCTTGTCGGGCTGCTCTGAGCTTGCCCGCAGCGAGCCCAGGAGGGCGAGTTCCGTGGCAGGGTTGAGCACGGATAGCTTTTTAGGAACACCTTCGATAGGAGTCTCGGTACCTCCCCGGGGCCGGCTATGCTCCTCGGTTGTCCGCATTGCTAGTTCCGGAACGGGCAGTTCTGATTTGATATCGCGATAGATGGTCGAATAGCAGTCGTTGATGAGGTCGTCTATCGGCCCAGCCTTCATGAGCGTCGCGTTCAGTTTTTTCAGTTCAACCGCCTCTTTCATGCACTTCATGGCTCTATGCGCCTCGGCCGGCGCTGTTGCTGCCCAGTCCGTCACCTTCTCCGAGATGAACTCAAAATCCTCAGGGCTCAAGTTCTTAAAAGCGTCCTCCTCAGTTAGGTGGATGGTGAAGGTCTGTCTCAGTAGCCTGATATATGTCAAGACGCAGGTCTGCCAGAGCTCGTTGAAGTGGTAGAAATCGATCCCCTTTTTGCGGATACGACGGAGCACCATCTCCAAGTTAACCCTGTCGTTCATTACGGCCAGGATCTTGACCATGAAGCGAATGTATCTCTCCGTGTAGACGTGATGGCGGCCGGGTCGCTCGGCTTCGCATTTCCAGACATTCATGACCATTGTCTTGGTGAACATGCTCTCCCGCAGCACGGCAAAGGCGGCCTTGGCAGCCATGTACCCTCCGCTATCATTCCCTGAGTCATATTCGTCAAACAAGACACGGGCGTGCCGTATTATGATTCGGTGCTGCCAGTTCGACTTGTCCTTGTCCCGCAAGTGACGGAGCGTCTTGATCATGTACATCTCCCAGTCCTCGGAATTGCTGATTGTAACTTTTTCTCCGTGATCCGGGGCCATGGGCTGACGCTGCAGGGTATCCGCAGCCTCTTGCACCCCCAGGTCGCCGCGCGAAACGAGCTTGTGAATGACAGCGACGATTTTGTAGTGCGGCTCGAGGACTGGATCTTGCCCATGCCTGGGCTTGGGCAGCGCTGCGACGACCTCGATTGCCTTTTCGAGTGCTTTGATGACCGTTTCGACCGTTGGACGGCTGAGCCTGCTTTTCTCGCCCAACTCCTCCGGCGGCTTTTGATACATCTTCCACTGGCACTTGGCCACCATGTAGGGGTTCTTCCAGTCCTTTGGCTTGCCCTTCATGGCCTTCTTGAACAAGTTCGCGGCGAATTTCCAGACTTGATAGTCTGTCATCTGATGATGCAGTATCTTGCTGTACGTGACGTTGCCTATTTTTTCTATGAAAAATCGCTCTTGGTCTGCATGTTGAAACGGCTCCATGGCGAATGGCTCCCGGCTGGACGCGTATAGCCGCATCCCGAACTCGTGATACAAATCGTACAATGCGTCTTTGTCTTCCTCTGAAGACACGAAGGCGAGTGGATCCGACGCCCACGCATACGAGTGCGAGAGGGCAAGCGTGTAGCAGTGGATTGAGTTTCGCTGGAACTTCACAAGGTCTGGCCGATCCTTGTTCATCTTGTCGGCCGTCCAGAGCACCGACTCATCCAGTTCGTAGTCAAAGCACTCAGCAAGCCGAAACCAAGCGTCCCAGCGGTCAGGAGTAAATTGCAGTTGCTGCCGCAGGAATGCGGCGCCGATGCGCAGGTCGTCGGTAGCGCCTGGCGTTTGCCGCCGGTTGAGGTCGACGCCTTTGAACTTGGTAAGGGCAATCATGCCTAGTAAGAAAAACCAGCCCTGCTTGGCCAAGGCACTCTCTGGCGTGTTGATAGTGACGGCATCCAGATCGATATTTCCAGTCAGAGCCTGGTAGAGATGGAGCGGGTGGATTGGTGTCTTGAGGTACTCGGTGAAGTTCCGGAGATTGAGAATCATTTGGGCGTTGGATTTCGTCGACCCGATAGCGCCTTGCATGTGCTCGATCGTGTTCTTGAGGTCGGACTTGAGCAGGTCCTTCATCGTCATGCGGTTGGCAAGCATCGTGATCTTCTCTACCAACTGCATGGCTTGTCGCTTCTCCAGCGTCTCGGAGGGACAGCCGTGGTCTTGTACCTCCCAGATGCCCACGCCCAGTTTCAGGCCATGGAGGTCGTACAGCACCTGTCCCAGATAGTCCTCCCAATTCTCCATATCCTTCTGCTTCAACAGCTCGACGCGCATCATTTTCAGGAAGATCTTGTTGGAGGCCTTGCAACACTTTCGGAGACCCAAGACTTGGTGGACAGCCGCTAGGTAGTCGGCGAGGTCGCATTCGGGCTTCTTGAAAATGGCCGAGTTCTGGTGGGTGCCGACTTTGAGGACGGTATATACCAGTGACCATGTACGGACTTGCATCTCGCGAAGTTTGGTGACAAAACCCGCGTAGGTGGCGCCACTTGCCGAGGGCTGTGTCATGCCTATGCGGACTTCATCCTCGTACATGGCCGCGATATGCAGGAGGCAGCTGACTTTGGCGAGCGCCGATAGTGTAGACCTGAGATGATCCTCATCGATAATGTCGAATGAGCTGTTATCATTCAGTGCGAGATGCAAGGACTGGATGGTCAAGTCGTCCAGAGCTTTCAGGTTCGTCATGAAGAGAGCCCTTCTCGACTCTGCGGCCATATTGAAATAGTCGTCGCGCTCCAGATCGGCAACAATCGTCTCCATGCTGCGCAGAAAACACGAAAATTGCTTGGTGGTGTACTTGATCTTGCCGTACGCATCGCCGAGACGCGCCCAGAGCAACAGCCGCATATCTGTGCTGCTGTTCTGAAGGAACTTCCACAAGTCACGCAGCCATTGGCCTGCGCATTCCTTTATTGGCTGTTTCGCTGATTTCCCTCTGGCATTTTCGCTATTCGAGTCGCTGTTCGAGTCGCTGGCGTCGACATCGCTGACAAAGACCGACTCAGGGTTGAGGACAGGCTCGAGGGTGTCAATGACGGACACGGGGTCACTCTTGTCGTCCTGGAACAGGCCTAGGAAGAAATCCATAGTGGTAAGTTTGCTTATCTCACGCTCTGCTGCAGCTGTCGATATTTCGGGCATAACAGCGTTGTTGGGGAGTACCACTTCCCCAGAAAGAGACACAGCGATATGGTCTCGCAGACTGTGCCAGCAGTTGATAACATGATCCCGCTGAACATCTTTCGCCGTAGCCGCCATGAAAACGGCAGCCCAGAGATACCGAAGGGAGAGTTCGTCACCTGAGTCGTGTGGGCGTCGCTGGTGAACTTCTCCCGCCAGTGCCATCCATCTCTCTAGCCGCGCCCTCAATTCCATCCGCGTGTTGGGGTCTGTCGTGCTATTCGGGTTCGGAGTGCGCTCGTAAATTTCCAGGTGGAGCTCAAAGAGCATCGTGACAAGCTCAGCGATGTCTGATGGCGCCTCGTCTCCTTGCCCTCCGGCAGAGAGTACTGGCAGTTCGAAAGTGATTCTTTCATAGATGGCTGCATCCAGCTGGTCGATGACCTGTACCACAGCGGCTTTTGTCAAGTCCGGCCATTTAGACTTGGTGTATGTTCGTGACAAGGCGGAAATGAATCTATAGGCAATATCGTGGATTGTGTGCCCTCCAGAATTGAGTTCTTCGATGAAACCACCAACACCACGGGTGTCGTCAAAGGCGGGGGCTTCGAGGGCGCGCTGCGGTGCGGATTTCGAGTGCTCTAGGAAGGCCGAGAGACTGATCTGGGTGCTCTCGCGCTTGCTGAGAAGGATATTAGCGGTATCTTCGTCAAAGTTGATAATGGTATCTCGCAAGTCATTGGTGGCGACATTCTGGATCTTGCCTGTCCGGTCTTCCGAGGCGCAGGATTCGAGCACCTCGGCGATCCTGCCCAGAGTTACAGCATCGGTGACACCAAGGTTTTCAAGCAGATTCTTCGTGGTTTGGAACAAGTTCTGGTCCGCGGCCTGGTAGGGCTGCAGTTGAGTGGCGAGAAGCGTGGCAGGGTCCATAACCTCTTCCACAGCGGTATCACGCCGCCTCGTTCTCTTGCTCCTCTTCACGTCGCCATTTTCATCTTCTGGCGCTTCCGCGAAACCGGCTGCTGATTGGGAACGCTTTCTTGATGGGAGAGAACTGGTCTGCCCATTGGTGATTTGCTCAGTCGTCAGTGCCGCTTCCGATGCACCATTGCCCAGCTCTTCCACAGCAGCATCTGCCTTCTTGGGCCCGTCTGCGTCACCATGGTCTTTCTTCCCACCGGAATCACGATCTACAGGGAGCGGAGATGACCCCGGGGGCTGCAACTGTTTGTCCACCTCCATTTGTATGTCCTCCTCATCCTCTAATTCTGGTGCCTGGATATAGACAATCTGCCCCGAGAAACCGTGGCTACCAACGAAGCGAACCAGAGCCAGTCCCAATTCTGTCCAGGAGTAGCTCGATACATCGATGCCGAGGTGCGGAACCATCCCACCCCCTGGTATTGGACGTAAGACAGCTAGTTGCTTTGTGGGATCTGGGAGGAAAGGCAGTGGGTCCACAAATCGCTCGAGATATGTTGGTAAACCCCTTTCACAGAAAGGCTTCATTATTGGGTGGCTCAATGCCATTTCATCTCCAAGAACCTCGAGTTGTTCCCGCAGCTGCTCGCCGGCGAATCCTTCGGCTAGGGATGGGGGTTCAACCTCAACAACTGCTGGATCATCATCTAATTCGATGGCAGCCTCCAAGCTGTATCGGCTGATACGTGCGCTCTTCAAGAATGTTGCAACCTTGGCAGTTTTCCTCCATAATTCGGCGTCGGATGGATCGCGATCGAGGGCAACAGCAAAGTCTTCCAGTGCCTTGGAGGCGTCATTGAGGATTGTCTCGGCTTCAAGCGCGGCGTCCCTGGGCCCAGGCGTGACGCGCGCCACATGCTTGATCCGATCGACGAGGAATTGGCCATGGTTCTTGTACGAGAGGAAGAGCGCCTGGGGGAGGCTATTCCCAATTCCGTCGGCGTCAGCGCCGGCTACATCCAGGCCCGGAATGAAAGTGGGCTCGATCACAAAGGACCCATCGGGTCGTCGCTCGTTGCGCTCATATTCGGTCTTGCTCTCGGGAAATTGGAAGATGTCGGCCTTGAAGAGCGCATTGTAGGCATCGGCGGCGTCGTCGAAAAAGCGAGGCCCTTGGGAATGGAGTTTGAGGGCGGCCTGGAATAGTTTGAGAGCATCTTCGACCTGCAGCTCCTTGGTTGTGTCGACCTCCTCAATCACATTTTCCTCAGGCTCGACGTTGATGGCCGTGAAGGCCGGCTGCAGCATTCAAAACATTATTAGCAGACAAGTCAGAATCGTTGCGCAACAGCATGGAGACGGAAGCAGGTAAGGAAGCGGAAGACACAGACTTGCCATTTTGCCAAAAATCACGCTAATAATATCATGTATTCTTGTGTCTGGGAGTACCGGGTGCAAAATGGTGGGTTTCCACGATAATAATCGGTCTCAAACCTCACAGATCTTTCGAGCTCGCCAATTCGCGGTCACTCCATGCAGCAAAAGACGCGACAGAACAAGGGGTGCCGTGGCATCTGCGCTAACGTTAACTAACTAATGCCTGCTTGTTATCGCTTATCGCCTGCCAACCTGCGAAGCTCTGGCCGTTGGGGCCCGTGCTCGCTACGGCCAGTCACGAAGCTGCCACCTCTGTTCATTGATTCCCATTTGGAAACTGGCTGAAGATCTCGCGATCTCGAGGCCGCAAGGAGAGATCTGAAGCTTAAACGTGTCTGCGCCCCTGAGCAGCACATTCAACCATAGAAATTAAAATACCAGAACCCGACAATCGGTATCGCGATTCGTTGGCCGAAATCGACAGCCGAATCCTACTCAGTCTCTCGCCGAGAAGTCGCTCGCTGCCAGGTCGAGGCGGCAAACCATCGCAATGGTTGCGCCGGCGGTCCCCGAGTCGGTCCCACCTCGCCCGGCACCAATTCGTGGACGCCCATGCTGATTGTTCCTTGTCTAGGATCACCGAGGAGATTCTGCACGAGTCGATTGAAGCCCGCACCGAATCTCTAGGCTCGTTGCGCGAGCTCGGCCCCCCCGATCTCGTCCATCTCCTGAAGCAGCCCCTCAGGCATCCCGGGAAACATGTATGTTGTTGTCAACAAGGACCCAAGCTTAACACCATATCTGACACGCTGCTGTTAGATTGGCATTTATCATCATGTTGCTGGCGTCGACGCATCATCTTCTGCGAGCTTGGCCGCCTATATCAATACCCTGACATACAAGGAATTTGGTCAGTCGGCCACCACAAAGACGATTGAAGGCACTTACTGGTATGCTGTCTACCACATCAGCTCGGTGTATTCCGTAAACTGACCTCGCCCCAGCTGCTACAATGCTTTCTCCCGCGTAGACATGCGCGTGCACGCCCCGTTCCCTGGGTCTGTCGAGAGTTATTGCATCGACGAACGCGGCGAGAAGCGAAAAGCGACCGATGATCTCTGGCTAGAAACATATCTCTGCAGCGTGCTGCGCGCATACTCCTACGCCGACGATGGTACTGGTGATACGATTCGAAAGATCATGGGGGTGCGCCGGTTCAACCCGGTGACGAACACTGAAACGGAGCATAGGTTCCTCAGTGCCGCCGAACAGCTCTTCTTTAGAGGTAGGGCGTGACCAGTGCTCAAGAAGATTGATGTTAACAAGAGTCAACAGGTTGGCAGCTCGGGTCTGACCCGGTCGTCCAAGTCCCAAACATTGTCTCGAATTACCTAACCACTGGTCTTCTTAAATACTTCAGCACCACGGGACGATACGCCTCTGGTATTAATCTTTTCCAGAAGCTTCGCAGCCAGAACACTGAAGTCGCATCGTTACTTGCCAAGGTCCTCTTTATGGGCAACGAAGAGGTAGAAGGTGTTCGTATTCTATACGAAGCACTGAAGGAATCACCCATGGACTACGTCATGCTGGACACACAGGCCGAATTTCTGCTCAGAAAGGCGGAGACTGCCGCGACACCTGGGCCAAAAGAGGAGCGGCTCCGCATGGCTCTTGGATGTGCCGACAGAAGCACCATTGCTGCACCAAGCGAGTTCGGTACGTGGGCCAGGCTAGCTCAGGTCTATGTTGCCATGGAAGATTGGGAAAACGCCCTTACCATCTTGAACTCTTGCCCCATGTTCACATACCAGGACAAAGATTCGCCGATCATGCCGGAACCTAAAGATGTTCACCTACCCACACTCCCAGAAACGAGGCTAGACGAGATTGACAGCGAACCCGAGTCTAGGTACTCTGAGCAGGTAGACCCGAGCCTCCTGAATCTCCGTGCTGCCTCGTACCGCGGGACATTTAAGGCAGCGTACAGTATTCTTACTGAGATGACGGCCAAGATTGGCTGGGACCAGCTCTTGAAAATCCGGAGCAATGTCTTTGTCATGGAAGACGAATACCGCCATGAGAAGCAAGACTCAACACATGTTGGCAAACGCAATGCGAGTACTGATGCGTTAAGAGGAACG
>Ga0247763_1000972_pt1 | contig 17092 bp, 12 predicted proteins | sample UWRJL141409B4_FD_179926 | JGI IMG/M metagenome (GOLD analysis project Ga0247763, IMG submission 179926) | Plant litter microbial communities from Arlington Agricultural Research Station in Wisconsin, United States - UWRJ-L141-409B-4 | ecosystem: Environmental > Terrestrial > Plant litter >...
AATTAGAGACTTTTTAAATGCCAACACGCATCGCCTGCATTTCAACCCCGATCTAAAGACGGGACTCACAATGTCTTTGTCACCAGGAGGGAGTTGAGTGACTTGACACACTCGTCTAACTTGGCCTGAAATCTTTCCAGATTCGACTTGTTAAGGGTCATGTGAAAACGGGCTCGAGCGGCCTCAACGACGGCGGCGCGACCCTTGGATAGCTTGATATGGACTTTGCACTGCTCAGGGACTTTGCGCATGCGGACATCTGTTCCGCCCTGACTTAGTTGTCCTTCGGCTGTTGTGAGATTCGCTGCCACGGCGGTCATGGACTGGGTAACGATGTCGAGACTCCAACTGTGTCCGCGATCCACTAACTGAGTCGTAGATTTTGCCGGATGGTCTGGCCATATTCCACGGCTCGATCGACTATGTCTAGCACATTACACTTCAGACTGGCGGCGCTGATAGGATCTAGCCCGGACGGACGCGTAAGGTTTTGTGGAATTATGGAGTCTCTGGGAACAGGTTCGGGAGAAAAGTTCTCTCGCTTCTGCCTTAAGAAGTTGCCGAGGGATCACCAACCGAGGGCTTTCAACCAGCTATTGTGAAAAACACGTGGTTTCGAGCAGCCACGATCGTACCTGCTAACCTACCAAGAAAGGCATTTCGCTTTGCGGGTGATTACAGAGTAGAAAACTGTAGAACATACCCCATAACCCCTCTACTTTTCAAAGCTGCTTGTTGACAGCCTCCGTTACCTAGACATTCAAAATATAGAAACATGCCCTCATCATCACTTTGCGTAACTCCACATGCCAAAGGAAGGTCTGAATTTTGAAGCAATCAATGCTATGAAAGATTTCATTTCCCCCCAGTGCCCCAAGTTCAAGTTACTATCCGAACGGTATAACGTCCAATGCCCAGTGCGCCCTCTACCTGAAATCCAATATCCTCGTCCCTTCTGCGTTGTCACCAACCTAGATGCCGTCAGGCAGATCCACCCGGTGGGCCACCGGACCAGGTGTGGTGTCGGTACGTGTGTTAGGACTCAAGTTGGGAGTGCTCACAGTAGGTTCACGTTGCGAGGTGTGGTCGACCCAGAACAGTGTCGTCGGGTCGATGAAAAATGTTTCGTCTTCAAGTCCGGTCTCCCGCCACATGGGGTCTGGAGACACGGGGAGATCCAAAAGGCCAAGAGATGTCAGCCACGCTGCACCGCTCGCGCCGCTTTCGCCAGAAATATCGCCAGCGGACACTGAGTCCCTGTTCACGCTGGATGCAGGCTCAAGAAAAGGCCGAGGCAGCCCGAAGGTTGTTCGAATGCCGGTTCCGGTTCCATATCCACCACCTCCCTCAGCCGCTGCGGCGTTCAAGTCGGTGCTGCCAAATTCAGAGTCGTCGCAGCCAGCATCCGACATCATCTCGGCCGCGGTGAAGCGCAAGACGGCTTCGAAAGCGCCTTCGACGACTTGATCGTCTTGGTAGGCTTGGGGTAGGATATTTGCTTTCTGGGTCGCCCAGATGTTCCGCACTCGGCGCATCCGGTCTTCCAAGCCGTTGCTGAGGTATATCGACTTTGGCCGCGGCTCGCATGGGAACACAATGTCCCAAATGTCGTACCACTGTTCCACAATCGATTTCCCCCGATTGATATTTTTTCCGAGCTTCTGAATCTGCACATCTGAGATCCACCGGAGCGGTGCCCTATCCTTGACGCTGCACAGGGACTGGCCCCGGAGATGCTTGGCCCTCGCCTCGGACGTGGAAAAGATGGTGAAGCAGCGGTCGCAGCAAAACTCTGGTGATCGGTGCTTCCTGCTGATGTGCTGCTTGATGTCCTTCGCCCGCCGCAGCACAAAGTGACGGCAGTTGCGGAACTGTGTAGGATCAAGCTTGTAAAACGGACAGGCTAGCACAGGCAGAGGCGTCTTGCCTCTCATCACCCGTCCCCTCGATCTTTGTGGCCTTGGTGGGTCGGTTTCTGCCGCATCAACCCCTGGAAGGGGTTGAACAGGAAAACCCAGAGCTTCATGTTGCTGATCATCGCTGCTCGTATCCATGCTGCAGAGGAGTTGACTTGCGGTTTGTGTTCGGGATAATTAAGGTGCTGGTTGCCGAACCGTTTCCCGCTTTAACGATGAAGTCCGGCTGGACGCGAAATGAGACAGAAATTAAACGGACTGGTTGGCGTTGTTAAGGCTTCGGAGGTATTTATTCCCAAAAGCTGCAACCCGGTTGGCCGCCCGGAACAGAGGTAAGAAGTTGCGGAACAGAAACCCCGGAATCTTAAACTCGTTAAGCTGCCGATGGTAAAAGCAGTCTGGCGCCAAGATTGGCCCGTGCATTGATGTCAACCGCACATTGTGCAGTCAATCATCAGGCCAGCGAAAAGTCCTGTCACGGGATGTCGAGACCAATTGAATCCACTATTAGCGGTAAAACTGGACGACGTGTCGGTCCAAGGCGAGGGCTGAGGAAGATTTGATACGTGTGTCGAGCTCTCTTCGTCGACGACGGAATTTTTTGCAAAGAAATGCCAAGAAAAGCAATCAAAACAACACAACTCTCAAATACGTACTCGAGAGAAAAGGCCAAAATGCTTCAATTCAGTCTCCTGACTCGCACTTTATGTGTGCGAGGTTCAAATTTGCGATTTGGATTCTCTTCAATAGTATCTATTAATATATTATACCCTTTCTTGCGCGGATGCGAGGCGCGAGGTGAGGAAGAAACATTTCTTACATATAATAGCTTTTACCTTTCTAAAATAGCCTGCGAACTCTACGGAAAATTAATACTTCTGGTATACTGTGGGACTTCCCATCAGTGCTGATATATCCTGTACCATCCCAAAATTCGAGCTGGGGTATTGTGCACCATCCCAAGGCATGTACTGGCACATCCTAGGCCAACTTCTGTGATGCCTATGCCAGTGGCCCGACTCAACTCGGTGTTCTGGCGAACGGGCCCAACTCTGGACCCCGCAACAGTCTTGCTGCATCGCCCTAACCACTGGGCAGTCAAAGCAGACGAGCGCTCTATGTCGTGGGAAGTTGCAATAGCTGGCTTTGCCGTTTGGGCCCTAATCCGGGGACGGTGAGCTTCGTCGGTCGAATAGGTCCGAGTTGAGGAGATAGTTTGAGATGAAATCCGATTGTAGGTTGAGAGTTTGAGTTTATTTGACTGGTTTGAAGGCGGGATGATGGACGCTAACTACCCCTGGCGGTGGCTGCTGCGCGATACGCGGCGAGTACGTTCCCCTATATCACCCTTTCCTGTGCGACAACCTGTGTCGGCTTTTAAATTTATTATTTCAATATCTCATATTTCTTTTCCGATGATAAGTATATCGCTCGCTTGCGGTTATGTTGTCGTGCGATGAGCTAGGCTGTAGTCAAAATCGCATTATCGGGTTTAAATATATCCCAGTTAGTGAACGGAGGCGTCCGCTAGCAAATGTCACCTTCAAACCAAAGCAATCCAAGATGAAAGAGTTTGCCAAATTGTCGTGTTCGAGGTTGAAATTAAGTGTAGGGATTAAGACTTTGAGACTGCACGATCTGCCTGTCAGCAACGCTTCTGAGGAACCAGTCCATCGCAGCCGGAACCCCCGAACGAGGCCAGATGTCGACTATATGTAGCCATCAATAAAAGCTTACAGAGCCAAAAATCCGCTGTCACAATTGTAGGGCACGGTGATGACACTCGGCTTATCCATCTGATGACTGGTCGAGGCGAGGTTGAGATGATAAGAAGAGACTGGCATGAAGATTAGACGAGCGACCAAAAGCAGGATGACAACACGGCCAAACAAAGTATGTGGCTCAGCTGACTTTGAACCAAATTCACACTTGCCGACACAAGTACCAGTCCAGGCGACAGCATTAGTCCTGTCAGCCTCTTCGGTCCCACATTTGGGTTTCATGTTTCCGCCAACCGGGACATGCTGTCAAGTTTGGGTCGGCGCAGCCCTATCGGCATGTCGTTTGGGAAATCTTGGCTCTGGTATGCATTGAGTTGGGTAGTGGATTTTTGGCCGGTGCTTGGTGTGCTGACGGTTAGGGCGCTTCAACGCCTCGTTGCGCCTCCTGAGCCGCCATCTAAGCCGATCGACCGACCGTTGGTGCATTTTAGTCTGGTCGACCATTCTGGAAGTACATAGTGTGTATGAAGGAAACAAAAGTTTAAAAAATTGAAACACTATGTTTGTACTGCGTGCATCTCATATTTGGGCCTATCTGAGTCGCGAAAGTTCTACATCCGGAAGCCATGTCGCAGTCCGATATTATCAACCGGCCACACGGCGTTTACACACGACAGTGGCCTGCATCACCACCAACACAGAGCGTGGAGAGATTCGCCTACTTTGAGGTGAAGCGTGAACAGCCAGAGACAAAACCGTTCCATTCCACTGACAGACTCCAATGCCCGAGTCGATGGTCTGAATCAACAGCTCGCTCATCCAATTCCACACCACCAAGAACACTACGACCCTCCTATTCAAGCCGACAACTCGGTTGGCACTCCCGACCCAGCACCGCTCAATCGGCCTGCTCCAATTCAAGTTTACCATCAATTCCCTGCAACGTCACCCGGTATCATTCGTCATCTCACTCGATATCTTCCAAAGCCAGCTGGACCTCCACCGCGACATGGGAATCCCGTGGAAGTGATAACAGCAAATGGAGTCCTCGAATCAGCGCCGAGTCTTCACGATACAGTTTGCAAAGTAGCGCGCGATCCTCCAGAAATCAGTATCCTCTATCTGTGCCGAGTACGGGAGAATTCTCAGGCGCAGACAGGTACCACTTGCACCGAGAAGGACTTTCCACGAGCGGCAATGAGTCGACAAATCACTTGCAGCGGGACAGCCACACCACCATAGCACTAGGCTATTCTGACCGGAATACTTGGAGGTTTCCGTCATTCTCATCAGGCAGTGCCACAGTCACCGACAGAGACAGCAGCGAGCTAGAGAAAGGCGAAAAGGGTAACGGAGAATCGGATCCGACAAGAGACAAGGACAGAGAAAGGCCAGACTGGGAAGAGCGACCGCGGTGGTCCATCATGTTAAACGCCGGGGCTTTCATATTATGTGCCGTGGGCGTGATAATTGCCGTTGCATTTTTAGCGCAGTATATTTGTAGAGTCATTCAGGGCGGGAAATGAAGCATATATTTTTTATCAAGTTATTTCCCTTGATTTTAAGCAAGAAATCATGGATAAATGGGGCTTCGCTTCTGGGGTCACAAATGACACGCATGTCTAAGGATTGACGACAACATCTAGAGGCTGCGACGCTTACATTGATAGACTGGGACATGTAGTTAACAATAATTCCAAGTGTGGGTTTTTTCACTCTTTCTTTTCTTTTTTAACCCGGATTTCTGGTTCACGCGGTAATTGTTTCTTGAGAGAGAATCAAAGCAGAAAAAAAAAAAATTAAAAAATTATGACAGTCCCCATCCGTAAACTAACTACTACAAGGCGGCTTTCATTTTACCACTCTGATATCCAGGCACCACCCAGGTAGAGGTACCTAGATAAGTAGCTGCAAAGTAACATAAAACAGCCTAGTTTCATGCGACGAATCTGGGTATACGAAATTTCCTTTTTCATTCTTAATCCTGAGCTGGGGTGAGCTGGGGTAAGCTGTAGCTGATTTGTCCTAAGCTCTCCCTAATTTTTCCCTAAGCTGGGGTAATCCCGTACACCGCTACCACACAGCTTTAAAGGCCCCTTTCTAATTCCTTTAGTTAAACTTTGTCACGGCACCAAAGGATGCAATGCGTAAACACCACAAAAAGTGGAACGTTGTGCAGTCAGGGCACTGTACCGTAGTCCTTCTACATCTAGCTGCGTAGCCACAGGCAGGCAGCATCACGGTACCGTGACAAACTTTCCCTATTAATGGAAAGTAAACGACGCGTAATTAATAAAAATAGCTTTTAAGTAATGTTGAAATTATAGCCCCGTTGCCCTGTAGTTATAGTACCTTTGGGTGCTATAGCCTAGTTGATCTACTGCTCTGCAAGTGCTGTCGACTCTATATGACAAAGTGTAGTTACTATAACTACAAGGAGTTCCGAAGGCTTTACTACCTATAGGCTTATTTTACAAAAGTAAGCCCTAGTACCATTTTTACATTAATTAAGCTAATTATACTACCCTGGAATCTTTAGATTCTAATGCTAACGTAAATACCTTTCACTTTGTAGTATAATCTTTTCTTATATATTTAAGGATCCTTTATTAATTTGGATTTTAAACTACTACTAATCAACTAACCCTTTTAAAAACCTTTGGAATTCTGTTATTTATAATAATTATTACTACTAAATATATTATTTACATAGTGAGTATATAATTTATATAGTAGGTTGGCCCCCTATTGCGACCTTTACATCGTCAATTACTTATTAACGATCCCCTAACCCCTTACGTACCTACTAATTAAGATAAGGGCTTTGGGCTCGCGATGGTTAACCGATTCCCGAGTATTTCGAGTCCTCTGGGGCTCATAAACGCGGTAAAGAAGGCTTACGAGCTTCGGTTGGGATTCGACAAAGGGAGGCGCACGTCGGCCGAGAAGCGGTATTGGGATTCGTTGGCCTTTTGTTGAGTTCTTTGTTCGGCACCGGGATTTTCTGTGCATTGAAACTCCTCTGCTTGAGGAACTCGACCGGGAGGTATCTATCCGAGTTGATGGAGGATGTTAGGTTCTTGCTGATGTTTGCGCTTTGGGAAAATATGGCAAGTGACAAGTCTAATCACCTGCTTTAAGTCTCCTACATAATCCTTACAGCTTCCCACGGCGCATCAGGCGTGACAGCATTCCCGTGCATGACACCATGCACATAGCAATCCCCTACAAACTCAAACCCACCCTGTTCCCCTGTAGAACGGAGCACATACGGCGTCTGTGCTCCTTCAAGCACCCAAATCGCATCGCCCGGCTTGGCAAATCTCGGGACGAGACACAGAAAGCCCTTGTTAGTGATAGCAACCTTCCTCCCATGCCAAGCTCTCACAATCAAGGCACCGTATAGATGCCCTGGTATGGAGCGTGCGATCTGATCATCCCCGACTGGTTGGTCCCCCCCCCGCTTCTGAAGTTGAACATGAGCATCCTGAAGTATTCGCAGCCCCGCCGACCAAGTGTCGAAAAGCTCGCGCGCAGCGGGCGGGGCAGGCCACTCTGTTTCCGTGCGATCACCAATCAGTAACCTCCAGAAGACATCGTCAAGGGGGGTTGGGACTCTGGCGTATTGATACGGGTCGTGGATTCGGCCTGACGTGAAGATCATATGCCGTGAGGCATCCAATGCCGCCCCCAGGACAGCAAGCTCGCCGGTCTCATAGTCAGGTGCCCCTGCGCCGAATGCAGAGCTCAGCACAAGCGGCGCTCCGACTTCATCAATGACATCGAGCCTGAACCCACGAAGAAGGGCCAACGAGCCTGAGGCTTCATCAAGTTGAAAGCCCTCAAACACTTTCCCGTGCGCTGCATTACCACCAGCCCGGTAGTTAGGCACACCGTCGACATATCCGAGAGGGACAGCCATCGGAAACACATTCCAGTCAGGCACCCACGACGGAAGACCTGACACGGCTGCGGGATTGCCAACATCAATATAGCCCGTTCCAGCATGAGCCAAGACCTCGAAAGCTCCGTTCTCCGCAACCAGCCGCTCAGCTGCAAGCACATACACCTGCCTGACATCCTTAGTGTAATCCGGCTCCGTCCACTTCATCTCCCCCGGCCCCGCCAGCCCCTGAACCCCAAAGACCTTATCCCGCGGATCCGTCGCTTTCAGCAGCCTCGTGCTGCAAATCACGTCCTTGAACGACGGTGGCCCCTTTGTGATGCGTCTCGCCCTCCACGCGTGCATCGTGGCTGCGTTTGCATAGTGTAGCGTGGGTACCATCGTCCGCTTGTTGACGTCTTTCGTCCATTGCAACAGACCCGTCAGGATGATATTTGATGCAAAGACATTGACACCCTGGATGAAGTCCTCCCAGTCGTACAGCACCCGCCCGTACATGATGCGTGCCTCCGGGGCGAGCACGACCTCCTGAGCGACCCAGACGCGCTCGAACCAGTCGTGCTCGAGGAGGTGTATGAAGGGGGTCCATTGGGGTGTTCGGCGGTATTGCGCTGCGTTGCGGTATGCCTTGGCGCTGACGGTGCTGAACAGGCTGTTGATGCGGAATTGATCAATCATCCTGAAGGCGAGGACGCCGAAGATTGCGCCCACTAGCTTGTGCCGGAACTCCTGTGCGTCGGACGATTCCCCAGCCGCGTCTTGTTGTTGGAACGCTTTTGTGAAGTACGCCAGCCACGATTCGAGAGTGACACGTGCTGACGGGGGTACCCTCTGCAAATCACCTCTCATCCGGTGAAGCAAACCCATCGCGAACTCCCGACTGGTGTCGGGGGACGGGGAACCGAACCAGATGGTGACGAGCGTTGCCGAGGAGTAGATTTTCCCCATCAAACCTACCTGATAAGACTTCTCCTTATTGCAGCGCTGGTTGGTGCAGATGGAGTCTATCCAGACGATGCGGGGGAGGAGACTAGATCGGAAGTCTAGAAGAAGGCCGAAGACGTTGGTGGAGACGGAGAATGCGCAGTCGTTGACTAGGATTTGCTTGCCGTTGTTACCCTTGTCTTCGACCCATCGGTATGATACGGCTTCGTATCGCGGGGCGCGCGAGAGTTCGACCTCAAAAAGACTGCAAGAGATGGGATCGTCCCGGTGGCGGGGGTGGAGCAATAAGAGTCGAATCGTTTCTTTGTCTTGGGCTAGTGCTGGGTAGCTGAAGGGTGACGCTGAGCTAAAGGGTGACGACCTTGTCCCTGGGCTACTTTCACTGGCCCTTCCCTGCGGCCTCGGCTTGTAAATGTAGTAGGCATCGTGGATGTGTCGGACATGTTTCCTCCCTGACCATGTCATAGATAACAGCGCGACGTTGTCACGCCAAGGGACCAAAGAAGGGATCCATTGCGAGCCCAGGACGTGACGGGCGACCACGAGCCAGAGAAAATGATCGACCAGAAGCCTCAGCACGTGGCGAGCGCAGTATGCCGCAATGTAACGGATGTATGGCAAGTAAAGGGGCCACCAATACGTGACCGCCCGGGTGCTGTCATCCACCAAATGCTGGAGAGCCATTCCACCGATGGCATTGAGGGCACTCCACATCAGACGAAGCTGCAGCCGCACCCACTCGAGAATATGGCGAAACCAGAACAAGTAAATAGCAGGTATGACGAAGCACCATGCCATTTGGCTCGTATAGGTCGTCAAGTACCTGCTACCAAGCGACAGAAACCAGAGGTGTCCGATGAAAGAATCGGGATACAAGCGTTGCAACGCATGAAGACCAATCCATCCAGCACCTGCCCTCACCATCTCCGTGGTCTTGATACTGGGATTGTGTCTGGTCCCGCCAGTCGAAGGCTCGGAGAGAATGTTATACGAAACCCGAAAAATGACGATTGGCAGTCCAACGAAAAGGGGGTTGTGGGCGGCTGTAACCGGCGCGCAGAAGAAAAGGAGGAAAAGCAGCTCAGAAAAGTAGAGTCGCGCTCGATGCCCGACATTGAGACTCCGCAGGAAAAGGAGGAAGGAAGCCGTCCGAGTCCATCGCCGCTGAGTGTCGCTGAGGGTGTCGCTGAGGGTGGCGGACTTCATCCTCGTGGTTGGGTGCTGCCGCAAGGGACCAGATGAGCACTTGTAGGTTGAACGCTGCCATGGGCGCTCAAGTTGAAGTTCGGGCGGAGAGTTCTTTTGCGATTGAAGTTGGAAACAGGGATGGAAAGGGGTCTGCAGCTACGGCTGAGTCTGCGGCAGGTTGGTGCACCCTAGGCAGGTAGGCAATCGGGCTTGGCCAGCGGCAAAACCCATCTCTCATTGGACAATGCCTTTTGAGCCCCTCTTGGGATCAATATCCCACACAAGGCTGTCATGCGCTGTGAGGAGCACTTCAAATCAAGTATCTTCCGTCGAGCTACAGTCAAGGCTCGCCGCCCGCAAGGGAGTTGTGATGCGGGGCATGATCGCGATAACGCTATGCTGTCTTCTCAATTCAACCGTGGCTGCGATGGCAGCAGTGAATCGCAACCTCAGAACCCAAACCGAACCCCGCCACCTTGACGACGGTCGACCTGACCTTGGATGCCTGCCAAACCTCCATCCACAGCCATGCTGTGAAGAGCATCACGGCATCACCCGGGCGCATGATGAACGCCTATAAAAGAAAGGCAGGCGATGCGAGCCAGTGAGTGCCCATTCCCTTCCTTTTTCCTGCAGTGGCCCATCTGCACAGGGGCTGACAAGCGTGTTACGCACGCAAGCGCCATGACAAAGCCTTGGCTCTCTTTCGGCTTAGACGACAGGCTCCGCCACCACAAGATAAATATGCCGCACCAATGAGAAGGGCCGCCCACCCTACATGTTCACGGATATTGACCACCTCCAGCAGCCTCTCTGCATCCGCACGCACACTAGCGATCAGGCTTTGGCACCCCTTGATCTGGGAAATTAGGGGGTTTCGAGTAGTCCTCTGCCTTTGTTCATAATCCCAATGGCTCGACGTGTCCGGACGATCTTCGCAACCTATCCTAACGGTTCCACCAAGATCCTCACAAATCACTGTCTGAAATACTGCAGTTATGGGGCGGCTCGGGCGAGTCATATCCTTGCGTGGTTCGGCACAGCGGTCTGTCTCGGTATCTGAACTTGTACTTTACAGCCTGCTTTTCTGCGCCCCAGTTGCGCATGCCGACAACTGCACCATAACACCACTGGTTTTACCCATCACTGTATGTGAACCTTCCCGTGCTAATGTGGGTCCTGCCGCTGAGCACCTATCTTATTGACATGCTATTACATGATAGAACGTCACCTTTCCAGATGGCGTGGGCATGAACCGTGGCATCCGCGTCCTTCTTGGTGATAAGCCGAGCCAGGTCCAAGGACTCCGGATCTCGACGATTCTGAACAACACTCGTGTCAGGAATATACTTGACTGCCCATCGGGCCCTAACATAGTCGCTTGCGAAGGTCAGGCAGGAAGCGTATATAGTACAACAACGGGCTCCTTCAAACAAGTTCACAACTTGAAAGATTGGAATGTTGGGTGGGTTTCGACGAGTCTAGTACCATGAACAGTGCACTGACTTCAGACAGCAATGTGGATAGCCGACCTACTGATGGCACATCAGTAGTCCAAGGCTATGACAGTGCCAACTTCACTGATGGACCCGCGGTCATCGGTGATTTTCCACTAGAAGTATGGGCGAACGACATTGTGGCCAATCGAAGCGCCCTAGCACTTGGTCCCAAGTCATCCGTTCTTGAACGCCTTGTTAAAATCAACTCCACACCGAGCAGCGCCTTCGGTATCGACTACGGCTCGCGCTCAGAAGCTTTTCCACGCGACGGCCAGCTTGTCTTGGGTGGACATAACGTAGCTCGACATAGCAACGATAACAGAACCAAGGCTCAGTTTCCCATGTGGGGCTTCGCGGCGCCAGTCAACTGCCCCTTGCAAGTCCTTCTGGCCGATGTCATGCTGACCAACGACTCGGGCAACCACTCATTATTCGAGGACCCGGACTGGAGAGTCACAGCGTGTGTAGACAGTGTGCAAAATGCCTTCACCTTCACCCCGGCCATGTTCTCAAAGTGGCAAAAGCTGACCGATTGGATTGAGTTTGATGGCTCAAATTACACGCAGCAGGTCTACCCCCTTGACCATGAGCGATTAATGGGAACAATCACAATCAAGCTTGCAAACGGCTATACATCTGTTATCCCACATTACGAGCTCGTGACGCACGAACGGGGGAACGATACTCTGGGAAAATATACCGTTACCAATACCTCGCGGGTCATGGCTGCGGTAAACTCGGGGCAGACGGATCTGGGGAATAACGTTCCTGTGTTGGGAGGCGTGTTCCTCTCGCAAAATTACTTGTTTGTGGATTACGCAAGCAATTCGTTCTGGCTGAGTCCTCAAGTCGGGAATGGAACAGCCCCGGATGATATCAGAACTAGCTGCAAAGTGGGTAATGAAACGAGCGGTGCTGGAGATGCAGGGGGATCAGGAGACGACGGCAAACGGTTTTCCACCTTGGGACTCCAGATCGGGCTACCTGTTGCCTTTGTTGTTGTTGCTCTGGGGGTCTTTGGCTACTTTCTGTACCGCAGGGGCAAGGTAGAGACGGATGGTAGGAAGAGTGTCAAAGTTGCACCGGCTCCCGGCTCGCATGGGGGCGGTGAGAATGAAGTATTGCCCGTGGCCCAAGAAGGGCCATCAGAGCTTCCTATCCCAACGATTCCACCATCGGGGAGCAATAGGAGAAGGTCAGAGTTGAGCTGAGGCAACATCAGTTAGTCTGGTGAGAGCGGGTTCTCGGACCGCATTCATGTAAAGCAACACATATTCGCGATGAACAGTACTAGCACTAGTATGCGTGCGAATTTGTTATTAACCTTGGAGACGACTTGATACAAACATATGCCGGCTCTGAACGCTTGGTAAGAGTTACCGCATCTGGGTACCGAAGTGACGGCACCCAGGCCCCTGGAAGCCCATGAGCCGTCGTGGATGGATCAAGTGACCTTGTCAGGTGCCCCGCACCATTAGATTAGATCTTAGACCTCGCTGCCCCGCAGCCCTTCTTCCCTTTTCTTCCTCATCTTGTAATTTTATGAGTTCGATTGCCACGTCTTCGATCCTACGGTCGTTTTGGTGCCATCGCCGTGACAACCGAAGCTAATGAACTCATACACTACATGGTACAGTCATCTACATATCCCATCGGTAACAGATTCACCGCAACATGAATTAACGTCATGTCATGACAGGTATCCTTCCTCTTCGTGACTCAAAGCCTGCAATTGGTGGGGTTGAGGCATGCTACACTATTAGGTGACAAGATTTGCTACGTCGCCCAACACATTGGTCGCCTATTTCTACTTTGGACATAATTTTGGAAGCCCTAAGGTTACCGATATAATAGACCGCCATATCGTACAGATTATTATAAAATAGCAGTCCTACTGCGAGTTGGCTACGGGTATTCCCAGACTTACGGTGAAAAGACTACGAATAAAGACCAAGGTACTGAGGAATGTACGAAGTAGATAGGGAAGTATTTCCTTGAGCACCAGTTTTTAAGGCACAGCCTTTTTGTTTTTAATCCGTTAAACGGGGTTAATTAGACGGAAGTCGAGGACGGACAAGATGGTGGGCCTATATCAGCACATACAAAAGCTAACACCTAAGTTTGAAACCAAGTAATCCTAGATAAGCATCCACTTGTACCTTACGCACTTAATACTTGGGTAAGCCGAAGACCTTTTTAGGGGGCCGATAAAACGTTCTATAGATACCTCAAGGCGCTGAAGGATAGCAATTTTGCCAACAATGTACCCAGCTTCCATATCCGAGGCTAAGTATTAAGGCCTAGAAAGGTGGCAGTCTCCGTGGCGTCCAGCTAGTTTTACAAGTGGGACCCGGAAGAGGGGGCAGTGATAGATGCAGGGCACTCCGGGAAACTCTTTTTATACACTAACGCCACATGTTAAAAGGAGTTTGATAGAGAGACAAACGGTTAGTTACATTGCTTTTGTGATAGAAAAGATTTAGACATCGTGTAGGGGAGAAGTGTCACGGTGCCGACCTTTGACTAGGGAAAAGGACTTGTTATTGCACGAAGAGAGGAAGGGGGAGCAGTGCTGCCCTGGGTGGCTATATACTCGGTGTCGGGTGGGCCCCGGGTGGGCGCCAGACTGGTGGTGACCCACCGCTGTCTGGTGCCGTGACAAGAAGTGACTTAGCAACTGCTTACGCAAGATAGAGTGCCAAAGCTCTAGGCTGCCTCCAACTAATCAATCTGCTATATATATGAACTATGACCTTGGATGGTAGTAATATAGATAAAGTGTGCTATATGTTGAAGCTCAGGGGATTGGAGTATATTTATGACACTTAAAAATAGAGTTTGCAACAGACTAAGTTGCTATAAAAACTGTTTATTAAATAATCATTGAACTCGAGATTTAAATAGGGTGGAATTTACAAGGGCAACAACATAACCTATTGTGCATTTTATTCTGCTCCTAAGTCAAACCCAAGCGCATTAAGAATTTACGCTGAATTTACATTTTTTGGGCTATGTAGGTTATGTTAATGAGTTGCTATATTAGGCGACTCCATAAACCCCTGAGCAGGGTGGGGAAGTTACGTCAACAGTGGATATATTTAGATAGAGAAAAGAGTAGGAATAAGAGATGGGTGTGAAAATAGCTGGGCATTTTGACGTAAAGAGTAATACAGAGCCAATAGGGGTCAATTACCGCTATTAGTGCCGCCTAACCTGGCGGGGAAGGCCGCGACACTGAGATCATACTTTAATAAATAAAAAACAATCTCCATCTCCCCTTTATTATTTACGAAACCTAAAGGAACCTTACTCTTTTTTAGCTTTACTTAATTCAGTCCCTAATTTGGATTTATAATCCCTAATAAAAATTAAAGCTCCTTTATTTAATAGGAGTTAAACCTGGTAACGTCCCCCTTAGGGCTTAGAGGGTATTAGCTACGTTTTAATGAAAAGGTTTTTTATAATAATATTAATACTAACTGTTGAAATTACAGCCCAGTTGCCCTGTAGCTACAGCACCCTTGGGTGCTGTAGCCTAGTTGATCTACTGCTCTGAGCGTGCTGCTGACTGTATTATGGCAAGTGCAGTCACCATAACCACGGGGAGTTGTTGTTGTGGTTCAGGGGGGCTGCCAAGCCTCCTGGACCCACTGGAACCCACTAGAACCGACGGGGAGTTCCTGTCAAAAGAAAAAGGGGTCCCAACCACATTGCCAACAAGATAGGGGATCGACCCCTGGGTCGAACCCAGGCACTATAGTCAGCTTGCGTGAGGATGCCTGGCACAGCCAGCAATCCAACCACCAAGCCACCAAGGCAGTGTAAGCTAGTGGCCAGGTGGATCATGCAAAGAGGTCTATAAAAGGAGGGTTTCTGGCACTGCCAGAAAGCCGACGAGCAAGACAATAGATCGAACACATAAAAAGACACTGGATTCAAGGTGCCGTGCTTCTGACAGGTGATAGGCAGGGTCTGTTCTACAGATAGCATCTCGCTCAACATTTCCAAGTTAAGCCACCTTAACGTAGCCCGTCTCATGGAACTCGTATTCACCCCCCTTCCCTGCATCAACCATCACTTATTAACAACTGGCTAAACAGCGAACAGCCGACCGTCTCCTTTTCTCGAGCCCCTTTGGAAATTCGGGCCAGCAACAACAAATGAGAGTAGGCAAACGTGCCAAGGTTGATTTTAACGCAAACTAGAGGCTAATAGACATTGACGGGGACCAGCTGAGAGCACGTAGGAACGCGCATGAAAGTTACTCTTCGAATCACAGTCAGTCTAATGCGTAGCATTCCCCTCACCCTTGCGTATTCCACCTATACAACGAACCCCTGCTGCACTGCCCGATTCTATTTTTCAGTATAACCAGCAGCCGACTCAGTTGCCGGTCGAGCTGAATCGTCAAGTTCACATGACATACCTGCGTTAGCGGAACATGCTGGTGGCGACGCAGCATGAGTTTGTCGATTGTAGGAGGGAAGGGGCATCTTCTTTGTTATTCTTCTTCTCTCTCTCCCTTCACCGGGTTTTCTTTTAACCTTTCCCCCTACCACAAAGCTTCCAGCGTTTCACCCTGCAGGCGCATGGTACCTCTAAGTACCGCAAGTGCTGTACAACGGAATCACACCCACATCACCTGAATGTTTGTGCTATCTATCCCGGGCTCATTCCGGTATCTCGGAGATTTCCCTGCGCTCTTTTCCCTTGGTCCGGCGAAAAGGCAAAAATGTGCTTTGGACTTTTCGTAATCCAAGCTGTGTTTTTGGTAGGACATCAGATGAAAGCTAGCTGAATACCAATTCTAACTCTCCAGTTGATGCATGGAGTGGTTCGATAACTAAAAACGTCCTTCACTGCCTTTTCGTTGGGCTAGTTAGTTCCCTTAACGCCACTGGCCGTTGGTTGCCCAGGGAAGGTATTTTGGACGACGTCTTCTGTGAAGCGACCTGTGATTGTCACCTCGTGGTGTCCCGCCGCCATTTGAGGCATCTTCTGATTGCCACTTTTCACTGCAAACCAGGTATAGCTACCTAGGTACCTAAGGTGGTCAATAAACTTGTGACTTTTGTCTCTTCTTTTGCCCCACCCCCGGCCCCCAAGACACATGCAATGACATTCAAGCAGCGACTCCACTGACTCGGTAGGACATGTAATCCCAAACTTTGAACCCACCCACTTTGACTTTGTAACATCGAATCCAGTCACTTGATTGAGGATTTGACCGGTCGTGATATCGTCTGGTGTGTCGCGCATTACGCCACGTCGCTCGCTGATTCCCAAAAAGGCAGTGGTCCGAAATCTGACAGCGCATCGCATCAAGAACACGTGTGGGAAGGATCAAAGTGAAAAAGTGGTTGTGGATCGATCCGCTACCAGGGTTACCATCCGAGTATTATGAGACGACCCTTTCTTCCCACCGTCGGCTTTTTTAATTCCCAGAGCGGGCGAAAAGCTACCAACAAAAAACGCCGTGTGCATAAAAAACGTCAGCATTGGCATGCCCGTGGAATTTTCCATTTTTGCCATGCGACGCCAGACACCAAACAAAAAACCTTGGTATCACGTCAGCAAACCTTGAAAACTCGTGTTCCCAGTTCTTCCACGTTGCACACGCACACACAAGCAAGTGATAGGACGGTCCGGTATCTCCGGCGCACACTTATTATGCCGTAAGCCCTAAAAGACTTGTCCTCGCCTCCCACCAGCAGAAAGGCAGCGCAACCAGATGTTAGCAGCGCAACAGCTTTGCAAGCACCACATTTTGATTTGATTGGGGAAAATTGGGGCCGGAACTTGGAACCGAGAACGGCCCTGAGCCACGCCGCACACGCACCACACGCAGTGCCGACCCCGGCACGTTATCCAGGGATTTTGACCCTGTACAAAAAAAAAAGTCAGCTTTCTTTAATTTAC
>Ga0247763_1000973_pt1 | contig 17091 bp, 8 predicted proteins | sample UWRJL141409B4_FD_179926 | JGI IMG/M metagenome (GOLD analysis project Ga0247763, IMG submission 179926) | Plant litter microbial communities from Arlington Agricultural Research Station in Wisconsin, United States - UWRJ-L141-409B-4 | ecosystem: Environmental > Terrestrial > Plant litter >...
CGTTAGCTCTCGACTTATTGAGCTGCGTCCCCGAGCCTGCCGCAGCTGTAGTCCTCCCCAGCGGTGCTGTGATGCCTTTTTGCTTGTTCACCGGATCATCATTCAAACTCTCCAGGAAAAGGAGCGGCATGGGAATCGGCTGCCTCGAGTCAGTGACTGTAGCAAGATGTATATGTGCATTGTGAATCACTGACCTCTTTTGACACGTCGAATTTTTTGTCGTTCCGTCCGTCCTTACTGACCACAGCTTTGGCCAGGATAAAGTAATGGTCGAAAAGCAAGGCATGTGTGTCGACCCAGCGCACACCTTTCGACCCCTGTCGCTGCAGCTCGCCCTGCTTGAGAAGTTCTCTGCCCAGGTGGTCCAGGTTGAGAACAGATTGGAACCCGGGACGAAGGACAAGCATACTCTGCAACTCGAGAAGTTCTACCTTTTTTGTCATTTCCGCGACCTTTTCATCACACTCGTGCGTGACTGCCTTGATCTCCTCCAAGGCCTTGATAAGGTTCGCCTTCTCCTCGCTCTCCCCAATCATATTCTTTTTCACCGTCTCGAGAAGCAAGCCATATCTCTGAAGACGTGTGATGGGGGCCTTGACGAAGGTGGTCCACTCCAGCCGCTTTGAACGCTTGTGTTCCCGGGCAATATCCAAGAACTGCCTGAAAAGCAGGTTTCTGTTGGCCTCCTTGCGAATCAGGTACGAGGCGTGAGGGAACGAGGAGCAGTACTCGATATATATCGGCCTGGCTTTCCGGATCCACTCCCTGAAGAGGTCGCTGAAGCCCAAGATCCAAGGCCCTTGTTCTTGCTGCCGGTATTTCAGCTGCGCAAGAAGATGCTCCTTGTTGATCTGTTGTACTGCGTCCACCTTGCCAAACACCAGATCGAGAAATTTCTCCATTCGGGTTGCCGCAATGATTGGTGGCTGCCAGGCTCGAAGTTGATCCCTGTAGAGCAATCGGAGCACGTCCAGCTGGCCCATGTAATCCTCCTCGCCAGTGACGATTTCGTGGAGAACATTCTGCCTCTCCACCTCCTTCTTGCCTTTCTCCTTGGCAGCATCGGGTGACACATTGAAGAATGTTGCCCAGTCTAGCGACACAGGATCTTCCTCGGACATCATGCCGTCCAGATTGGCTTTTTTGAGTGTCCTGCCACAATGGTGTGAATAGCATCGGACCGGAATGCCATTATCGTGCAGCCTAGGGGCGATGCCTTCATTCTCGTGCAACTTAGGCGCGTAGCAGCCATGGCCCGTAAGCTGCCATAGTACTCCTGATAACTGGCCGTTGCCAAACTTAACCCATTCTTCTTCCGGAATCAGGATTCCAGCAGCGAACATGTCGTCTACAACAGAAGCGCTCAGCGACTCCGCGTCGGCAACATTCATAGTTGGCACCTTCGATGTGAAGAGTTTGAGGACGGCTTCCTCAATTGACTTCCTCTTCAGATCTGGCTCGCCCTCTGCCATCTCGCGAATCCAAGCGGTAATTCCGCTCAATGCCCATGGCTCGGTGCAGCGCTTGATCTCGACAGATGTCAATTTAGACGGTACGAATTTCCGCCTTCGGCCAGTCGGCAAAGTGATCATATCGTAAGCGCCCAAAGGCGAAGCCGTGCCAGTCTCATAGCCCTCGTAGTGAGTACCAGGTTGGCCCCCTTGATGCGCCAACTTCACTGTCCTTCTGCGCTCTTCTGTGGCATCTGTTCTTGACCTGGCTGGTGTGTGGATTGGAGGTGTGTTGCTGTGACTCGAGAGTGATATTGACCTCTCGACGTGCTGCTGGTGGGTGAGGTGAGATTGATACGCTTCATCGTATGGTGACCTCGTCTCTGCTTGGGTGGGATAAGAAGGTTGATATGAAGCACGATTAGGGGACTGCGCTAGAGCTAACGAGTTATCCGGGCCGGCTGGAAGCGCTGGGAGCGGTCTGTTGGTTAGTCCAGGATGGTAGAACATGTCCGGGTAATCTTCCTTAAAAGGTGATTCGCTTCCACTCTGTCGGGAGTGGATTGAAACCTGCTCGTCGCCATCGTCGAAGCTGAGGCGATGTACTTGGGGCGCTTGTAGACCGCCCGTTCCGCCATAATCGACGGCAACTTCAGAATACTGCGCATAATCACTTCCCCGGTGTTGGGGATTCGGAAGTGGCCGGCTGCCATCAAAAGTGGTCACATTACCCGGTGGAGATCCAACCTCATTGCCGTACTGCAAGTTGCCAGCGTAGCCACCTCCATATAGACCCAAATCCATGCCACCGAAGTCGCTGCCAGAGCCTGGTTCCTCTCTAGTTGGTGAGAGGTGCGTCGCAGCAGCCTGGTGCACTTGCTGGGGTGCCACAGGTCCCATGTACGAGGGAAAAGACATCCCCGTGAATCGACGGTCATCCATGTCGTCCTGCATAGCCAGCAGGCCAGCAGCGCCCTCAGGGTCGCTCTCATCGTCATCCCATTTATAGGTTGTCGGGACTTCATTCCTATTCACTGTTGAGGCATTCGAACCATATCGGCCGACGCCAACTGAACTGGAGCTGGCGTTGGCGGTTGACGCCGTGGAATCATATCGCCTAAGTCTATCGATCTCATCTTCTGACAGGCTACCGTTCACGGGTCGAGGGCGGTGGCCATGCTGGGAGACCCCCAGATCTGAGACAATGTCTTGGATCAAGCTCTCCTGCGTCAGCTGGGCATCGTCATCGCGGCTTCCGGATCTCCAGCGAGGATCCTCAGGAACGTCGTCCAGGGGGCGATGGGGAAGTGGGGCGTTGGTTGGATGTCTTTGAAGACCAGTGACTGAAGGCTGAGGGACAGCAGGCGACGAAATCTGTGAGCCGTGCGAGTTTGACCTCGACGCTCGGTTGTTGTAAGAATTGGCCTCGGCAACGTACCCTGGGCCAACAGGAATTGCAGAGTAAGCAGGGTAAGGGGTTTGGGATGTCGGCGTAGTGTATGCATTCGGGTTAGGACTCCCGCCATTCGAAGCTTGCGAAGGAAAGTATTGTTGCGCACTATATGAAGGCTGGTAAGTCTGATCATATGATGGTGAAAGAGCCGACGGCGTAGTGACTGAGGATGTATACTGTGGACTGTGCATAGCTGGCTCGTAGGCTGGTTGGGGAGGCGATGTCGGCGGCGGGGCGGGCTGTGATACGCTATAGGCAGACGGAGAGTTATGGCCGAAGGTTGGGGCTTGGGTCACAGACGGCGAACCATAGCTGTAGCTGTAATTGTTGTATCCCGTCACCGTGGCCTGGCGATGAGGAAGGTTGGTATTCGTGTTTGCGTACGCGGCAGGATTATATGCCTGGGGTGTATAATTTGTTGTGGGTGAACTGTACGTCGTTGGGCTCGGTGCGCCCGTATATCTGGTCGCTGGGTGGGGTTGGTAAGGGAGCGATGTCGATTGTGAGCGAGCAAACTGTTGGGGATTATAGGTAGCTGGTGTCTGCGGCTGCGACTGCTGGTATTGGGACTGGTAGCCAGCCGAGGCGATGTGCTGTGCTACATGTTGCGTGTTGTAGGCTGGACGAGGAGGAGGTTGCTGCTCGGCGGTTGGGCTGGTCATGAAAAGCTCCTCCTCGGGCCGGCCACTGCCGCCGCCCTGGTAAGCGGGGATCTGAACTCGCGTAGGGTTCTGTTCGAAGAAGCTCGAATCATCACCGTTGTTGAAGCTCGGCCGTCTCCCGGATTGCTCATGGCCAGATCCGGCGACAGGATATTGTGCAGGAGGGACATGGCCGTATCGGCGCGAATCGTCGCCGCGGAACGACATGATGCTGGGCTCGGAAGCGGGGTTTTGAGAGACGACGACGGCAGGTTGCCGTCAGTGGCCGACGGACCGGATCGTGCTACTGTTGCCGCTTTATCTCTGGGTATGTGCTCACGCTTTCTCTAAGGTCTCGGGAGTAAGAAATAAGACGATGCGTTAGCAAGGTCGCATCGGGAAGAAGTGCAGTCGATGGGGAGGCTCAGGAATCGATCATTTGCCCCGTTCGCTATCGTCTTCGTCGATCCAAACCAGCGAGGCTCCGCTACGAAATGTCCGCAACGGTCTGTAATCGAGACATACGAGTGTGCTTCGCTATCGGGAGGACGGGGCGCAGTCGGGGTCTGAAGGGTGGAGCAAATCGAAGGTTCGTGGAGACGGGGAAGTCGGTCGGGCGCCCTCTCGCCTCGCCCGTAAGGCTGCTTAGCTGTCGCAGATTTAACGATGGCGAATCTGTACCTAGTTCGTCTCTGGGCTCAGTGACGAATGGAAGAGGCTCAGCGAGGCTCCCGGAACCAATTCTCGCATTATCGGCACCGGCACAACTACTTGTCGACGTCAAGACTGCGGTTCGCAGGGAAAAATGAAACCAGTGTGTCGGTTCCAGGTTGTGAGCTGGCGACGAGTGAGGCAGCAGCGCAGGGCCAAGCCACACCGGGCTGGGGTCTTCGAGCGGGTCCGGGGTTGTTCTGGGGCGTGCCGCCTGGGGCGATTGTGAAAAAGACAAGGCAGCACAGACCTTCGATTTCATCAGGGAACCGATCATCGACACCGACGCTCAATCTGACACCACACAGCTTATTCCTCGGTGTATTTTCCTCAATTTAATCAATCATGGTTGCCGGATCTTCCCTCTTCCAAAATACAGTGCAGATCCCAAGGCCGAACGCGCAATGTCGCTCAGTTCGGCATCTGCGAGACTCCTCACGATTCTCTTGGCGAGGGCGAATGAACACCAACCGCACTTGAGCGAATCATCTTGGACGATACACACCTGGTGACCAATCATAGGGTGACCTCGGACGACCCGAGGCTTTCAGCGTCGCAGACACCGTGTGCCCATCGAAATGTCCTCCAGATTTACTGACATCACCACTCAGTAATGTATGCTGCTATCGCATGGTTTTCAACCGTTTGTCGTCTTTGTGCCGCGCGGTGTGGCACCGGGGTTTTGACAGGAATGCTACCCTCACCAATGCGCTTCCTGCTAAGCCAAGCCACATTGACAGAAACAAACGAACAGGGTCCGTGGCATCCGAAGGCTTCTCGAGCTGTCATGTAGATTTCCGGAATTGGATTGAGATAGTCGAAGCAGACATGCATATGTTCTGCGACTCATGGTGTAGGTAACTAGGTGGTAGCGGAGTCTGAGGCAATCCAAGATAAAAACGGGCAACCCTGAATGGTGAGACACAACCACCCACCCTCTGCAATCCATTCCGTCTCGGTGCCGCTAATTCTTTCCCGTCGTATCGCTTCTCAGAGCAACGCGACTCCATCTCGGGTCAACGCAGGGGGTTGCCACAGTCAACCAGCCCCTGAGAGATCGTTACGTGAGACACCCACAAAAGGTCTCAATTTGCGCTCTGTATAAGACGTCTGCCAGATGGATTAAACGACAAAACGGGCCTTACTCAAAAATGGCCGGAGGTTCCAAAATTGGTTTTTTGACTCCATCCCCTTATGACCAAGATCCCTCCTGATTACTTCGTACCTACGATTTAAACTTACAGTCCGTCGGGGTTTAACTTGAACCACGGTTCTTGTCCGTGGCCGTCTGCTTCTTGCTTCTCTACACTATCTCCACCTGGAATTCGGCTCGATTCCTGCCGCATTCCGCGACCAGAACTGGGCCAACTCTTCACAAAAATGGAATCAACCTGGATTGGCAGCCGTCGTGTATCTACACTGTAGACGCTTCCTCCGTTGAAGCTTCCAGTCAAGGTTGGACAATTGGGGGCGCCACAAAGCCAGAAATGACGGCACCTCAGTGCGGGGTTGAGGGGTCCGCAATAAGCTCTTCGTCATTCCTCGGAACCCCACTTCAGGGTGCGATCCTCGGGCTCCTCCGACTCTCCCCTCTCTTCGGCTCGTAGATAATCCAGCTTTTCTCCCCTGATCGTGCGTAATCGCAATCCCCCTGCCCTCGAGATAATAACAAGTTTATCAAATTATACCAATATCCCAATCCCAACACCACCAAAATGGTCAAGGCCGGTAAGCAGTCGTGATTCTCTACCCACCCTTGTCTGTATTTGTCTCGAGAACCCCGCGAGCCGGAAGATGCGCCCGGCAGCAAGGTTGTCCAGTACACTGAGGTGGTTTGTGCTCCAGCGAGCATGGCAACCTTGATGGACAGCAGCCACTACCACCTGAGACTGAGAAGGCTTCTTCTGCCGTGCTGGCGGGTCCTAGGGTCATCTGCCATTCAGATCCTCGGCAATTCGTAGCTGATATCGCTCTTCTCCAGTCGCTGTCGTCCGTGGAGACTCTAAGGTCACCGGGACTGTGACATTCGAGCAGGAGTCTGAGTCGGCCCCTACCACCATCACCTGGGATATCAGCGGCCAGGACTCGAACGCCAAGCGTGGCATGCACATCCACACCTTCGGTGACAACACCAACGGCTGCACTTCGGCTGGCCCTCACTGTACGTACATCGGTTATGGGTGGCCCATGTATGGTGGGCTGGACGACTCGAAATCTGATCTTTCCCAGTTAACCCCCAGGGCAAGACCCACGGTGCCCCCGAGGACGAGAACCGCCATGTTGGTGACCTCGGCAACATTGAGACAGATGCTCAGGGCAACTCCAAGGGTTCAATGAGCGACAAGTTTGTCAAGCTCATCGGGCCCGAGAGCGTCATTGGCGTATGTACATCTCGAACCCCCACGGATACTCCTTAACTAACCTGTTAGCGCACCGTCGTCGTCCACGCTGGCACGGACGACCTCGGCAAGGGTGGCAACGAGGAGTCCCTCAAGACCGGGAACGCTGGCCCTCGCCCTGCCTGTGGTAAGTCCCCCTGGCCCAAAGCCACAAGCACCTAATCTAAGTCTAATATATCAGGTGTCATCGGTATCTCCCAGTAAATGTCGAGCGAAACGGTATTCCCCAATCCCGGACGATCCGGCTTAGGTACAACAGAGCAGAAGTTTGGGGTCGGTGCTGGGTACCTAGGTAGCTAAGGTAGTCACTGCGAATTGATGTCGGTACCTTGGTCGAGGCAATGCGCCATAGAAATTGGATTTAATTGGTCCTTTCCTCTAGGACTCCCTAAGCTGCACTACAACAACTCGTGTGTAAATACAGGATATCGCTAGGTCGCCTTCTAGTATGGTCAGCGGCGGGCCAGGTCAAGACTCAGCCAATATAAATGGAGAATCAATAAGTATCTCAACTCAGACAAACCGGTCGAGGAACGGTATACTGCTGCGTATACTTTCCTGTTCGGTAGGTGAGGTTAAGGACTCGAGGGAAATCGATTGTTGGAGCTCTGCTGTGACAGTCGAACGTTACCCCGCCGAACTCCATCAGCCGTTGTGGGTCGAGCTGGGGAGCAAGCTGTTCGAAGGGTGGGATGGCGACAGGGTACAATTTTAGAGTTGTGGTCAAGTACCTGTCATATCCAACTTAAATGTCGGTGAATCGGACATTCGTCTCCGATCATTGGGACAAATAGTTATAATCTCACCTGGTCTCTAGTATAGATGGATTTCATCCGGCTTCGGGGACAGTAAGAGATTTAGAAGCTTACTTAGTTGTTTGCTCAAGGTGGTACGTGGTACTTGGTACCTCTGTGAGCGGCCCTGGAAACCCCTGAAACAGATCCCCTGCCTTCCCCACAATTCAGCATTCGAGCCAAAATTGATTGCGAAAGCTGTCAAAAAGCACACGACAGCTCCCAAGCTCCCAGCAGCACCACTTGCGCCTTCTCACCATCGTTGCGTTGCGTTGCTATCACCCTCTCCCGCTCCAATCCCCGCGGGATTGTTTGCTACGGTACGCAAGACACTTTTTGACGGTTCCCGTCTTTCCAGTTAAGATTCCCGCCACATATTCTCGATCTCACCTCGGAAATTGACTTTGGGCAGGTTCCACAAGTACCCCTCACCGCAACGCTTACTGCCTTCGCTTTCCCTCATTGATCCTTACACTGCCTTCAAGATGGCAAAAAACTTCATTGCAAACGTCAAGTCGGTGCTTAGCGGCGACACCCTGATTCTCACAAGTCCCAACAACCCTTCGCTGGAGCGGACATTCTCTCTCGCCTATGTCACCGCTCCTCGCCTGAGCAAGGACGGCGACGAACCCTTTGCTTTTCAGTCTCGCGAGTTCCTGCGTAACCTTGCAGTTGGCAAGCAGATCAAGTGCACCGTCCTGTGTAGGTTATATCGCAACATCAACACCTCTACTGCCTGGCAGTTACATACACCCCCAATGACTTATATACATCTTTTAAATTCTGGCTGCTTACATCATGCAAGATACCATCCCTGGCTCCGGAAGAGAGTACGGCAGCGCGGTCCTGCAGGATGGTACTGAAATTCCCGAGGCCTCCATCAAGGCCGGCTGGCTCAAAATACGAGAGGATGCCGGCAGGAAGGACGACTCCGAGGAGATCCTCGAAAGGCTCGACAAGCTTAAGGCCCTGGAGGCTCAGGCCAAGAACGAGAGTATGGGTCTCCACGTGGGCACGGGCGGGGTCATCGAGGTTCAAAACGACCTGGGGGGCCCCGAGTTCATGACTCAATGGAAAGGAAAGACTGTAGATGGAATCGTTGAGCGTGTCATCAGCGGTGATCGCCTGCTTGTCCGCCTGCTTCTCACCGAGAAGAAGCACTGGCAGGTAATGACCCTGATCGCCGGGATCCGAACACCATCGACAGAGCGCACCACCCAAGGACAAACCCAACCTGCCGAGGAGTATGGCAATGAAGCCAAGGCATTCGTTGAGCAGCGACTTCTCCAACGTGCGGTCAAGGTCAAGATTGTTGGCGCCAGCCCTCAGGCACAGCTTGTCGCCAGTGTCCTCCACCCGCGCGGCAACATTGCTGAATTCCTCCTACAAGACGGTCTCGCTCGGTGCAATGACTTCCACTCGACGATGCTTGGAAATGACATGGCCGCCCTGAGAACTGCTGAAAAGAAGGCACAGTTGGGTCGCCTGAGACTCCACAAGAATCACGTTGCCAAGGCATCAGACAGCAAGGATGTGGAAGTTACCGTCACCAAAATCATCGGTGCCGATACCATCATTGTCCGTAACAGGGCCGGACAGGAGAAGAGAATCAGCCTAAGCAGTGTCCGCGGTCCCCGCACCGGCGAGCCCAGTGAGGCTCCTTTCAGGGACGAGGCTAAAGAATTTTTGAGAAAAAAGCTCATTGGAAAGCACGTCAAGGTTACCATAGATGGATCCAAGCCTGCTACCGACGACTTTGAAGCCCGGGATGTTGCTACGGTCATTCAGGGCGGGAAAAATATTGGTCTTCAACTCGTTCAAGAGGGGTACTGCTCCGTCATCAGGCACCGCAAAGACGACACGGACCGCGCGTCGAACTACGATGAGCTGCTTGCCGCTCAGGAGACTGCCAAGGAAGAGAAGAAGGGCATGTGGTCGGGCAAACCTCCCAAGATCAAGCAGTATGCCGACATGTCTGAGAGCGTCCAGAAGGCCAAGATTCAGCTGTCCACCCTCTCCAGACAACGGAAGGTTCCTGGCATTGTCGACTTCTGCAAGTCTGGATCTCGCTTCACCATTTTGATACCCCGGGAAAGTGCCAAGTTGACATTGGTCCTCGCTGGTGTTCGTGCCCCCCGCGCAGGCCGCACGCCTCAGGAGAAGGGCGAGCCTTTTGGACAGGAGGCGCTGGAGTTGGCCAACAGGCGGTGCAACCAGCGAGACTGCGAAATTGATGTCCACGACATCGACAAGGTTGGCGGTTTCATTGGTGATCTCTACATCAATCGAGAAAGCTTTGCCAAGATTTTGGTTGAAGAAGGCCTTGCCTCGGTTCACGAATACTCAGCGGAGAAGTCTGGCAACGCGACTGAACTTTTAGCTGCCCAGAAGAAGGCAAAGGAGGGGAAAAGGGGGATGTGGCACGATTGGGATCCCTCTCAGGATGCTGACGAGGAAGCGGAAGCTACCTCGGCGGAGCCTGCGGCAGACGTCTCAGCAACGATTGAAAAGAAGCCGGAGGATTATCGAAACATTGTCATCACCAATATTGATGCCACTGGAAAGATCAAAGTCCAGGAGGTTGGCAAGGGCACGGTTGCGCTCACGACACTCATGAACGAGTTCAAAAAATTCCACCTCGACTCCAAGAATAGCGTAACGATCAAGGACAATCCGAAGACGGGCGACTATGTTGCTGCCAAGTTCACCGAGGACGGTGAATGGTATCGGGCCCGCATCCGGTCCAATGATCGTGCGGCTAAGGTTGCGGAGATTGTCTACATTGATTATGGCAACTCTGAGAAGCAGCCATGGTCTAAGCTCCGCCCCCTAGATCAACCACAGTTCAGCCCACAGAACCTGAAAGCACAAGCTGTCGACATCCAGCTCTCCTTCGTGCAGCTTCCTACGTCACCCGACTATCTTAGCGACGCCATCAATTTCCTCTACGAAGCCACCGAGGGCAAGCAGCTGGTTGGCAGCTTTGATTTCGTCGACACCAAGGAGAATGTCAGCTATGTCACTCTTTTTGACCCTAAAGCAAAGGAAGCCAGCAGTGCGACCGAGTCGATCAACCGCCAAGTCATTCTGAGCGGCCACGCTATGGTGCCACGGAAGCTCAAGGCTTGGGAGAGGAGCAAGGTGTTCGAGCCCGTTCTCAAGAGCCTTCGGGGGGCTGAGACCGAGGCCAAGAATGACCGGCTGGGTATGTGGGAGTACGGAGATGTTACCGAGGACTAAACCTTACCGCACTGAGATAACAACACAAGTTTATTGTTGTTTTCAAATGGCCGGTTGGGTGTCACGTGGTCCCTTTTTTTTTTTTATCTATCCTTCTTTATTGATAACAGTCTTTGAGAAAGAAAATAATAGGGTGGGAAAAGCTAAGGAGCAGTGCTCTTGCATATCCTTAGAAATCATGATAGAAAAATAGCGTTGTTTTCAGAAGCTATGTGCGTTTATCGAGGCAGGTGTTTCCGCGGGCCTCGCTGGAGAGCAGCAGAAAGGTTTCACGATGACCAGATGCTGGTTGATCAAACTCCGCCAGCTCCGTGGAGAAGTGTGGTGTTGAAGCATTGTCCAAAATGTTGGGGTCAACCACGTGGGTTATCGCTGGAGACCAAGTTCGCGGCTGAGTAAGGGTCTAGTTATAATGCCCCACCAGAGAACCGACGAGGGGAGGAGGGAGGGGTTACTCAACCAGGGAGAGCCGCCACCGACCTGAGCACCAGGATATCCGGCGAAAGCCAAAGTGGGGGTCGTATCAAACGCGAGGATGAAAGGAGTCGTCTTCTTGTTAGGTAACAGTTGTCTCCGATGGTGGAAAATATAACTCATCATCATGTAAGGGCGAGAGGCCATGGCGAGGGAAGCAGCGATTCTTGATGGGCGTGGGATCAACTGGCAGGGGTGGGCCTGCGACTTATGACGATGCCGGGGCCCCGCTAGACGTCAATTATCCGCTGGCGCTGGCGTCTGGGTCCCCCAACACAAAAGAAGGGCGGGCCGCGATCATGCTAGTATCCCACCTTTTTTTTTTTTCCATTACCCCCTTCCCTTCCAAAAACCCTCCGATAAAAGTCTCAGCGGGATATCTACTGCGTTTTATTTCTGTAGCTTCAATCTTCTGACCCCGTCAATATTCGTCTTGCAAGAAACGTGTCACCATGTCCAACTCTCTAGAACAGCTCAAGGCCACTGGCACGGTAGGTCTAATTACCCCGCCAAACCCCTCCTTGTTGAGATGGGAGCTCCGGAACCTGGGAAAATGCCGTGGCGATATTTCGAAATTCGCTGCCACAGAGTATTTGCGATGTCTATGTATGAATTTTTGGCTGCTAATATCAGTGTCATGGCTAGGTTGTTGTCAGCGACTCCGGTAAGTAGCTCCCTTGTAATCCGCTGGGTGTTTGGACATGGCTAATATTGGGCATTAGGTGACTTCGCTTGTCAGTTCACACCTTCGAAGCTTCCCGGCGTTGCGAATACTACCCATACAGGACAATAACTTACATACCCACAGCCATTGGAAAGTACAAGCCTCAGGATGCCACGACCAACCCGTCGCTCATCTTGGCGGCGTCCAAGAAGCCTGAGTACGCGGCGCTCGTCGATGCGGCCGTTGCGCAAGTGAAGGACCAGTCGGGTTCAGTCGACGAGAAGGTTGACCGGGCACTCGACCTCCTCCTCGTCGAGTTCGGTAAAAGGATTCTCGAGATCATCCCCGGCAAGGTCTCCACCGAGGTCGATGCCGCTTTCTCCTTCGACACCAAGGCTTCGGTGGACAAGGCCCTGCACATTATCGAGGCAAGACTTCTTCCCTTCCCACACATTGCAGACCTATCAGCTAACATTTACTCTTACACAGCTTTACAAGGCCCAGGGCATTTCCAAGGACCGTGTTCTGATCAAGATCGCATCCACATGGGAAGGTATCAAGGCTGCCGAGATTCTCCAGCGCGACCACGGCATCAACTGCAACCTCACGCTCATGTTCTCGCTCGTCCAGGCTATTGCCGCCGCCGAGGCTGGTGCGTTTTTGATTTCCCCCTTCGTCGGCCGCATCCTTGACTGGTTCAAGGCGGCGACCAAGAAGGAATATGCCAAGGAGGAGGACCCTGGTGTTGCTAGCGTCAAGAGCATCTTCAACTACTACAAGAAGTTCGGTTACAAGACCATCGTCATGGGTGCCTCGTTCCGCAATACCGGCGAGATTACCGAGTTGGCTGGCTGTGACTACCTGACCATCTCCGTATGTAAACCCTTTTTCTTCACTATTACAAGTTGTTTCCAACAAAAACCTCCAACTTCAAAACCCCTTCTCCGAGGTGAAGATTTTGCTAACGGATACGCCAACAAGCCCAACCTTCTCGAGGAGCTTCTCAACTCGACCGAGACGGTCCCCAAGAAGCTCGATGCCACCGCCGCCTCGGCGCTCGACATTGAGAAGAAGGCTTACATCAACAACGAACCCAGCTTCCGTTTCGACTTCAATGAGGACCAGATGGCCGTTGAGAAGCTTCGGGAAGGCATCAGCAAGTTTGCCGCTGACGCCGTCACCCTCAAGAGCATCATCAAGGCCAAGCTGCAGTAAGCGGTATGTTGGGAAAGGAAACGAAAAAAAGGCCGAGTCCTCTAAGTAGACGAAGGACGACGTAACGGAATGCTTTACATGTTATGAGAGTGTGGTTTTTAGAGGCTCGCTAGGTCACTTGCCTGAGCAAGTATGAGAATGATATCAGCATGTTTTGTCGTCTTAAATTCTGTTCGTCACTGTCTAGTCTAGTACCTAGGCGAATCGAGTCTTGGGACCTGATTATGATACTGGTTGAACATGATCACGGTCTTTTGAAAACACTAAACGCCACTCACTATCGCGGATTACCACACTATGGACCTGAGTCTCCAATCTCGCTGAAAGCCGAAAGCTAGGTACTTGGGTAGGTATACGTAATGCCAATTCAATTCTGAAAGGAGCTAGGGAAAACAATCCAATGGAAACAAATCCAACGCAATGCAAAGCCGCACCAATTGAGGACGAACAATGAACCCAGCCCGGCAGGCAATATGGGCTGAAAAGAGTTACAATATTACAGCCTCGTCCTTAACTCGTTTTCCACCTCACCACAGTCGGCCTGCTCAATACGGTGCATTAGGGTGCCGTCCTCACCAACAGCTTCCAACACCAGGGCAGATAGCTGCCGGCCGTGTCCGCAGCCGGAGTCGAGGCCGAAGGCGTAGCGAATGCCTCTTGTGGGTTTTTGTTTCTTCTTTTTTCCAGTCTTATCCTTTTTCTTCTTGCGATCCGTGTGGATGTTGCCATCTGGTTGGGTAAGGTGTAGATTGAGGGTATCGTCGCCAAGAGTGAGATTCCCAACCCATTTCGCCATGTCTGTCTCCTCTTCGTCGGTCTCGGTTTCGGCGTCCGTGTCATCATCCTCATCTTCAGCCACATAAACCTCCATCCCGATTTCTTCCTCCTTCCTCGTCTTCTCATTCTTCCTCTCGGCAGGATGGGGCCGAATCCTCACATCCACTTCGGCCTGCAGGCCCGCCCGGGCATCATGCCCGTAGATCACAACGGTCCGTGCTGTTGGGTTTGATACCTTCACATTCTGCCACCGGTTCCACGCACGCGACCACGGCTCGCCAGCACGTGTTTCTGACGGGATTGCGGGAATTTCTTCCTCTTCTTCTCCCGACGAAGGGTACCGCGGAGCCGGGTACAGCAACGTGCGCATGTTCATGACGGCCCAGGGATCTTGCATTTCTAAAGCCAGGGAGGGGACCAGCCCAGCATGGACGACGAGGATTTCCGTGCTGTCCCAGGGATGGGAGGGAGGCTTGCCTGTGGGGGAAGGGGGAACACCAGGGATGGAGGTGGTGTTGATGCGGAGGATTAGGGGAAGGGAGGCTAGCCATTTGAGTTGTTTGGGGGAGAGGGAACGGGCAACGGCACGGGCGTGGTCGGCGTGGGTGTCTATGGTGACGTTGTCTCCATCATCATTATCATCATCGTTGTCGTCTTCGCCGTCTAGGTCGGTCACGTGGTAATCAGAGGCGTCAGAAGAAGAGGATATCACATCCTGGTCGGCGGCTGGGTGAAGCTTCTTTTTGCGCTGCTTTTTCTTCTTGCGCCGCCGCTCCCGTTGTAGGGCCTTGTGCGCGAGAAGAACCTTGTTCTCATGATTTCCGCGCACACCGTTGGCGCCAATGTGCATGGCTAGGTCGACGACGCCGGCACTATCTGGGCCCTTGGCGACAATGTCACCAAGGAGAACAAGCTGGTCGCCATGCTTATGGTTGAAGTGGATCTTGTCTAGCAGGGCGCGGAGTGCGTGCAAGTGGCCGTGGACATCGCCGACGAAGACGAGGCGGCGCGTTTTGGGTCTGTCGTTGGTCTCGGTCCCGTCCCCGGCGGCATGGGGTGGTGGGGGGGCATACTCAGCGGGGAGATGGGCAATGAGCGGGACCGGTAGTCGAGCCAGTGGCCGGGCAGACTTGGGTGCATAGCTCATGGTGGGAAGTTGAGGTTGTGCAACGACAGCCGTCTCTTCTCCGCTGTTGTGCTGCGGGGGAGGTTGGTGACGGTGGGGTCCCAATGAAGACGTCACCGTTCGGTCCCAAGTCAGTCGCGCACCAAACGCCGACAACGAAGGCGTTAGAAGCACGTATAACGTCGCTGCGATAGCCAGCATCCCGAGCAGCCCCAGACACGACGGCCGAAGGTAAGCATGGCGGCCGAAACGGTGACGGCCAAAAAGCTGGGTGAGAACCGTCATTTCGCCGTGCCGAGACCCGACGTTACAGGGGCCAGGAAAAGAAGCAGACTGGCTTCCGCAACATGTCTCTTTCTTTTCCCTGTTAGACATGCCGGGCTAAAAATGAATTCGCAGAACCGTGTAGGGATCAGCAAAATGAACCAGCCGTAGTGGTGACAAGGCGATGCTGGTTTGACTCGGCTCTCGTCGTCGTCATGATGCTATTGTGTCCAGTCACCGACCAGGCGCTCGGTCTGGGCTCGATGCTACACCGAAGGCGTTATCGTTCTTTCCAGAACCGATGTCGCGGTGGCGGTCTCTGCTGAGCTCGTTGCGGGAAACTAGGAGTTGATGAGTTGCTCCCGAGGGTTTGAAAAATTCTGCGCTAGGTGCTACATGCGCCAACTACCCGAGACGTCAATCGATACGACAAGCCTAGATGATCATATGCGAGCATGAAAACTAGCGCAAGCCACGTGAGATATTTGGAGAAACGCCGCCATTGATCTGTTCCAGCTCGTCGGTGCCTTTCTCACTGGTTCCGGGCTACATAGTGGACGCCTCCGTGATCAATCTCAGTGATGCTTCGACATCTCCTTTTCCATTTACAGGTGCGCCACTGATGGAGCAGAGGAGGGACAAACAGGTGGTATCTTTTTTTTCGAAGCCAGGAGCGACCGGATAGTCGTCCATTTTTATCCCAGAACGCCGGCCAATGCCTCCTGACCCATAATCCTAACCATTATTCCTACAGTATGTACACCAGCCTCGATATTGAGCAGAGATGTCTCATTCATCTCATCGCCACCATCCCCACCACGAAGATGAGTTACTCTTCCCCTGTGCAGCCGCGACAACCGCGGCCGCCTGCTCGGCCCGGTACTTTTTGTTCTCAGCCTCTCTCCAGTCTTCTGGGGCCTTCTCATTTCCGTCTGTCTCGCCTTGCGCGCCAGCAAAAGCTGACTTGCCAGCGTAGAGCTGGTATCCGTCACCAGATTTCTCTGTCTTTTGCAGGTCTCGAAAGCTAACGGGTTGGTTGCCGCGAAAACGTTTACGCATATCAATCATGCCACGGCGGCACTCGCCAAATCCTTTTTTGAGCTGCTGACACTTGAGCGGGAGCTCATCGACGAGCGGTGGACGGAGACATTCGGCGGCGGTGTGTCGCTGAACCATGACACATTCGGATTCTTGCAGGCACTGCGCCAATGCTTCCCCTGCGGCGCATTATGTTAGAGGTCGACTATAGACATTCCAGAGTCTACAATTTTGCTTACTTATATCTCTGCATGAGCTCGGCATCGTGGACGCTGGGACAGGTCGTGGGAGCAATTGTCAAAGACTTGCAATGAAGAGCGGGCGTTGTGCCTTGCTGATCGTGGGCTACATGCATGTCTGGGATTGGCCCCACCGCGTTGGCTTGTTGTGGCGCTAGCCGTTAACTGCACTAACTACCTAACGTTAGTAGCCTGGGTGCTGTCGCTGTCAGGGGCCGGCTACTTCAGCAGACCTTCGGTCTCTACAGCCGAGGAAACTCAAGAGCAACAGATCATTTTTTGCGTCAATCCGATTCTGCATCCTTCACCGGGCGCTTGAGTTTCGATAAGGACGCAGGACGCCCAACTTCCAGCTGGTAGCGGTCAGATTCAATTAGCTCGCTCGCCGTGTCTGCCCAAGTGTCACACGGGTGAAGCTCAGGCTCACATGTGATTCGAACGTGACATCACCGCGCCTTCCCCGTTTGACCTGAGCCGATAGCTTTGTCCTAGTAGGCAAAGCTGATCAACGCTTTTTGGTGTCCGAGATTGCTCCTGGCCAGCTTCAGCTTGAATTTTTGGTCCCTTCGAATTATCATCCTCCTAATCCATCGATCGCCTCTGCG
>Ga0247763_1000974_pt1 | contig 17065 bp, 16 predicted proteins | sample UWRJL141409B4_FD_179926 | JGI IMG/M metagenome (GOLD analysis project Ga0247763, IMG submission 179926) | Plant litter microbial communities from Arlington Agricultural Research Station in Wisconsin, United States - UWRJ-L141-409B-4 | ecosystem: Environmental > Terrestrial > Plant litter >...
CTCGCCGAGAATTTCGTAACAAATCACCTCGAGCCGTTGGCACATTTCCACAAGCGCGGCCGGGTCTCGCCCCGAATATAGACAGCGTAGTCGTTCGGCATTGGCCCGGGCGAGGAGGTCTGCGGTGCGGGCGAGGATGATGGCCACGGTATCCGTGGACCGGAAGATGACGGGGGGAGGTGTCCCGCTGCTGTTGTTGATGATGGTGGTGGTAGCCATCGTGTTACCGGGAAGGGGTGAGAGACTGGGGAGTGGTGGTGCGAGACGAGGGGCTGGGAGAGAACGAGAGTCAGAAAAGAGAGCGTTTCAAGGGAGTAGGGATACGACAGCGTGTAGTAGACGGTGGAGGTATACAGTGACGGTGCAACGACAACGGCAACGATGATGACAAACGACGACAACGACACAGATAAAGCGGCCATGTCTACTTACCGACTGGGAGAAATAGCCAACTTTACTTGCAGCTTGGCGACCGACAGTAGTCAAAACAGTTGTTAGAGGTGCGTCCAAGGTCGTGAGATGGTGAGATCGTGTTGAAGGCAAAGTGCTGCTTGTAAGTCTGTGAATGGTGCAACGAACATGGGTTGGAAAAGGAGGGGGAAAAAAGTCCTTATATAGGTAGCCAGCACTGGGGTTTATTTTCCAGTGATTATTTCCCGTGAGGCTTCCCGTCTGGCAAGCGCTAGTCGTGCTAGATCAAGCCTTCTACGCCAGAAGAGTTTGAAGTCTGGGAGCTTGCAAGTACGCGCCCACCTACCTGCCTTGACAGCACACTTAATGTTGGAGTAGTGGGCACCTTGACTGTGGAAGTTGTCTTGTGGAGTCCGGAAGTTGCCTTCTGGTCCCCTCTAAAGCGGGAAAGTTCAAGTCAGCGTTTGGGTCGTCAAAAGTCATGGACGTCATTGAGGATTTGTACCACGCTTTCCCAGTTCCGGTCTAGTATATTTAGGGTGCTGCCTTGTGACCCGGAACGAGTCTTGCAGGAATCACTATCAGGTATCTTAACGACTGGTTTCATGCTGGGTCAGGGTCATGATGTTTACCTTGACAGCACGGTGAGCAAGACGTCCCTCACCATCTCTCACTGACGGCCTCGCTGTCCGACAAGGGTTGACAGGTGCCGGAACTAATGAGAGTCCGCTGGGGCAGCACATGTAAGCAGGCCCCAGCCATTACCCACCCAGACCTCACTGGGGCTCGTAACAGCGGTCTGACTTTGTTATTTGCACCGTGTTTGCCCGCCCGGGCGCTGGGCGCGGGAACTGAACGCTCTGGTCTGGTGGCTTGACGTTCATTTCCACAACTCCATAGTTGAAGCCATCCTGAATCCTGATGAGTGCAGATCAAGCCTTCATAGCGTTGAGTCAGACACGGCTCACACAGGGAGCGTGTGTGGAACAGATGTTTCTTTTTCTTTTCTTTCCTCTTCTGCCAGGCTGGCTGGCTTCACGTGCTGTGTCCATCCAGTGTAGCGCTAGAGAACTTTGAAAACCCACCTGCAAACCTTGCATCCGGACGATGCTCGGGAGTCCGAGTCCAATCTAGACCCAGCTGCGGATGCGGGTGGTCATCGAATCCATGTCGAATAGAACTAGCCATCGCCATCGCCATCATCATCGAATTAGGCAAAATCAGATTGTCATTCATGGCGTCTTGCGGGTGAGGCTATGTCATGTCCATCTTTCACGTCATGTTTCCCATTCATTCCAGTTCCGTTCATGACAAGGAAATTCAACGCCAAATTCTAATTCTGATTCAAGTTGAAACTGTAATGTAAATTTAAAGATTTATGCCCCTGCTGCCTCTAGATACAAGTCGACACGGGCAGATCAATCCAGACGACATCAACTCAGGTGCAAACGCAACGAGGTGTGTTGCGTCTCGTTTCGTCCAGTCTCGTATTGTATTAGCGGTTTTGGCAGTTTAGCTGTGTGGTGGGTCAATCAGGGCACTTTGCCGTTTTGAGCTGTGCTGGTCGTGATGCTGCTAACAGCCTGCTAGTGTGCTAGTGGTAGCGGGGCGTTATTGCCACTATCTAAGCACCTTGTTAGGGCGGGAGACTAGTGTTATCTAGTGCTTTCATGTTGGAAACTAGTCAAGAAGTAGATTAGTCATGTGGAGAGGGACCCCCGAAATGCAAGGTCTGGCACGGTGCCCGGTTTGGTCTTGCTAAAGGTTGAGAGTTGGCGTGTTCGATACCGAGAAGCTAGGTACCTTACCTAATACCCCAGTTCTATGAAACTATTCCCGAGAAGGCAGAAAGACGCACTTGATTGTGAATTAAATTCACTGTTAGCTCTTTTTACCGTACCTCTCTAAACCAGATCAATAAGCATTAATCCGTTGTATGGGAAGAACCTGGTCGGCAGCACGGCTCATGTTGGAAGATCTGGGATGTCTGCCTTCACTGTTTTTTCAGTTGATCTAGCTTGTGGAGCTTGTGGAATGGCCGCTGGATCTAACCGGGTGGATACATGTGTGAAATGATGGATTCTTTCGGGTACCTTACCTAAGATAGGTACTTATCTAGTATCTAGGTAGTGGACAGCCACTATAACTACTAGTGTGTAATAACGGTATTAGTACGTTTGTGTTATGTAAGAGAACATGAACACCAAAGGGGAGGAGAAAGATGACGAGACGCAACAGACAGGGGGGGGGAGCCCGGCAAGTTCACCCGTTTGCTGCAAGCAACAACAAAGATAATATCAACTATATTGTACAGCATTTCCATTTATACGCCATGGCGGTACTTGCGTTGAGACCCGCTCTCTGCTTTGATTCAGCATCTCCTATGTTGCATCTGACGTGTTTTGTACAATCCTTGCACGTGTGCAATCCATCCAAAACCCCCTTAAGCCATCTGATCAATTCCGTCAATTCCATGGTACCTAGGTAAGTAGGTAGCCAAAAACACACCTGTGTTTGAGCTAGGCACTACCTAGCTGTCACCCCTCCATCCATCTCGTACACAGCACCGCCGCCTACCGCGGGCATTTCATGACGTGACGAAACAGAGGGAAGTTCCGACGGCGGCAGCACCCCAGGTCCATGTCCGTAAGCCGGCATATTAAACGGTTGTGTTGACAGGGCAGAGGAGGCAGTTCCCGGTGCTCGTAGTTCCTGTTCATGTCCCCCTTGGCTCTGTCCGTGACTGTGACCATGACCGTGACCACCTTTGTAATATAAAGGTTGCGATTCCGATCCATATGTCCAACCGGAACCCCCTCCCCCTGGCCCTGCCCCTCCCGTGGTCGCGGCTCCCGGTACGACTTTTGCTGCTGCAGACATTCTCTTTCGGTGTCTAACGACGAGAAATGCCGCCGCCAGAACCACAATGAGCCCGATGACGCCACCGACAGCACCACCCACTACTGCCGCGGTACTGGGGCTATTAGTAGTGGTGGCGGTACTAGCATTACCGTTAGTCCCGTTACCACTACCGCTCACACTACTAGCGCACCCAGCCGCGCCTTTTGGACCCAACACGGGAACGAGATCGCGTTTTGTCGAAGGATTCGCCTGCCAGAGGGTAAACGTGCCGGCGTCATGGTTCACCAGCAATACTGCTCCCGTAAAGAACCAGCGACCGAGGGTATACGGGTTATTTCCCGTTTGGGTATTTGGGTTTTTTGCCGTAGATGAGATGGAGACCACTTTTTTTCGATCAGGCCCGTCGAGACGGCGGCCTGAGGCGTCAAAAGTAGCGTCGGGGATTATGTATTGGTTGTTGGGGATGCGGATTCGTAAAGTGGATGCGATGATGAAGGTTATGTCTCCGTCGAAACTGACAGATCACAAGATTAGCCGGCGGAGCAAAGAAAGAGGATGCTTGGAGGTTATGATGATAGGAAGGAGAGAGAGAGAGAGATCTTACGGAGTCGTCCCCTCATCGATGAGCAAATCCGTCCATTGCAGTCCGAAACTTAGATTCGTCGCTTTCATCGATGTGGCCGCCAGAAACGCAGACTGCACCGACAGCGGCGCTTCGAGCAGGTGCTGGCGCTGCGGCACCAGACAAACCGACAGGGGCTGGTCTTTGTCGATAATGTTCTTGTTGGCGCCATTTGCAAAGTTGGCTTCAATCCCCGATACCGTAATCTTCATGCCCGTCCAGCAGCCCGTCGCTTCGCTGTAGTCGAGACGCTGCGTGTAGTTTTGGCCCACCACTTTCTCGCGGTCGTAGCCACCCAGCACTATCGAGCCATCAATCTGGTTGGGACCGGCAGTTCTGCCCCAGAAAAGGGACCACACCCGCGACGGGATCTTTCCGGCTTTGACGAGGGCGTTGAGATATACCGAGTCAGACCCGAGTCCGAGCGTGTGCAGCGTGGTGTAGCCGTGATCCCAGTTCAACCGGGGTACGCCAAGTGGCATGGAGTTGACGACCGCTTGTTGGCTATTATCGCCATCATCTCCCACGGCAAAAACATCAGTTCCGCCCAACGAGGTAGAGACCAGCCTGCCGACATCGACTTCGGTGCCCAGGGTGGTTATCTCGTTGGCCGACCCCCCCGCGATAACCACGTCGTTTGTCTTTTTGAAACTCTGCGACGTGTCAGAGGAGAAATAAGCGCCGCGTCGGACTCGACACGTGGTTTCGGAGAGACCCAGAACCGGATCACAACCAGCGTGGCCATCGTAGATCCAGGTATTGTTGAGCTCAGGCCAGGGAAGCAGCACGATAGGTTGCGGAGGCGACCCGATCCGTGCGGGGATGCCTCTCATGAACGAGTCGGCGATGCTCGGGTCGACGAGGACATCTTTGATGGGCAAGGCAACTGGTTTGGCCGGACTGCACTCGACGGCAGATGATTGACCAGCGGCCGTGATGATGCAGAGGAGAATGTGCAGAATCAGTCGCGCCATCGCCATCCGTCAGCGTCAAGTTGTGTTTACGAAGCGGTAACGACTGGAATGAATTTGATAAAATCGGAATTTGGACCAGACCTCGGTGCCGAGTATTGACTTTTGTTGTGATGGGGAATCCATCTTGAGAGAAAGAGTCGACAAGTGCAAAGAAACTGGTAATATTAGGTACCTAGAGAGGCGAAACAGCGAATATCCCGTCGGGGAGAAACCCTGAGATAGCTCCGTCGGAGAGAATCCATCCTTAACAGGGTTAGTTAGGGGAGAGGGAGTTTTAGGAGTCTCGCCGGATGGTTAGCAGCAGTTTCAGGCTTGCGACGTGGTTGGCCCCCGAAGCGGCCCGGACGGCGGACGCGGGGGCTCATCTTTGGAGAGGAGTAATTTTAGGAATTTTAAACTACCAACCTGTTGGTACTGCCTCAATCGGAGAAATTAGACGCTTTTTCTCTGCGGCAAAGCATTGCAAAGCATGGTTTGTTTGCTTCTTGTGCATGTGTGTGTTTGTGTTTGTTTGTCACTCAAATATTGAATGTGATTCATCAATTGCGGTGCCTGCTGCATTTTCGCTTTCTCGAGAATCATTCCCTTTTTTCTTCTTTTTTCTTCTTCTTCCGTTTTCCGTTTTTTTTCTTTCCTTCTTTTCTTTTCTCCCCAGGACATATGCAACATGACACACGACGTGCATTATGTCAGACTGGCCAACAACGAGTCTGATAGAGATGTAGAAGGTGTACGTACAGATACCGCGCCGCCGCCGAAAAAGAAGACACGGTTGACACGGCGCACATCACGATATGCACGTCCCTTGGTCTTTGTCGTCGCCATTATTGTCATTCTGGTCGTCCTGCTCGTTGTCTTGATCAAGTTCACTTCTCAGGATAAGCCTACCTCTCAAAACAACAAGCCAGTTTCTCAACAAGATAAATCAGTTTCTCAAGACAACAACAAGCCTACCGTTAGTCCCAGTCCGCCACCGCGGTTAGAGTTCAAGGCCAGCACCTTCAATTGGACCACTGTCCCACTGCATCACCCGTTTCCCTCCCCTCGTCCCCTGCCCAGCCGAAGTGGGACACCACGACGGGCTGCTCTCCCCAAAATACAACACAATTCTTTCGCTGCCAACGCCAACAGTCCGGAAACCCAACGGCGACGAGAAGCCGTGCGCAAAGCGTTTTTAAAATGCTGGAACAACTACAAAGCCCGCGCCTGGTTACGCGACGAACTCACCCCCGTTAGCGGTGGCGCTCGCGACACGTTTGGCGGATGGGCAGCCACACTCGTCGATTCTCTCGATACGCTCTGGATCATGGATCTCAAACCCGAATTCTACACCGCCGCGGCTGCTGCTGCCACTCTCGATTTCGCCAACACTTCCGCCACGGGCCTAAACACTTTTGAGACCACCATTCGGCATCTCGGCGGCTTGCTGTCTGCGTATGATCTCAGCGGTGAAAACGCCTTACTTCTCAAAGCCACGGAGCTAGGCGAGATGATTTACCATGCATTCGATACGCCAAATCACATGCCGCCATACTGGTTCGACTTTGCGTCTGCCAAAAACGGATCTCTCGTCGCAGATACAGGCGTGGGATCCGCGGCCCCAACATCTTTGTCGCTGGAATTCACTCGTCTCGCACAACTTACTGGGAAACCGAAATACTATGAAGCTATCAGCCTTGTTACCGATTTCTTACAGCGCACGCAAAAATCTTCGGGTCTTCCGGGCATGTGGCCGAAATTTATCAACACCGCAGAGGAAAAAGTCAATGAGGACAATTCGTTTAGTCTAGGCGGCCAAGCGGATTCTCTTTATGAGTATCTGATTAAAATGTTTTTGCTCTTGGGTGGGAGGGAAACCCGCTATGCGGAAATGTATCGCGATTCCATGGATGTGGTGAAGAAACATTTGCTTTTTCGCGTCATGATTCCGGAGGTCAATATCTCGAGGGGGATTCTCTTTCCAGGAGAGGCGGTAGTTAATAAAGACAGAGGAGGGACGATAGAGCTGGTTGCCGAGGGTCAACACTTGTCGTGTTTTGTGGGAGGAATGTTGGGCATAGGTGGACAAGTGCTGGGTTTGTCGGACCATGTCGATGTTGGAGGACAGATTGCCAGAGGATGTGCATGGGCATATGACAATACACCAACAGGGGTCATGCCAGAAGTATTCGGGTTGATTCCCTGTGCTCCAGCTGGCAGCGAGGGATCTCCATGCCAATGGGATGAAAATCGTTGGGAAAGAGAAGGGAAGGACAAGAGACTCGGCAAAGGATTCGCGGAAATCAAAGACTCGCGATATATTCTCCGGCCGGAAGCGGTAGAGAGTCTGTTCATCATGTATCGGATCACGGGAGACGAAACGTGGCGCGATCACGCGTGGAAGATGTTTGAGCGCATCATGGCAGCGACGGAGACGGAGTTTGGAAATAGCGCTATTGCGGACGTTGCCGTGACGGGGAAGACGGAAAAGAAAGATGAGATGGAGGTAAGTTCCCCTTTTCTCTCTCTCTCCCTCTCCCAGCCCCAGCCAAATTAGGGGTTCAAGTTGGGAAAACTGCTAATTTCTTTGAACAGAGCTTCTGGATGGCCGAGACGCTCAAGTATTTTTACCTGATATTTTCACCGCCCGACTTGATCAGCCTGGATGACTATGTTTTGAATACCGAGGCACATCCATTCAAGAGGCCAAAGCCATAGACCATGGAAAGAAAGATGGAGGAGGAGGATACATAGACAATATACGATGTATGATGTACGATGTACGATGTACTGATACACCGATCAACGAGAGACAGGATCAAGTGAGATGAACAGACAGTAATTGACACAGACACCTGCAGACAATTGGCAAGCCTGACATGGACAGGACAGGACCGGCAGATGCCGCTCTTCTGTAATGAGTAAGGCGGTGAGAATCGGGTAAATAGCCCTCCCCCGCCCTCAGGAGGCGACGCATATTGCTGCCTTCCTGACCTGTCGGAGTGCGAACCCGCAACAGATGGATTCTTCGCTTCATAGCAAGAATGTCCGGCCTCGAGCCTTTGGCGGCCCTCGGGCTCGCCTGCAACATCTTTCAAGTCGTCAGCTTTGCCCGAGACGTGTACCAATGCTCCAAGACCATTTACGAAGGCCATGTGCCGGAGTCGGCGCGCACCCTCCTCGTTCGCAAGTCGGAAAGCCTCGCAAAGGCCTTTGATGATGCCAGACGAAGCGCCGAACAGGCGACCACCGCCCCACTCTCGCCGAACGACTACGAGCTCTTGAAGATTGTAAAAGACTGTCGCGCAGCGATTACAGCCCTCGCGTATGAGGTGAATAAGTTGGAAAAGACTTCTCCAAAGTCCAAAGGAAAGCTGCTGGGGTCCGTCCTCGTGGGTGCGAAATCGGTGGTCAGGATGAAGGGGAGTAAGGTCAAGGAACTGAAGTGCCAATTGGAAGTGCATCAATCCACATTGGAAACCCGGCTCTTGGTCAATATCTGGTAGGTTCTCACTCATGGGGTGGCAAGAGGACAAAATGCTAAGATACTTTCCCCGTGATAGCACCGCAACGCAGGCTCTTAGTATCAGTCAGCAGAAGGAGTTCAACACTCTCGACACCACCCTTCGTGGATTCATTTTGTCGTTTTCACAGGGGAATACTCGTCTCACCGATCTCTTGGCCTACGAGGCAACACTGACCAGGGCACACATCACCGACAAGATTGTTCCTGTCGCTCAAGAGACAACGCTACGGCGAATGGAAGGGGACTACAGAGCCGCAAATGACCGTGTCCGCGAGGCCATCAAGGACACAAAAGACAGTCATGTGGCCATGAACCTCGAAGCTGCCATGAATTCGAGGCTTAACCGACTGCTTAGAAGCCTGAAATACCCCGCGATGAACGGGAGGAGAAACCAAATCAAATATCCTTGCCCCAAAACGTTTGAGTGGATATTCAAGTATTCCATGGGCAATGTTAGGCAGGGTGACTCGGATCGTGACAACAATATCGAGGGCTCCGATAAAACGTCTGACAACGAACCATTGTCCGCTTTTACGGATAATCATGTCAGCGCCGGTTCTGAGCGTCCCATCCAGGACAACGACAAATGGGACCTGCACATGTTCGACAAATGGGAGTGCAAACGCCACGAACTCCGTGTGCGGGACGCCTCACAGAAGTTTTGCCAATGGCTTCAAGCCCCAGAGACAAACCCCTTCTGGATATGCGGCAAGCCTGGGTCCGGAAAGAGCACTTTTGTGAAGTTCCTGTCAGAGCATCCAACAACCCTGAAGATGCTCAACGCACTTGACACAGAAGAGGCCCCAGGCTCCAAGGTTCTATCACACTTTATATGGATTTCTGGGCAGCCAATGGAAGCAAAGATCAAAGGCGTTCTCTGTTCTCTAGTCTATCAGCTTGTGCAGACGAATCGCGATCGTTCCTACGGTGTATCGCAGGCGATCTTGAACAAGTTCCCGCGCGTTGAGTTCAAGGACTCTCATTCGGATTGGTCCGCGAGAGAGCTCAAAGAAGTGCTGTTTTTTGTTACCTCAAGCAGCCTGGTGGGACCACACTGTATTTTCATCGACGGCCTAGACGAGATCAATCCTTTGGAGGGACCAGGCGAGCTTCTTCAACTTTTAAGCGAGATGAGATCCATCCCAAAGATGAAACTGTGCGTCTCAAGTCGTCCAGAACCAAGGTTGCATGACTATCTCAAGGGCTTCCCCATGATTGAGATTCAGCACTTGACGCACGCGGATATCTGGCAGTATACATCCCGCAGCCTCAGAAAGGAATTTCAACGCGAGTGTAGCACAGCGTTCAACATGAAGGCCGAACATTATCGAAGACTCGTTGGCAGCATTTGCCACATGGCCGAGGGTGTCTTTTTGTGGGTTACTTTAGCCCTGAAGAGTTTGTGCCGTGGCCTGAGCGGGGATGACAGCTTCGGAGAGCTACTGCAACGTCTTCGGCTGCTCCCAAATGATATTCGGGGTCTTTACAGAGACATGTGGAGTAGACTTGGAGAGGACGAAGAGATCTATCAAAAAGACGCCGCGGTCTACATCAATCTCATTCTAGCTCGAGAGTCGTTTCCCCACTACTATTCAGGCGGTAAACTCGTCGAAAGGGCCGACTTGGAAGTATTGTTGGCCAAGAATACCACTTTGGCGGAAGAGATTTTGCATTCAGAGAGCGGTTTTGCATTTACTGTGGAGTATCTGGAAGAGAAGTGCAATACCATGCTCAACCACATCAGGGTTCGATGCGCCGGACTGTTGGAAGTGGTTCATCAGAAAGCCCCATCTACTGCCTACAGAGGGAACAGAATCTATAGCACCAGCATCAGGCTCGTCCACCGATCCGTCAAGGACTTTTTAGAACTTGACCCAGAAGGCAAACGACTCCTCTCACATGACACGTCGTCGAGTCAAGACCGCCACGTCAGACTAGTGAGGGCTTGTTTGGCCATAGTCTCTATTGCTTCCAAACTCGATTACAGTTTTTCGGCTTCGGCTCAATATTGGAATCCTTTGGATATTCTAAGAGAAGTTAATCGACTCCAACAACAAGGAACCATTACGCAGAGTCATTTTGATCAAATCGTCGACCTCATCGGGTCTCTCCTCCCAGGGACCATTGCTTCCAGTATCTGGGGGAGCATTTCCATTTATACTTTATATCACAAGTTGTACACCTGCCAGGCGCACGTGGACTGGCTAGGTCTCGCAGCACACTCACTTAGCTCTGACTTTTTCAAAGAAGCCTTCAACCGCAAGAATAAGGGAAAGTCAAAGACTCAACTATCTCCCGCCTACAGGACCTACTTGTTTGTTCAGGCCGGTTTGCAGGGTCACCCAGGGGTCGACCGAGGCAACATGTCTGCGGAAGACAAGATTACCAACTCCTGGAGCCTGGGAAGTTGGCTACTCGAAGACGGGGCCCCTATTGACCCGGATCACATAACACTCCCATGCATCTGCAGCCATATATTGCACAGGCCGAATTGTCTCATCCCGTGGACAGCCATCTCCACAGTGATTGCCAACATGTTCTGGCACTGCCAGTTCCAACTGGCGCATCGAACGCAATTCCTTCAGACTACCAAGGAGCTACTAAACCGAGATGGTATCGGAAGAACGCTTGGCAGGCAAATCCCGATGAAACTCTTTTTGCTAGAAAAAAACTGCGATGTTTTGCAGATTGAAATTTTCTCCTTCTATGACAGGAGTAACGAGGGTCGCATAGTGGTTGACATGCCAGCCAAACAAGTTTTACAGTTTATCCTGCGCATCATCTATCCGCCACAGCAGCAGCAGCAGAACTACTATACGGCACTGAGAACCGAGGTCGAGACAGCTCTTGGCCGGATCGCCGTGGAGGAGGAGAATCCGGGGTATCAGCGCCTGTCGATTGACGTCGGCGACTTCAGTGGGAAGCACAGTCATATCACCACAACAAACCCAGTATACATTTCAAAGTTGGAAGCGTGCCTCGAACGAGCAACAGTCATCGCTAAGGGGTTGGAAGAGGAGGACATGCGTGGATCATCATCATTATCATTACCTAGCCCACCAAGCTCTGACGACTCGTCGAGGGACCTCTTAATACACATACCCGGGCTTCACGATCTAAAGAACGAGCTCAAATCCAGCAATGAAAGGCGGTGTTCTCATGATGAGATGATCCAGGATTGGATGGATCGAGATGTCATGTGGTTGGTTGACGATCCGAGGTTACAGGTTCCGAAAATGTGGGTGGACTCGACGGAGAACGGGGATGAAGCGGGTTGATATTGACCGACCAGATTAGTCTGTGACAAAGGGCGGAGGTTGGTCTGAAGAATCAATTAGAGGGGGAAATAATGAAGATAACCGGAGAGGAGTTGGTTGGTTGGATAAATGGTTCATACATGGTGGCATTCAGCATGGTCCGATCCTAAACCCTCTTAAGGTCGTCCACTGCGGTCTGCTCTAAGCTAGAATTGGAACTGGACAGGATATGGAGAGATTTTCTTTTTGATTTACCCAGCTTGCTATAAGACACGGTCATTTTATGAGTATGTTGTGTTGTGCATGGATAGCTTCCTCGCCTTTACTAACCAGATATTATGTATATGATTCCGTGTGTGAGAATCACAGCCCAGAATCGACTCATAGCAGCTGGTGAAGCCCTCACGGTGCTACATGGCCATTCTTTCCAGAGCCACATTGTTACACTGCCTTGTTACACTTGAAATCCGCAAGTGAGGTCCGTTTACTATTTTCAACCAGTCGGCAAGGGCTGGGCTCTTTAAGCTGGGCAACTGGTGTACCCACAAGGCTTACGAAACTCGCTTGTGACCTGCGACAACCTGCCAGAGTGTTGGTAGATGTTAACGCGGCACATTTGAGCGAGCGAGTTGGGGGTCGAGCAGAGTCTTGTATTCACAGTCGCTCTTTAGACCTCTCAATTCCTATTCATCCCATTTGCTGTCTACCTAGGTACCTCATATTCACTACGCCTGTTGGTTGGTTAGGTTCAGTCGAGTCCATGTCGACATGGTGCCCAGCCTGATCCTCATGGGACGGTTCATGCTGATGAATCAGCATTCAACCAATCATCCTGGAGTGGATTTGATGTGTGAGTGTCTGTCTTATAGTATCTAGGTATGGTATCTTATCTACCTGAGTAAGGTAGGGTACCTATCGCAGTGCACCACTCGCCGCCAACGTTATTTGAAGCTATGCACCTCAGTCGGATGCCAATTGAAAAGTGCCAATGTGCCACGGCGGCGGCGAGCATTGGGAGGTCTAGTGAGGTCTAGTGAGATCCAGACAGTTTGTTCCCAGGTGCTCAACTCCAAATTACAGACGCCCTAGATTTTCCAAGAAGGGAGGATGAGGATCAATACTCGGGTTTCATGTCTTCCTTTTTGGGAAACAGGGCCGCGCATGAATATTAAGATGATTCTGATTTTGAATTTAGCATACGCCGGATGGAGTTGTGGGAGTTGTGTTCTCGCGATAACTCTGAGTGTCGGAGTTTTAGGAGTTGTTATTATTATTATTATTATTATTATTATTATTATTATTATTATTATTATTATTATTATTATTATTATTATTATTATTATTATTATTATTAGTAGTAGTAGTAGTAGTAGTAGTAGTAGTAGTAGTAGTAGTAGTAGTAGTAGTAGTAGTAGTAGTAGTAGTAGTAGTAGTAGTGGTGGTGTACAGAAAAGTATAAGAACGGGAGAAAAGTCTGGAGTCGTTGTCCATCTCACTATCTCTATCTTCATCTTCACACTCGACTCTTCCCAGTGGAATCTCAACGTCACTCAAATCTCTTCAGACACCGTCGATATTTAACAAAATGGTCTCGTACAAGTCACTCACTCATCCTCCTCGCCTCGGCCCTCTCTGTCTCGGCCCTTCCCACTTCTTCTGAGGCCCTCAAGAAGCGCCAGACGTCTATTAGCGTCAAGTATTGCCAAGACGAGCCGTTTTGGGATAGATGCGCGGTTGCCACGTTTGCTGTGAACTATTGCTGTGAGTTTTTTTTTTTTTTTTCCCCCCTCTTTTTAACACAAAATGATTGGCCCTTCCAGGCCAAGGACTAGGACAGGACTCGGGCTCGGACCCAGGATAGGATGGGGACGGGGCATTGATCCTTTCCCGGCTTCACCACACCTGGTTCACTATATGTAGTAGAACTTGGCCAGTCCCGTTGCTTGCATGTGGAATTTGAGGGACTAGACTAGACTGGATTGGACTTTAGATTAGATTGGATGCTAACTTGACATGAAAAGATAACGTCGACTCCAGCTTCAACGACAAAATCACCTCCGTCATCAACCTCGATAAGAGCAAGGCCAAGTGTACTTGGTATGAGTGAGTATTCCTTTCCTTTACCTATATCTCTCTCTCCACTACATACTAAGGGATATTATATGCTAATGAGAAAGAAAAAAAGATAAAAAAAAAAGACACGCGTGATGCACAGGCCAAAAGTACGAGACGGATGAGGACAAGAAATTGCAGGGCAAGGGGGGCAAGTCTAACAATTTTATTAGCAGTGTGATTTGCGAGCCCAAGTCAGCATTCTAGGCAAATACGTGAGGGCCAATGTAAGAGAGAGTACAATGTAAGAAGAAGTTCAACGTAAGAGGTTTTCAATGTAAGAGATGATGGTCTTTGTTTTCTCCGCTTCTTGTTTGCGGTTGTATGGAAGTTTGTAGTTTATCTTTTAGGACAACTGGGTCAGTCAGTTCATTGACTCCAGTGGTAACATGAACCATAACCAAAACTTGTCTGTTTTTCACACTCTGCAACTTTGGAAACTCGATATTTTTTCTCTTGTTATCAAAACTAAACACGCCACTCATTACCCCCCTTTTTCAGCCCAAATACTACAGATACCCAGGTTATCCGGAAAGTGGGTAGAAATTAAAGATAACTCTCCACAAACGCACCCTCCGCCGCCAGCGTGGCATAATAAAGCTGCGTCTCTCCCATAATCAACATGCGTCCGCCCCCTACAAACTGAAAGTTGGCTGCCGTTCTTCCCGTGTAAATCTTGCCAATCAGTTTGCCAGACGGATTAAACACGTGGATCCCATCGCCCACTCCGGCATACACGTTGCCGTTGCTGTCGCAGTGCACGCCGTCGGGGATGTTGGTGTCGACAAAGGCAAAAGTCTTGCGGTTCTCAAAGGTGCCGTCTTCGAGGACGTTGAAGCGGTAGCTGTTATTTGTCAGATTTTTTTCTTTCTTTGCTTTCGAATTTTGAACTTACATGGAAGACGGATTACCCAGCTCAAGTCCGTTACGCCAGATACCCGTGTCGGTGACGTAGGCGTACTTGCCGTCAGGGGAGAAGGTGATGCCTTACAGTCTAGTTAGCCTAACTCGACTTATAAACAACGCAAAAAAAAAAAGAATTACCATTAGGCATGACAAAACCGTCAGCTGCAACTTGCACCGCACCCGTCTCGTCATTGTACCGCCACACCTGCGTCTGCATACCGATGGCCGGACGGAAGTTGTTGGACAGACCATAGGTGGGATCGGTAAAGTAGATCTCAAAGTTCCGCGGGTTGATGGCCAAGTCGTTGAGCGAGTTGAACTGACGACCAAAGAAGTTGTTGAGCAGAACTGTTTCTCAAGTGTTAGTGTGGCCCTTTTACTCGGATAAAAAAAAAAAAAGAGACTTACCCGTCGTGTTGTACGGGGGATTGGGGTTCATGACCATGAGAGCGGGGGCAACGTTGGGACCTTGGCCTTCAGCGGCAAAGAGGATCTTGCCCTTGTATTGAGTGGCGCCTATACATCGTCAGCAACCCGCCATTTTCTTATAATCTGCCATTTCACTCCCGAGACCTACCGTTTGGATTCGGAATCTCGGGCGTAGACGGCACAAGCGTCACGTTGACCTTGCCGACAGCATTGCGCGTCGTCTTTACCGACTCGGCTTCCTTGAGTGAGATCTTGTAAATGGCCGCTGATTTGTTAAGACCAGTTCCGGCATCAGGATTTCCCGCGTTCTGCACGAAAAAGACCTCGTCATTGGGCTTGTACCAGACGACAGCCTCGTGGAAGATGGGATCCTTGGGTGTCTGGGCGAGGGTGGTGAAGGTCGGGTTGTTGCCGATAATGGCGAGAAACTCATCGTCATAGACGTGGAAGGGCTTCTCCAAGAGTCCCTGGCTGGTGTAGTTCTGGGGAGTCCATGGGGGCTGATGTATGTCAGTTCGGCTCTGGACGCGTGCAGAAAGAGAGAAAGCTTACGCTGCTGGCATTGTAGTCGACAGCTGGAGGCACCTTGGGCAACACGTTGAGGGCCTTTTGGTTGATGACCTGAGCCAATGCCGGAACAGCACGCTTGACGGGAACTACGCCCGCATAGACATTTCCAAGCAATGCTGCCGTCGTGGCAAGAGAACGAATTGACGCCATGGCGATTTTTTTTTTTTCTTCTCTATGTAGATCAGGATCACTGAAGAAGCAGGGGAAGAAAGCAAGTAGAAATAAAGTTTGAGTCAATTGAGAGGAGCTCCCGCTTTTTGAACGCTTGTTTTTGTCCGGCGCGCGTCCGTTTTACCAATCCTAACGTCGGGTGGTGACGTGAGGGGTTCCAATGCAGGAACACGACCTCCCCGTCCCTTCGCCATCCCAACCACGGATGATTACAATATCCGTGCATCTGGCTGATCACCGCACGTCATTACCCGATTTGGGGCTCGGTTTGGTTGACCACTCTCCTTGGGGTCGATCCCCGCATTTCCACCACATTTTTTCCAGGGACAAAAAAATCCCCGGCGGACTGCCCCATTGCCCGGGCCCCGAGCAGGGTATAGAGTTGGGATTTTGATGCCACCCATATGGATTCTCATGATATACATCCGTCAGTTTGTTTCTAGGTTCCTTGAAAATTTGCCGAAATGTGAATATTACCCAGCCGAAATAAAGTCTAGACTGCCTGTCCAGACTGCCTGTTCAGCATGGGGCTTTTTATGTTAAAGTGTTATCATGAGACATTTCGAGCGTGTTTTGGACTGCACATTGATGGTCGACTTTGTTTGCACAAGTGGGTCTCTGACTAACACATGGCCTAACACAAGGCCATTCATCAAATTCTCAATCTTCGGTCCTCGCTTCCAATGTCACAATATAGCCACCTCGTCCAGCCCGTCGGACTGGAACGCCCAGGCTGCCCAGACGGTGCGGGGACAGTTGGCCACTTTCCTGGGATAGGAGTGGGGAACCATTTATGTCATGTCGGCTAGTCCGATGATAAAAAGTTTGAGCTAGATCCAAGGAAAAAAAAAAGAAAACAAAGCCCAGCATCAAAAGTGATTAAGCTGGAAGATGTGTACCAAGGCCCGCCTACTCTCCGAGTCACTCAACACTCCTTGGACAAATCAGCAATATGCAATCAAAACCTTCCCATCCGTATGCCACCGGGCCCAGATCCAAACATGAAACTACGACCCTCAACACCACCAATTTGCCCTGGTAAACTGTAGCCTCTCACTACCTAGTTAGCGGCTTAGCTGTACCGTACTAGTTTTCGTGATCCATCGCTGCGGAAGGTGTAAATCCCCCCCCCCAATGCCTAGCGTCAATGGTGAGGGAGATGCGTCACACCAGGACCTGCCTACTCTCCGAGTCACTCGCCCCTCCCCCCCCCCCCCCCCCCCCCCCCCCCGACAAACCACCCCCA
>Ga0247763_1000976_pt1 | contig 17049 bp, 18 predicted proteins | sample UWRJL141409B4_FD_179926 | JGI IMG/M metagenome (GOLD analysis project Ga0247763, IMG submission 179926) | Plant litter microbial communities from Arlington Agricultural Research Station in Wisconsin, United States - UWRJ-L141-409B-4 | ecosystem: Environmental > Terrestrial > Plant litter >...
GAAAGATCCACTGGGCCGGGAATGGAGGGGTAATTGCTGACAAGCCACACTCCCACCTCGATGGATAGTTAGTGCGGCTGTGGAGTGCCAAACCGCCAACGTACAGCTCTCTTTTTTTCTCTCGCAAGCCCAGCAAATATCAAAGCAGTGATACTAACGGAGAGGACGACAAAGGTGTGGCGCAGAATCGTTCTTTTGTTCTCGAAGATCAAACCGACTTCCTCTCTGTTGCTTACCAAGGCTTTTCCGAGCCCGGATCGCCAGCCAGGGATGTCAGCTAAGGTTCTGAGTACCCCGCTGTCCCCGTGCATTGTACCCCTCAGTGGCGATCGGGTTTTCTTGCTGCTTGATCACCGGAGCTCGCAACCCGACATTCAGCAAGCTCTCATAGCCCCAAAGCTCGTTGGGAATGACGCATTTGTGTAGCACTTGGGATTTTTCTTATTCTAGGAGATCAAACTCCAGATCAACTGGACAAATGATCGACCTTCCCGACGCGACCCATTGCAGCGACCTGTGGAATCGATCGAGGACGCGCCGTGGCGGCCTGCACACAACCGCGCATGCTCCTTCCTCACCCTCAAAATAAACCGTCACCACTTGGAGAGCCCGAAATAGATTTACACTGATGTCACATGTATCTACATCAAGCTTACTTGCTGGAGTTGATGATTTTTTTTTTCCCATCAGGACGGATTGATGTCTCGGTGATCCTGGACTGGTTGCTTTCAATACGTAGTTCAGGGGGCAGCTGCTGAAGGAAAGCAGACTTCGGTTTGTGGGGCGAGGTGCTCCTGCACCTTTTCTTGGCGTCCAGGCAAACGGAGCAGGAGCCCTGGCTTCACCTGATCAGGTGCTTCCAAACAACCAATTTGTTGGGTTACACAACTTGCGCATTCATCCCTTGAAGATTGTTCTCGTGATCCCTTACAGTTTGATCGCAGTGCATTTTCCTTTCGCGGTTTACCACAGAATGCAAAGAGTATAGGCTTGCCGCCAGATTGTAGAGGAGGGCTCTGCTAAAATCCTACATCTCTGTTTTCTGACTGTTTTCTGACCCAGTGTTGAACATCTTCCCTTCGCACACTTTGGGACAACACTCCCACTAGCCGGTTGTAAAACACGAAAACATGTACAACACCGCGTCCTGGACGTGACACGCTGACAATCATCCAGGGGTTGAACTGCCAACGTTTTCTTGCGGTCCTGGTTAAATCTTGACTTCTTTTAGGATGTGATATGTTGTTTCCGCCTGCTTGTGCATGAGAATTTCCTGTCCTGATCCGACATAAATCGCATCGCATCTATGGGACATAAAAGGAGTGGTGTGGTTTTCTGCTATGTCTTGGGCGTGCACTACTTGTGGAAGCCCGGCACCCTGCCTGGTACCTTCCCTAAACGACTAATTCCGCCAATTTTCTGAGAGTTCCAGACTCGGGTTTTCGTTGTCTACTTCCAGTCAATGATGGGAATTTCCATCTCTTCCACAGCTGGGCCCATCGTTGAACTTCCTCGACTGTCACCAAGGGATTCGCGTTGAACATGTCAGAGGTACAGGCGGACCAACCCTCACCCAGCCGGGACTTTGCGCAGTGCAAGGTCATTTTGGGGGCCATAGTGAGCTTCAATCCCCCAGCGCTGCGATCTTCTCTCGAATCGTTCTGTCCTGACCGGCGTAGATGAGCCAGATCCTTTTCGCTAGACATGCTTTCCCCCCCGAGTCGTTTCAACATGTTGAACTCGATGTTCTCAGCGCTCTGCAGTTTGACGACATTGTCTCAGGTGAAGCTCAGCCCGTTACCTTCGACGAGAAACTTTTGCGAGATCGCAAACGGACCGTTTTCTTTCGCCCAAGCTGCGAAGGCTACGATCTTTGCCGCATTGTGAAAGCTATGGTAAGATTCGTATCACCTTCGGGCTTTTCGTCCTAATTTCGTATAGGAAACGGATATATCCGGCTTGGTCGGACGGGAGAAGCTCATCGAGCTTCAGTTGCTCTTCAGCAACGCCAAAGATCAGACCGCTATCTTGGAGACTTACACCATTGCCTTCCACTACGAAGCGAATGGGGGATACCGCATTGATGTGTGGAGGGCAGGCGTTGGTGAATACCTTGTGTCAACCAGCAAGTTCCAGCTATGGAATCTGGGCGACTACCTGAGCAGGCTGCCCCATTTAACTGGTAAGCACCACGTCGCATTTCAGTAGTGCGTGGAAGCTGATGCAAGACATTGTAAGGTCCCGTGAAATGCAGCATTGTATTCCTCTCTCTTCCAATACCGAAAGATCCTATAGCCGGCGATTTGAATCTTACGGACACTGCATCTGACAAGGCCAAAAGGGCATTCCGAGGAAAGTTGGGATATCGCCATGATAGAATTGCGCATTTGAAGTTCGTCTAAATCCCTAGTCCTAAGTCATCGACTGATTTGCCTCTAGGATTAAGCCCCTTCCTGGGGCAATTCTGTACCAGCGCCAGCATCCAGATGTTCTTCGCCCCATTCCAATAGACACTATCCTCCAAACGGGGGACGCTTTAGTCCAAAATTCTCACGGCGCGAAGACCCAGACCCAAGACAGTGGCCTTAATCACAGCGTTGGCTACCAGGAACCGTCTGAGGCTCCAGTCTTGCCAGTCAACGGGAAGCGCAAGTCGGGGGCTGATACCAAGAAACAGCGGACAGCCGTCGAAACAAAATCCACAGCGGCACAGAGACAGCAAAGGCCTAGCAAGAAGAAGTCTCATTCCACCATCGCGACCCAAGCTCCTCCTGTGAATACCTCAACGGTTAAGGCACAGACACTTGATGAGAGCAAGAATACGATTGAGGTGAAGGTACAAACAGCCCTGAAGGGCAAAGCTGCAGTCCCCAAGAGGAAGGCCAAACCACCACTGGTATGCTTAATGTTTGCCCCCTTTTCTCTTTTTGACTTGGTACTCACCTCGAGGAGCAAATCTGGGAAGATGTAGCCTCGGATTTGGATGAGACTCAGGAAGTTGCTATTGATAGTCAGTCGCAAACCAAACGGAAAAGAAAAGAACAGGCTGAAGTGGCTACAAATTCCAATATAAAGAGGGCCAAGCCGCGTGCTGACACTTATCCCTCTGTTGGTCTCGACATCATGGAGTACATGGGGCCCTCTGATGTCGCGGTACCAGAAGTTGAATCACCGACAGCCAACACTCGATCAAGTCTTCCTCGATTCCTCAATAGCGAGCTGGTCGAGGACTCCATCGAGTTGGTCTCCGATCCAGTCGTTGGTTTTGGCAATGGGGATGCCCGCCAAGAACAACAGGCAGTAGGTCGACTTAACTCGTTGTTTGGTGATGCGGCTTTTAGCGACACCAGCGACGACGAACAGATAGAACACAAAGAGAATGCAGCGGCACCTGATCAAGGAGATGAGGCCATGTTGACGCTGATCGACATGCGCGGCATCGACACTAGCGAACTAGAGGACTAAGCAGCGTCTTGCCTGGCATGCGCGCCATCGCATACCACACGGCTGCCTCACCCGTTTTGTCCAACGTTTTGACATGTAGAATGGGGATGAGGCCTGCTGTTTTTGGTCAGCGATTTACTGTATTTTTAAGTTGTGATCACCGACTCCGGATGGAGCTGATTCTATTGGTTGTCAGTGGGGTCGTCTCTCTTTGCCTCCAAGATGAAGTGTTGCGGAATCCTGCAGTCATACATGTTAGTGTAAGATCACATGTTACCTTGACGGTTGCGCATCATCGCAAGGTGGATGGGATTAGTGCTTCTGGCGAGCTGGATGATGTAACCTTGACGCTGTCGGTCCCAAGCCCCAAGCTACAAACCCAATTCATTTTCTTTTCCTTCCAGTTTCTTCTGACCAATATCTTGTGTCTTCCCACCCGACACTTCCACTGCTTGGAGGATCAGAAGCATCGTATCTGATCTCGATCCCATCATGGCAACCCGCATCGGCCTCACCCACGTCGACATTGTCGGTCCCCTCCTTCGTAAGCCCCCACCTCTGAACACCTATAGAGTACACCACCCCGACTAACACACTTCCTAGCTATCACGGGCGGGTTCGCTCTACCTTTAACCGCCTATTTTACCCTACTCTCCGTCCGTGTGGTGTTCTACCGTCTACGCAACCATGTCTCTCTTGGGGAGGACATTCTGCCCTCTAACTTAGACCACGACTCACCATCCGCATCCTCATCTCGATCTCCCTCGACAGGCCCCAACCCAACCCTGAACCCCACGCCGGATCTCGAGGCTGGGGTGAAGGAGAGTGTGATTACTGACGACGGGAAGCGTCACGACCACGACCACAACCATGATCATGACCACGATCACGATCACGACCATAAGCATAAACACAGGCATGACCACGATCACGACGGGGGCCATGACCATGATGGCCATGATCATAAACACAAACACAAACACGGCTACCACCATGATGGCGGCCATGACCATAAGCACCACAACCATCACCAAGCCCAACATGAATCCCTCCTTGTTGCCGTCCGCGCCCACGGAAACTTTTCGGAAAACGTCCCCCTGGCGCTCCTCCTCGCTGCCATTGCCGAACTGAACGGCGCGAATAAAACGGCGCTGACCCTGGTGTTGGGCAGCCTGTTGATCTCGCGCGTCGTGCATGTGGAGTTTGGTCTGCGAAGAAAAGGGGCCATGGGCAGGGGGCGGGCGGTTGGGTACTATGGGACGATGGGGGTGATGGGATTTTTGGCGGCGTATTCTGCGTGGTTGGTAAAGGGGTTTTGGGTTTCTTGATGGCATTAAATTACCTTTGTAATTTGTGATGGGATGGGTAGGTGATAGGCACGGAGAGAGGTGAAGGGATGGTTTGACGTCAACTCTCTCGCCTCACCTCTCCCCCGCCCTTGGATATGGTCTGGGTAAAGTCAATGAGATGGAGAGAGTGAGAGGGTGAGAGAGAGCTCTTTTCTACAAGTCACAATGCACAAGCTATTCTGAGACTTTTCACTCTTCTTCTTCTCGCGACGGTAAGATACAGATTCACAACATGAAAGTGCTCATAACTTCCCATTCCCAGACCCGGAAACCTCATAGCACGCCCGACGCCGACACAGACACAGCCCCTTCCCCAGCCCATATCTCGACATGCCTGACACTTGCGCCAAACGATGGCACTTTTATCCCAACACACAAAGTAGTGAACAGATTGCAGATCACCTCCCTGAGTACATCCATCCTGTGTGTCCCAGACCCCAAATTCGGGACCGCAGGCCGCGACAAGCATGAACAATAACAGAAAACACACATTTGGTCTCAAAATTCCCGAAACAGCTCTCGTAAACCCCACCCAAAGAGAACTGGGATATACCCAATGTGACGTCAAAATCAGATGGGATTAAACGACTATCTAGAGACCCTAGAAGTTCTCATGACCCCATCTCGGCCTATTTCCTATCCGGGGAAAAGACCGTGCCGTAATAGCGTTAGATTGACTCAGACGCATGTGAGATCGCCGTTAGTGGACGGCGGGGGCGGGACAGAAGATGGCGCTCTCTCAGAGACATCCATGGCGGGCGAGTCGCCGGCGATCTGCGTGCTCGAGGCTGTTTCCGGCTGGGGTGATGCCCTGAGCTCGCTGATAATACGCATCGCTGCGTTCAGGTTCGATATCTCGGTTTTCAGGCCGTGTCTCTTTTCCTCAGTCTTGGGGCCTTCAGACATGAGGTGAGTGAGGAGATTGATATCTGGAACCCTATTAGCTGCAAGAAGCGGGCTGGATTGGTTGTGAAACTCACCGGTAGGGCTCTTGCTCAAACCAAGATTGCGGCGGAGGTACTCATCGATGACTTTGGCAACCCGTGGGAACAGGCCGGACATGACATGAAGAGCGACCGTGTCAATGAAGCGGTTGGCTGCTGTCAAGTAGTATCCCCGAACGTAGGAGGCGACCTCTATCTCTGTCTCGAACGGATCGGGTTGCATCTTGGCAGCTTCCTTGTGCATGCGCTCGCTCTCCTTGATGAGGTCCTCCTCAGTCATGGACTCCATCTTACGGATTTCCTTCGGGGGAGAATCGCCAATGTGGGCGGCCCACCGGTAAATGTGACGGTGCCTCGACAAGATCCTTTTCTCGTGGGCTTTATTTCTCTCCAGCGACTGACCGTCCTTGGTGAAGAATGTCTTAGATTCGTGGTCATAGAGCTGCTTAAGCTGGACTCGGAGCTCGTTGCGGCTACTGTCCAGGAACATCTCCATGTACCTCTTCGAATCTTTGTACACGACCGTGTGGGTCAGATGCTGAAAGCTAGCATCCAAAATCTTCATCATTTCGGCTTTGAGGAAGTCGAAGGTTCGAGAGATGAATGCATCCAAAACATTGGCCCACTTGGCTGCTGCTCTGGTATAAATCGGGAGATAGACCTCGGGGGAGACGAGGTTATGCGTGCCAGGCCTTGCATGTTGTCTGATCAGCTGGCGGACGTCCATGAGGGAGAGTGCCTTAGACTTTCCCGAGGGCATGGCAACCGGTAGCATCTCAACTCGAGCAGGTGTCTCTGGCTTGACAGGCGTGGGTCGTTGACGTTTCGGTGTGCCACCCTGTCCGGTAGAGATTTGCCTCTTTCGGTTGTTTGGGGTCGAGGGCGGCGGCGAGTTATCGTCAATATGAATGATCTCAGGGCCAGCGGCAGGCCGAGAGAGAGAAGGGACAACGGGGCGGTCGACAGAAACCAAAAATCGTGGCTTCGCCGCTAAGATTTTCTCTTTGAAGTCGTCCATGATCTTTTGGTCCCACTCGCTCTGGAAGGGCTGAGCATTAAGAAGCTCCTTGACCCCTCGGCTGAACTCTTCAAGGCTCCGCATAATCTCCATCTCTGGGTTGGCGGGCGGGTCCGGATAGAATTGAAGTTGCTCCTCAAGCTCGCCAATTTTGTACCGGATCTTTTCCATGACCTGCGGCAAAACCTGGGCGAACTGCTCGCCGAGTTGCTGAGAGAGAAACGACTTGAGCTTAGGGATTCCGCACCGCTCCCTAAACGGTTCGAATGTCCGGGGCCAATCAGCCGTCGCCGCTCCTGTGCGGTTGAAGAAGGCCTCCTCCATGGCATTCTGTTTATCGAGGTCGTCGCCCTGCCGAGATGTAATAAAGTATCCTAGGCCAGTCTGGTGAGCCTCTCTCCGAAGCATGGAAAGCCAGCTGGCCGCAGATTCAGGTGGAAGCAAATCGGCTTTTGTCAACACGCCGACGCAGCGATCCGCGGCGGCCTTTTCGCGGATGAGACTGAGTGCAAATGAGTTGTCCGCATCTTGATTCATGGGGACAGCCCAGAGGATGATCGCATTGGGGCGGGCGATGTATTCGCATGCGAGATTGCGCACAACGCGCTCCAAGAACGTGTCTTCCTCTCGTTTTGCACTCATAAAAACTCCGGGAAGATCGTAAAAGCTCAGGTCCGCGAGATCGGGTCCTCTAACTTCAAGTGCAACCGTGTTGGGTGAGAACTGAGCTTCTGCTTGGAGCTCATGCTGCATGATCCGAATCCGCTGCTCCATGCGGACCTGGTCGCTCACCTCACCTTCTGATTTGGGGATGAATGTCTGGAAATTTTGCGATGGGTTCAGAATTGCAATCTGGGCAAAGCGTATCGCTGTCTCAATCTCCTGGGAGTCCAACCTATCCCGTACCGTCTTGAACTCGAGGCGCTCCGAGTACTCGAGGCGAACCCAGGGTGGGAATGGGTCACGGTTTGTCACATCCCTCCTCGTGATAGGGTTGCGGCGTTGGACATACTTGTAGTCCCTCTTGAGATAGACCCGACAAGACCACTCGTCTGCCCTCGATACGCGAATGTGGATTGGGCAGCGCGTGCACGTACCGCTGCTTCGGGGTAAGGCAAGACCGGCGATTGCCGACATTAAGCTCGACTTGCCCGATGACTGATCACCCACCAGGACCAACTCAGGAAGTGCGGCGTAATGTTCGATGCCACGGGCCTGAAGCTCGCCAAGCCCATCGTTGATGGCCTTGAGACGTTGGCCGAAATCCTTCAGGCCTTCGGGTCCCGTGAAAGATCTTTGGGCGCCTTGAGGGTTCGCAACCATGATGACAGGCTTCACATCAACCTCCTCATGATGGGCAGTGTTAGCCACGCGGGTATCCACGCTTGCTGTAGATCTGTCAGTGTCTGTATATCATATAATGAGAGTGTTATGCTTACGGGCGGCTGATCTTGCGCCTCGCTGTTCCCCAAGTCGCACAGCATGGTTGTTCTTGGACACGCTGCCGGTGAAGTCCGTGTGTGCAGAGAACCCAGAGTACTCTGACTCTGTCCTCGGAACGCGTGGGGGCAGCATTCTATTGTTGTTGGTAGCTGTCATCGCGTCGCTCATCTCCTCATCATCCTGAATGACCACAACTTCGCGGGTATTGCCCTTCTGTTGTTCCTGGTCTTCTTGAGATCGTGGGATAAGCATATCGTTTAGGATCTGTTTCTCATGTGTATACATGGGCATGCCCCCGCGATTGCCATGTTCCTGTTTGATGGTCGACATTTGCATTGCTTGTGCGTTTATTGCCGGGTTGTGGAGGGGTGGCTGACCAGGAGGCCGAATATTTCGGTTTGGGGGTGACATGACCACAGAACACAGGCGCGGCGCCGAGAACAAACCTGTGATCGCGAGAATGCTCAGCTCGCGGTGTTTGTGGTGTGTTGGCAAAGCCAACAAAAGGGAAATTGTGATGGAGCTGGCACCCTGAGGAAGGAAAGTGCAAGGTTTTGGGGGAGAGTAAGGAAATTGGGTGAAGGGTGAAGTAAAGGTAATGAGAAAAGGGCAAGAAGGCGAAGGGAAAAAGTGCAGACTGGCACTTGAGCTCTGTTTGTGACCTCAAGGGAAGCAAACGTTCATCTCCATCTCAACTCTTGTTGATGGTGGTTTCTGTTAGTGTCATCGCGTGTACGCCCGCAATTTTGTAAACAAATACTATCTCCCGGGAGAGAGTTGCAGGTGTGCAAAAAAGGGGCTGGGGAAAGTGGGGTTACCCAGGCGATGACCACTGAACAAGGCTGCACGCCGTACCTGCCAGTTGCAGTGCGAGCCTGTGAAAGTCGGTGAGTCGGCACTCTCAAAAATCCATGCCCCACACCGCTACCTCAGCGGTAGGCTGCACACCACCTCACTGTCAACTTGACAGTGGACTGAGGACAAGAGGTTGGAGCAGCAAATGCACTGATTGTTGTTGTTGTTGGGTGGGTTCAAAGTATTTGACCTCTCAGATTATTATGCGCGAGACTACGAAGTAGACTGACAGGATCACACTTTGGGAAGACAGGTGGTGGGCAATTTGTCAACTGCTGAAGCTAGGTGAACATCTTTCTGCGTTTGGTTGTCGGCAACTCTGCACGAGGCTGTACCTTAACTAACAGCCATGAGGGGTCAAGATGGAAGAAGCAAGTGGGGGGGTTGCGCACGGGCCCTACACAACCAGCCAACCCCTCAGCTCACATAGACAAGCTAGGTATCAAGGGTCTAGTTTTTTGGGGAGTTGTCAGGCTTGTCCAGCAACATTTGTGTTTTTGACCTGAGTGTTGTGGAATAGCATCCAATTTCACACCCAACAGCCTATTCCAATATGTCTCTGCAAATTCCCCACCGCGACAAGGCCAACAGCAATACCGGCGCCACCAAGGCCGTGATTCTTGTGAGTAGCGGGTGGAGATTGGGGCGCTGAGGCTAAGTTGGACCGACGTTGTTGACTCGCCCAAGGTTGGAGGCTCCTCTCGCGGCACCCGCTTCAGACCGCTCTCGCTCGATGTTCCCAAGGTGTGAAATGTCCCACCCAATTGCCTGCCCCGCGCTGACTCTTGTGCACTGTGCAGCCCCTTTTCGATGTCGCCGGCCACCCCATCATCTGGCACTGCCTGACCGCCATCGACAAGGTTCCCTCGATCCAGGAGGTCTACCTCATCGGCTACTACGAGGAGTCTGTCTTCCGCGACTTCATTAAGGATGCGTCGACCGAATTCCCCAACTTGTCGATCAAGTATCTCCGCGAATACCAGGCCTTAGGCACTGCCGGCGGTCTGTACCACTTCCGTGATGCCATCCTCAAGGGTCGTCCCGAACACATCTTTGTCCTGAACTCGGACGTCTGCTGCAGCTTCCCCCTCAACGAGATGCTGAAGCTGGCGAACGAGAAGGATGCCGAGGCTGTCATTCTGGGAACAAGGGTCAGTGAGGACGCCGCCAACAACTTTGGCTGCATTGTGTCGGATTCGCACACCCGCCGAGTGCTGCACTACGTTGAGAAGCCTGAAAGTTACATCTCCAACCTGATCAACTGCGGTGTATACCTCTTCAGCACCGATGCCATCTTCCCCTCGATCCGTAGCGCCATCAAGCGCCGCACCGATCGCCCCGCGCGACTGGTGTCGTACCCCTCATCGGACAATCTCGAGAGCTCGTTCATGATCGACGACGACGACGAGAGCCAGAACGAAGTGATCCGCCTCGAGCAGGATATTCTCAGCGACATGGCGGATAATAAGCAGTTCTTTGTTTACGAGACTAAGGACTTTTGGCGCCAGATCAAGACTGCCGGCTCTGCCATTCCGGCCAATGCCCTCTACTTGCAGAAGGCACTGCAGAATGGATCATCGGAGCTCGCCCCTCGCTCCGAGAACATTATCCCTCCTGTATATATTCACCCCTCGGCCCAGGTGCACCCAACTGCCAAGCTGGGGCCCAACGTGTCGGTTGGGCCTCGTGTTACGATTGGCCCGGGAGCTCGTGTCAAAGAGTCGATTGTGCTGGAAGATGCCGAGATCAAGCATGATGCGTGTGTGCTGTACTCGATTATTGGTTGGAACAGCCGCGTCGGTGCTTGGGCTCGCGTCGAGGGCACACCGACGCCCGTGACGAGCCACACAACGAGCATTGTCAAGAACGGAGTCAAGGTCCAAGCGATCACCATCCTGGGCAAGGAGTGTGGGGTCGGTGATGAAATCCGGGTGCAAAATTGCATTTGCCTGCCGTTTAAGGAGCTAAAGAGGGATGTTGCCAACGAGGTCATCATGTAGGTGGCTTGACGAGACAAAAAGGATACCTTGGTGCGATGGGTGACAGATATGGCTTTTGGTTGTGAGCGTCCTGTAGAGCAGATAACCGGGGAAAATGAACTTCTGTTGGAAGTTCTACCTAGACTAATGAACCGGAGTTGTGAAAGTGGCAAGCATTACTGAAGGCTGTGAGATGTACCCAGGGATTGGTCAGGTTGTGTCCTGCTTCACCTCACCATCCGGGCCTGTGTTCGAAAGCCATGAGGTAACACCATGGACATGCTCGCCAACTCAAGCCACAGATTCTGTGTCTACAGCTGTGACGTGTACACATGATGTACGACTGTCCGTCTCTTCCAAGCCCAGCCAGTTTCTAGACACCAGACTACTTGAGTACGGGAGGGATATTGCAAGTCACCACATCGCATGCCGGGGTAGCGAGTTTTGGAAAGTCAGGCAGGGGGTGGACTAGAGGTCCTTGGAAAATATTATGTTGTATCGTATCATGTCCTGTCACGTCAACACATGTCGCATCATGTCCGGTCATGTCCCGTCCTATCATATCATGGACGTCAACACTCACACACCAGACCAGACTGTAGTCAGTCGTCTACTCTAGTATAGTATACTCTACTCTAGTCTAGTCTACTCTAATCTAGTCCAGCTTCGGGTCGGATCGGATCTTGTGTAAGTCTGACGTCTAGCTACTAGGCGGTACCTAGGTACCTTACCTAGGTACGTAAGGTAGGCCAGGTTCAGGTGGCTTACATTTACATCCAATCGATGCTTGTGGATTTGGGCTGTCCTGGCACCTGGATGCGTTGTGCATGTGATATGAGAAACTTGTCGGTCGGGGGACATGAAGGCGCGAGCAGAAGAAGTACGTAGGTGATACCGAGTGTGAGTGGAGTAGAGAGTTAAGGGACTAGACTAGATTAGACTAGACTAGACTAGAGATGGAGAAGATGATCGAGGTGACTCAATCTTCATGTTGTGTCTGGTAGGTAGGTAGGTATATGCCGGGGTACAGGGGGAGGGTACACGGCGAATGGGACTATTAAGACCAAGCTTGCAGACTGGAGAGGATGATCTGGTTAAAAACTCGGGGCGTTGGCGTGTTGCTGCCATGGCGTTGCTGTCGGGATGTTGCCGTGACGTACCGTGATGTTGCCGTGGTGTTGTTACTATAGTGTCTAGTTGCCGGCGTAGTATTGTTGTCCGCCCAGTGGTGTTGTTATCCGTTTGGTGGTGCTGTTGGCGTGGCGTCGTTGCCATGACGTTGCTGTGGTGTTGTTATCGGCTTGGTGATGTTTTTGCCATGGGGTTTTTACCATGATGTTGTTGCCGTGGTGTCTGGTTGCTTGCACAGTAACCTGTTGGTGGCTTGGTGATGTTGATGTGAAAATGTAGAACTAGGGCACAGAGGGAGAGGGAGAGGTAGAGGGTGGAAACCAGACAGTGGGCAGCGAACGGGATAGTTGACGCAGGCAGGTCTGGTCGAAGCCTTCTTTCGTTCATTTTCTTCTTCTCTTTCTTTTTCTTGAGTAACAGATTGGATTCTAAATTCCCAAAACACTTGTTCAAAGCCCTTGCGGTGATAATGTTGTTTTGAAGAATAGGTTAGATACAAATCCCGAGACTACATGGACATTTTGTATTGTTTCCTCCTTACTCCTGAACAAGCCAAAAGTGTCCAGGTTCAATAACGTAGGTAGTTCCTATATCCTTCACTCTGACCAGACAGATCTTCTCCTTCTTCTTGAAGCCGACTGGGACAAAATGGCGCTACCACCACCACCGCATTGTCCTCCTTAGCTGGCATCCGTAGTGCTGATTTCGGACAGCTAAGTTATTCTATCTAAGCAGGGATATATGGCAAATGTGTTTTTGCGGAAGAACACGTCGCAAGCATCGCCATGTAGCGACCGTGATACTAAGCAGAGCCTGTAGAAATCTTTGCAGACAGAGAAATATCTCTCGCAGTATAGGCAGTGACTGCGTCCATGGCACAACTCGGGGTCGATATACCTGCTGCGGGATACTAGGACGTGGCTCAGGATATTGCGACGTATCTCGGTTGAGAGGTCGAAGAAGTACATCTGTCGCCTGTAATTCATCAATGTCAGTTTCGACCGTGCCAATTAGAGCTAAGTATGTTGCCGTCACGATGCATCATGTAGTAGGTTTTCGTGGGGTCAGGCAGGGGATAGTTTACTTACCTATCAGGATGGAAATGAAGTGGGAGGAAGAGGGCCAGATTTTTTGTTGCTTTGTTGCCAGGTCGAAAGGTCGAGGAATTATGTTGCGTGCGTTCAATTTGCTGTCAGTTCAGTTTTTTTATTTTATTTTAAAAATGCTTGAGATTTACAGTTTGTCCTGAGCCCTGGTGCGTTCAATCGCGTCTTGTCAGCTAGCTACCTGAGGTTTAAAAAGGAGCGCGCCTCCTCGCACCGTCAAAAGCGTCTCTTCGCACCTTAAAAAATTTTTGCCAGCCGTCAGACCCACTTTGCACCGCCAAGGCGGTGAACCACCCCCCCTTTAATTGCAATTGACATGGTCGCCACAAACGCAGTTCCATGGCAGTTAGGCCAGATTCTTCTATTTTTGTAGTCAAATCCAGACCTATAAACCTGTTTCTCATGCCTACGTAACCTGCCTACGCGCCCTGTGATTGGCTGGATTACTCCAGCGCCTCCGCACCGCTCTGACGGCCAGCTTCCAGTTCCTTAACCTAGCTGGCCAATTGGCTTGCCATCTGGCTGCTTACCTGGCGGCTGCCGCTACTAGCCGACCGTTTAGCGATGCCGCGACTTGGCTATCTTGGCGTTAAGCGATTAGCGCGGCCCCTACAGCTTCTTTAACCTCTAGCAACAGTTCCTAGACCAGAAAAGGGCGCCATTAACGTTTTTACAGCTATTTAACTACTTATAACTATTACTAATACCTACTAATTATCCCTATCGAGCTTTATACCTTTTTACTGCGAGGGCTCCTTATATATTAAGGGCCGAAGGCTGGACTATTGCGTTGAAGCCCTTAAGGTACTACTATAATTACCATAATTACTATAACTATTACGGCCGCCACAGTTACCGCGGCTACCGCGGCTAGCCTTAATAACTGGTACTAACTCCTAGGTAGCCGGAATAATTAGCTAGTTTACCGGAAAAGGAAGGGGGTTAGGTTTAGCAATAGGCTCTACCAGTTACAATACGCCGGCAATATTTATAAAAGTATTAAACCCCCTAAGCCTACTTTTAAGATTTTCGATTCGGTTAGGCTCCTAATACTGTAAATACTAATTTTTATTAAAAAGGCTCCGCTTTAGCTACTAAAACGGATAGAAATCTTCCTTTTAAAGCCGTAAATTATTAGCCTTAAATCGCTTAAGCAATTCGTAGCTATAAAGGATACTAAATTAGGCTAAAAAAGTATAGAAGTAAAATTATAAAGCGGTAGGGCGAAGGTTACCGCTGGATTTAATAACGGCGAGTATATAGCGGTATTACTTTATAATTAGGGTTAACGCTTTACGTAATATTATATAGGGAGTATTACCAAATTAAAAAACGCTAAAAAAATCGCGAAGAATTTAGTACCTTTACTTATAAAGTACCTGTTAATGAAGCTATGGGTCACAATGGTGATGGAGGCAAGTCATGGAGAAGAAGATGGATAAGTCCTTAATTCATCTATCTAAGAGAGAGCGAGCCGTGGTTATTATAGTTGTGACCCTCGGCCCATCGGCCTCTGGCAGAGGCCGAAGGCCGAGGTGCCGAGGCGCTAAAGCGCTGTGGCGTTCTTAGTGTGGTAGAATACGAGGTTTTATTGCAGGGCCTTGTTGTACTGTGCAGCGGGCTGCACAGCATTATTATGCTGCTGTATAAACATTATGCTACTGTACAGTATAAATGCTGTACAATATGTTTATTCCCAATATACCCCCGTAGACTAACGTCTAATTTATTAGGCTTAGGCTATTTCTCTTTTTGTGTTTTTGTAAAGGAAAAATTGAAAAACCTTCTTTATTTAAGGTAAATACCTTATAAAGGAAAAATTTAAAAACCTCGATTATAGAAGGAAAATCCTTATAAGTGGATAAAAAACCTTCTTTATTATACCCCCGTATTAGTATTATTAGTATTTTTCTAAGCCGATTTTTTCTTTCCATAAGGTAAAAGCGGGGCCGGCTATGGGTTTTGTAAGTAGGTCAGCTAGTTGTTCTTTTGTATTTATATATAATATTCTTATTTTGTTATTTTCAACTAATTCCCTTATATAATGGTATTTTATATCAATATGCTTAGTTCTTTTATGAAATTCTGCGTTATAACCTAGCTTTATAGCTCCTATATTATCTTCCATTATTACAAGTATATTTATAGGTATATTAAGGCCAAATGCCGTATTTAAAGAGGTTATTGTATTTTGTAGGTAGATAACTTCCTTACTACATTCTATTATAGCCATATATTCAGCTTCAGTACTTAACAAAGCAACTGATTTTTGCAGTATAACACACCAGCTTATTAGGTTATTTCCCAAGGTGGTTATATATCCTGTAGTAAATCTACGGCTATCTATGCAGTTTCCCCAATCGGAATCGCTATAGGCTTTTAAAAGCAAGTTATTATTATTAATTCCGTTATAGGTTATACCAAGGTCTAGGTATTTATTTAGGTATACAAATATATTATCTACTGCTTTAAAATATAATATACCAGGATTTAAACAGTATCTTGTATAGTATTATACTAAGAATGCTATATCTGGTCTTATTTTTAAGGCAAGGTATAGTAGTAATCCTACGTATTTTTGATATATTATTATTTCAGCTTGGGTTGCTTTATTATTATTTCCTCGTAGTTTCTCAGTTAAAAGTAAAGAGTTTTTAGGATATAGGTTATTTTTATTATATTTTTCTAATATATTTCTTATATAGTTATTTTAATATATATGTAATTTTTTATTCTTATAATCTATTTTGATATTTATTCCCAAAAAGGTATTAATCTCACCAAGAGCTTGTAATTTTATATCATTTTTTGCATTATTTATTTATATTATTATTTCATCAGGGTTTGGGCCTGTTATTAATATATCATCTACATAGCAGAGGATTATACTCTTAGTTATTGGGTTTATAAATACTCCTTCATCGTAGTTAAACACGGTATATCCCAATTTATTCAGTATTTTAAACAGGTATTTATACCATAATCTAAGTACCTGTTTTAGGCCATAAAGAGCTTTTATTAATTTGCAGACTTTATTTTTATATTTATTATCTATATAAAAACCAGTTGGTAATTATACGTAGATCTCTTAATCTATATATACATATATAAAAGCATTTTTAACATCGTATTGTAATATTTTCCAGTTATTAGAACTAGCTATAACAAATACTATACGGTATATTTCTAATCGACAAACTGTAGAGAAAGTCTCTAAGTAGTCTAGGAATTCAACTTAGTTAAACCCTTAAACTACCCATCTGGATTTATATTTTATAGTATTATTATTATTATTATTTTTCTTTTTATATACCCATCAACCACCCAGGGATATTCTATCTAGGGGTAGATCTACTAGCTCCCATATATATTGATTTTCAAGCTCAGTTATTTCTTCACGCATAGAAATATTCCACTCTTCTTATTCTGGTCCTATTATTGCTTATTTATACGTAGAAGGCTCTTTATTTGTATCTTTTATATAAAGTATATCTATAATATTTGTAATATTATTTATAAGAATTCTTTCAAATTGATTATAATATTCGTCACTTTTTCTAGGTATTTCTATAATTATTTTGGGTGTAAAAAGGGCTATATCTCTATTAGAATTTATACTACGTATTTGGGACCTTATTATTATTGTTCTTAATCCTGTATTATTATTATTATTATTATTATTACCGCCGATGCCACGATGGCACCGCTGCCACGATGGCCTCCTACCCGCAGTACAAACGAAAGCGAACCGAAAGCGAGGCAAACCGCAGAAAGAGAAAG
>Ga0247763_1000977_pt1 | contig 17045 bp, 12 predicted proteins | sample UWRJL141409B4_FD_179926 | JGI IMG/M metagenome (GOLD analysis project Ga0247763, IMG submission 179926) | Plant litter microbial communities from Arlington Agricultural Research Station in Wisconsin, United States - UWRJ-L141-409B-4 | ecosystem: Environmental > Terrestrial > Plant litter >...
AGCGCGGGGTCCACCGCGATGCCGTGCGCGGCCAGCGCTTCTTCGTAGCCGGCGTAGCGCCCATCGGCGTCGGGCGAGCCGAGCGGACCGCGCACGAACGCGACGCGGCGCTTGTCGTGCACGCCGACCAGGTGATTGACGGCCTCGCGAGTGCCGGCGGCGTTGTCCGCCGACACGTGCGGGATGCCCTCGCACTGAATCGCCAGCGTGCAGAGCGGCAGCGGCCGAAACTGGTCGATGTAGCGACGCTGGTAGTCGGCAGGCGCGCGCGCGCTGAGCGACATCACGACCAGCGCGTCGACCGCGCGGGCGCTGGCCAGCCGAAACGCCAGGTTGCTCGGGTCTTCGGGCTCGCCGGGCTGGCTCAGCCCGTGCCCGACAAAGCAGAGGAACCGGAACCCTCGCCCGCACACTTCGTCGTGGAACGCGAACGCCTGCGTGTCCGCGTAGTCATTGTCGAGCCAGTCGATCAAGAGACCGATGGTGGGAATGGCCATTTCGGGTGCTCCCAAACACTACGACCCCCCACCACCGCGCTTTAGCCGGGACGGCCCGACAGAGCCCGCCCCGGAGCTCGCAGGAATCGCCCCGCCCGGCGGCGTTTCGCCTCGTTCAACGCGGCGCCGGACGCCGCCGCAACACGAGCCCGAAGGCGGCGCCGCCCACGATCAGGATCGACGCGATCTGAATGACATAGAGCAGGAAGACAAAGGCAGAGCCCGCGCGCATCACCTCGGGCAGGTGATAGAAGAGCACCATCGCCGAGTAGGCCGAGATCTGGAACGTGCCGAAGAAACCGGGCGCGTTGGGCACCACCAGGCCCAGCCCCATCACCCCCAAGATCACCACGGCGTGCCCAAAGGTCGGGGCATCGATTCCAGATGCCCAGAGCAAGAACCAGATGCCGGCCGCGCTGAGCCCCCAGTAGATCAGCGTCAGCACGCCAAACAGGGACGCGGAGCGTCCGTCGCGCAGGAAGCGCAGGCCGCCCGCGAGGCCCGTCGCCACCGCCGCGACGCGCCGTGCAAGGTTCGATGAAACAGCGCCGACCACCACCTCGATCAAACGCGCCAGGGGCGCCTGCCAGAGGTAGAACGCGACCATCCCGAGGGATAGGCAACCGAACACGATCACTCCGGCCCAGGCCAGCCCCGGGATGACCGCCGCCGGAATGGGCAGCTGCCCGATGTGGTCGGGCAAGGGGCTGAGCTGATCGACCCCGAGCAGCGCGACCAGGAGCATGGTGCTGAGCACGAGCCCATCGACGATGCGCTCGGCGCCGACGACGCCCGCCGAGGTACCCAGTGGCACGCGGGCGCGCGAGTAGAGGAGCCCCGGCCGCGCCGCCTCGCCGAGCCGGAACGGCAGCAGCACGAGTGCCGCGTAGCCGACCATGCCGATGGCGACCGTCAGCCCGAGCCGCGGGCGTTGCTCGGTCGGAATGAGCAGCGTCCAGCGCGAACAGCGCAAGAAGTGCACGAGCAGGAACAGCGGCAGGTAGGCGATCACCGCCCACACCCGCACGCCGGCCCATGCGTCCTCCGGCGGCACCACCGGCAGCGCGCCAGCGTGCAACAGCCAGAACAGCCCGCCGATGAAGAGCACCGACCCGCCGAGAGTCAGCGCGTGCTCGCGCAGCCAGCCGAGCGCACGCGGCGGCTCGGTCGGCTTTTCAGCGAATATTTCGGGCGCTGCGGGATCGGGTGGCACCGCGCCGTCCATCCTCCGCCACTTGGGGTCTGTCAAGCAGGTCGTATCCATCCTTGCCCGCATACGGCACGCTCGGTCCGGTCGGTTCAGCACGATCTTGCACCCGGTGCGCGAAACGCTGACGCGCGCCCTCGGAGTCACCCCGCCGCCCAGCGCCCCGAAGTGCGAGAGCGTGTGATCGCGAGTGGATGGACGCGAGGGTTGATGTAGTAGGGCAAACGTCGAGATGACGGCTACGAGCGCGCGCCTGTTCCTGAAGTCCGGACACGTCCAGCCAGTGTGGGCCGGCCACCCGTGGGTGTTTGCTCAAGCAGTCGCAAAGATCGACGGTCAGCCCGAGCCGGGCGCCGAGGTGGTCGTGTGTGATCCCAAAGGCGAGCCGCTCGGGCGCGGACTCTATTCGCCGGGCTCCGCGATCGTCGCGCGACTGTTCACGCGCGAGCCCGAGCGAGCGCTCGACGAGGCCTTCTTCGCAGAGCGCGTGCGCCGTGCGCTCGAGCGACGCCGCGCGCAGGGGCTGCCGAGCGCAGACACGACCGGCTACCGCGCGGTGCACGCCGAGGGCGATGGACTGCCCGGGCTGATCGTCGACGTGTTCGGCGATGCACTCGCGGTGCAATGGGGCACGGTGGGGCTGGCCAGGCGCTCGAGCCTGCTGCTCGACGTGCTCGAGCGCGCGCTCGCGCCGCGCGCCATCGTCGAGCGCACGTCGGCGGAGATCGCCAAGCGCGAGGGCTTCACGGCGGGCGGCGGGGTGTTGCGCGGCGATGCTTCGCTCGACCGGTTTCGCTTCCTCGAGCGAGGCCTCGCGTTCGAGATACCGCTCGGGCTGGCGCAGAAGACCGGCTTCTACTTCGACCAGCGCCCGCTGCGCGCGCGGGTCGAGGCGCTCGGCGCGGGGCGCCGGGTGCTCGACACCTACTGCTTCGTCGGCAGCATCGCGCTCGGCGCGGCCCGCGGCGGTGCCCGCGAGGTGGTGGGCGTCGACACCAGCGCGCCGGCGCTCGAGGTCGCGGCGTGCCTGGCTCGAGACAATGCGCTGGATCACCGCGTGCGCTACGTCGAGGCCGACGCGCTCGTAGAGCTCGAGAAGGGCCGCGGCGCGTTCGACCTGGTGGTGTGCGACCCGCCCAAGCTGGCTCCAAACCGCAGCGCGGCGAGCAAGGCGATGAACCGCATGCGGCGGCTCTCGGCGGCGGCGAGCCGCGCGCTCGTCGACGGCGGCTACCTCGTACTGTGCTCCTGCTCCGCTGCCCTCGGGCACACCGACCTGGCGCGCGCGCTCGCCCTCGGCGCGCGCGACGTGGGGCGCGAGGCGATAGTGCTCGAGCGGCTGTTTCAGGGCGCCGATCACCCAGTGCCCGCGGCCTTCCCCGAAGGTCTGTACTTGAGCAGCATCATCGCGGTGATAGACGGCTGAGCACCGCGCCCCCGCGCTCGGAGCGACCTGCGCGCTGGCGGCGCTCGGCGATATTTCGCGCCCGCCCGAGTTTTTCTTACCTTCGCCCAGGGCTCGGGTTTACCATTCCGCCTCGATGAAAGACACGGACACCGGTCGCGGGCCGCAAGCGTTCAAGCTCAAGGGCACCGCCCCCGCGCTGACGTTGCTGTACATGCTCACGGAGGATCTGGACGCCGTCGAACGGCAGCTCACAGACCACCTGCGCCAGATGCCGCAGTTCTTCCTGTACGCGCCGATCGTCGTCGACCTGACCGAGCTCGGCAACGCGCGCATCGATCTTTCTCGCCTCGCGGAGCTGCTGCGGCGCCACAACCTGGTGCCCGTCGCCGTGCGGAACCCCACCGACAGCCAGCAGGTGCTCGCCGTGAGCGCGGGCTGGGCAATCCTGCAGAGCGGGCTCGCGCCGACGCGGCGAGCGCCGGGGGCTCGCCGAGAACCCGAAGAGGCCCTGGCCGCGGCCGAGCCGCGCGCCTCGCGCCCTCCCGCGCAGCCCGAGCCGAGCTCGGAGGTGGACGCGCCCGAGGCCGACCCGGTCGACCTGGCAGAGCCGTTCGAGACGCAGCTGCCGGGTCTCGTCGTGCGGACGCCCGTGCGCAGCGGACAGGTGATTCACGCCGTCGGCGGCGATCTGGTGGTCATCGCCCCCGTCAGCTCGGGTGCCGAGCTGATCGCCGACGGCAACATTCACGTGTATGGCCCTCTGCGCGGGCGTGCGCTCGCTGGCGCGCGCGGCAACTCCGATGTGAGCATCTTCTGCCTCGGGCTCGAGGCGGAGTTCATCTCCATCGCGGGCCGTTACCTGATGGCAGAAGAGATCGCGAAGGTGGTGCGGGGCAAGCCCATGCGCGCCTATCTCGACGGCGAGAGCCTGGTGGTCACCCCGCTCGGCTCGACCTGAGCGGTCCTCGTCGCCGCCGGCGCCGACCTCGCCTGCAGAAAAATTTTGCGAGAAGTTGGCCCGGCCAGCTCGGATTCTTTAAAGGCGAACTCGTGGCTGACGGGCCAGGGTCTCTCGGGACCACGTGCCCCACAGCATGGGCGCTGCCGGGGCGCCCGAGTCAACTCCGAGCGAGGACAACATTTTGGCAAAGGTAGTCGTAGTCACTTCGGGCAAGGGCGGCGTGGGCAAGACCACGACGTCAGCAAACTTGGCGGCAGGTCTGGCGTCGATGGGCTACCGCACGGTCGCCATCGACTTCGACGTGGGCTTGCGCAACCTCGACCTCGTGATGGGCTGCGAGCGCCGCGTGGTCTACGATTTGATCAATGTCATCCGCGGCGAGGCGACGCTGCGACAGGCCGCGATCAAGGACAAGCGCCTCGAAAACCTGTTCATCCTGCCCGCGTCGCAGACGCGCGACAAGGACGCGCTCAGCCGCATCGGCGTGGAGGGCGTGATCGAAGGGCTCAAGAAAGCCGGCTTCGAATACATCATCTGCGACTCGCCCGCGGGCATCGAGCACGGCGCTCACATGGCGATGTACTACGCAGACCATGCCTTCGTCGTCACCAACGCCGAGGTCTCCTCGGTGCGCGACTCCGACCGCATCCTGGGCCTGCTCGACGCCAAGACGCATCGTGCGGAGAAGGGCCTCGACCCCGTCAAGACGCACCTCTTGCTCACGCGCTACAACCCGACCCGCGTGGCCAAGGGCGAGATGCTCTCGCACAAGGACGTGATCGAGCTGCTCGGCATCGATTTCATCGGCGCCATCCCGGAGTCGCACCAGGTGTTGCAGTCGTCGAACGCCGGCGTGCCCATCATCCTCGACCCGTCGAACGACGCCGCCCAGGCGTACATCGACGTGGTGAATCGCTTCCTCGGGCAAGAGCGCCCGCAGCGCTTCCTCGACGCGCCCAAGCGCGGATTTTTCAGTCGTATGTTCGGCGCCGGCGAGGCGCCTGTGGCGGCGGCAGGATGATCAGCATGGCGTGGTTGGACTACTTCCGCCGCCGGCCCCGGCCGGGTACCGCCGATCTCGCGAAGGATCGGCTCGCCATCATCGTCGCGCGCGAAGGCCGCTCGAAGAGCACGGCCGCCTACCTCCCCCAGCTGCGGCAGGAGCTGCTGCAGGTGCTCGCGAAATACGAGAAGATCGACCTCGACCAGGTCACCGTGAACGTGGAGTCACAGGGTGAGATCGAGGTGCTCGAGCTCAACGTGGTGCTGTCCGATCCGACCAACGTGCGCAGGCAGGGCACAGCGGCCCGCCACGCTCCGTTCTTCTCAGAGGTCAAGCCCGAGACCGTGGCGCCCTCGGCCTGATCCCTTCGCCCACGCCCCGGCGTGAGCCCGCCCACTCGCTCGGGGCTCGCTCGCGCCGGCGCCTCGTCCGCGCGGACGCGCTCAGGACCGTGGCTCGCCCGGACCGACCAGGGCGCTGTCACCCCGCAGCGCGGGCGACTCATGCAGCGCAGGCGACAGGCGTTCGGTCACGGGCCGCTCGTGCGGGATCTCCCGCCACCAGGGAGCCGGGCGCTCGACGTGCTCGGGCTCGAACACGCCGCCGAGGCGCGGCGTCAGGATGCGAGCGTCGCGCTCGGTCGCGAGTCGAAGCAGCGTTTCGGCCGGCTCGTCCCAGTCGTGCAGGCCGAGATTGAAGGTGCCCCAGTGCACGGGCAACAGCGTGCCGCCCCCCAGCATCTGAAACGCCTCGAGCGCGTTCTCGGGCCCGAGGTGGATGCTGCCCCACGCGGGGTGATAGGCGCCCACCTCGAGCATCACGAGGTCGAACGGGCCGTGGCGGCGGCCGATGCGCTCGAATTCTGGGGTAAGCCCCGTATCGCCCGAGAAGAACACCTTGCGCCGATCGGTCGCGATGACCCACGACGCCCACAGCGTCTGGTTGCGGCCACCGACGCCGCGCCCCGAGAAATGCTGCGCCGGGGTGGCCGTGAAAAACACGCCGCCGACCTGGGCGCTCTCGTGCCAGTCGAGCTCGATGATGCAAGCGGGGTCGACCCCGAAGCGCTCTAGGTGCTCGCCGACGCCGAGGGCGGTGACGATCGGCACGCGCCGGCGCGCGAGCGCCTCGATGCTCGGACGGCACAGATGATCGTAGTGGTCGTGCGACAAGATCACGGCGTCGAGCGCGGGCAGCGCGTCGATTGGGACCGGGACGGGATGGAAGCGCTTTGGACCCGCGAAGCTGACGGGTGACGCCCGATCGCCGAACACCGGATCGGTGAGCACGCGGCGCCCCTCGAGCTCCAGCAAGACCGTGCTGTGCCCGAGCCAGGTGACGCGGAAGCCGCTCGATGCGCGGGCTGCCCACACCGGCCGCGGATCGTCGACGGGGAGCACCACGCCGGGCTCACGCCGGCCCTTGCGGAAGAAGAACTCGCCGAGGATGGGGAGCTTTGCCCCCTGCAGCCCGGGGCCGAGGCCGCTCGGATTCTCGAATCGGCCCCCGACGTATTGCGCCGACGCGACCGTGCGCTCTCGGCGCACGCCAGCCCGCCTCTTTTCGTCGTTCATCACCGCCGCGTACCTCCAGCTACGTTTCAACCAGCGGCGCCGGCCGTTTTCGCGACGACCACGGTGCCGGGGCCTTCGATCTGGGCCGTCGAACGCGGGTTGTCAATGCGGCAGATTGACAATCTGGACCTCAATTGTAAAGCTTGTATCGCATGTTCCGAAACCGTCCTGGCGCGAGCCGCAACGGGGGCTCCGCGCTCGCCGGCGACCCCGGCGGCCTGCCGTCGGGGGCGAGAGCCCTCGCCACGGACGGGAGCGCGTCACAGCACGCGGGGCGCGATGTCGCGGTCGTCGGCGCTGCCGCGAGTGAAGGCCCCGCCAGTGAAGACAGCGCGCGGCGGCGGCAGCTGCTGGATGCGGCGCTGGGCGTGTTTCTCCAGTTTGGCTTCCGCAAGACGTCGATGGATGAGGTCGCCCGCGCTGCGCACGTGTCGCGCCAGGGCCTGTACCTGCACTTTTCGAGCAAAGAGGCGCTGTTTCGCGCCGTGGTGCAGCACGCGCTCGAGGCGGCGTTTCGAGCCGCCGAAGAGCGCCTCGGAGATACCTCACTGCCCGTACGAGATCGGCTTTCGGGCGCCTTCGACGAGTGGGTGGGCCGCTACGTGGGCATGCTCGGCAATGGCGTCGCCGGCAGAGGCGTCACGGATCTCGGTGAAGCGACGCACACGCTGGTCGCGCCGCAGATGCAGCAGTATGGTGAGCGCTTCGTCGATCTGCTCGCGAAGTTCATGCGCAGCTCGGGCCTGCTCGCCGCCTACAAGCCAGCGGGGCTCACCGCGCGCCAGCTCGCCCAGACGCTGTACGCCACGGCTCGGGGCTTCAAAACGGAGAGCGCGACGCGCGCCGAGTTCGGCGATGCCATCGGCAAGGCGGTCAGAGCCTTCTGCTTGCCCCTCGGAGGGCGAGCGTGAACGCCGGCCCCACGGGTGTTCGGGTGGCTCTCGCCGCTCGAATCAGACCGCGCGAGCCACACCGTTGGGCGCGCTCGGGTGAGCGCCGGCCTCGTTCGCCCGTGCCCCGTCGGCGAGGCCCGCGGGGCTCGTCATGCCGAGAGACTCCAGGAAATGTTCGGCGAGCTTCGCGGTCTCGGTCGGTGTGTAGTGGCGGCTCTTCACCGCCGCACGGCCGCGCGCGGCCATGGCATCGAGCTCGGCCGCCGGCGCGCGGATGACCTCGGCGATGGCGTCGGTCAGCGCCTCGCGCGCGCCCGCCGGCACGAGCCAGCCGCTCTCGCCCGGCACGACCAGCTCGGGGATGCCGGCGACGTAGGAGGAGAGCACCGGGCGCCCCAGCGCGAAGGCCTCCATGATCACCATCGGCAGGCCCTCTGCGAAGCTCGGCAGCGCCAGCGCGCGGCCCGCGAGGAGCTCGCGCCGCACGTCGGCGCCGCTCATCCAGCCCGTGATGCGCACCCGCTTCTGAATTCCGCGTCGCTCGACCAGCGCCTCGATCTGCGCGCGCAGCTCGCCATCGCCGACGAGCACCAGCTCCGCGTCGACCCCGCGATCCAGCGCGTCGGCGAAGGCCTCGACCAGGAGCAGCTGCCCCTTTTGCGGCGACAGCCGCCCGACGCACACGAGGACGCGCGAAGCCGGATCGACCGGACGCGCCGGCTCGAAGAACTCGTCGCTCACGCCGCAGTGCACGATGCGGATCTTCGACCACTCGGAGAGCGGCACCCAGCGCTGCAGCTGCGCCGCGCAAAAATGGCTGATGGCGACCACGAACGCCGAACCCGCGATCTTCGGGGCGAGGCCGAAGCCGGTCGGCGCATCGAACTCGTCGGGGCCATGCACCGTGAATGAGTAGGGCGGGCCGCCCATGGCGCGCACCAGGAGCGCTACCGCCGCCGGGTTGGTGCCGAAGTGCACGTGCAGGTGATCCACCCCGCGCTCGCGCAGCTCGTCGAGCAGCAGCACGGCCTCGGCGAAGTAAGCGAGGTGGCGCAAGAGGCCGCGGTGGCCGAGCCGCCCGAGCTCGATCGCGCGCGCGAGGCCACGCACCGTCTCCAGCGGGTGCGGCAGCGCGCTGCGTTTGATCGCGCGCAGCCAGCGCCGCGGCGGCTGGGCGAGCAGGCGGAAGGTGCGGCGATCCTCGGCGATGTCATCGGCATCGACCAGGCCATGCGGCGCCTCGCGGATGGCGAAGCGCTCCACGCTCTCGACATGCTTCTGGAGCTGCACGAGCTCCCGCCGGATGAAGGTATGGCTCACCGCGGGATACGTCGTGGTCAGGTAGGCGATCTTCATGGGCTGTACCGTTCTCCCTGGGATTGTCGATGATCCACCACGCTGGCTCCAGCCGAGAATCGCACCCGGATCGGCGCGCGCCAAAACCGGCCCAAAACCCGACACGCCTCTCGCCCTCTCAAAAGAGCCGATTGAGGCCGTTCAGCGCCGCGACACGGTAGGCCTCGGCCATGGTCGGATAGTTGAACGTGGTGTTGGCGAAGTAGGCGACGGTGTTGTTCCCGCTCTGCATCACGGCCTGGCCGATGTGGATGATCTCGGAAGCCTGGTCTCCGAAGCAGTGGATGCCGAGCAGCTCGAGCGAATCACGGTGAAACAGAAGCTTCAGCATGCCGACGGTCTGGCCCGTGATCTGCGCGCGCGCCAGGCTGCGGAACTGCGCGTGTCCCACCTCGTACGGCACCTTGGCCAGCGTCAGCTCCGCCTCGGTGCGCCCGATGCAGCTGATCTCGGGGCTGGTGTAGATGCCAGCGGGGACGCTGTGCGCCGCCCGTGACGGACAGCTGCCGGTGACCACGTGCATCGCCGCCGCGCGCCCCTGATCGTAAGACGCGCTCGCGAGCGCGGGCTGCCCGATCACGTCACCGGCGGCATAGATGTTGGGGACCGACGTCTGATAGCTGTCGTTGACCAGGAGGTAACCGCGATGGTCGGCGGCGATGCCGAGCGCCTCGAGCCCCATGTCCTGCGAGTTGCCCGTGCGACCGTTGGCCCAGAGCATGATGTCGGTCTTGAGCCTTTTTCCGGACGCGAGGTGCAGGATCACGCCGTCGTCCACCGTCTCGACCCGCTCGTACTCTTCGTTGTGGCGGATCACGATGCCCTGATCGCGCAAGAAGAACGCGAGCGCGTCGATGATCTCGTCGTCCAAGAACGACAGCAGCTTGCCGCGCTGGTTCACCAGGTTGACCTTGATGCCGAAGTTGCGAAAGATGCTCGCGTACTCGCAGCCGATCACGCCAGCACCGTAGATCGTGATCGACTTCGGATCGCGATCGAGCTTCAGGATCGTGTCGCTGTCGAAGAGGCGCGGGTGCGAGAAATCGAGCTCGGGCGGGCGATACGGTCGCGAGCCGGTCGCGATCAGGAAGGCATCGGCGCGCAGGGCCTCGGTGACGCCGCCGGGCGCCGCGACGCTGAGCTCGTTCGGCCCCGTGAAGCGCGCGGTGCCGTGGAACAGCCGCACGTGGTTTCGATCGTAGAAATTCTGACGCAGGCCGACCTGCTTGCGGACGACGTCATCGGCCGACTTCAGCAGCTGGGCGAACGAGACGCTCGTGCGCTCCACCGACAGCAGCGGGTGACGCTTGATCTCGACCAGCATCTGCGTTGCGTGCCGCAGCGCCTTGCTCGGAATGGTGCCCCAATGGGTGCAGCCGCCGCCCACACGCTGGTGGCGTTCGATGAGTGCAACACGTTTCTTGGCCTTTGCGGCCTGCATGGCGGCGCCTTCCCCCGCCGGGCCGCTGCCGATCACGATCAAGTCATAGGAGCTCATTGGAGGGCCGACGTTAGCCTGACGGACGGATTTCGTCCCACTCTATGCCCCTCGCGCCCGACCCCGCTCGGGCCTCCCATCGACGTCGGTTATGTAAGGCGACCGCCGCCGTGACCCGCCTCTGCGCGGCGCCTGAGGAGGCCGACATTTTCCGAGTTCCGCGCCGCGGGTGACACATCTGCCCCGACGACCCATTTCGTCGTGGCGCGGCTGTCAGCGATGCGTTCCCTCGCGCGCGAGCGCGGCGACCGGCGCACCGGAACCCGAGCTTTTCGTGCCTCGCCCAGAGTCGCACCGGCAACGGCGCGTGGCACGCGCGCTGCATTCCGTGGCCCCGTGAGACTCTTTTCCTGCCCGGAATGCGATAGCGTACTGTTCTTCGAGAACACCGTCTGCACGAGCTGCGGCCAGCACGTCGGATACTCGGTCGAGGGCCGCGCGTTGGTCGCGGTGCCGGACGACCCCGAGCGAGCGAGCCATCCCTTCGTCGCACCCTCCCCCGGCCTGCGCTCGACGCGCTACCTGAAGTGCAAGAACTTCAGCGAACAGGACACCTGCAACTGGCTGGTGCGCGCGTCAGACCAGCATGACTATTGCCGCTCCTGCCGGCTCACCGAGCGCATCCCCGATCTGGGTGACGCCAAAAACCGCGGCGCTCTGCTCGAGATCGAGCGCGCCAAGCGGCGCCTGGTCTACTCCCTGCTCACGCTGAAGCTGCCCGTCGTGTCCAAGAAGGAGGATCCCGAGGGCGGGCTTCGTTTCGACTTCCTGCGCGGCAGCGAAGAGCAGCCGGTGATGACCGGGCACGACGAGGGGCTGATCACGCTCAACGTGGCAGAGGCCGACGCCGCCTTCCGCGAGAACATGCGCGAAAAGATGGGTGAGGGCTATCGCACCGTGCTCGGTCACCTGCGCCACGAGATCGGCCACTACTACTGGAACCGCCTCATCCGCGGGACGCCGGCGCTGGGCGGGTTCCGCGAGTTGTTCGGCGACGACGAGCAGAGCTATGAGGCGGCGCTCGAGCGGCACTACGGCGAGGGCCCGCCCGTGGACTGGCCCGAGCGCTTCATCAGCTCCTACGCCACGATGCACCCCTGGGAGGACTGGGCCGAGACGTGGGCGCACTACCTGCACATGGTGGATACGCTCGAGACGGCGAAGAACCATGGTCTGTCGCTGCGCATGCCAGGCCGGCGCTCGGGACGGCGCGCGAGCGCGACGGTCGCCACCGACGCTCTCGCGTTTCGCGACTACGAGAGCCTGAGCCGCGGCTGGCACGCAGTCACCATCGCGCTGAACGACCTCAACCGGAGCATGGGCGTCAAGGATGTATACCCCTTCGTGCTCTCGCCGACGGTGCACGACAAGCTGCGCTTCGTACACGACGTCATCCGGCGTGCGGCAGCCCAGAGCTCCGGTTCTTGGCTCGACTGGTTCCGCCATCGGCGCGCGAGCTGACTCGCTTGGAGAGACCCGTCGATTCGAGAGTTTCCTGCTCGCGCCCGTGAGTCGCCGCTGAGCGCAGGGCCGAGCTGCTGCATCGAGCCACTGAGCCGAGCCCCGCATCCGAGCCACGGCTCCGTGTGCGCTCGCATCGCCGGTAGCCAGCGCAGCGATCTGCGGTAGGTTCACCCCCGATGACCGAATCGCTCGCCGTCCGCTTCGAAGACATTGCCGCCGCGGCCCGACGCATCGCCGGGCACGCGCAGCGCACGCCGGTGCTGCGCTCGCGCACGGCCGACGCCCGAGTCGGCGCCGAGCTCTTCTTCAAGTGCGAGAACTTCCAGCGCGTCGGCGCGTTCAAGTTCCGCGGCGCATTCAACGCGCTCTCGCAGTTCGAACCGGCGCAGCGCCGCGCGGGCGTCGTCAGCTTCTCGTCAGGCAACCATGCTCAGGCGATCGCGCTCGCCGCCAAGCTGCTCGGCATCCCCGCCACCATCGTCATGCCGCGCGACGCGCCGGCGCTCAAGGTCAGCGCCACGCGCGGCTACGGCGCCCAGATCGTTCTTTACGATCGCTACACCGAAGACCGAGAGGCGATAGGCCGCGACCTGGCCCAGCGGCACGGGCTCACGCTCATTCCCCCGTACGACCACCCCCATGTCATCGCCGGGCAAGGCACGGCCGCCTTCGAGCTCTTCGAAGAGACGGGCCCGCTCGACGCCTTGTATGTCTGCCTGGGGGGCGGCGGGCTGCTCGGCGGCAGCGCCATCGTCGCGCGCCAACTCGCGCCCTCTTGCAAGATCTACGGCGCCGAGCCCGCCGCGGGCAACGACGGCAGTCAGTCCTTCCGAGCCGGCCGCATCATCCAGATCGACACACCGCAGACCATAGCCGACGGCGCCCAGAACCAGCGCCTCGGGCAGCTCACCTTCCCCATCATCCGCCAGCTCGTCGATGACATCATCGAGGTCAGCGACGCCGAGCTGATCGAGAGCATGCGCTTCTTCGCCGAGCGCATGAAGGTGGTCGTCGAGCCCACCGGCTGCCTCGGCTTCGCAGCGGCCCAGAAGCGCCCCAGCGGCGGTCGCGTCGGTATCATCGTGAGCGGCGGCAACATTGACCTCAGCCGCTTCGCGCAGTTGATCGGCGCCTCCTGAGGGCCACGAGCGCGCTGTACTGAGCGCCCTCGACACGTGGTGCGCAGCGCCGATGCCCCGCCTTCGGCGGTCGCTGCACGGCGCCAAGAGAGAAAACCTCTCGCTCCTGCTCGCTCATCTGAGAACGGCGGGGCGCTCGTGGCACCGGCGCGCTGCTGCACCGGGTCTGACGAAGCGTCGCGCGATGCTCGAGCGCCCTCGCCATTGACGGCTCGGCGAGTCGCGCGAGACAATCGTCGACGAAGTTCGCGGGAGGCAGTGTGCATCGGCGATGTCTCGAGGTCCCTGTTTACGCGGCCATCCTGTCACTCGGGGTGTCAGCCGCTGCGAGCGTGGCTCATGCTGCTCCCCCTGAGGCCTCGAGCCACACCGTCACCTGGGATCGGTATTCCCTCCTCATCGATGGCCGGCGCATCTGGCTGTGGTCGGCCGAGTTTCACTACTTTCGTCTGCCCGCGCCGGAGCTCTGGCGCGATCTGCTCGAAAAGCTGAAGGCCGCCGGCTTCAACGCCGTTTCGCTGTACTTCAGCTGGGCGTATCACTCGCCGGCCGCCGGCATGTACGATTTCAGCGGCGTGCGCGACGTCGATCGTCTCCTCGACATGGCGCGCGAGGTGGGGCTCTACGTGCTCGCCCGGCCTGGGCGGTACAACAACGGCGAGCTGGACTCGGGCGGCTTTCCCGGCTGGCTGTCGACGCAGCGAGGGCAGGCGCGCACCCACGCTGGCGACTACCGGGCGGCCTGGGAGGAATGGTTCGATCACATCAACCCGATCATCGCCCGGCACCAGCTGGTCGACGGCGGCGGCTCGGTCGTGCTCTTCCAGGTCGAGAACGAGTACGATCGCGGAGACGCGATCTACATGCAGGAGCTCACGTCGGCGGCGCGCGCCGACGGCATCAGGGTCCCCATCTTCCACAACGACAAGGGCCGCAACCTGATCTGGTCGACGGGTCCCGGCGCACCCGATCTGTACGCGACCGACACCTACCCGGCTGGCTTCGACTGCCATCGCACCACGTTCCCTGCCCTCACCGACTACCGCTTCCTTCGCGCGGGCGTCGGACAGCGCCCCTTCATCTGGGGCGAGTTTCAAGGCGGCGCCTTCGACCCCTGGGGCGGGCCCGGCTACGAGCGCTGCCGCGCCCTCACGGGCACGACCTTCGAGCGCCTGTTCTACGCCAACAACATCGAGAACCAGTTCACGGTGCAAAACCTGTACATGGTCTACGGCGGCACGAGCTGGGGTTGGCAGGCCGATCCGAACGTAGTCTACACGTCCTACGACTACGGCGCCGCCTTCAACGAGCAGCGCGAGCTGACGGAGAAGGTCCCCGTCCTCCAGCAGCACGGCTATCTGGTCGCCTCCGTGCGCGATCTCGCCGAAACCGACGACCTCGGTGTGCAGCAAGGCGCGAACCCCGCGGTCCGCGTCTGGGTCAAAGAGAATCCACGCACCCGCGCGCGCTTCTACTTCGTACGCCACGCCGACGGCGCCTCGAGCTCCAACGACGTCACCCCGCTCACCATCGACGTACCCGACGGGCGCTACTCGACGAGCGTCCGCGTCAACGGGCGCGACTCCAAGATACTCGCCGCGGGTTATGACCTACTGCACCAGCGGCTCGTCTACTCCACGTCAGAGATCTTGACGCACGCCGATGCCGGCGATCGCGACGTCGCCGTGCTGCACGGTCGCCAGGGAGAAGCGGGCGAGACGGTGCTCCGTTACGCCTCCGAACCTCGCCTGCGCGTGATCGCTGGCGAAGTTCGCAGCCGATGGGACGCCGCGCGCGGCGACCTGCGACTCGACTACGTCCACTCCGGTCTCGGCCGCGTGAGGCTCTCGGGCGGCGGGCGGCCGCCGCTGGAGCTCGTGCTGGCCGATGGCGAGGCGGCCGCGTCGTTCTGGCGCGTCGACAGCGACGCGGGGCCACTGCTGGCGCGCGGCCCGTACCTGGTGCGCTCGGCGGAGCGACGGGGCGACGCGCTCTGGCTGCGCGGCGACACCGGCCGTCCAAGCCCGCTCGAGGTGTTCGCGCCGCCCGAGGTGCGCAGCCTTTACTGGAATGGCCGGCGCGTGCACAACGGACGAGTGCCGGGTCCAGCACCGGTGAGCCTGCCGGTCCTGCGCGACTGGCGCTACAGGCGTGACGTCGCAGAGATCGAGCCACTCTTCGACGACTCGGACTGGGCGCGCGCCGATCGCCGCAGCACGAACAATCCGACCCGGCCCACCACGCTACCGGTGCTCTACGCCGACGACTACGGCTACCACTACGGCGATGTGTGGTACCGGGGGCGCTTTGACGGAGAGGCCGCAGGCATCACGCTCGGAGCCGCGACGGGCCGCGCCGGGGTCTGGTCCGCTTGGCTCAACGGAGCGCACCTCGGCACGGTCAACACCGGCACCGCGAACGGCGACCAGAGCTCGAGTCGAAAGTTCGCGTTCCCAGCGGGCGCCGCGCGAGCCGACGGAACCAACGTGATCGCCGTCCTGGTGCGCAACATGGGCCACAACGAGAACGGTGGGAGTAACGACCACCACAAGGCGCCACGTGGGCTCCTCGGGGCGAGCCTCGACGCCTCCGACGCCCCGCTCGCCTGGCGGATTCGCGGCGCCGCCCCGAGCCCGAAGGGCGCGCTGCGCGGACCGCAGAACGGTGGCGGCCTCCACGGCGAGAGCGCGGGCTACACCCTGCCCGGGTTCGCCGACACGGCCTGGTCGAAGGTGACGCTCCCCCATCGCGACGCGGCGCCGGGCATCGCCTGGTACCGCACGACCGTCCGCCTCGCGCTCCCGAGGGATCAAGACGTGACCGTCGGGCTGCGCTTCGATGACGATCCCGCGCGCCACTACCGCGTGCTGCTCTTCGTCAACGGCTGGAACATGGGGCAGCTCATCAACGATATCGGCCCGCAGCGCATCTTCACGCTGCACCAGGGCATCCTCGCTCATCGAGGCGACAACACCATCGCGCTCGCAGTGTGGTCTGCCGATGGCCAGACGGGAGGGCTCGGGAACGTCAGCCTCGAGGTGCTCGGCAACTACGCCACGATGCCCCGCTAGTGCCGCCGTCGCGCATCGCCGCCTACCGGGCGATCAGGGCGCGCGACGGATCAGGTCGTCACCCGGCGAGGCGAGGCAGCCGCCAGCGCCAGTGCAGTTGTCCCAGGTGGCCGCCAGATAGACCCGATTGCAATCGGGGCTGAAGCCGGGTTGTTGCTCGGCAGACGTATCCCAGACGCCCCAGAGCACAGGAAGGGCGGAAGGGCGGAAGGGCGGAAGGGCGGAAGGGCGGAAGAGTTGAATTCGATAGACTTCCGCTCTTCCGACCTTCCTGTGCCCTCTTCTTCTCGAACTCCCGGATCCGAAGGAGCCCGCCGAGCAGCGGTTCGCCTCCGGACGAGACAAAACGAAAACGGGCCCCAAGGTAACCCTTGGAGCCCGCGGCTTCGTCGCATCGAGCGGCCCTTTCGGGGCTCACGCTCGACGCGCTCTGGCTAATGAATTAGCCCGGCGATTTCCTACTCTCCCACACAGATTCCCCATGCAGTACCATCGGCTCCGAAGAGCTTGACTTCCGAGTTCGAGATGGGATCGGGTATGGCCTCTTCGATAGAATCGCCGGAAAGTTTTGGGCGTCTGTCGCGCTGATGCTCTCTCTGTCGAGAGGTGCTCGACTGCCTACGGCAGGAGCGCTCGCATCCGCGTCAACCAAGCAGCGACGTTCGAACGGTTCGAAGTGCACGCTTCTCTGATGAACACTCCGTGCTGCACTCGCGTGCTGCTCGGAGCGTCGCCCGGACTCCGGGCGCTACTCTCAATGTTTGCCTTAGCGGATATGGTCAAGCCGCACGGCCTATTAGTACTGGTTAGCTCCGAGTATCGCTACTCTTCCACACCCAGCCTATCAACCTCGTAGTCTACAAGGGGCCTTTAGTGCCTTACGGCAGGGATACCTAATCTCGAGGCTAGCTTCCCGCTTATATGCTTTCAGCGGTTATCTATTCCGGACATGGCTACCCGGCTATGCCACAGGC
>Ga0247763_1000979_pt1 | contig 17024 bp, 12 predicted proteins | sample UWRJL141409B4_FD_179926 | JGI IMG/M metagenome (GOLD analysis project Ga0247763, IMG submission 179926) | Plant litter microbial communities from Arlington Agricultural Research Station in Wisconsin, United States - UWRJ-L141-409B-4 | ecosystem: Environmental > Terrestrial > Plant litter >...
GCACATCACGGCGGTTCAATATCGGCTTCATGGCCTCATCGTCTCTGATGGACGTCCGTGTAGGCGACGGTTTGCGGGACACATCGTGAACGAGGCCATTTGGTGTTATCGACGATAATATCCCAGGATCGCCTGTTTGTGTCGCTTGCGGAGGGGGTGCATGAGGTTTTGAACTCCAGATAACATGGCTGGCCGGACTGAGCGGTGATGGGATATCCTTCTTTAGGCCACCGGCCGCTATCGGTGACGCAGAGGCATGCGTGAGCAGGGCCGACAAGAGCAAAAGTCGTGAGAGGTCCATGGCTGACCAGAGTACGAGGCGCCCCTTGACAGCCCGAACCGTCACTGCCCTATGCCACCTATGCCGATGAAGCGCTTCGGATCCAGCCCATGGAAATCGGATGAGGAAGATGTAGTCCGGACCGGTGCTTTATAAAGCTGGTGGGAAGGTGCCCGAGGCTAACCCGCACGCAAATTTCCGACTCGGGCCAGGTGATTGGAAGGGACAGCGGGCGCAATGTCAGCACGGCGACTGGGGCATTGTAGAGCTGATGTCCCTTGGAGTGTTACAGTCGCCTATGCAGTGCATTTCAGTGGCGTCGTAGGGTGCGGCGCACTGTGGTCGTGACCTTGTCCTTGTCCGACGCAGCGCGGGGCATACTGGAATCCCGGATGGCGGGTCTCTAAAGAGGGCGAGCGCTGGGAGACAAGCACTATTTGGAGCTCAGGGAGGGAATACGAAGTGTAGAAAAGAATCTGGGAACAGTTTGACGTTGGGGATTCAGGGAAAGGCGTCGCTAGGAACTCGACCACGGAGAGATGCGGCGGGGCAACAACTATTGAAGCGCAGAGGGTATGGAAGGGGTCGGGGCTGGAGCCAGCGATATATTGAGCCACTTTGCTCTCGAGGTAGTAGGTCGGCGTTCTGCGCCGTCACCGCAACCCTGGCGACTTGGGCCGTGCAAGCCGCTTCTTGACAAGTTCTGGGTGCGTAGGCGAACCACGGTCGTTCAGCGGATGGCGGGGGTGGCTTTCCCGTCTCGAGACCGCGAGTCGGGCGACTTTCTGGGAATTCTGGGAACCAGACACGTGAAGGGAAGCCGAATGGAATCAGCGTGGAAGCGAGGCGGACCATGGGAGTGAAGACTTGGACGGGGCAAGCGAGCGACGGCGAACAACGGGGAAAGACAACGATTGGGCGGATAAATTAGGGGTGCGTAACCACTAATATCGGCCTTGCCCACTCCTGTCACGGTTAATCAAGAGATATTAATCCTACCTGGCTGTCGAGACCTTACTGCGCCCTTCTATCCATACCAACTGGTCTCGCAGGCGGCCGGCCATTGCGAGCGGCGGCGATCGATAAGGTTTTCAGAAAGCGCTGCGGTTGCCTCTGCTGACCGAATCGCCCGCGCAGTCTCCATCAAGGGGCTCCAGTCGAGCCAAATCGCCAGAGGTCACCGGACAGCAGCTACTACCATCGGCCGTGCGCCATTTAGGGCAAATCGACCGCTCATCTCCCGGTTCGGCGGTCCAGACAGCGTCGCGTCGCATCCATAATATGGATTTTGGTTGGCAGAGTTTGGATGAGTGACATGTTGAGGAAAAACTGAGGGGAACCTGGGAAGCTTGGGGGGAGCATGGTTACATTTGACAAGTCTGTTCCCCGCTAAGGCGGCCGGCAGATGTGGGTCTGGAACCCCTCTCCCTAAAAATAGGTGCAGCAGCGCTGCAGCGAGCTGCGACTCCCTCCCGGGCTGTTCCTGGCCAACCTCCAGTGTCTCGAGCAGACAGCATCGACTGAACCAGCGCATTGGAAGACTGCACCACACAACCCCGCACCCGTGTGCTCGGTGAAGGCAGATGGATGTAAGATAATAGTATGCACCTTCCACCCAATCCCATTGCCGAGAGGCGGTATCCTCGAACTGTCGAGGCAAATCTGGCCGGCGGCGGCCGAGATTTGAACATTTCCACGTCAAGGGTCGTTTCGGGCACACTCGGCACGAGTGAACGGCAGCATTCCCAGCAACGAAAATAAATCCACACTAGTAGCACGCAGTACACTGCACTAGATAGCTCGCCGTCTGCAACCTACATACTACCCGTCACGTCACCACACCTCGGAGCATCGGCAAGCGGGCCGGCTAAAAGAGCTTTTTCTCGCTACCTCCCCGCCTCGGGGCCCCTCTCACGAGGTAGGGACTGACCGAACCACAACCCACTATCCACAACCCGACTGACCCGATTCCAATTGCCTTTCTGGTCTTTCCAAGACGGGAGAACGCCACGACCCCGGCGGCTTGAGCCTCACTCGCCTCACTACCTACTTATCTTCCCTACCCTCCTACCAAGTCAGACTGACCCGTGTCCCCGGCCGCGCACCCGCCGTCCAAAGCACCGACACTCCGACCAATTGTACCCAGCCGTGTTTGGTTACCTTAACTTATCTTCTATCCCGTACCAAGATACGGCTCGGCCATACCAAGCTTGGGATGACGACTCGGAGCGGGGAGGAAAGAGGGGAAAGATACCCTAGGAAAACTGTCTCAAAAACGCGCCACAGCTCTTACTAACTACCTACCTACCTACCAGCCTATCTGACCAACAAACCCAATCCGACGGTACCTAATAAGTAAGCACATCAAGTCAAGGTGTGTCGCAGAGTAGTCCTAAAATGAATGAAAATGGGTGCCAACGAAACAAAAGAAACCAAAAGTCACCTTCCCCTCTCGTCCACGGAATTTCCCATCCCCCTCCCCTCCATGACTTCCTCGCCCGCCTACCTGACTGTTTGGTTCCGCCAAGCCCGTGTTTTGTACACCGTACAGTACACCGTATAACGTACCAAAATCCCCGATGTTCCCCATGTCGTAGCACCCCATCCTCAAAGCGGATTGGATGGACCGCGCCCGATACATCGGATTTACATCATTAACCCCCCTTTTAGATCTAATCATACCTAACTACCATACCTACACTACCCGGGCTCTCGGGGCTGGGGTACGTATGGAGCAGTCGTGCAACCTCGGAGAGCCAGGATCCTGTGTCCCTTAATCTCGAGAAGAGGTCCAGTCAGCTCGCCGGTCAACGTTTTTCACCTCCGGTGATTTTCCTGAAAATTTGGTTGTCCGAGTTTGTCGGGCCTGCAGCTTGTCTTGCCAACAGCTGGCACTCTAGATTGACTGTTTTTGGGAATGCCCATTGTTGAGCTCTACTGGTTCAGAGGGATGTGTTGCATCGTGTGCTCTTTTGTTATCCCATTTCGTCTCCGTGCGTCATCATTTACTGCATCACGACATTATGTCCCGATGGAGCACACCCATTGCATTTTCCGAGTGCATTATTGTACAGAATGACACCCCATGGTTACACAAACCAGCCTGCCATTTTCTAGCTTCCCAAGTAATATCACAACACTGTTCAGCTCCAACGGACCATCAGTCCCCGGTGTTGAACATGATGCGGGCCTAGGTAAATGCTCTCTTGGTTTGCGCTGTGCTGAACCATGGTTCTCGTCACTGGTTACGACGTCGTAGAAGTCGTCTAAAGCTTGATTAGAGGCCTCAGAACGACTGTAATTCTGTATTTTTAGAAACCCATCGGAGATCCTACCCGTGCCTAGGAGGTTGGAGGTAGTGACTTCTAGTTGATCACTTGTTTTGGTACAAGTGCCTGCATGGCTAACGGTGGTGGTGAGGTAGGTCGTGGCTGTCTCACACGGGTCTTGGTTGGCGTTACGTCCGGTTTCACCAGCAGTCGTCGACGGAACAATGACCACCACCTCGTGACTGGGCGTTGAGGCGTGTGGCGGCGATAATCCGTGGGAATCTGCGGGGCTTCTTCTGGTTACTAGTGTCGTGGGGTCGCTGTACGGAGCTAATAATCCTCCGCAGTGACTCATAGGATGAAGTTGGTTCCTTGAAGATAGCTGCATGTGTTTCCTGCGGATTCTCAACAGTGAAAGCAACCGTAGATGGGCTTGATAATGATGCCCCCTGAATCATGGTTGCGGCAACGTTGACCGTGTCTGGGACTGGGCCTGAAGTCATGATGAGACCTTTTTGGCAAAGGTTTAGAAAAACAGAGATAAGCGTCTGAGGAGAGAGTAGCGACGAGCGGGATGAAGGTGTGGGCTGCACAAGATCGGTTGATACCTTGACTCTTGTAGTGGTCATGGGGCCCCAAGTGTTCTCTGTTTGCCACTAGATGTCATCGTCCGGCCGGCTCGAGCTCGAAGCCCTCACAAATCTCGGGGTAAATATCCGGGTAAGGGCCGGACAGAGTTGTTGAAGCTTTTCCTCCACTTTCTGGACGTTCTTCTTATCACCAGCAAGCACATCGACCTGGTACGAGCTGGTCGTGACACGGTCCTAATTGGGTTTAATGCCTAGAGCGAGCAAGTCGGCAGGCCTGCTGCGGCCGTGATGATATCAAATGGGGCATTGATGTTGGTGTCTCCTGTATGACATACAGAGGACGGCGAGGGCCAGCAGGCCCTTGACGGAAGCGCTTGCTAGGTTGTGAAGACCTGAACGTTTCCAGCAGTGTGGCACCGACGAGAAATTCTGTGTGAGGACGGTAATGTAGTCGAGTGTCATATCATTGCTGGCTCACCCAAAAGATACTGCGTTCGGCAACCAGAGAGGGACGTGGGCGTTCTCGTTCTTAGATGTGCTGGAGGGGGTGGTGGCCAAAATCTGACCACACGGGCTAGGCCGACGTTTTCGGCGCGGGAAATAACTGCCTTGATGGAGAATCCAAGCGCCACGCGTTGTGGAAGGTATAGTTCAGCCTCGGAGGAAGGACTCAACATCATTAGAGTTAAAGATGGATCTGAAGCCCTGCGGATGCCCCTGCTTTTCACGTGTGTTAGTGGCGCGGTGTTGCTGATGTTGGGCAATGAAGGTCGAAGACCTACGACTTTATAATAATCCTCTTCCAAATTGACATTCGAAGGCGTGCCGGGACCAGCAGCCTCGATTTCCCGCAGGAGTTTCCAACATTGCTCCAAGTCCGCATCGAGGGTGCTAATCACTGCTCGTTCAAGTTCAACATCTGAGGCACCGCGTTGCAGTGCCTGGACTTGTGCCAGGAGCGCAGAATAGAATAGTCGGCCACTGAGGTTGGTTTCCCCTGCCGAGATTCGGCGACCAGTCCACGAAATGGCATGCTTAATAGCATCAAACAAATCCTGCTTTGGTGCGGCGCCGCTCCCAATGATGCCGCCAGAGGAGCCAACATCTCCATCGGAAGCGGGCCCTGACCGCTCAAGAGGGTGGTCGATCTCCATGCTCTGGAGAAAACACTGATCTTCTTGGACCTGCCAGAGTAGCTCAAGACAAATGGAAAGTACTGCTACCATGGGAACGGACCTGAATGCCCCGTAGCCACAGGTTGCCAATCTCGTAAAGTCATCAGTTGGCGTCGCAGTTCCAGCGTCTCCTGCCGGAGACCCCGCGGCGATGGCCCTGTAAAGTTTGAGGGATGTTTCGACACACATTTTGCGAGAAAAGTAATACGCAGGGTCATTCTGGGTCAGCCAAGGATAGTTCAGGGCCAGGAAAAAGCGGTGGACCATGTGTTCTGCCAGCCTGAGTTGAAACAACGAGAGGCGTTTTGGTAGAATGCCAGCTGGGTCGTAGAATGGCTGAAGTATGGCAGAGAGTGCACGACACGCCGTCGTCAACTCGGAATTCCACCGCAATGTCTCCTCATATGAGGAGGAAGAGCTCATGCGGTTGACGTATTCGGCGATCGCCAGCCTGGTAGGGAAAGAGCGGTGAAGCGCAATCTGCACCGTAGTCTGAGTGAAGGCTCCCAGATGCCGTGGGTTAGCCGACATGTGTTCATTATCGAGGAGCTGCTCGTCATCGAAGTTAGACGGTGGACGGGTGTCAAAGTCCGAAGGGGACAGCAATGGCGGGCCGCCACAGTCGAGGCTCGACTGCAACACAATCTCGAGGACTGTGGCCCATAGGCGTCTTCGAACTTCGGCCCTGAAAACGGACACGTCTTTCAGTGTGCTAGGGTCCCGGTGGAGACCAAGATGCATGGCGAAGCGCAACACGCAGCCGGCGGAGACCCAAGCCAAGTCGCCCCCAACGCCACATGCTTCTCGGGCCAAGTGTGCTAAGCACATTATCTGCAGACCCTCAATGCTTGGTTGTGACTTGTCGCCGGCAGAGGCAAGCCAGACTTGTGCCTCGTATACCCACTTGCTCGCGAGGATCCGGCGCTGCACTGGGATATCATCGTGAAAACAAGCCCCCAACGCCATACAAAGCTTGAATTGGATCACGAAAGCCTCGGTGGCTGCCGAGGGGTTATCCCAATAGCGTGCGTACTCCTGCCAGAATGTTGGGCGATGAAGGATACGATAAACACTCTCAAAGGTTCGAAAATATGACTCGATGAGCTGGCGGGTTGTGACCGCCGGGAGGAGACTGCTGCCAATGTCAAAAACGGAGCGATCGGAGGCTCGACGAATCTGGACCTTGATGGCTCTGGTGGTTGCTCGACATTTATGCAGAAAATAATGCGCCGCTGAGTTCCTGTCCGCCTCGACACGCTCGGCAAGACTCGTAAGTAGTGGAAACTGTAGCGTGGGTTAGCGGGTACGGCCCGAGAGACCCCATATACCAGAGCTGGTGGCCAGAAAGCTTTTAGTCATTCAGCGCCACGACGAGCTACACTCACAAACTTTGGCCTTTCTACCCACGGATCATCTCTGGGGCGGCCCAACCCAGTTCGTGGGCCATGATTCGGGAACGGTACCCCTGGAGGGGACTGAGTAGGGAGTGGCCCCTGATCCTGGCGCTTCCGCGCATCGGCGAGCTGCTGTTCGAGTTGGCGAATGCGGTCTTCGAGGGAGGCTGAAGTGCTCAGTGGCGTGTGACCACCCGTCGTAGAGTCGGTATATGGAGCTGATGAACTGGAGGCCGAAGCTGCGTCTGAAGACCGGATTCCGGCCAGAGAGGCAGCCGAGCTGGCATACTGGAGACCCGAGGGGCCTGATGAGGATGCGTCTGGACGAAAGGTGAACTGACCACTGGCAGAGGCAAACCTCGGAATGTAGGACTCTGCTGTCGGGGATTCCCCATCGAGAGACGGGGATAACCTCCACAGTCTCGGCTTCGGACGACGGGCTTCCTCATAGGTGCAGTTGACGATCTTGGACTTCAAGCAACTTGAGCAGGGTTCCATCCGATCGCAGCGGATTTTGCGGGTCCGGCATTGGATGCAGGAAAGGGCTGGGCGGTTCCTGCGTCTGGGTTCCGTTGGCGTGGCAGGCGACGAGGCCGAAGTTGTCGCCGACGCGGGAGCCGAGGTGGACGCCGAGGCCGTCGACGCCAACGTCGCCGTTTCGATCTCCATAAGTCTGGGCCCGGCGGTTTGCGCAGCCGAGGCGGTGCAATCGGTGCGGGAGATCGCTGTTTGGGCGGGAAGGAATCGCGGACAAGGGCGGGAATAAGAATCAAGTCACCGGGCGAGCCGGAAAATAGGCAACCTTAAACAGGGGGCAAAAGGGCAGGAGCAAAGCAGGAATGCGGGAGGCGTGCGCCGTATTCCACCGATGATGGTATTCGCGCCTGCCTACCTTATCCCGTTGCCTACCTCCTGCCTCCAGGTAGCGAACTCATGGGGGGCGCGCGCGAAATTGCGAGAAAATTTGTTTGCTCCTTCCTTCTTTTTCTTTCTCCAGCCCGGACTACGAGGGCAGTCCCGGGAAATGGTATTTTTGTGTTTTTATCTAGCCCTCTGGCGTCAGATCGGCATCTCGGGGAGAGTGCGGGGGCTGGCAGCTAATCACCGACACTTTACTGCTCTGGGCCAGCGTCGGGCAGGAAATCCCGGAACTTGGGGAGGACCAAATTTACCCAGATCCAGAGCTGAACGGTCCCTGCTACGGCTGACACCCGAGGATTTGAAGTGAGGTCGGCAAGATCGAACGTGCCTGCTTTCTTCCGCTTCGACCAACGATCTCGTAAACTCGCCTCGTCTCGACCAATTATCTTCCGGATCTCTTTTGTGGGCAGCCAAGGCTGCGCGCGATCTCAGCTTCTATCTCCGCCCTGAACCGGCTGGCCGTTTGTACGGGGGAAAAGCAGGGACGAGGATCCGTAGACGCTCCACCCAAGCAGGCTCCCCGAAGTGACCTGGGAATCGCCAACGGAAAAAAGGCGAAATTGGCCAAAAGAGCTGGTCTGAAACGCCCACGAGGATGGACGGCCGCCGCCTGCCCGCCCACCCGCAGTGTTTCCGCTTCCCGCCTGGCCCGGGACCGAATCCACCGATTCATCAGTTGGAGCATCAACCCCTGTTATCCCCGATCGCAGGCTGCATCACTGCAGCCTACGCCAACAAAAAATAACGGCATGAACCCTGTTCACGGACATCCCTTTCAGTCCAATCTGTGGCCGAAAAAGATTGCGATGCTGATTCTGCAAAATGTCGCATTGCTTGTCCCATTTCTTCATTGGGCCTTCCGGTTTCTGCCCGTACGGAGAACCTCCGCCCGCCCTGTAAACAAACCCTGCTTCCCACGAGCTGCCGTGCAAGCAAGCCTTCCCCACCTTAGTCCGAATCGCAACTATTTCCGAGCCATGAGCCCGGCCTGGCCCGTGACCCAAGTTAGTGGAACCACATCAGGCCGGGCAATGGATTTCGCCAAGTCGTGGCTTTTTGCACAGGCAGGCGTTGTCCAACTGTCGAATGAGAAGCATCTATTTCCCCAGATAAAAGCGCAAGGTACCTAGGAAGGGGGCTGGTGTCCCTCAGGCTTATCATATCGGCGAGTGTCTATGATATACATAACGTTAGTATTGAATCATGGTGATTGCAATTCCCGAAGGCCATACTTTTTTGCTTTTCCCCGACGCTTGCTGACCCGGCTGACACCCCCGAGTGTGCGGCGTATATTAGCACACATACACTTTACCTACACTAGCTCCGACCGGCATCAACCCTTTTTGCGTCTGGTCAGCATTGGTGATTATGCGGGTCCTGGGATCTTACGGACACCAGCCCCCAACTTGCGTCTAAACCCGCCGACAGCCCCTCAGAATCGTCTTGGACAGGGTCAGTTGTTCGGCCGGATTTAAAACAGCTCTCGCCGCGCTTAGCTTAAGCGTACAGATTACGGGATACGAGGGCCCAGCGCGACATTTTTCACTCCGCTGGCTCAACTCGAGACGGTCCACAGGATCAGGCACTCTCTGGGTTTGGTCCGTTCATTCCCGAACAACGGCCTTGCCCCGCGCGGAACAGGGACAACCAAAGGTACGAGCGATCTCCCGAGGCTCATCGGATTTTCCTTCAAGGGGGACAGGGCACCACCCTGTTTCTGGACACTTGTATCGGATATCACACGTGAGTGGTCATCGAGGAAGGTGCACCCATGTCGGCCTGAGTCAATGATGTGAAGGTCGACTTTCATGGTATAGTTCGACTCAAGGTCCAACATGCTAGGACCTTCTGATGTGATGTTCGTCCGGGCACCGATCACGCTGGAAGTGTTGTCGTCGAAGCCCAACCTCGATTAAACAACCTAGCTTTAACATTCCAACAATGAAAAGTTTACAAACAAGGATAGAAAAGTTCCGTAGTCCTCGCGCTGAGTCGCAGCACTGTCTTTAGGGGATCATTATACAAGTGGTAGAAGGCCATCATGCCCGATTGGCGCCGTCACTGTGAAGTCTAGACGCCAGTTAAACACCGGCACATCTAGAGCTTCTCATCGAGCAACCTTCTAAGAGACGCCTCACCCCGGTAACGTCTTGTCCTGCCATTCTATATTCTCCTGCCTGCCCAGATGCGCCGACCCGTAACCCCGAGCTCGCTTGCAGCACCACAAATTTTGTCCAATGGATGTAACACGCCGAAGCATATTCTTTTTTCTACAGGAGCAACTCGAGAGGGTTCTCAATAACCTTCTTGAACTCCCGCATCCATTCGGCGCCAACGGCACCGTCAACAACCTTGTGATCAAAGCTACCCGTGACGACGATCTGCTCATCCCACTCAACGTCGGTTGTGCCGTCATCATTCTCTACTGGGACAGCAACCTTCTTCACGCTACCGACAGCGAGGATAGCAGCCTGGGGAGGGTTGATGACAGCAGTGAAGCGCTCAACAGCCGGGTTCATGCCCATGTTGGAGATGCTGATGCTTCCACCCTGGTACTCTTCCGGCTTGAGTTTGTTGTCGCGCGCCTTCTTGGCGAGTTCCTTGACAGCCGAGGAGATACCCTCGAGCCCCTTGCCCTCAACACCCTTGACGATAGGGGTGATAAGACCATTGGGAGTGGCAACAGCCACAGAGACATCGACGGTGTTGAATTGGCGGATGACGCCATCACGCCATGAGCTGTTGACAGCGGGGACTTTCTTGCAGGCAACACCCATGGCCTTGATAAGGAAGTCGTTGACCGAAAGCTTATAGCGACCCTCGGCGGAGCTGTTCAGGGCTTGGCGGAGCTTCAGGAGCTTAGAGACGGAAAGCGAGGAGGAGACGAAGTAATGGGGGTTCTCGGCCATGGACTCCTTCAGTCGGTTGGCGATGGTCTTGCGCATGCTGGAGATGGGAATATCCTCGTACACGGCGCCAGCAGGAGCCGCCGCAGGTGCCGAGGCGGCTTTGTTGACATCAGCCTCGGTGATCTTGCCGCCCGGTCCAGTGCCCTTGAGCCCACTCAGGAGAACGCCCTTCTCAATCGCCAGCCTCTTGGCTGCCGCGGTGATATTTGGCTCTCTGTCGAGCGAGGTCTCGAGTCTACCGCTGGAGGGGGTCTCTTCGGGTTCGGGAGCCGGAGTGGGCGCCGGGGTAGGGGCGGATTCCGACTTGGGGGTCTCCTCCTGCTTCGGTGCGGCGGCAGCGGCGGCACCGCCGGCATCCTGAAGAGTGAAACTCTCGAAGGCACTGACATCGGTCCCCTCCTCGACTAGGATAGCGATGGGCTGTAAAGACGGATCGGTCAGTTGCGGTAAGAACCCGGAAGCAGAGCGAGCAACGTACATTCCCAACGGCGACATCCTTCTCGCCCGTCTCCTTGAGAATCTTGGCCAGAACGCCCTCCTCTTGGAACTCGAAATCCATCTGAGCTTTATCGGTCTCAATCTCAACGAGCACCTCACCAGGCTCAATGGAGTCACCGGGCTTCTTCTGCCACGCGCCAATGTTGCCGGCCGTCATTGTCGGCGATAGGGCTGGCATCTTGACGACCGTGTGCGGGGGATACGAGGCGTACCATCTTGTCAGGCTTGGGAGAGCAACGCGGGCAAGTTTCGCGTGCTGAAAGGCTTGCCTTCGGAGGGCCGGGACGAGCATGTTGGCAACTGGAAAATAACTCTTTGGGGAGGCACTGAAAAGTGATGAGGTGAGTGCCCGAAGAGTGCCAGCTGAATTATGCCAATACGCGCCGTCCGTTTGTCAATTGATGGCAGATGGGATGGCTAGGTGAGAAGAAGGTTGAGAGTGAGCCGGACCTCAATCGGCGAAGATGCGGATGGTGACGGCTGGGGCCAGTTTTTGCGTGGGAATTTTCTCGTTGGGGAGCTTAGCTTCCGGTTCACTCAAAAAAAATGGGGCCTGCGAGTTTGGCATGGCAAATCATCGCGCTAAACCACTTATAGCGGCCCGCCAATTGCCCAATTGTTCGGATGCTCCAGCCACAAGGCGATAGTGAAGAGCAATCTACAAGAAAGCGACTCCGATTCCGCTAACGCGGATGCAAAGTTTACTTGTAACCAAGGGGGATTCCTTTTCATCCTGCAAATTTCAACTGCCATATGCATATCTGTCGCGTCTGGCTATGGATCATTGCCTGCCTCAGCCACATCTTGCGTCCGTCTGCAGGGCTGGATAGCGCACGGGCCGGTGCGATCCTCCAAGCCTGCTAGGGGAAGCCGGGATGCGCTAAATTCCCAGGTCCAGGCTTGGTCAGACGGCAACCAGCTGGCACCACGGCAGCAGCAACCAGGGCAGCGGCTCCACATCCAGATGACGGGCTTGCTGTCAACATCAAGATGCCGAAGATCTAGGCTCCACCATTCTCCTTTTCGAACGCCGTCGCGCAAGGCAGGACCGAAATTCTTGCGGAACCGGCCCAGCACCAATCAAAACCCTTTCGTCGTTGATGTGCCCCCGCGCCCACTCCGCGATCAACCGAACACCCAACGATTTCGTGGCCAGACAGCGAACAAAAAAATAATCACTGGTAACAAAGGTGGAAATCTTGGAACAACGATAGCCGAAACTTCCGCTCCGCTTCTCTCCTTCTCCATGAGCCACTGATTCTCGCCGACGACGGGTGGCCTTCTGTTCCGCCGGCCGACCATGAGCTCCCTCAAATTTGTTGTGTCCTCATTGGACATCATCGCCGCAAACGCTGGCAGGAACAAACAGCTCGCCGAACTCGTCCAACAAGCACTCGCTGCCATCGAGAAGAATGACCACCAACTCCCCGATCCCGAAGTCGTGTTTGCGCCTCTGCAACTGGCTACGAAATCTGGCACTATTCCGTTGACCACGACTGCGCTCGATTGCATCGGCAAGCTCATCTCCTACTCGTACTTCTCCGCGCCTTCCGGTCGCGCTCCCAGCCAGGATGGCACCGAACAAGCGCCTCTGATCGAGCGAGCCATCGACACTATCTGCGATTGCTTTCAAGGTGAAACGACTCTCGTCGAGATTCAGCTGCAGATCGTCAAGTCGTTGCTAGCGGCCGTCTTGAACGACAAGATTGTGGTTCATGGCGCAGGGCTGCTGAAGGCAGTACGACAAGTCTACAATGTCTTCCTTCTGTCCCGGAGTACAGCAAACCAGCAGGTGGCGCAAGGAACACTCACTCAGATGGTCGGGACGGTCTTTGAGAGAGTCAAGACTCGGTTGCACATGAAGGAGGCGCGCACAAGCCTTGGGAAGCTGAAGACCAGCCGAAGTAGTCTGACGGTTGATCGCCCAGATGACCACGCTTCATCACAGGGCAACGGCGGGGAAAGCGAGGAGGGCAATGATGGCGCCGATGCGACGCCCTTGGAGGAGCCTGAAGGAGGTGCCAAGCTGACCCTCAAAGACCTGGAACACCGCAAGAGTTTCGACGATTCAAACTTGGGTGACGGCCCAACTATGGTAACCCAGCTCAAGCCAGCCAAGAGGACAGCGAGATCAGTATCGGAGCAGAGTCTACCGGAAAGTTCGAGCGAGGAGACACCTGAATCGCTGGATTCAGAGGACGAAGTCTATATCCGTGACGCGTATCTGGTGTTCCGATCATTTTGCAATCTGTCTACCAAGGTACTACCACCAGACCAGCTTTATGATCTTCGAGGTCAACCAATGCGATCAAAACTTATTTCCCTCCACCTCATACATACACTCCTCAACAACCACATAACCGTCTTCACTTCGCCATTGTGCACCATCACGAACACCAAGAATAATGAGCCAATAAACTTTCTCCAGGCCACTAAATACTATTTGTGTTTAAGCATCACCCGAAACGGCGCCAGCTCGGTCGACCGAGTATTTGACGTTTGTTGTGAGATATTCTGGTTGATGTTGAAATACATGAGGGCGCCATTCAAGGTCGGTGATACCACTTTAGATCACGAGAAGCCACTAATTCCAGAGACAGAAAGAAATCGAAGTCTTCTTGAACGAGATATATCTTGCCCTTCTGGCCCGCAGGACTGCGCCGCTGTCACAGAAGCTGGCCTTTGTCAATATCCTCAAGAGATTGTGTGAAGACCCTCGGGGTTTGGTGGAGACATATCTCAATTACGATTGCGATAGGAATGTCGACAACATTTTTCAGACAATCATTGAGGATCTTTCCAAGTTTGCCACCGCCTCAGTTGCCATCACCGTCGTGCAGGAGCAACAATACGAAGAGAACCGCGCAAGAGCAAACGGCTCTCAAGAATGGCATGTCAAGAGCGTCTTACCACCACCTCTATCCGTTGCGCTGATCACCGCGCATCACGACACTGATGGTGACATCCCCAAAGAGTATGTGATGAAGCGGGTCGCGCTAGATTCCCTCGTCGACTCGCTACGGTCACTTGTCAATTGGTCTCAACCTGGGCGGCCGGAAATGAACGGAGTCAATGGAGAGGTCGAGAGGCGGCACTCTGGGGAGGAGACACGATTTTCGCTCGATCCGTCAGCAAACGACTCTGCCTCCCGCTTAGAGACGCCGATCATGCCTTCGACACCAGTGATCGACGATGATCCGGACCAACTGGAGAAGGAAAAGGCGAGGAAGACAGCGAAAACAAACGCGATCAAGGCCTTCAACTTCAAGCCAAAGAAAGGAATCAAGTTACTTCTCAAGGAGGGATTTATTCCTAGCGACAAACCCGAAGACATTGCGCATTTCCTACGTACAGAGGAAAGGCTGGACAAGGCTCAGATTGGCGAGTTTCTGGGCGAGGGCGACCAAAAAAACATTGACATTATGCATGCTTTCGTGGACACGATGGAATTCACCAAGAAGCGCTTCGTGGATGCTTTGCGAGAGTTTCTACAAGCCTTCCGTCTTCCTGGCGAGGCACAAAAGATTGATCGGTTCATGCTGAAGTTTGCCAACCGATACATGATGGGCAATCCGAATGCCTTTGCCAATGCTGACACGCCCTACGTGCTGGCCTACTCTGTCATTCTCCTCAATACAGATTTGCACAGCAGCAAGATTGTGAAGCATATGTCAAAAGAGGACTTTCTGAGGAATAACCGGGGCATCAACGACAACGCCGATCTTCCCGATGATTACCTTCTGGGAATTTACGACGACATCGCAAACGAGGAGATTGTTTTGAAGAGTGAGAGAGATGCAGCTGCTGCAGCTGGTACTCTCCCAGCGCATCCGACTGGCTTGGCGGCTGGGCTCGGGCAGGCTTTCTCCAACGTGGGTCGAGACCTTCAACGGGAGGCCTATGTCCAGCAATCAGAGGAGATATCGTTGCGCTCAGAGCAGCTTTTCCGGGACCTCTATCGCAGCCAGAGGAAGAACGCCGCCAAAGCCGGCAAGTTCATTCCTGCTACCTCCTTCAAGCACGTGGGGCCCATGTTCGACGTTGCCTGGATGTCGTTCTTTTCAGCACTCTCCAGTCAAGCCCAAAAAACTCATAACATTGAGGTCAACAAGCTTTGCTTGGAAGGTATGAAGCTGGCTACAAAGATCGCTTGTCTGTTCGACCTCGCGACTCCTCGGGAAGCCTTTATTTCCGCTCTCAAGAACACGGCGAACCTCAACAACCCTCAAGAGATGCAGGCCAAGAATGTCGAGGCGTTGAAAGTGATCCTCGAGCTGGGTCAGACGGAGGGCAACCTCTTGAAGCAATCTTGGAAGGATATTTTGATGTGCATCAGCCAGCTGGATCGACTACAGCTAATTTCGGGAGGTGTCGACGAGAGCGCTGTCCCGGATGTCTCCAAAGCGCGGTTTGTACCGCCATCGCGCACCGAGAGCGACCCGCGGAAATCCAGCGCGTCAGCCCGAAGGCACCGACACCGATCTCAACACCACCCACAGGGCGTCTCGATGGAGATTGCACTCGAAAGTAGATCTGACGAGGTTATCAGAAGCGTCGATCGGATATTCACCAATACAGCTAACCTCTCTGGGGAGGCAATTGTTCACTTTGCCCGGGCATTGACTGAAGTCAGTTGGGATGAGATCAAGGTCTCAGGATCCAACGACTCTCCACGCACATACAGCTTGCAGAAGATTGTCGAGATCAGCTACTACAACATGACGCGTGTGCGGTTCGAATGGTCCCATATTTGGGATGTTCTGGGTGAGCACTTCAACCGCGTTGGATGTCATGCCAACACCACGATCGTCTTCTTTGCCCTGGATTCCCTGCGCCAGTTGTCGATGCGCTTTATGGAGATTGAGGAGCTGGCCGGTTTCAAATTCCAGAAAGATTTCCTCAAGCCCTTCGAGCATGTCATGTCAAACTCGAGCAACATTACCGTCAAGGACATGGCTCTCCGCTGTCTCATTCAAATGATCCAAGCCCGGGGAGAAAACATTAGATCCGGCTGGAGGACCATGTTCGGAGTGTTCACAGTCGCCGCAAGAGAACCGTACGAGAGCATCGTCAGTCTTGCCTTTGAGAACGTCGCCCACGTTTACAAGACACGATTCGGAGTGGTCATTTCGCAGGGTGCCTTCACGGACTTGATTGTCTGCCTGACTGAGTTTTCCAAGAACATGAAGTTCCAGAAGAAGAGCCTGCAGGCGATGGAGACACTGAAGTCAATCATTCCTCGAATGCTCAAGACCCCTGAATGCCCGCTCTCACAAAAAGCCAGCGTGAGTGGCAGCCCGACTGAGCCAAGCATCAAGAACCGCACCTCGGTAGAAGAAGGCTTCTGGTTCCCTGTTCTATTCGCTTTCCATGACGTTCTCATGACAGGCGAGGACCTGGAGGTCCGGTCAAACGCGCTCAACTATTTCTTTGAAGCGTTGCTACGCTACGGGGGCGACTTCCCACCAGACTTTTGGGATATCCTCTGGAGGCAGCAGCTGTACCCGATCTTCATGGTTCTGCGATCAAAACCTGAGATGAGCAATGTCCTCAATCACGAGGAGCTTTCCGTCTGGCTCTCTACGACCATGATTCAGGCACTCAGGAATATGATCACACTTTTCACTCACTATTTCGACGCTCTTGAGTACATGCTTGACCGTTTCCTGGAACTTCTAGCACTTTGCATCTGCCAAGAGAACGACACCATTGCCCGCATCGGGAGCAACTGCCTCCAGCAGCTCATCCTTCAGAATGTCACCAAGTTCACGCCTGAGCACTGGGCAAAGATCGTGGGCGCCTTCTGCGAGCTCTTTGAGAGGACCACGGCATACCAGTTATTCTCCCCAGGAACGATCAACTCAACGGCATCCCTATCGCCTCCACCAAGTGGTCTGGAGCTGGGTAGCCAGCTCAGCCCTACTCTTGAGGTGACTCCAGTTGATGAGAAGTCTTTGAAGATCAATGGCACCGAGAGGGACGGCTCGG
>Ga0247763_1000980_pt1 | contig 17024 bp, 11 predicted proteins | sample UWRJL141409B4_FD_179926 | JGI IMG/M metagenome (GOLD analysis project Ga0247763, IMG submission 179926) | Plant litter microbial communities from Arlington Agricultural Research Station in Wisconsin, United States - UWRJ-L141-409B-4 | ecosystem: Environmental > Terrestrial > Plant litter >...
GGTAGTGCATAAGCACTAATCTTAAAGTTATAGGTTTCACGTTACGCATACAATGTTTTACGTTTTATATATTACGTTAGTAACTAGATTGCAAGAGCAAAAAAAAAAAATACTCGTTTAAACAATCATATAAAAAAAAAATGCTTGTTTAAACAAACACATATAAAAAAAATTCCTGTTTTTAATATTTATAAAAAAAAATTCATAATAATTAAAAGAAAAAAATGAGAATTTTTAAAAGTCATCCTTTATTAAGATTAGTTAATTCATATTTAATAGATTCACCACAGCCTTCAAATATTAGCTATGCATGAAATTTTGGTTCATTATTAGGTGTTTGTTTAGTAATACAAATAATTACAGGTGTAACATTAGCTATGCACTACAATCCAAGTGTTTTAGAAGCCTTTAATTCAGTAGAACATATTATGCGAGATGTAAACAACGGATGATTAATACGATATTTACATAGTAATACTGCTTCAGCTTTCTTCTTTATTGTTTACCTACACATAGGTAGAGGTTTGTACTATGGATCATATAGAGCTCCTAGAACTTTAGTTTGAACTATTGGTACAGTTATATTCCTTTTAATGATAATTACTGGTTTCTTAGGTTATGTTTTACCATACGGACAAATGAGTTTATGAGGTGCTACAGTTATTACTAACCTTATGAGTGCTATACCTTGAATTGGACAAGATATAGTTGAATTCCTTTGAGGTGGTTTCTCTGTAAATAATGCTACTTTAAACAGATTTTTTGCCTTACACTTTGTATTACCTTTTGTATTAGCTGCATTAGTTATAATGCATTTAATAGCTTTACATGAAAGTGCAGGGTCAGGTAATCCTTTAGGTGTTTCAGGTAATTATGACCGATTACCTTTTGCTCCTTTTTTCTTATTTAAAGATTTGATAACTATATTCCTTTTCATTATTGTATTAAGTTTATTTGTATTCTTTATGCCTAATACTTTAGGTGATAGTGATAATTACGTTATGGCTAACCCTATGCAAACACCTCCTGCTATAGTACCTGAATGATATTTATTACCTTTCTATGCTATATTAAGAAGTATACCTAATAAATTATTAGGTGTTATTGCTATGTTAGCTTCTATCTTAATGTTATTAGCTATGCCTTTTACTGACTTAAGTAGAAGCAGAGGTATACAATTTAGACCTTTAAGTAAAATAGCTTTCTATGTATTCTTAGGTAATTTCTTAATATTAATGCAATTAGGTGCAAAACACGTTGAGTCTCCTTTTATAGAATTTGGACAAATAAGTACTGTTCTTTACTTTGCACATTTTTTAATAATAGTACCTTTAATAAGTCTATTTGAAAATAGTTTAGTTGAATTAAAAACTGAATCTACATTAAATATTGTAGGTAAAGTTTAATGCCCTTTTACCTTAGGCAGGTTTATAGTCTAAAATTTATACTATAATAATTTTCTTGTTATAGTATAATAGCGTTATTTTATATACTACTTTTTTTGTACTACCTTATATTAGAATATATTAGGCTTTAACTTGTATTTATATGTGGTATTTAACATGTGATGTTCAATATTTGCAACTAATTTATTACTCTATATTCAATTTTCTTTTTACTATTATCCAATTTTTTAAGAGGTAGACAAGATAAATCTTTATTATTTAACCGATTAACTATAACGGGTTTAACATATTGTTTTTTATCATATGTCCTAGGTTTATACTTAGTTTATTCATATTACGGTGTTGTTCCATTAGGTGATATGTTTATGGAAAATACTATACAAATATTCCATATAATTATCTTTTTTATGTTTTTAATATTAATTCATTTTTATGTTAAAAAGTACAGAGTTTCCGTTTACTTATTATACATAAATGAAATTTTTGGTAGCTTTAAAACTATAAATTATTCATTTTTATACTATCCATTAGTGCGAAGCAATAAAGAAAAAAAAACTTGTTTTACTGTACCTTGTGTATATGATATTTATGCTTTAATATATTCAATTTTTACATTGTGTGCAATGCCTTTATTCTATTTTAATACATATATTTTAACTTTGCTGCATAACAATAGTATATGCGATAATTACGTAACTTTATCTGTAGTATTAAAAGCAAGTTTTATTACTTGTACGAGTTTTTATTTGTTATTAGTAATAGTATTAAATATCTATTATAAAAATAGTAATAATACATGAATAATAGTAAAAAAATTAGTGGAGTGCTATGACTCCGTCAAGGCAAGATATTTTTGTAATTATACGATCATATTTAAAATTCAAATTATTATTTTTACATGCTTATCTTTATTAATTTTCTTAGTTATAAATATGTTGGTATTAAATATGTTTATAGGTTATTTAGATTTAAGGACAGATAGTTTATTATTATATATATATACGAGTGAATTTGTTACCCGTTGTAATTTACGCAAACAACCTTTTAATGACTAAAATTACCCATTATTTATCTAAAGATATAAGTCAAATAGATTATAGTATATTTAGTGTGAATATGTTTAAATCCCTGACTATACATAGATTATTTTTTATGGTGATTTTTATTAGCTTATTTGTTTACTTATCGATTAATATAAACGATTTTATATTAAAAATGAATAACCTTGGCTCAAGTTCAAGTGGGAATGTTAGCGGTCATTTCGGTCCAGGTGGAAACAACGTAAATCCCGGTGGACCTAGGGGAAACCCAGGTCCTGTCGGCAATGTAGGGATAAACACTAGTTCTGTAGATAGTGGTTTTGGTGTAAATGCGGATGAAAATCCTGGCTCAAGGCCAGTAGATAACACCGCCCCTAATTTAGATAGAATTAAAGCTAAAGTAGAGTGAAGGGCAAACAATATAGTTCACCGCCCTGTACCTATATTTAGTAAGGTTTATGATAATAATTTCGATTGTAATTTCACACGAGATGAAATTGTTTTTTTAAGTCAAAAAATAAGGGAACATGGTTTAGAAAACAGTAAACCTTTCACTGTATTAACCTGAAAAAAAGGAGAATTTGAGGGTTTAGATAGGGTTGTTCGACTAAAAAAAGGTGCAATAAATCCTACTACCACTAACACCTTACCCGTTTTACCTTCTAAAGAATTTAAAACTTTTTTAAATTCTTTAATTTAGTTATTTATTTTTTATTATAGCATTAAAATTTAAAATATACATTTATATTAGTACTATCTTTTATTATAAAGTATTTGTACTAGTACGCATTGAAATGCTAGTAAATTTTTTTACATAGCTTTTTAATATGTTACTAGTATATATAACTTTTCGCCCCCCTTTATCTATATTTTGCTAGGTCTATGTAGGGACCATATTAATATTAAAAGTATTAAAAATAATTTTAGCTTAATAATTAAACCTATTAAAATAATATTTAATTTAATCACTATTTTTAATCTAAAATTAAAATTAAAATTTACATTTTATATTTATATTGTTTAGTGCAGAGCATATTGAATTATTAACATTTTTCTTGTTTTTATACACTAAACTAGTTTACTTTATACTATATATAATATGCTATACATTTTACTATACAATAATTTGCTTTTATTTTATTAATACTTAATTTAGATGTTATATATAAAAAATGTTGTATTTAATTTCCTTGATATCTGTATTAGAAGTAGTTTTGATTGTTGTTCCTGTTTTATTAACTGTGGCTTATGTAACCGTTGCCGAAAGAAAAACAATGGCTAGTATGCAAAGAAGATTAGGTCCTAATATTGTAGGATATTACGGTCTTTTACAAGCCTTTGCCGATGCTTTAAAGTTACTATTAAAAGAGTATGTATCACCTACACAGGCTAATTTAGCTTTATTCTTTTTAGGGCCTATTATAACATTAGTATTTTCATTGTTAGGTTATCTTGTTATTCCGTATGGACCTGGGCTAGCTTTAAATGACTTTAGCTTAGGTATACTTTATATGTTAGCTGTATCATCATTAGCTACATATGGTATATTATTAGCGGGTTGAAGTGCTAATAGTAAATATGCTTTTTTAGGTTCATTAAGAAGTACTGCACAACTAATTAGTTACGAATTAATTTTAAGTTCTGCAATATTACTTGTTATAATGTTAACAGGTAGTTTAAATCTTACTGTTATAATAGAAGGTCAAAGAGCTATATGATTTATAATACCTTTATTACCAGTATTTATTATATTTTTCATAGGATCTATAGCCGAAACTAATCGGGCTCCTTTTGATTTAGCTGAAGCTGAATCGGAACTTGTTAGTGGTTTTATGACAGAACACGCGGCTGTTATATTTGTTTTCTTTTTCTTAGCAGAGTATGGTAGTATTGTATTAATATGTGTATTAACAAGTGTACTGTTTTTAGGTGGTTATTTATATGACTATCTGCCTTCACTGTATCATTTAATACAATACTTTGATTTTGATTACTACCTTGAATATTTAGATAGTGAAAGTATTTTAAGCGATCCTTTAATAGAAGGATTAGTATATGGTTTAACTTTGGGTATAAAATCATGTTTTATGATATTTGTATTTATATGAGCTAGAGCATCTTTCCCTCGTATTCGTTTTGATCAGTTAATGTCTTTTTGTTGAACTGTATTATTACCCTTAGTTATTGCGTTTGTAATATTAGTACCCTGTATATTATACAGTTTCGAAATAATACCTACAAATATATACTTACTTTAAACCATATGTTTTAAAGCATGTATTTGCTTTAAAACATGTGCTTTTAAATACATGTATTTTTATAACCCTTTTTAGTCTTCAGCGTATATTACTTGTTTAATTGTAAAATATTTGTACTATAATGAACAATAAACTTAAAATTATTAAAACTAGGTCTAAAGGGGCCTATTTATACCTATTAAGCTATATAAAGGTCTGAACGTAAAAATTTGTTTATAAAGGAAAGAATAAAACATATGAGCATTTAACTTAAAAATAAGTCTAAATATGGTATATTATAATTGTTTACTATTTGTTTAATAGTGTAAACAAATTCAGCCAAGTTTATTTAAGGTGTGGAGGAATATCTACGTGTCGTAAGGGTTGTACATAAACTAAGCTTTAATGTACTTCATAAATATCTTTTAAAATATTTTTTTTTTGCATATTATATTTCCTTAACGTACAATAAATTAAAAATACCAACCTTTACTAGTATTATCTTATAAGACGAATTAGAATAGCGTAGGGTTTCTAGTATTTGTCTATTAATACCCTTAATAACTCTAATACTAATCGTTTAGATTTAATTAGCAATGTATCTGCAGAGCCTTATCAGCCTAAATTAAACATAGCTAACTCCCAAGTATCTTTATGAATTGAAAGATGATTTTGATCTTCAAATGCTAAAGACATCGGGACATTATACCTAATATTTGCCTTATTTTCTGGATTATTAGGTACTGCTTTTTCTGTTTTAATAAGATTAGAATTAAGTGGGCCAGGTGTTCAATATATAGCGGATAACCAATTATATAATAGTATTATTACTGCTCACGCTATACTTATGATATTTTTTATGGTTATGCCTGCATTAATAGGAGGATTTGGTAATTTTTTATTACCATTATTAGTAGGGGGGCCTGACATGGCATTTCCTAGATTAAATAATATAAGTTTTTGATTATTACCTCCTAGTTTAATATTATTTTTATTTGCTAGTGGTATAGAAAATGGAGCAGGTACAGGTTGAACTCTTTACCCTCCATTAAGTGGAGTACAAAGTCACAGTGGACCGAGTGTAGATTTAGCCATATTCGCTTTACATTTATCAGGTATCAGTAGTTTATTAGGTGCAGTAAACTTCATAACTACTATACTTAATATGAGAAGTCCTGGTATAAGATTACACAAATTAGCTTTATTTGGATGAGCTGTAATTGTTACAGCTGTATTATTATTATTATCTTTACCTGTTTTAGCCGGTGCTATTACTATGGTTCTTACAGATAGAAATTTTAATACTTCATTCTTTGAGGCCGCTGGAGGTGGTGACCCTATATTATACCAACATCTTTTCTGATTCTTCGGTCATCCTGAAGTGTACATATTAATTATACCTGGTTTTGGTATAATTAGTACTACAATATCTGCTAGCTCAAACAAGAGTGTGTTTGGATATTTAGGTATGGTTTATGCCATGATGTCTATTGGTGTATTAGGTTTTGTTGTTTGAAGTCATCACATGTACACAGTTGGTTTAGATGTTGATACAAGAGCTTATTTTACAGCTGCAACTTTAATAATTGCAGTACCAACTGGTATTAAAATATTCTCTTGATTAGCTACATGTTACGGAGGATCTTTAGTATTAACAGCTTCAATGTTGTTTGCTTTAGGTTTCGTATTTATGTTCACAATAGGGGGATTATCTGGTGTTGTATTAGCTAATGCTTCATTAGATATTGCTTTCCACGACACTTATTATGTAGTTGCTCATTTCCACTACGTTTTAAGTATGGGTGCAGTATTTGCATTATACAGTGCATGATACTTCTGAATACCTAAAATACTAGGATTAGAATATAACAAAATGTCAGGTAAAGTGCATTTCTGAGTATTGTTCATAGGGGTTAATGTAACCTTTTTCCCTCAACACTTCCTTGGTTTACAAGGTATGCCTAGAAGAATAAGTGATTATCCTGATGCCTTCGCCGGATGAAATATCATAAGTAGTTATGGTAGTTTAATCAGTGTAGTTGCTACATGATTGTTTTTAAACTTAGTGTACAAACAATTAGTAACAGGTAAAGCTGCAAGCAGAAATCCTTGATTAGCTCCTCAGTTTTACAGTGACGTATTCCAAAGTTTATTAAATAGAAGTTATACTTCTTTAGAGTGAGCTTTAAGCAGTCCTCCAAAACCTCACGCTTTCGTAAGTTTACCTTTACAAAGTTAAAGTTTTAATATGTTTTTGTGTAATATAATACACATTTATTTATTATATAAGGTTTATGGTTTGTAATTTAAAATTTATAGTTTTATTAGTTATAATTTATAGTTTATAAAATTTTTTTATTTAATTATTTATTTTAGTTTTACTACTTTTTTTATTTTTTTTAAGAGTAAAAAAAAATTAATATATATAAGTATTTTTCATATATTATTAGATATTTATGTATATTAAGGGTTATGGTAGATGGTTCTACGTTTTGATTGCAGATCAAAGATATTAGGTTCGATTCCTAAATATCCCTATTAGCACCTTGTTAAGTGCACAGGTGCTAAGTGCTTGTTTATTAAATATGTTCTGCATATGTAAAACTAGTGTGGGTGTATATATCATATACTGCGCTTTTTGTGTCGCTATATAAAAATCCTACTGTAATTTAAATGACGTTATATATTAAATATATTATGCATAGTTATAGGAAGGTCTATTGATAATTAAATTAATTATCAACTCTATCTTTAGATAAAATAAATAAATAAATGAATCTATCTATTATACTTTTTTTAATAGGAATATTAGGTTTTGTTCTAAACAGAAAAAACATAATATTAATGCTTATTTCTATAGAAATAATGCTACTAGCAATTACATTCTTAATACTGGTAAGTTCACTTAGCTTTGATGATATATTAGGCCAAACATTTGCTATATACATAATAGCAATAGCTGGTGCTGAATCAGCCATCGGTTTAGGTATTTTAGTTGCTTTTTACAGATTAAGAGGTAGCATTGCCATAGAATATAAATAATGTATCTAGCTATAATTACTTTACCTATATTAGGGTCATTATTTTCGGGTTTGTTTGGTAGAAAAATAGGTGTTAGTGGGGCACACTTAATAACTTGTGTATGTATAATACTTACAACTTTATTAGCAATGGTGGCTTTTGTTGAAGTAGGTTTGAACAATATACCTGTTACTATAAATCTATTTAGATGAATAGATAGTGAATCTTTAGATGTATCATGGGCTTTTCATTTTGACAGTTTAACTGTTTCTATGCTAATACCCGTTTTAATAGTTAGTTCTCTAGTTCACATATATTCTATAGGGTATATGAGCCATGATCCACATAATCAACGATTTTTTAGTTATTTAAGTTTATTCACTTTTATGATGATAATACTTGTAACAGCTAATAATTTTTTACTAATGTTTGTAGGTTGAGAAGGTGTTGGTGTTTGTTCATACTTATTAGTAAGTTTCTGATTCACTAGAATAGCTGCAAATCAAAGTTCCATGTCTGCTTTTTTAACTAACAGAGTTGGGGATTGTTTTTTAACAATCGGTATGTTTACTATACTATGATCGTTTGGTAACATTGATTATAGTACAGTTTTCTCATTAGCTCCTTTTATTAATTTAGATATTATTACTATAGTAGGTATATGTTTATTTATAGGAGCTATGGCTAAAAGTTCACAAGTAGGTTTGCATGTTTGATTACCTATGGCTATGGAGGGTCCTACACCTGTTAGTGCTTTAATTCACGCAGCTACTATGGTAACAGCAGGTGTTTATTTATTAATGCGTGCAAGTCCTTTATTAGAATACAGTTCAACTGTGTTAATGTTATGTTTATGATTAGGAGCTATAACTACTGTATTTAGTAGTCTTATAGGTCTATTTCAACAAGATATTAAAAAAGTTATTGCTTACTCAACTATGAGTCAATTAGGTATGATGGTAATAGCTGTAGGATTATCTTCGTACAATGTAGCTTTATTTCACCTAGTAAATCATGCTTTTTACAAAGCATTATTATTCTTAGGTGCTGGGGCCGTAATACACGCGGTAGCTGATAATCAAGATTTTAGAAAATATGGGGGATTAAGACCTTTTTTACCTTTAAGTTATTCTGTAATGTTAATAGCCAGTTTAAGTTTAGTTGCTTTCCCTTTTATGACAGGGTTCTACAGTAAAGATTTTATTCTAGAGTCAGCTTACGGTCAATTTTACTTTAGTGGTACAGTTGTTTACTTTATAGCTACTATAGGTGCTATGTTTACTACTTTGTATTCTGTAAAGGTTTTATACTTAACTTTTTTAACTAATCCTAATGGGCCAGTAGTTAACTATAAACAAGCACATGAAGGTGATATTTTTATGAGTTTACCTTTAATAATATTAGCAGTTTTCTCTATATTTTTCGGGTATATTACTAAAGATATTTTTATAGGGCTAGGTTCAGGTTTTTATGCAGATAATAGTTTGTTTATTCACCCTAGCCATGAAATAATGTTAGATACAGAATTTGCTGTGCCCACTATATTTAAATTATTACCTTTAATATTTACAATTACACTAAGTATTTTAGCTATTATTCTTTCTGAATTCTTGCCTAAATTACTTATAAGCTTTAAATTTTCTAGGTTAGGTTATAATATATTTGGGTTCTTTAATCAACGTTTTTATATTGAACTTTTCTATAATAAATATATAACAGGTCTTGTTTTAAATATGGGAGGTCAAACAACTAAAGTAATTGATAAAGGAAGTGTAGAATTATTGGGACCATATGGTTTAGAGAAAGGTTTAATTAGTTTAAGTAGAAATATAGCTAGCTTAGATACAGGTGTAATTACTAGTTATGCTTTATATATTTTAATAGGTTTTATTTTTTATTTTTTAATGCCTTATTTAGCTATATTTGACAATAGTTTATTTTTACTAATATTATTATCACTTTTTAGTGTTTTACGTTCAAGTTCTAACAAAGTAAACAATGCTAATAAAAGTTTAGTTAAAAGTTAAAGTTACTAATAAATAAAATCATTAAATATATGTTTTTTTTTACTAGTTAATTATTATGCGGTTAAAGTGAGTAATGGGTATTTATATTAATGCTTTGTAAATTAAATCTTTTGCTTCGCACTAAAAGATTTAATTTAAAATTTTAGTTTAAAAACTTATACTATAGTAATATACTTATTATAGTATAATAGCGTTATGTGCGTTATGCGCGATATTTATCCCATACTATATACAAATAGTGTGAATATAAGCTACAATAAATAAATATTTTTTATATTTAGTGTATATTAATTTTATTTAGTATTGTTAAGTATATTAAGGTTTGTCGTAGATAGTCCTACGTTTTATAGACGCAAGTTTGTATAAGTTGCATGACATTGCTGATCTAAAATATAAGGTTCAAAGCCTCAACAATCCTAATAGTACTATTCACATAGTGCTAAACCAAACAAACAGAATTGAATTCAATACTAGTATACACTAAAAGCTTAATAAATAAAGCACGATTATTATAGCCAAAATTATAACCATATGTTATAGGCAAAACATTAGAAAAACACTAATTTTTAAATACTATTGGTTTTTTTTTCACTAATATTTATAATTATGACTTAAAAAAATGATACAAGCAGCTAAAATTATAGGAACAGGATTAGCCACTACAGGTTTAATTGGAGCCGGAGTAGGTATTGGAGTAGTTTTTGGTGCATTAATAATTGGAGTGTCTAGAAACCCTAGCATAAGAGGTCAATTATTTTCATATGCTATATTAGGTTTCGCCTTTGCTGAAGCTACTGGTTTATTCGCTTTAATGATGGCCTTTTTATTATTATATGTAGCATAGTATATATTATTATTTTTAATAGGTAAAACAAACGGTATAAATTTACTGTTTTCTTATTAAATTAAAAATAACAAACTTTTTTTTTTATGTCTAAATTAATTATTATTTACGCATAAAAAGTAAATATCCTTTCCTAATTGAATGCTAGGATAGAAGCTAGAGAAGTGCAATATGTAAAAAATAAAATTTTATCTAAAATTTTGTATATGGATTATTATTTATATCATATTGTTTAAAGATAGCCTAAATAAAAAAGAAACTAATAACCAAAAATTTTATTTTACATTTTTTTGTTAATTTAAATTAAGTATAACTTTTTTATTATTTTAATTATACATTTTTTATATTCCTATAGCGGTACATTACTTGTTTTTTTTTATAAGCTTATGTTGCTTACTCTTTTATTAATACCATTGTTAGGAATATTTGCTATTTCTACGACTAATGTTTATATTCGTGAACCATTTGTCCCAACTAGCTCTTTAAAAACTATAAATATTAAGAACATAGCTTTATTTACATCTTTAATAAATCTTTTTATTTCTTTAATAATATTTATATTGTTTGATTTTAGTAGCAATCAATTTCAATTTGTTCAAGAATATCATGAAATAAGTTCTTTTGACTTTTACCTAGGTTTAGACGGACTTTCTATATATTTCGTTTTATTAACTACTATAATAACACCTATTGCTTTATTAAGTAATTGAACATCTATAACTGAAAATGTTAAATCTTTTGTTATAATTATTTTATTGTTAGAAACCTTATTATTAACAGTTTTTTTAGTTTTAGATATATTGTTGTTTTATATTTTTTTTGAAAGTATACTGCCTCCTTTATTTATATTAATAGGTTTATTTGGATCAAGTAATAAAGTAAGAGCTAGTTTCTACTTATTCTTATATACATTATTTGGGTCATTGTTTTTATTATTATCTATTTTAACTATGTCTTCTATTATGGGTACTACTGACTTTGATGCATTGTATAAAACAAATTTTAATTTTTCTACTCAACTTTTTTTATTTTACGGTATTATAATAGCATTTGCTGTAAAAACTCCTACTATATTTTTAAACACTTGGTTATTAAAAGCTCACGTTGAGTCTCCTTTAGCTGGTAGTATTATTTTAGCCGCTATTGTTTTAAAATTGAGTTTGTATGGTATATTTAGACTTATATTACCTTTATTACCTAAAGCTTCTTTAGAATATACATACATAATATATCTTATAGGTATTATAACTATTATATATGCTAGTTTTAGTACTTTAAGAACTATAGATGTTAAAGAGCTTATAGCATATAGTTCTGTGTCACACGCTGCTGTATATTTAATAGGTGTATTTAGTAATACTATACAAGGTATAGAAGGTGGTATAGCTTTAGGGTTAGCACACGGTTTTGTATCTAGTGGTTTATTTATTTGTGCTGGGGGTGTACTATATGATAGATCTGGAACTAGATTAATAAGTTTTTATAGAGGTATGGCACAAATAATGCCTTTATTTTCTATATTATTCTTTATCTTATCTTTAGGTAATTGTGGTGTACCATTAACTCTTAATTTTGTAGGAGAGTTTATGTCTCTTTATGGTGTATTTGAAAGATTACCTTTATTAGGTGTTTTTGCTAGTTCATCTATTGTATTTTCTGCTGCATATACTATTTATATGTTTAACAGAATAGCCTTTGGAGGATCATTTACTAAATTTTTTGAGGCTAATATAAGCGATGTGAATAAACGAGAATTCTTTATTTTACTAGTTTTAGTTATGTTTACTGTTATATTAGGTATATACCCTGCTCCAATACTAGATGGTTTACACTATTCTGTTTCAACATTGATATACTCTAACATAAATTTATAAATATAAATTTTTATATTTATGATAAGTAACAATTGTTTTTTAATAAAATATAATATATAAATTAATAAGTATACAATATATTGTATGTTACACCATGTATAATGGCAATATATAACACATATTTGTATATATAATTAATGTTCATATACACATTGCGTATGATACATGGTGTCGTTTTTTATAATCATATCCCATTTAAAGTAGTTTAAACCGGTTTCATAAAATTTTTATGGACATAAAAATTATAAACGGCCATAGGTTAATGGTAGACCTTTTGTCTTCCAAACGAATTGTGCCGATTCAAATTCGGCTGGCCGTATGTGGGTTTTATATGTTTTATGTCTTTTGTATACGTTTGTATAGTGAGGTATTTATAATAAAATTTTTAATTACCTTACATCATATTTTTTTTTATAAAAATACATAAATAAGTCTAATTAATTTAATTGTTCAAATAAATATATTTTTTACCTTTATATTTATTTTTTTTCAATTTTAAAAGGATTAATTATACTTTAGGACATCGTTAGGTACTATTACGCTTTTTTTTTGCAAGCTTTGTGCTAATTATCTTTATATTTTTTTTATCTTTTATTAGTAAATAAATTTAACTTATATTAAGGTTTTTAACTTAGATTAATTTTGTTAATTAGAAATAAGGTATTAAAATCTTTATTTTTTTTATTAAACTTAATTTTTATAGTATTAATCTTAATAATTATATCCCTATAGCTAGTCCATTTATGTACAGCTTATGCAAAATAAATTTCAAAAATTCTTACTAAAAAAAAAAATGCCACAATTAGTTCCTTTTTATTTTATCAATCAAGTTAGTTTTGCTTTTATATTACTTATAATTATGATATATGTCTTTTCTAAATATATATTACCTAGATTTGTACGATTATTTATCTCACGAGTATTTATTTCTCAGTTATAAGATAATTAATTAAATTAGTATATTTAATATAACTTTTTATATAGAAGAAGAGTTTATATGTAAATTATATTAATAATACTATACATATAAATAAGAGTATATCTACTATTATTTATTCTTTTTATCTTCTTTTTGTTTTTATTAATAAATTATATACTACAAATGATTATAACCTTTTTAAGTTATATATTTTATATATAATATATATAAAAAGTTTTACAATATTGGTAATATTTGCGTTTACAAGATAGTAAACTTTATTATACACTCACCTTTGTAGCGTCACGTAAATTATTACCAAATTAATACACATAAGTCACAAATAAATAACAAAATATGCAAGGTATTAACGAATTTTTATTTACAATAAGTCCCCCTGATACATTAGCTTTATGTAGTTTGGATTATAGAGGTTTTTACGTTGAGTTAGAAAACTTTTACTTTTATCTAACCAAGGTAGGCCCCGATTTCTTTAATTTAGATATTTTTAACTTTTCAGATTCAGATTCTGAATCTGAATGATCAGAATATGATTGACCTAGTGAAACTGAAGACTGATCTTCAGAAGGAGAAGACTGGGATGGGAGTGATGAAAGACCCGTACCCGCGATGCCTAAACCTGTGCCTGCTGAAGTAAAGGAGATACCTAAAGCAGATCCTGGAGATGCGGACACTAATAGTAATAAATAAATATTACTTTAGCGTATTAGGTGTATATTAAGTCAATACGTATACAAATAAATTAATAGGAAATTTATAAACATAAATCTATAATAAATAAAAAAAAATGCAAGATCTATTCTTTACAATCAGCCCCTTGGATCAATTTGAAATTCGAAACTTAATAAGTTTAAATGCTCCTATATTAGGTGACTTTAATTTATCTTTAACAAATATTGGTTTATACTTAACTATATCTGGTTTTATTATATTAAGTTTAAATGTATTAACTAATAATTACAATAAAGTAGTAAGCAATGGTTGATCTATTAGCCAAGAATCATTATATGCTACTATTCATAGTATAGTTACTAATCAAATAAACCCTGTAAAAGGTCAAATATATTTCCCTTTTATGTACACATTATTTATATTTATTTTAATAAATAATTTAATTGGTATGGTACCGTACAGTTTTGCTTCTACAAGTCATTTTGTATTTACTTTTTCACTTAGTTTTACAGTAGTGTTAGGTGCCACTATATTAGGTTTCCAAAAACACGGTTTAGAATTCTTTTCTTTATTAGTTCCTGCTGGTTGTCCTTTAGCTTTATTACCTTTATTAGTTTTAATTGAATTTATATCTTACTTATCTAGAAATGTTTCATTAGGACTTAGATTAGGTGCTAATATCTTAAGTGGTCACATGTTATTAAATATTTTAGCAGGATTTACATATAATATTATGACATCAGGTTTCATTTTTTTCTTTTTAGGATTAATACCTCTAGCCTTTATTGTAGCTTTCTCTGGATTAGAATTAGGTATTGCATTTATACAAGCTCAAGTGTTTGTTGTGCTTACAAGTAGTTACATTAAAGACGCTTTAGATTTACATTAATATTTTTTTTTTGTTTTAATTAAATGATGGTTTAAATATTGTAATTTAATATAATTATATTTATATATAAATATAACATTATAATATTGTTTTAATATTATTACTTTAATAATATGCTTTCTTAAAACAGGATAGCAAAAAATATAAGCGTAGTTGGCTATAATGTTTATAAGACAAGTTTTTTTAGTTGGAAATTAAGCTTATCCCTTTTAATATATACATTATTTATAAGTTTAAATTAATTATATTTTGACCTTTTTAATGTATAAACCTTAAGGATTAGTTAGTTGAAAATATATTTTTAAATATATTTTTATAGATCTATACAAAAAAATATTAAGTACACTATACATACTTTTTTTGTGTTTTTTAGGCATACGTGTAACATTAAACAAAAAAGAGAGTTGACCGAGCGGTTTATGGTGGTAACCTTGAAAGTTTCTATAGTTAATAGCTATCATCCGTTCAAATCGGATATTCTCTGTATTAATTTTTAATGTTATCTAGCGTATTTATTATTTATATTTTAATTGTTATTAAAATATAATCTTAAAATGGCTATGAATTATATTTTTGTGATACCAATAGTTTGTGTGCTATATTTAAGTATAGCCAAGGAAAGTCCGACGCTTATTAAACAATAACACGAAATAAATGAGTGTATAGTTAAAGCCAGGGTATTATACAGAAAATGTTAAATTTTTTTCTATAAATAATACAATAGTTATATGTATATAATAAATTTCTATACAGTAAAAAAGATCTTTCGAACTTACACGCCCATTGTTAAGCCTTATTTTAGACTAATAACTATAACAGGATCCGGCTTAATGGTATCCAATAATATAATAAAAAAAGTATCATAATTAGGCTTAATTATGTACTTAATGCAGAAGGTATAGATTAGGGTGTATTTAATATGTTAAATCTAAAAGTACTATATTCCTAGTATATTTTATACTAATTGCAGATATTAAATATAGTAGCTAGTACTAATAGCTATGTTTATTTCAGATTAATTATAAAAGTAGTGAAGTATTTCATATATATTATAAAGTATACTTTAACATTTTTTAGTACGAAGTAAAAAATTAAATTTTACACTAGTATACTGTAAAATTAATTTGTTTATTTACATAGTTTATAGTACGGGCTTATAGTAATGGTGTAGATGATAAAAAAATTTTTATATTTATATTTAAGATTTTCCTTTAGTGGATTTATCATTTACATTATTTATTTTCTTCGAGTTTGATGATGGCTCTGAATGAACGCTGTCCAAATGCTTGACACATGCTAATCGTACGTCTAATTTAATAAATATTTAATTTTATTTTTAACCTTTATGGTCATAATATTTAGGAAATGTTGTTTTCATTAGAAGTGGTGTACAGGTGAGTAAATGACAAGGTGGCTGCCTTAAAGTAGGGTCAATAAATACCTTATAACAAAGAAAAGGAAATACTTTCCGCTTTAAGAGGACAAACTTTGTTTCGGATAGGTAGTAGTTAAGGTAATGGCTTAACTAGCTTAAAATTCCGTAGTCGAGGCTGAGAGGTCGATCGATCACATTGGGTCTGAAAAAACCCCAATACGTTTTGTACAGCAGTGGGGAATATTGGTCAATGGCCTAACGGCTGAACCAGCAACTTGGGGGAATGTATAGCCTATGCTATAGGCTAGCTATAACGGTTAAATAGTACCAATTTTATCTAAAATTTATTTAGGTTTTAACCGAGATATTTTTTGTAAAATCATTATTTAAGGTTTATTCTGGTATTCTATTTGTTTTAAATTAATCATATTTAACTATGTGGTTTTTTTAACATCTAAAATAAATTAATGAGGGAATACTTATTCCCGTTTGTAGTTGTTTAAGTTTACTTTATTGTTTTATATTAGAAATCTTATTTTTATTTTCTAATTATTAACTGGGTTTGCTTTGCAAACTCAGGCTGACGGTATAGTAGCGATTTTGTCGCATAAAGTTCTAGATATTTTAATATGGTTGATTATGACAATCAAATATCTATTTGTCTTGACCAAATTACGTGCCAGCAGTCGCGGTAATACG
>Ga0247763_1000982_pt1 | contig 17005 bp, 13 predicted proteins | sample UWRJL141409B4_FD_179926 | JGI IMG/M metagenome (GOLD analysis project Ga0247763, IMG submission 179926) | Plant litter microbial communities from Arlington Agricultural Research Station in Wisconsin, United States - UWRJ-L141-409B-4 | ecosystem: Environmental > Terrestrial > Plant litter >...
AAGGAGAAAAAGACGAGACAGTCCCCGAGGGAGAGAGACCATATGTCGGTGAGTGTGTACTGTATCTCGCCGAGAACGGGGTATTGGAACCACTGCTAGCTGGTCGAGCGATGCCCCCCTCAGCAAAAGCAGGCACGGGCGGAGGTAAGCCCAATAAGATATCGGGAAAATCGGGATCTCGCACGTAAACGGCACGCAGGTTAGGCAGGCCTCCACAAAGCAAGGAGTCCGCAAGGTAGTGGTAATAGCTCGGAGTAACACCAGAGAACTTAGGTGTGCCTGAATGCTCAGTGATCTCGTAGTGGAGTGTCTCAAGGCTGTTCGAACTGAGCGGAAGTATCATGTGTGGACCGGCAGAAACCGGCATAGCAGCCAGTACACTACTCATGACAGACATGTGCTTGAGACGAGGGGCATGGGCGAGCACTTCCTGAAGAGTCCAGACCAGCACTCCAGTATTGTTTAAGGTGATGACCTTCAGAGCTTCCCGTGCCGCTGGCAACATAAGCCAAGCTTTCAAGCCTTCTGCCGTGACATTAGGAACGTCGGTCAGAATGAACTCCTCAAGGGCTGGAAAGGGAGGCAACATGTCGTTCCACGCCAACGTCAGGTCATTGACGTATGCCGTATCCGTGATCTTAAGCGCCCGTAGGTTGCCAAGACAGCCAAGCACCTGACGTAACAAAGCTGGATCGACGTTGATGCGGATAAGTTCTAGCACCTCTAGCCTAGTCCACACTGCGCCGGACGCCAGAGCTTGCAGACTGCGCTCAGAACCGCCCATATATGTCATCTTGCGAAGTTCGAGGCAGCGCGCCTGTACCTCCAATCGCAGCGTGACGAAGCGGGAGTCATCGGTGAAGAGACCTTCAGGGAGATCTATGTAGCGAAGATTGGGCGTCACGGCAATAGTACGCGCCAGGTCTGCCTGAGACGATTCTCGGAGCATATATGGCATCTTCAGAAACTGTAGCAGTCGGCCACGGCGCACGGGATCGTCTCTCAACGTTCGGCAGAGGAGTTTTAGGCGGGCTCTAGAGGTATCCTCAGGTTCTCCATTCCGGTCAAACTTGGACCGGCGCTTGCGGCGCTCGGAGAGGATTGCCTCGCGGTCACAGTAATGGACCGGATCGATCCTGATACTGTGGTATCTGGCTCGGGGGGTTAGCGCGCCGAAACTAGCTGGGAGATGCGAAGCACCTACAAGAGACCAACGGCCACCTGTCTCCATGTCTTGGATGTGGCGACACAGTGTGCAAGATCTCTCAGGTCACATAACATGCACGCAAACTCTTGAGAACTGTCCTCCCAGGTATCATAACTCTCATCCTTGCTGTGGGGGCAGACGAAACCAAAGATGCGCTCGAGGACTTGAGGTGGAAGCTCAGAAAGAAGCATGGCCGACCTATGATTAGCCATCGGCCGGAACTGACCTGGACCTGAGCGGATCGGGTTGAAGGCAATGTTTCCATAGCTGGAGAAAGTGCCGCCGCCAGCATCGGTCCCTGGGCTGAAGCTCGGGATCCCCCTTTGGCTCGCATCCTTGCGCTTGTCCTTCTTCCGGAAAAACTTCATCTTCTCACAGGTAGTTGGAAGGTTCTGTGAGGAACTCGCGCTCACTAAGTCCTGTCGTTGCGTCTAACAGCCGTGTGTTTGGATCGCGGTTGGCAGGGTTTGTCAAGGCCTGTCGGAAGTCCCTAAGTGGAAGCAGCGTGCTACGGGGTTGGATGAGGGCCCGTGGAGCGCCGGGATGTCCCCGTACGGCGCCGACAAGCAGGCGCGCTCCGTGTTGCAGCCGGGAGAGTGGCCCAGGGGCAGAGACGAAGGCTCAACGTCGAGACTTGACAACCCAAAATCCCGCGCCGGAAGAGACTCGAACAAAGACTCGCCTGAATCGTGGTAATGAATGGTGTATTTCGACCCACCAAGTCGATACTGGCACGGGTTTACTGGCCAGCGTCGCTGGCGTCGAGTCGAGTCGAGGAACGGGCAGTAGTTATGGGGAGTGTTTCGACGGGATCTCTGGGGGAAATGTCACCGAATCACAACGACTGTTTGTGGAAATACAGTTGCGCTGCAATGAAAGAAGATTTGGAGGAGGAGGATGAGCTTTCAGGGGGGCCAAGGGCGACCAAGGTCGCGCTCTCAGGAACAGGAGCAGGCAGAGCGAGCTGAGGTTGATAATGAAAGGAAGCTCCCCCGCCCAAAAAAAGTGGAGCAGTTCCCCAAGAGGGGGAAGCACAGGCACCAAGAAACAAGGGAAAGGATCACCAACCTGAGGAGGGTGAAAACTTTTGCGAGTATGCTGGTGTTCCCATTTAGTGTTCGCAATTCACATATCAAGTTTGTCTGTGGATACGCCACTGCTTTATCGCTCTCTGTCTTTTTTTCCCCCTTACCTTTCCAGGGGGGGGATTTCTTGTGAATGGACATCCCAAGCCTGGATCTGGCATTGGAGATACCTATTATGTAGCTCGTCAGACAGCTGCCAGTGAGACCATAACAAAACTGACCCGGCATCATCCGGGACCGAATCGGCAGGCAGAAAAGAGCAGCAAGGTCGCCTAATGCTTTCCGACACTTTACCAGCCAGGGTTGCAACCGTGATCAATTTACGTCATGCGACTACATACACAACAAACACACGCAGGCCCCCCCACAAGCCAGTCATTACTCAACTTCCTACCACGCCTCAGAGAACCCAATTTTTCAACGGCGCCAAGCCATTGTGCACCGACTTGAGGTCTCCCATCAACATAATCACCACTGTTGTGTCGGTGTCACCTACTCGACCATTGTCCCATTGAGAGTGCCATCAAGCGGGCTGGCTGGATCGGATCGCTTTGTCCGCAGCGTGAGTGGGAAGGGGTACTCTTCCGGGTCTTCCTCTTCACTAACCCAACAGCGTTGTCAATAAAGATGTCGAATTCTCAAGGAGCAATACAACTTACGGGAGTTTCCAAGCGACGTAATCTTCCGTGCTAAGCCCCTCGCGGCCCTCCTGCAGGCTTGCAAAATCGCCTGGGGTCATCATTCCCGTACGGTCGCGGGGAGAGCCAGGCACGGAGAACGGCCGCGCTATCCTCACCCCCGATCCCGGAATAAAATTGTCCCCGTTAGCACTGAATGAGTTTGGGTATGCCCGCCGCAGTGCGAGCTGGCGGGCCTTAACATATTCCATACCCATCCGCTTCCAGTCAAGCAAGTCGCTCAGCCGCTCCGTTCTGTTGCGCTGGTTGATACGTTGCCGGCGACTCTTCCCGCAGAAGTCAAACATATAATCCGCCAGTTGATTGACTGAGTCGTCGACACCCTTGGTTCGACGGTTGACAATGTAGATTCCGTAATCCGTTGAATTCTCGATCAGCTCCTCCATGTAGCAGCCAAAGCCTGACAGATTGGTTGTGATGCTAGGCACACCCATCACTGTGCATTCAGCCGGCGTGTAGCCCCAGGGTTCGTAGTATGACGCGAACACACCCAGATGGGTACCTCGCACAAAGTCATCATAGTCCATAGGCAGGACAGGGTTCGCCGAGTTCAGAAACTCTGGATGGAAGACAATCTTCACCCGGTCTGTAGGGTGATTGAAGAGTTGCACCCGCCGAATCTGATTCAGAATCGGGTCGTCACTGTCGTTGATCATATTATGCGTGACGATTGGCGGAAGGCTATGTCTCTTCATGGCGAAGAGACGGCGGCGAAGAAGTACACGGTCTTGGCTGGTGATTAGCTCCTTCTCATCAGGGAGGGGGTCACCGTCGTGCCATTTGAGCGAACGCTCGAAGATTCGCCGGCCGATGTCCCTTTCGATGACATCCACGGTATCCCGGAGCGACTTAATCACAGCTTGCCCTTTCAGCGCTTCAACAGTAAGTGATGATGTCTGTGCAGGCATAATGATGAAGGCAACAACCGTGGTGTTTATATTTTTCGACTTGAGACGGTGGTTGAGGCGAGCGAGAGATTCAATAAACATATCAACACCCTTGTTCCTGTACTCGTAACGACCAGCTGTGAAAAAGTAGAGCGTGTTGTCGGGGTCAAAATCGTAGTGCCCATAGAAATGGCCACGGACGAAGTCATGGATTTTCTCCTTGGATTGTTGGTGCAGATTTTGGAACTCGTGCATGGCTGAGAACTTGGTAACGTTCAGGCCATTGGGTAGAACCCCGTCAGGCTTGCGTTTGAGCAAGTGCTCGCTCTCATAGGCGGTAATGTGAGAAACGGTAGTGAAGACATCACAAGAATGTGCAGCGGCACGCTCAATGCAATAGCGGTGATAAATGCCACGCTTGCCGGCCTCGGCGTCCACGTCAAAGTGTTGTAAGTTGTTGTAAAAGTCGACAGAGCCGGCGCATAGATACCGCCCCAGCAGCGTTGCGTGGGTTGTAAAGATAGTTGTCACATCAATGCGTCGTTTCTTGGTCAAGGGAAGTGCCACGCCTGCCAACCACTCGTGGAAGTGTGCGATGACAGCCTTGTTCTTTTCGTGGCAAACAAACTGCTCCTGTGTTAACTAATGACAGACCTCGACCTGCTAACCTTGTACTGACCTCGCCGAGAAACCATGCGACAAGGTAGCCGAAAACAATGGCCTCGTTGGTCTCATCGTCGTTGTCCGGGGAGGGAATCGCTGCGACATTCCAAAGGTCCGTTTTCCATTCATTCAGGTACTGGTAAGCTGACTTGGTGTCAAACAAGAGAACTCTTGGAGCGCCCTCAATCAGCCATCTTCCATACAGAATGCCAATACCGCGTTCCTTCATCGACTGGATGGTCGCCAGGAGCTCCAGATTTGTTGGTTCGAGTTCTTCGACCTCAACTGCAGCCTATAGAGAGTTTGTTAGCGTGTGGGACGAATGGTGAATTCAGGACCGAAAAGTCTTACAGACTGGTGATGCAGGTGTCCAATAAGGGTGTAACGATCGCCATATTCTGCCGTGGTGACGGGCGACTTGGATTTGATGACCGAGTAAATGCCGCCGACTGCACGGCGGTGTCAGTTGTCCAGCAAGTATGATTGGTTGGGGGGTAGACAACTGGTGACGTACCTCGATGGGCGACTTCGGTGGCAATCTCGAAAAGGAGGTGGTTCTTGACGTCGCGAGGTTCGCGATCAGTCTCTTCTTCCGCCATCGTAAGGTGTCTGGGATCGGCTGACTTGTTAGCAAGTTGTATCTACTGAACCAGATATTGCTGGGTACTCGAGTGATCTCAGGCTGGGCAGCTCGGGGAATGGTGATAAATCATTGAACACCAGTTGGTCGACTAGGGAACGGCGTTGTTGTATTTGAGCGAATTGAGATGGGAGAGAATACGTACGAACGGAGTTTAGGAATTTGGACAGGAATGGTTGGGAAAGAAAGTAAGACAGTCCACCCGAGGTAGCAGGAGTTCGCTTTGGGAGCTCCCGTATACGAGTGAGAACTTCCCCCGGCAACGACGATGAAGCGGCGAGAAAAAAAAGCAAGAGATGTATAGGACACCCAGCAGAGGCGCACGTAAACAAAATCACGAAGAGAATTGAGATGGTTGAGGATGAAACGGAGAGGCGAATGAAGTGGGAGGAGCAACGAAGGTTAAGGCCCGGGAGGTGGTTGGACAATTGGGGTGGGCAGTGACGCTAGAGACCAGGAGCTAGGTTTTTAGTGCCAGCCCCACCCCTGTACTGGCTGTAGCTTAGCTACCTCAGGACAAAAAAAACGAACTCACAAACTCGCCAAGAGGCCCCACAGGGCACTTACAGCGGTGATCCCCAGCAAAAGTGCATCCGATGACAAGAGGAAATTCCATTCAAACGGATTAGAAATACAAAACGAATTGGCAATAGTAAAGCCAATGCTAAGAACTTGCATTCCGTTAATCTTGATACGTTTTGGCCGTAGTTTGGGCATGGTCCACGAGATCTCCTGGGCTGGGCAAGTTGGTGGGTTCGCCTTTTTTTAGGTCCCAAGGGAGCTTGGCTGGCCATCTGCAGGCGGAGATTGTGGATGCATGGCTAGCGCGTCAAGATATCTACGCCGCCTTCTCTATTCTTGCCCTGAGTGGTGAGGTGAGCTGTTCATTTGCGGCCAGACAACTGAGAGGCCGACGATAGCCACGCCACCACTGGCGTCCTAGGTAATGTTGGGAAAATTCTCTTCGCTTCATTGAGCCTGAGAATTCCTTGCCTCCTCCATGTTCTTACGAATCCCGACCAACCGATCTGACTCTGTGTGCATACCTGGTTCCGATCCGTTACGTGACAGCTAAAGTCCTAGTCCGCAATCGGCGACCCTCAGCCGCTCTTTGCCGGAAATCTCTGCTGAGTTTCCTTGCGTCTTTTCACGAGCTTTTTTTTTATTATGGTTTAATATTGGGGCGTTGTTGGTGGCTTTGTCTTCCACACATAAAACCACAAAAACAACGGCATGCTTCTCAAGCTCTGCCTATGACGCAGCTGCGTAGGTGGGGTGCCCAGCACCTTTCACTTGAAGCAGCTCTGGGAAATGCGCCGCGACTCTGATTCGCCAGCGCCGTTTGGCATGGCTGGTCGCAGTCAGGTTCCTGGTTGGTTGCTGTTGTCGCCTTGTTTCTCAACTCTGTCCTGGCACGTGGGTCGGAAATCACTGTCAGGTTTTACAGTGCAAATCGCAGTCAAAATACAGGCAGTAATTTCCGCCCCGGTGAGAGCCGCGAAACTGAAGTCTACAAGGCACTCAGGATGACACCCTACACGCATGTGCAACTAAAGGGATCCCCATGGCTGGGCAGAGGATTGCGGATGCCAATCGTGCCAGTCTCGCTGCCGAGGTGGATGTTGGTCGCGACTTGAGTTCTCAACCTGCTTGGAGACGGCCCATCCTCGAAGCAATTGAAGATTCTTCTGTTGCGAGGTTCATTGAGCCGTCAAGTGGATTTGATTGAACAGCAGCAACGTTTCGTAATTTTCCTTGTCCCATTGATATCGGTTCGAGTTAGACAGACCCCTTATCGAGCTCAGTGTTGAGATATTGCAGTCGGCAATCTGTGTGCAACGTTTCAGAGACTTTGTCATCGGGTGATTGTCCGCCTCACAGAGACTTACCTACTAGAGCATCCTAAGAATAGCTCAGCGACAAGAAGCGAGTCTTTGAGCTCGAGCAAATCATTGGCCGCCCTTCATTATTTTACATGCCGCACCTATTTTGACTTTATAAAGGGTAGAGAGCAAAGAAAATCTCGTTTGGGGTTCAAATCCCATTTCTAATCGAGGTTGTGAACAAAGAACGGTATCAGCGACGTCGGACCGTTGTCCAGCGCGGTAAAAGCTCTGGGAAGAGGCCAATTGCCGTGCCTTAGATCAAATGGCGTTTCATCCCTCGGGAACCCCCCAGCCCAACCGGCCACTCGTACAGAAAGCCTCTAAGCGTCTTCGGGTACACCAGCGACATGAACAGGTCGACCTACTGTTAACCATGGACCTTTTGTGACCCTATGAGCCAGCAGTCTCGTGTTCCAAGTCGGGACAAAGGGTCCCACGAGAATTGATAGCAATGCTCTCATGCTCCTGGTGTGGCAGACTGAGATCAATGGTCATTGTCTCTTGCACAATGGATAAAAGACGCTTCACTAAACGTAGCTTGTTTCCTTAAACCAATAATGACTTCATGGACAAAGAGCTCTGCTCACACATGTTTCAGTATTTAGCTCTTGTTGCCCGCCAGAGTTCCGCGGATGCTCAGACATCATCAAGCCTACAGCATCACCAATTAGAGTAACCTTGAACGTTCAATCTTCACGCCTTATACACAATACGAATTAGTCGGACAGGATGGGTAGGGGAGACAAGGGTGGCGGCAACCGTGGCGGCAGTCACAATATGAAGCACCACCACAAGCGCAACGGCAACATTCAGAACAACGGTAACAGCAACAACAACAATAAGAACAAGAGCAGCAAAAACGTCCATAAGAATGCCAACGCACAGAAGCGCTTCATGAGTGCGCTTCTAGTTGCGGGATTGGGACCAAAAAACAATGAAAATGACGGACAAGTACACCAACGACTCGTCAATCAAGCCAACGGTCTCGTGGAAGTTTTCAAGGTCCAATGTCATTTGCGGCTTAAGGGATCGGATAACCCCCTCTGGGAAACCATTCTGGGAATAAAGAAAGACTTCTGTTCCTTCTGCCACCCGGTGGGCATCACAGACGGAGACGGTGATAGTGCCATGGGTGACGGATCGTTTTGCAAATGTCGTAGTGATGATCGCAACATCCCCGATTGCTTCCTCCGGGGCTTCTACTACCTCCTCTTGGTATGTGAGGAGCGTGCCAAAGCGGACGGTCAGTAGAGCCGTCAAGTTGCGAGTTGAGTTGAGTTGAGTTGAGTTGAGTTGAGTTGAGTTGAGTTGAGTTGAGTTGAGTTGAGTTGAGCAGAGGTAGGCTAGTTTTTTCTTCAATTCTTTCCTTTTTTCCCCTCTTCGTGGTACTGCTCATAGCGACCGGCGTTTAGCGACTCGTTTCAGTCCATCAATTAAATGTAGGAAATACAGCCTTCAAGAACAGCGTTGATTGAGTGAAATGAAAGGTGTGACAAAAAGTTGAGTTGTGGGCTGGGCACACCCTCCCGATTGACAAGGAGGAGTACCTAGTGAGACACAAGGTACTCGGCCTTCAGTAGATAGAAGGGTTGATTCTCCCCCCTGACGAGTTTTTGATGGAAGGTATAGACTCTGGTACTGTGTAAATGAGCGTTCACTGGAACCGATCAGTTGCTACATATCTGGATATCAAATTTGTACTGCCTACATGTATTGAGTGGAGGTCGTCGAGGTCGTGCAACATTGAAACCACAAAATTTGGTCTGTGCACAGCAGTCACGGGTTTCGGCTGTCGATTAAACTTCGGCTGCTGATGGGTGTTTTTTCCGCCTAGATCCCGACCTTCTGATTTCCCCAACAGACATCTTGCAACACCTTTGCCTGGCTTGACGCTCCCCCCTCAATTTGTTATCGACGGCCTCGGAATAATTAATCATCGACCACTTTGCTACCCCGTTCGCCTCCTGTCCTGTCTTTTGTCTATTCTCTTGCAATCAGAGATTAAATCGCCGGCGGATGAATCGTTTGCTTGTGCGGGGCCTCATATGTCGCCCTGGTGATCAGGCGCCGTCCTTGGCTCCTCGAATTCGTACGTTTGGCGACTCGCAGCACCGGAACCAACATCTAGCTGTCATCGCCCTGAAAGATCAGAACAACAAGCGGCACTTAGTATTTGGGTGATCTTGGCTTGATCGTGGCTGCTGGATAGAAATGACGCGGCGATGATCAACAGCTCCAAACGCGAAGAGATATCGCCGCAACTCGTTGTTTGACATCCAGCTGTTGAACATGAACAAGACCCGCCTGCCACCACCACCTCCCCACACGTTAACGTTCCTGGATGACGGGTGTCACGGATACAACAAACCCAGTACTTTCACGAGGAGGCGAGATCGCGTTTATTTATGCTCGCAAGCGGTTTGGAGAAAGCGAGGCGGTCCTTCTCGCGCGCAGTTTTGGTTGTGCTCGACGCCCTCCGTTTGAGAGGACTTTACCACGCTTTCCTGAACGATGCACAGCTACTGTGGGTGCTTTGGCGGTCAACTCAGCGACAGTCGCCTCGGAGAGCGAGGAATCGATTGCAAGGTCTGGTTTTGCCCACAACCCTACTGCCGCTAGTGTGCCTCGGATGACGGGCACTCTTTTGGGCGAGCGGCGATGGTCTGTCTGGAGACTCCCGTGGATTTTTCTCGCCACATCGGCGCAATAGCTGACCGTGTGGTGTCTGCTTTGCTCGCTCAACCAGCATAATTTCACAACAGTATTCAGGAAGGTTGCGTTCAAATTCCTGACGTGGAGGGCAGGTTAAGGAAGAGGGGATATTGCCCCGGCAGGGTTCGGCGTGCCTCGTAAAGCGTATCTTGCCGTATATAGTGGTTTTACTGCTGCTTGATGATCAAGTCTTCTGCGGTGTCGAGCATTACGCTCCAATGCGCAGAAAGACGGACCAGAGGACATTGACTCGAGAGTAAAGCCTCTCAAGACGCCGCATGGACGCGTTGGAGGTCGGGTCGGGGCTACGACCTGGGTCCTCATCTTTCATCTTTGCCAACGCTACCTCACTTCCCGACGTGTCGGCTTAACGCGCAGATGCAAGTGCAAGAGCGGCGAGGGATTTTGGGAACTTTTACATGGTCTGAAGTCTTGGGCCCGCGGTTTTGGTGTTTGAGTCTATCTCTACAAGCTGCTGCCCACCTCAACGACTCCTGGTCGCAAAGGCGAACTTCCGGCATCAGAAGCTCAATCCTCTCCCCACCGCGACCGCACAAGTCTCGGATTACCGCCACCTCCGGATTTGCGTTGTTCTGGCCCCGCAACCATTCCGTCCATCCATGGATCGCTATAACCTGCAGTCTTTTGAACTTCACAAGACCGTTGCAAATGGATGCATCTCGCTGGGATCAACTGCATTGAGTCAGCGCTGGTCTTTTCAGGCGTTTTCAGCACTCAGGAACGATACAAGCGCCCATCGGCATCCCGGCCCAACCGACTGACGATCTCAGGGTTTGTCTTTTCGCAGCGAGTCTGCCACGGAACTACTCGGTGCTAGGCAGCTTGTCTGGTTGAAAAGGGTTGCGCTCGTCGCAGTTCACAGGGCCTATCCTCATAGTGGGCGTGGTGAGCTTGGTGTGCTGGACAGGACGCGTCTAGTGTCTGCACGGTGGGCGGTATCCTTGTCGCTCGGCTAAGGTCCCGCCTGGACCAACTAAAACTCAAAACCCGAATCCTGTGCCGCCATGGACTTCCAGCCGGCAGCCTCAGCACCTCATCGCAGTCGAGATGATGCTGCAATGCCAAATGGCCACCGCAGCCTCCCAGACCACCCGCGCACTCGCCCCGACAAACATGATCTCGGTATGACTACTTCACGCAGATCCATCTCGCCTGCCGCTGCTGCTGTGAATCGGTCTCCTCATATTGCTCGAGAGCGAGGGCGAGAGCGAGAGAGAGACGCAACCCACAATCACCACTCCCAACGTCACCATCATCGTGACGGGCCGCGCCAACGGTCGCCAGAACCATCGCGGCTCGCATCTCAGCATCGTCGACGCTCGCGACGACGCAGTCCAGACCACGTCACCCACTCATCCCGCACGTCCACATCCCATCGCCCTTCTCGCGCTAACCGAGAGAATTCTCGCGATCCACCTGCTCGCCGCCGTGAGCCGGATCGCTCCCCTGACCGACGACGTTTCGAGCCAGGATCGCTAAAACCGCCGTCTCGTGCTCTGGGCCATCCAGATCGAGGTCGCCAACGCGGTGCATCGCGATCTCCCCCGCCGAGCAAGCGGCCTTGCAGCCCTGACAAAGCAGCACCGGGCAGGCCACAGGCGAAGAGCTCCCGGCAGGGTGGCAGCCCCCCTCGAGCCGAGAACCTTGTGCAAAGAGCGTCCCGTCCCACCGAAAACCGCAGGGGCGGCTCTCCCCCAAATCGCTGGCCTCATTCCCCTGACAGCTACAACCGTCGTTCGAGACACAAGAACCGCACCGGTCGTTCCAGGTCCGCAAGCCCTTCTCGTCGAGACCGGCCACGGTCTCCAGGCACCATCGCCGCAGGCTTACGGCAACGGAACGCCTCCCGTCAGCGTAGTGCGTCATCAAGACGGAGAGAGCGTTCTCCATTGCCAAATTACCGTCGTCGACCGAGATCGAGCAGTCGTACCCCACCACCTTTGAGGGGTGCCCGGCCTCCGACGTCATCTGATACTGGCCTTGGCCGCAGGGCAAGCCCCGACTCCAGTGCAAGGGATCTCCGACATCCCAGGTCTGATCAGAACGGAAGATCCCGCATATCTGACATCGCTTCTGGGGCGAACAGTGTTGATGTGAACATGACTGCCAGAGGCGGCATGCGTGGAGGGTTCAATCCTCAGCAGTCTAACTATTCTGCGAAGGGTCCTTTTGGCCCGGGTTATGCCCAATCATCCGGACACGGGACCCCAAACTCGTCATATCATGGCTCTCCACCCGCACAATCTCCTTTGGGCGGAAGCGGACGGGGATGGAATGGTCAACAACCACTAGCACAATTCTCTCCTCAAAGGCAAGCATACTTGCTTACCGCTCTATATTCCTGTGTCTCTTCCGTTTTGTTGCTAACTTCCAGCGCAGTCAATTTTCATCTTCGCATGGGAACTTCGGACCTCCTACTGGCCCTCAAGCCCACTTCCACGCCAATCAAGGAAATTTCCACACGAACCAGGCACATTCCCCCTCCTACCCGCCAAACGGGCCCTCGGCACAATACTCCCACGGGCCCTACCGTGGCTCTCACAGGGGCGGACCTGGTGGCTTTCGAGGCACTCAGTTCGGGCTCGGCCGAGGGGGCAGAGGTAGCTTCAAAAACACGCATTGGAGCGTTAACGCGCAAAGCGGCAGCGAGCATTCTCACGCCAGCGGCCCCACATCTCCAAAGAATTCTTCAGCTGCTTCAGGGCCGGAGGATGCTGAGATGGGTGGAGACGATGTCTCATTTAGACCAGTCAATATCCTGCAGACCGAGGATATCCCCAAACCAGAGCAACGCAAGGATGACCAAACGATATCCCTAAATCGCGTTCCGCCAACTGGGCCGCAGTCTCAGACGCCAAATAAGTTCAGTTTTAGTATGAAGAACGCGTCGAAACCCGCGGTTACGGCACCTCGCCCTGAAATATCTTCCAAGTTCAACGCCGCACCTTCTGCACCCCGGGACCTTCAGCAAAAGCCAGCGCCACAAAAATCTATTCCAACAAAGCCCGAAAGGGATAGGGCTTTCCCCAGAAATGCGCCCACCGAGCCAGCATCGGCGCGAGCTCGTCCTGTTGATCGAAGACCTCCGGAGCCCAGTCGAGGCCCAGAGCAGACTCCAAGAATGATGCATCGGGTGAAGAAAATCATGAAGCGTCTGAAGCCGAAACCGACCCTTTCGTCTGACCTGGCAGCGTCCAAGTCCGTCTTCTTTCGGAAACCAGGGAATGAATCTGTGGTTGGCTCAGGCACATATGGCAAAGTCTTCAAAGGATTGAACGTATACACCAAGAAACTCGTTGCCTTGAAGCGAATCAGGATGGAAGGCGAGAGAGACGGCTTCCCGGTGACGGCAGTTAGGGAAATCAAACTGCTTCGCTCTTTGAAGCATAAGAATATCGTGGAGCTCCAAGAAGTCATGGTCGAGACCAACGAGTGCTTCATGGTGTTTGAGTATCTCTCCCACGACCTGACAGGTCTACTGAACCACCCAAACTACACGCTGGACGCCGCAGAGAAGAAGCACCTCGCACAACAACTCTTCCAGGGGCTCGATTACCTCCACACCCGAGGAGTGCTCCACCGCGATATAAAAGCTGCAAACATCCTTGTCAGCAACGAAGGGATTCTCAAATTGGCTGACTTTGGACTGGCACGGTTTTATGCTAAGCATCATCAGCTTGATTACACCAACCGTGTCATCACAATCTGGTACAGGTCTCCCGAATTGCTGCTCGGCGAGACCCAATATGGACCAGCGGTGGATATCTGGAGCGCTGCATGCGTCATGATGGAAATATTTACAAAACGGGCCATCTTTCCCGGAGATGGGAGTGAAATCTGTCAGTTGGACAAGATATACTCGGTCATGGGAACACCAAGCAGGAAGGACTGGCCAAACCTCATTGAGATGCCCTGGTTTCAGCTGCTCAGACCGACAAGCAGGAAACCAAATATATTTGCAGAGAAGTACAAGGAACAGCTCACATCCTCTGCCTTCGAACTCCTCGAATCCATGTTTCGATATGATCCCGCCAAGCGCCCATCAGCAGCCGAGGTTTTGGAACACCCCTACTTTGTAACGGAACAGCCAGCCCCGCGGCAGGCCATCGAGTAAGCTTGCACCCCGTGATATGATAGCTTGACATGCTAGCCCTAACACGTACTTCTAATAGGCTCAAGAATGTCGATGGTGAATGGCATGAATTTGAGTCAAAGGCCCTCCGGCGCGAAAACGAACGAAAGGAGAAAGAGAGAGAAAAGGAGCTGCGCAAGGCTGCACAAAAAGAGACGTCCTCGGGCACTCGCGAGAGGGACCGTAAGCGGCCTAACGACTCCAGCGACATCCACCGAGAGTCGAAGCGTCCACATGTCGAAGCCGACGAGAAGACGGATCGGGATACGCAGCCCACCAACAACAACCGCCAAACCCAGCAGCAGCAAACACTTGTGAGTGGGCAGTCAAGACCAGAACAGCCTGCGGGCTCAGGCAGAGCACCTACTGGCCCTCGGGCAAATTGTGCCGAGGCTTGAACCCATATGTTGTGGAGTGAAAGTGGTGGAACTAGTGCGAAGGGGCTGGCAGAAGTGATGTTCTTCTGCTCTGTTTGTCAGGATGGGAATAAGGCAATGTGTTTGGACTGGGTTGAGTCTATGTTTATCCCAGGGCTGCCAGATGATTGTATGACTACGTGTTTGCTGTCGATGAACCAGGGACACAGACTCTCTGTATAGGCCCACGGGCCATGATTCCACACATAAATTCACTTGCGTGCCAGCTTGAGTCGCGACCGCACATCGATGGTTTTGTCTTGTATCTGGGCCGCTTGCAGCCTTCCTTACCAGCCATCCTATGCCAATATATAAGTGCATACAGGTGATTGCTACAGCTCCACGGTTATCCCATGTTCAAATGCTTATTCCGGCGCTGCAATCAGGCCAACTCAACACTCTAGAAGAATGAGGTAACTCGATAGGATATCGTGGGTATTGTATATAATGACAACTCAAAACATAAGCAGCTTGTTCGTCTGCCTTTCGCTCTCCACCTCCATCTCTTTCCTCCTTTTGCCCTTCATCCGCACCACACGGCCTCTCTTCCGCTTTTCTCCCGCCTTGTCCTTGTCCTTATTCTTGTGTGTCTCATCTGATTCACTGTCGTCCTCGTCCTCTTCATCATCTTCCTCACTAGCAAGCCAGTCCTCAATATCGGCAAGATCTTCTTCATCACTCTCCTCGAAGTCTGAGATGTACTCGACTTGCCCGTCCAGTTCGGATTCGGCATCCTCATCTTCACGTTCGAGCTCCTTCTCCGGCTCGTCCTCCTCTTCTTCATCCTCAATGCCCTTGTCCATATCCTTGTCCCTTACCCCCCCACCCTCAGCCTCGAGCGCGTTCAGTACCTTCTTCCAGATGCTGGCATTGCAGTTGAGCGGCTGGTCACCGTAGGCGCCCTGGCGAAGGCGGTCGAGGAGTTCCCGCTCAATGGTGCGCTCCAGCTTGGCGGCAGCGAGTGCTTTGCGCTCACGCGCTTGTTCGCGGTGCTTGATTTTGGGCGCCATCTTGGGGACGAGCTTTTCGCCAAGACGGGCGTCCTCAGCAGCGAGCTTGCGAGTGCGAGTGGCTACTTGGACGAGGCGCGTCAGACGCTGCTTGCATTTGTGCAGGAGGAACTTGGGAAAGTATTGCAGGTGCGACTCAATCTGGGCGAGGGCCTGCTGGTAGTTCTTGGAGAGTTTGAGCTTCTCCCACCATTTGGATGGCATATGAGCGCGCTCGATCTGCACGAGAATGGGTGGTAAGCGCGAGTCCTTCTAGATGGACCTGGATAGGGCGGCAAGACTTACGGTCTTGATGTAGAGGTATATTGTCCCCTTTGGGGACGTCCTGACAGTGGCATATCGACTATTCGCTAGAGGACAGCTCTGTCGGTTGCAGAGGCCGCTCACCTGGAATTACCGTGTCAGTGGGTGCGCGGAATGGACGTTGGGCAGGTGATTAACATACTGAGTACTCATTTCTGCAGAAGTTGTTGCCCTTCGTAGTCCTACACAGTGTTAGACTGCCCGGTTAAGCCGACATGAGAAATCTAAGGCCTACTTGAGCTTGAATGCGCAAAACTGTTCTGTGGCGGCAATAACTGTCAGCAGACAGCTTCTTCTCGTAAGGGAATGTTCGACCCACGGTTAATAATTTGCCAGACGATCTCGTCGGACATAACTGCAGTTGTTTTCGACTTCTCGGATTCTGAATATGAAGAACAATTGACAGAGGATTCCCACCAGAAATTTCTGAATGCGACGCCTCATGGAGGGGTTGTGCTGAAGAAATTTCTGAGTCCTTGACTTTTGCTGTCAATTCTGGCCCGTGCCCCCGTGTGCATCCTTATCGGTTTATCAAGGCAGGCTAACCAGCTGGCGCCAGTCGTTTAAATTCTGCGCAGTGACTTTTAGGTGCGGACTTTTGAGTGAAGAGCTTGGTTAAGCTACAGTATTGGAAAGGATGACCAACGCAATGTGAGAGCTCAACCTCCTTTTCCCATCTAGGTTTCGCGACATCGGAGTCAATGTTGCGATATGCGTTAAGGAGAGCTGCTATCTCTAAAGGTCTTACTTTTCGACCTGCAGCCCCCTTGTTTCCTTCACAAACATGGACGAATCAACAGAGATCGCATACGCTTGATGCGCCGTGGATCCAGGACGTACTATTCGCCACGAGGCGCGGAATATCGCGGCAGTTTAGTTCGAATTTAATCGCTGCAAACGATACGGTCTATGCACTTTCATCCGCTCCCGGAAGGGGGGCTATCGCTCTCATCCGCATCTCGGGAGTATCCTGCCTCGACGTGAGATCTTTGCAATCCTGTCAACATGAAAATCGGGCTAACACGCTCTGCAGGTATATCGTGGATTATGTCCTACGAAGCCTTTACCCAAACCTAGGCACGCTGTGGTGCGGACGCTTGTGGAGCCAAGCGAGGCCGGCAACATCAATGTGATCGACTCAGATGCCTTGGTGATCTACTTCCCTGGGCCCAAAACCGCTACTGGTGAGGATGTCTTGGAGCTTCATATCCATGGCGGGCCTGCAACCGTCAAAGCAGTACTGGGCGCCATTCCAAAATCCCCATCTCACGGGCGGATACGATATGCCGAGCCCGGTGAGTTCACGAAACGAGCGTTCTTGAACAACCGACTTGATCTTGCCCAG
>Ga0247763_1000983_pt1 | contig 16993 bp, 21 predicted proteins | sample UWRJL141409B4_FD_179926 | JGI IMG/M metagenome (GOLD analysis project Ga0247763, IMG submission 179926) | Plant litter microbial communities from Arlington Agricultural Research Station in Wisconsin, United States - UWRJ-L141-409B-4 | ecosystem: Environmental > Terrestrial > Plant litter >...
TTTGATAGCAGTGTCCGTGGTATCGGTGTTTCATTCCCCCCCCCCCCCCCCCCCAAGGTGGTTCTAACACCATGTCGTTCGTCCAATTGGTTGTCCTGTTCTCACTCTTGCGCTTCTGATCGCGGTTGGTGGTAAAATGCCACGCGATGACGTTGGCCCACTAGGCTGTTTAGACATATGCCAGTATCTTGGCTTATGCCCGCGTGCTAACTGACACGGGCTCAGCATGGCTATCATGTGCCCAACTCTCGCGGAGCCACCTACGCCGGTCCTCTTTGATATGCAGGAACTCTTTGAGCCTAGCCTGCAGCCAATATGGCAGAGAGCTACATAACACTAGCCTCATATGCAGTGGCTCTGGGAACTGTTCGGCCTTGAGATAAAAGGGCCCATCCAGCTTCTTGAAGTAGTAAATCGTTTCATGCTGGAGCTCCTCATTGGTGATGCCGTAGGCCGGATGTAGCACTGCTGTCTCCAAGATGGGTACGACGTTACCCCAGGGCGTGTCGCGTCCTGAGCATCTAATGTGGTGGGCCACAAGGCATTTTGTGGTGATGTAGGCGAATGTGGCACAGTCGACAGAGTCGGCAAGGAAGCCCAACCAGGAGGTTTTGCCCTCGCAAGATATTTGGAAGCACTTGCCCAAGTCGTCCTCGTGAGGCCAGGCGATAGTCAGTTGCTTCTCTTTAGAGTCGTATCCCGTATCTCGCAGGCTTCTGAGGATTTTCCGGGCCAGCTTCATGATGTCCTGCCGAGGCCCGTCTGGAAGGTCCCTGACCCACTGTTTGAAGGCATCGGTGCGGGTGTCGCCGAAGTTGGTGAGGATTCCGTGTTTTGTTTGAAGTCTTTGCCAGTCATCAATTTTCTTCTGGTTGTTTAATGCCCTCACAAACACCGGCATCAGATCGGCCAGCATTTGGCGCAGACGTACCCTCCTCGATACGCCGGTGCAGAAGCTTACCTGAACACCAAAGGGGTTATCTAGGAACGGTGCCAGCACCCCCTCGTCGTCTAAGGATTCCAGCTTGTCCTGCTTCAGCGTGCGCCCTTGAAACTTTTTTCCAGCCAACAACGGCCTGGGCGAGGACATAGTTGCCAGCCTGAAACCCGACCTGGCGCTCGTCTTCCACCCAGCACGAACCGTGTGGTCCAAGATTCTGGAAGAAGCGACAGGACTTACTCCACCATTCGTTTTCGTCCCGGACGCACTGGTGGTTCTCCTCCACCGTCGCCGCGACCCGTATCACTTCCCAAGCTTGGAAGGGTTGGAGTTCAACTTGGTCGTGTCTGATCGCTCCGTAGGGGCTCCAATGAAAACTTGCGTGCCCCCTGGCAGAGGCGGAGATGATTCCGCCGCCAAGTTGAATTCCGGAAACTTGACGAGTGTCTTTACTTGCCAAGATGAGTGTCCCCTGGACCCCAAGTGTCGATCATGCATTCAGCGCTGGCAAGCACATCGCAGGGACCCGGCACATCCGTCATGTGGTCCTCTTCAGAGAGAACATCATTGCCTGGTTCGACCCAACTGAAGCACATCACTGCACTTCCCAACATATCTCCAACGCAGGTGAGGCGGGTAAGTCGCGCTACCACGACCCGATGGCGCTCTGCCGCGGCTGGTCCGGCGCCGCATAGTGTGTGACCTTCTCCACCGGAGTGTCGAGGAAAAATGGCCGTAGAGCCCCGACGCGGCCTTGACTGTACGATAGAAAGGCTAGCGAGAGCGGCTGGGCGGCGAGGGCCGAGTAGTGAAATATCGCATGGCTGGAGTCAATCCGTGTCCAGTTTCGCGTGCCGGAAAGATGCAGAAGGATATCTTGAAGGGCCCGGGAGAGTGCTTCGTTTTCATCAGGCCGCAATGCAAGTGTGTCCCAGGACCCCATGCTATCTTCCAATGACCGAAGAAGGGCTCTGACGCAGGAAAAACTGATATACCTCATCCTAGCGACGTCGTCCTTGTCATCGCCGGGTCGGTATATTATGGTGAATGAGTTGCAGCAAAGTCGAGTCGTCTGAGCTTGACCCAGAGAGCGAGGCAGAGATGCCGAAGGACGCCCAAGGTCCTTACTTCTAGATCTGTGGGTGACACGTCCAAGCCGGCCTGATTCACCGAGTACGACACCTGGGCGTGAAGAGCCTTTTGAGGTTGGGTTTCCCGGAAGACGACTGAGCCAGTCCACCCAGTTTGATCCCTAGACACTGGAGCGACGCCGGCTAGTCCGCAGAGTTCGTGGACTAATCTCTCCGTTTGTAACTGATCCCCCGGCGAAGCGCCTTCCTCTGATGACACCTTAGAATCCATGAGACGGTGAACGCAGCCAGTGATGTGCTTGTTGACGTCGAATGCGACTGTTCCAGCTGCCTGCGGCTCGAAGAAGATCCAAGGCGCGTCCATGGTCTGTTGGAGCGGAGTCTCTGCCATGTCTTGATATCCCAAGCCAAAAATCCTTGAGCTCTCGCAGCCAGGAATGACTTCTCGCAGCCTCATCAAAGTGCCGTCGGAGATAGCGACGGAGTATCGTCAAGCTCTTCATTTCGACTGCCTCATCTATGTTACTTGGCGGGTTAAGAAAAAAAACGGATCTCCGACTTGAACGTCTCGAACGCCGGCCCCGGTGGTGAAGAGATCTAAGAGGGAAGCCATATCAAGTTCTGATGGGTGCGGACCACAATACTCCTCATCTTGGCCGGACTCTGCCGAATTCTCTTCGTCGTCGGGCTGAGTACCTGAGACATGTGTTGCGGGTGGTCGCGTTTCCGGCTCTTCCGTTCCACGACTCAGCCGGCGAGTGGCAGTTGCAACACGAGACTCCTGCCCATCAGGAGCATTCCTAAGGGCGGTAAATCTAGGATCCCGTTGCATGATGTCGCGTATAGACTAAAAAACACGTTAAAATCCGCGCCACTGCCGCGAGCGGGCTGGCTACCAGTGGACCAATGGAAAGTGGGAAAGAAAAAGGGAACGAACGCGAAACACAGAGTCGTAGACGTACCGGGGTTTCTCTGCTTTCTGCTTTGCTCCATATCGACGGCGAGGTAAATTGTTCCCAGATACCGGATGTGATATTCGCCCGTTGTGGCTGAGATTGCAGGTAGCGGGTTGCCCGGCGGAACTGTTCACTCGTGCTATCGCCAGCTTCATTGCGGAGGTTCTGCAAGAAGGCCTTCAAAAGCCGACTGTGATTCAGACGAAATTGGTCCTCGGAGAGTTGCGTGGTTGCCTGGGCGTAAAGAGACGCCAATTCTCCGTCCTGTGAAAGGGCGCTTATCAGCACTTGGGCCGCAGCCTGTCGTACAGCCAGAGACCCTGATGTTGTTGCGCTGTCTATGGAAGACGCCTGGCTGAAGATCGATGCAACTTCTTAAACGTTCGACTCGGAGTCGCTGGGGTTAGAGCGGTCCAACGAAAAGGTAGGCTCCGTTTTGGATGTGTCAAGCTCCGAGTCGCGGGTTTGATCTTGAGGCGTTTCGCCGGCCTGAGGATTGACAGGGGGGGCGGCTGGAGGTTGTTAGGCACACTGAACTGCTAGAATGTGAACCGGCTGTTGCGTACCTGCTGGAGCGTCGACGCCTAAGAATTGGAGGCTGGGAGTTCTCGTGCTTGTAAACGGGCTGTGATTTGGGGATATCCGGGTCAATGATGTCGGAGTCGTCGGGGAGATTTCCTCGTAGGTTGTCAGCCCTCTGGCGTTGAGTTCAGGATGGCGCATCAAGGAGACTAGGCATTTACCTGCTTGTGGTGCAAAGAGCCATCGCACCGCGCTTTGAACGCCATCGGCTATCCTTTGTCTCACCCCAGGTTGTGTCGCCATGATGGATGAATCCAAGGAGCGTTTTGTCCAGTGTAGCGTGTAAAATGATGTCGAGCGGTTGAAAAATCGCCCAAGCTTTGTCAGCTGTACAAGGAGGCTTGAAGTTGACATGCGATTGTTTGGGTCAGACTCGAGCATTCCAGTCTTGATAAGCTCGAGCATACTGTGGAGGTACTCGCAACAGTTTGCGTTCTGACGGAGCCTCTCAATCCACTGCCCGACTTCCTTTTTTAGGGTGGCGCTTTTCAGGTGACTGCTGACGGTAAAGAATATATCAGACTCGAAACCGAACTTCGTGTCCGTGGTCAATCTGGCATTAGCAAATTGCTCTACAGCGCCGGCACCGAGGAGAAACCAAGTGATGTGTTCCAAGAACACACAGCCAATGCTGTAGATGTCCGACCTTGGTGATAGCGTGAAGCCCTCGACATCAAACCCAGGGGCACGGTATGTATTGGTCTGGTATTATCCAGATGTCGTTCATCAGCCAAAGCTCCTAGGATGGAGGTGTGGCAACCAGCCCGGAGAAGTGGAACGTACCACGGTTATATCCGAGGGATTTTGCTGCCAGCGAATGACCACATGCAACTCCTTTTTACCATCCGGAAGGTTGAAGTAAAGAATGTTACTCGGTTTGATGTCGCTGTGGGGGCTATACAGATTGGACCAAGTTCTTTCGGACCGAATCCGGCCACGGTCGTTGTGGATACAATTCAAGGCGCCGGTTAGCTGGGAGAACTGTGTCGCCATCCAAGGGAGCTGTGACTGGTCTCCGACCATAGTGTCGTTCTCTTTCCAGAAATCCGCCAGGTTTCCATCAGCGCAGTTAAACAGCAGATAGTACGTCGTGTCTCCGTTATCGATACTCCGGAACTCAAAGGATGCCAGGAGGGAGGTCAGATGCTTTCGGGAATCACTAATACTTGAGATGTCCTCATGGTCTGCTCGGTCATTAGCGTACATGGAGGCGAGAACTTTCATGTCAAACTCGATGCGGTGCTTTACGTGCCCATCCTTCGGATGGCGCTTGAGCCTTTTCATTGTATATAATCGTTTTGAGTTGTAAACCTATCGCGAAGGGTTAGCTAAAGTCAACATTCAGCCAGACACTCAGGAGTAAAACCTACCGCGTGATCGGAGAACTTCACCCAACTGGAGTCAATCCTCACTCGGGTCACTTGGCTAAATTTTCCCTCGTCTGGCATAACTTTGTACGCGCCATCGCCATCCCAGTCGTATCTGACCATGGGAAGCGGGTCACCCTGCTGGAGCACGTAGTGCTTGTGTTTTGAATTTGGCTCCCACGTGATGTAAGGGGGAGTGAGTCTCCGAGACCACAACGCAAACTGCTCACGGACAAATGGCTCGAAGTCCTCGATTCTTTTGTGCACCCTGTCGTGTAAGTGACAATGGAGGCGAAACTCGCCATCATGGTTTCTGTCGCCCATGAGCAACGGCTGGCAGTCGTCGCACATGCCCTGCTCCATCAGCCGCTTGAGGTCTTTGGCGCGGTCAATCTCGAGGAGGATGGAAAGTAGCTTTCTGCAAGGCCCTTGGACTCTGTTACCATAGTAGATATTCTGAGCTAGTTCGTATCGCACCCCAACCCCCTCTCGCCCATGAATTCTTTGAGGGTGGAGATGATTTGAAACACGGCATCTGGAGTGACAATGGCGTCGAACTTGGGCCTGGGAACGAATTTGGTGTTGAGATCCAGGAAGCATGACATGGATGCGCGGTCAAGCTTGTTGACGATGTCGGCGACTGCATTCTGGTTTTCGACTGTGGAGATGGCCTCAGGCACCGTGACAGCAGGTCGCTGCCCCCGCGTGTCCATCTTTCTTTTTTTTTTTTTCCGATATCAGCCACGGACAACGACGAGCGAGCTGAAAACAGGCAAAGAAGTGTATCCGAATGGGTTACCCCAGTGTCTCGAAACACGTGCGCCTGGAAATGAAAATATGGCAAAGTAAACGTCTTTGTAGCCCTACTGGGAGCCGGCGGGGGACCCGGCTCAAATGCTGCGGTATTGAAGAGCTGGTGGTAAGGATACCTGATTGAAAGGAAATCCTCTCGGCTGCTCTGCCTGCATAAAATACTGCCTTTGTGGGTGGGGCTAAGGTCGTTGTTCCTTCCAATGGCGAAATTCCGAGCCATCAGTATGGCGTGGGAGTTGAATTAGTGCGGTCTGGAATGTGGAAAGGTTTGCCTGCTGGCGGCCTCCTTTCGAGCCCCCCGCCCATTTCTGTCGAGCTGCAAGCACTTCATCTGCATCATGTCTCTAAACGCGGGTCGTCGTTCGCTTCCAGCATAAGAACTGTGCACTTTCCTATGCGCTTAGACGCGGTGTCCGGCCGTATCAGTGGTTCAAATCCAGGACAAATTGCAGTGCGAAAGAGTGCGTCAATTGGCTGGCCTCTTCTTCAAAAAGGACAATATTTTTACGTTGGTAGAGCATACCTGGGATACCACTAAAGAATCGAAATACACACTTTGCCCAGGGAGGTACCTTACATACTGAGCCAGCGCCCTGTCAAACCACATACCTCGGCGTCGTCCGACTCCACGCCTCTGATCCGCTTATTTGCGCCTTCATACCGTTGACATAGGCAACAAAAGTCTCTGAGCATTTGCCTCGTCTAATAAGTTCCTCGGCCATCTGGTCGTGGTGCTTTTCCTGTTCCCGAAGTAAGGTCCACAGAACCCTCTCGGCCATTGACGTCGGCAGGTGTGTTTCGTCGGCAATGACTTGCACAGCCGAAAAGATAGTTGCGCCCTCGGGGTGCAGCGTTCTGGAGGCCAATACCTCCTTTCTGTAGCTGTAAAGGTCGTTGATGGAGGCGATGCAGTTGCTGAAATTCGTTTCGAGCCCACGAGCCCGATCAAGTTCATCGGGGGTTAGGTGTTGGTCCATGCTCCAACGTTGAAGTGCAAGGAGCATCCTGTTGAAGGGCACGTACAGAGAGGGTCAGTAAATCTCCAAGGTAGGTACTTGGGTAAATCGGTAGACATCAATAAAGTTGAACACACCCTGATCCAACATCCATTTCACGATATGCAAAATATGACTTGAGAGTCTTTGGTTGCAGCCTCTCGGCCTCGACCTGCGACCGCAAGCAGACAAAGGTGGGCTCTTCCATCTCGCCGGCGAGCTTGTTGTCTATTGCGCGCATGCGTTCCCAGATTTCGTGCATAATCCATTCCCTGGGTTCATTTGGGTTTGGGGGAAATTCTCTTTTGATGACGCCAATGATGCGGTCATTGACCTTTGCGCCGTCTTCCCGGGACATGTGGTCGAGCTCGTCTGCGGTTGCGAGTCAGTAATTTTTCTTCTTTTTTTCTTTTTTCTTTTCTTTCCATCTCCGCCACCCAAGATATTTACCATCGATAAGAAACAGTATGGTTATAAATAATGCTCCCGCTTCGATGCGGTCATCCAGCGAGTCCGGGTAGGCATAGCAATGGGAAGCGGCGAGACCTTGCTGCGGGAACCTCTCGCGCATCTGCTCGCTGCGCCAGGGCCAGTGCTTGAGAAAATATTCATGGGCATTCCTGGAGACTTGGGGCTCGAGGTGATGGCACCTTGCCGTCCAGCGAGATGGAGGAATGTCGACTTGCTGCGAGTTGATGCTAGACATGGTGTCGTGCATTGAGCAACCTAGGGAATGAAATTAATGATAGAGGCTTGATGGACCAGAGGGCACCATACATGCTTATATATATCCAAGTAAACATGGGTTTGTGAAGTACCAACTGAACTCGCAATCGAGATGGTCTCACCGTGTCTCGTGTATCACTGTGTCTCCTGTGTCACTTTGTCGTATATCGCCGTGGCCGGTATGTCACTCTCTCGTGTATCGCCGTGTCTCGTATGTCACCGAGTTGGGCATTACGCTCTACACAACCCTCTGTTACGCAGGAGTACTCTTCGCCATCCTCGACGCACTGCATCCCAAACACTTTTTAAACAGTACCGGAATATTCTCGTGTGTCAATCACCGTGTATGAGGTGAGACGCAATTCAGCGGGACCCTTACTCGATTTCAACACATATACAAATGGAAATGTAACGCCAAAAAAACTCTAGTGCAAAACCTCGAGGTATCACACTAAACACCCTGATGGACTACATGCACCAAACTTACCCGCCATGTGCTAACCGGATCCGCGAACCAACGAGAGGAGGCAATATGAACCATTGTCCCGAACATGAGGCCATCCTCCTCCTCATCTTGCGAAAAGTTTTCAACCACACACAACCTTTCCAGTTTGGGCCCTGGGGGACATAGGAATTGTGATGACTTTGACCCAGATTTGATTCATGGGATCAACTGAAAAGCGACTGGAGGCAGCGCATCCGCTCCTCTCAATCTGTGACGATTTTTTGATTTTTTTCACGGGGCCGACAGACGCGCATTGGGAAAGTCATGTCATGGCGACCATAAAGTTCAAGCGAATTATCTCCTAGACTCATAGTGCCAGGCAAACCAGGCGCTAGAACCCTAGCGCCCCAAGCCGTGACTCAGCGCGGTTGACCCGACGTCGTGGCTGGCCCTCTACACCTCACTAATACTAATGCGCCAAGATATCAACTGCGTCCCCCCTTTCAGCAAAAAGAAAACAACTTCTGGCTTCCTGCTGACTGAAGCGAAAGCTAATCAAAAGTTGAAAGAACAAACAACATGGAGGAGAGCGACTTGGACCGACTCCTTAGTCTCATGGGGTTGTATTGGCAAGTCTTGTCTGATGAACGCCAAGAGCGGCAGAAACTACTCGTCCGGGTCGGCGAGATGCAGAAAACGATGCAGGACTTGGTCAAGCGTCACGACAGGTTGTTGGATGACGCTCGGAAATCCTCCATGTCACGAACCGACAAGTCAACCACCACCACCACAAAACCACTTCCACGACAAACTCAGCGCGCCTCATCGATTCCGATTGCGATCCGCTCAAAGAGTCGGAAAGAAGGCAAGAAATCGCGCCAACAGCCATCTTTCAGTCAGGAAATTTTTGAAGGAACGGGCATCAAATTACCTTTCAAAGGCAAAGCCTTGCGAGTCCGATTGCCCAAACCGCCTCCCGTCACGTCAAATCCAACCGCCGACAGACCACCGTATTACAAGCCGTTACCATCGCCTCCACTGCCCTCGACAACGGAGAAATACTCCAACGGAGTTCTCGCCTTCTCCGTAAGAGCTTCCACTTTGAACGATGACAAGCCGAAGGCGCCCGCTTTTCAGAATCTTTTCACAGCAGACGACTGTTCCGAGTTCCCAAAGGCGATGGACCGTGTTGATATGTCTGCGTCTCGGGGGGGATCGACATCGGTTTTTAGCTTCAAGAGTGATCTCATCCCAGCTGTATCCAACAAGCCGCCCAAGTTCGACTTTACGGCGCCCTTGGCTGTGAAAAATATTGATTTCAACTTTAAGCCGATGAACAGTACTGTGACCCCTCCACCCCAGGTCGATATGTCATTGGGGAGGGCCAGCTTCACGACTGATCTTCTCGACCCAGCGCTATCCAGCAAGTGGCCCAAGGTTGTTGACTTGGCTACATCACCCGCTCTAAAAGCTGTTGCCTTTCGTTCACGTTGCAAGGATCCAGACTGTATATGTATCGAGCTAGCAACACCCGTGCCGCCAGCGCCAACGCCGGCAAAGTTCAAGTTTATCTTTTCCGCAACACCGCCGTCGTATGCAAAAGGCAAGGACTTGGACCCGTGTTCGTTCAATTTTGATTTCGTTCCTCGCGGGAGCAATCCGGACCAGACACCAAACTTTCCAGTTCCCTCAGCGCGGGTTCGGGCCGGGCGTATATATGCAAAGAAGCATGCCTGGCTGTCTAGAGCGGGTCTCCCGGGACAGTTTTGGGGCCCACATGCGCTGGTGGTCGGCGAGGCGACGCCGGAAACGAAAGAGAAAGAGGAAGAGGAAGAGGAAGATGGATTGGAAAATATGTTGATAAAATGCCGGAGGCTTTTGTCCTTTACTCCTGAGGGGACAGCTAAGTTCATCGAATACTAAGAATGGCGATGGCGATCGAGATCATGACGCCAGGAACGAGGAGGAGGACCGGGGTGGTTCTTAACATGAAGCCTACCCCGAAAACTAGTTTAGCTTAAAGCTTGAAGATAGATGATAAAAGCATTTCAACTGGTTCCTCCTCAACTGACAAGCCTACCATTCCCCTGATCATTGCCAGCGGTTGTGATGATGACGACGACGACGACATTGGTATCCCCTCGTCTTCCAGTCTCATCAGGCTAATAACAGCTCGCCATCAACATCAACACTCAACAACTTGTTGATCACTGACACGAACCCAAGTGTGTCCGCCTCTGCCACGCCAACAAGACCGTCAAAATATGTCGCTCTTCCGCTGGACAAGGCTCCAGAACCTGCTGAAGATGATTCTGGCATCCCCCTATTAGAGTCATCAGAGTCTCAGACTCGGTCTCGGTCTCAGTCTGAGCCGCAGCTATCAAAGCTTAGCTTGGCCGCTGCGGATGAGCCTAACACACTGGAACCAGAGCCTCAAACGCCGCGTGAGTCTGCTGCTGCTGCGCCATCGAACTCTCAGCAGCAGCAGCCGGTTAACAAGTCCCAGAGCCTGAGCAGTGGACGCATGGGACTATGGCGATACGGGCCTTTATCGGAGTCGAAGTCGGAGCCCCTACCTAGACCTGTACATGTATCAGGAGAGGTTTTCTGGGACGAAGCAGCAGACGTGGCCGAGGCGGTTGCTGCCTCTCAATCTCTACATGGACCCGACGCAACTACAACTGGTCCTGGTAGGACATGGGGTAGACCGAGTGGTAGACCGCGTGGTGGATGGGGTGATAGACCCCGTGGTAGTAGGCCCGGTGGTGGATGGGGTGGTGGACGAGGCAGTGGACGAGGTGGACGAGGTGGATGGTGTGGACAAAGGATGCAAACGGAAGGAGCCCAGAAGGAGGAGGAGGAGGAAGAAGAGGGGGAAACGATCCAATATGGTTCCGGTTCCGGTTCCGGTCCTGGTTCTGCTTATGGTTTTACTTATGGCGGGACCTCATATTCAGAGATTACACCGCACCAGTTTGGGGACTGGACCGTGGTGAAGAAGAAGAAGAAGAAGGGGGGGAAGGCCTACTTGGTTCTGAGTACCTAGGTACCTAGGCAGGCACGGCACGCGAGGAAAAGGGCGATACACATCTGGGAAGGGAGTGTGGGACGGTTGAGTTTCTTTCTTTTCACTGTCAAGGGTGTGTGTGGATCACATGCTGGTTAGTCCTATACCAACCACGTAACATGTCTCGTTTCTCACAGAATCATCATCATCACCATCAAGGGGGGCTAGCTCATCTGGTAGAGCGCTCGCTTAGCATTATCATTAGTTGTACTATATGCGAGAGGTACTGGGTTCGATTCCCAGGTTCTCCAAACTCTCTTTTTTTGGCAGTTTTGCATCTAGACCTCGCAGCAGTCCATTTTTTTGCCGCCCTCAACATAGACAGCGACGACCTGTACCCATACCGATTGAGTACTCTTCAACAGGAAGATCACGTTGCTACAGCCTTGCGTAAATACATAGTCACATTCCCCTACAGCTTGGGTGAATGTGCAGTTTTCAAATATCACCATAACATACCCGCAAATTGACGCGGAATACCAGCCCTCCATGTCAGAACGCTCCCACAGCTGATAAGTGCCCACAACGCATCTGCTTCTCAAGGAATCGGGGGACTAGCTCATCTGGTAGAGCGCTCGCTTCGCAGTATCATCTGAATAGCAAGCATGCGAGAGGCACTGGGTTCGATTCCCAGGTTCTCCAAACTTCACTTTTTGCCTGTATGTATGTATGGTATACTGCCAACATGAACTGCCCTGGCCGGTACTTGACCCATAATCGAGGCCGATGGTGTTGAGGAGAGAGGAATGGCGAAATGGCGTTGTGTTCCCAGACGAAACCCTAACCATGCTGCTCACGTCTCAAGGCCCCTCTGTCCCCAAACATGAACTCGTCATCATGACACCAGCAGCAGGATGGACCCTGTCCCTGGGTCGCCCCACCACCGGCACCAGGCTTCTCTTGGGGGCATTGTCTTTTTGTCCGACGAGCCAGAGGTCCTAGGCCCAGTGCAGCGCAGCCGAGCCGAGCAGAAATTCTATCGCATTGTTCGCCGCTTTGAAGCAGCAGAAGGTAGAACTCACGGCAGCAACAGCAACACGAACAACAACAACAACACCAGCAGCCAATACAACCGCCCGCTTCTTGTCCGCCTCACCTATGAATATGCGCGCTTGCGGGAATCACAGGACATTTTCCTGCGAGCTCTCTTCCATTCAATGGCCCTCTCGCTAGACGACCAGGACGACATCGACCTTGAGTGCAATCAAGAGCAGCTCCGCGCCGCCCTGTTGCTCTTTGCGGACCATCTTTTCGATAAATTTTTTTTTGCCCTGTAAGGACGACAGAGACGCGATGCCCTTACTGCATTGTTACCGCGTTAGACATGCTGATATTAGATGCCGTATTAGTGCGTGCATCCTCGGGCAAGACGCCCCAGCTCTCGCCTCTGGTGCATTCTGCCATCCTGCGCGCACAGGGGGGTGAAGCGCGTGAGTTTCTTGGAACACCAGAACGCATCGCTAGTCTCCGGGGCGAGTGTCTTATTCGCGACCGCCATCGCTGCGTCATCAGTCGCCAGTTCGACCTCGAGGAAGCCAAAAGGCGATTCAAGGCGGACGGTGATAGCGCCGTTGACGACGACGGTGGTCCGCTTATGGCTGCCGACTCTAAGTTCGCCCATCTAGAGGTCGCCCATATATTGCCGCATTCCCTCACAAAGCTAGGCAACGGGACGGATGGCTCTCAGTCATTGGTGTGTTTTCCTTACGTAATGTTGACAAGAATTGTGACAAGCCTGTGTATGCTAACCTCGTAAGTAGTCTCCTTCGAAAAAGGCGGCACTTGACATTCTTAACATGTTTGACAAGGGGGTTGCCCACCTCATTGAAGCGCATGATATTGACAGGCCACGCAACGCCGTCACGTTGACGCAACAACAGCATACCTCTTTTGGGTGCTTCGACATATTCTTTGAACCGGTGCCGGGGCAAGGACCGCACACCTACCAAATCCGATCCTTCCTCCCCCCTCTCTTCATGCAGGACCTGCCGGTCGTGCGCAGGCTCTTCCTCACTGAGAGCTGGACCATCGAACCGCCCTCGGCCCGGTTTCTTGCCCTCCATCGTGCCATCGCGCACATCCTCCACATTTCCGGCGCGGGCGATTATATTGAAAAGATTCTCCGGGATATGGAGTGGAAGGATACCCGAGAAGATGGTTCGACCGAGCTAGGCCACCTCGTAGCCCTCAAGTTAGGCGAGTGGTCCGACGCGATCGGTACTTAGTACTCCACGCCACCACTGGTGACTACGGTCTTGATACGTTCGGTGTCATGGAGGGGCCATAATGGATGATGGCACGACTCGAGCTCATATTCCGACTCGAGCTCATATGCCAACTCAAACCCGCGCCAATGTTGAGAGCGATGTCGAGTTATACTCGGCCGACAAGCGCCGCTTGGAACCGCTTGTGTTCGAGACGCGTGCTGGCATGTGCCCGTCTCAGTGATTCAGGGTATCGCAGTAGTTGATGACAGACAGAATTTCCGAGCTGCGCGGGCAGTTGGCAGTTCTGTCGGGTGTCAATTTGGGGCTTCGTTGGGCCGAGCACACTGAGAGTCTTGCGCATTCTGGGAGGGCCTGAAGCACCCGTTGGCGCTGAAAAATTGCAGTGATATTCTTTGATTCGTCGGGATTCGTCCAATCGCACCTCTGTGCCAAAGCAATAACCAATTGCGAAGCTGTTGCTAGCATGGCCACCTCCCACTCCTTCCCCCGGAATGACTACGACGGTATCTCCAGAGCCGACAAACAATTTAAACTTTATTCCCTTTGTTTTTGAGCACATGTGATTTACAGTTGTGACGTATCGCTACCTATCAAACCCACCCTAAAACGGCTGCTCCTCCACACCCCCATCCTCAATCCATACCGGACAATGTCGAATCCCCTCATCATACATCCACCTGGGCATCGGATTCCCGTGATTATTCACATACTGCCACCACACATAGACGCCACTCACCGCCGCCTTTACCGCTTCCACCAGAACCCTTTCCACCTTTTCCCGATCCTCCTCCCTCACCGGGCCCTCATCAAACTCCCCAAACAACTTCATGGCCAACCCAATCTCCGCTGCGCTAAGCCGGTTCCCAATCTCCCCGCTATCCTCACATCCCGCGAGTATACTCTCCTCCAGCACGCTGGGCAACCCACTCCCTGAACCGTTCCCATTCATCCTCGTCACTCCACGTACCGCCGCGTCTAACATGTTTCCGAAAACCGAGTGGTTTTCATAAATCCCGTGGAGACGGAAAAGGGTATGTAACACCCGTCCACACGCTTCTTTATACGCATTCATCTTTCGCGAGTTATAAATCACTAGAGGAACCTCTGAAGAGAAACCAATGGCCACTAACCACGCTCCGCGATGGATATCCCGCATTTCTTTAACGGGATGACGCACTGTGACACGGGATTTGGTGGTGAAGTTCTTTCGGTAAAAGGGCGGGTATCCTTGCGCGATAAGAAGTAGGTCGATTTTGGTCATGCCCCGAATGACAGGGCGGATGTAGTCGTGGTGGGGGAAGTTGGTTAGGTTCGCGAGGATGTAAGGTGCATGAGCAGGGAGGGGGGTTGGCGGAGAGGAGGAGGAGGAGGAGGAGGAGGAGGGTGGAGAAGGGTGGGGAGTGACGAGGTAAAACCGCCCGCGCACCGCACCGTAGGAGATGGAAAATGAGGTGTGTCCAGGGAGGTAGCTGTCGTGTTTACTCCCCAGAGCGATGGTGCCGTCAACGAGAAGCGCGACGACAAGGGTGTCGAAGTCGAGACACAGAAAGTTTTTGTCCACAGGGAGGTAGCTAGGTCGTGGGATAACGGGATTGGGTGTTGCTCTCCAAACTCGACTAAGGAATACGTCCAGGTCGGAGAGCTGTCGACGAGCGGCAAGGGGGGTGGTTGATGAGTCGGCGGTTAAACTGCCGAGTTCGCTGGCTGCGGAGGATAAGGACATGAGGGTGGGGACGAGTGCGATCTTTCGCTCGTGGAGATCATCCCACCGGATAACATCGCAGCGGAAGCCACGGTAGAATAGGGGTCTGATTTTGGCATGGAGTTTGCGGTACAGGGGGCCGAGAATGGTGGGGAGGTTGAGGACGATGGCGACAACGGCCACGAGGGCGGCCATTTGATCCCAGTTCATGTCGCCGGCCATCGGAGTGCTAATTGATATGAAATTCCCGCGAATAATTCGTCGTGAAAATTGCTCACCAAAGATTGGTAGCCTGAATCTCGCGATGACTAGGCGGGGTTGACGTTATCGGTGATGACGCGCGCATCTGTCCGAATCGGGGAGCAATCAGGCTGCGTATGCAGGTGAGAATACCTAACTTTGTTCAAGCCTTGGAATATTGTTTCAAAAATACTCTCATGCCCGACAAACGGGCTCTTTCTCAGTATTCTACGGAGAACAGAAACGAATCCTGGCTAGTTTTCCAAAGTCTAAACAACTTGATAAGAAATTTCAAGACTTGGGGTTTTATGTCCGGTTTCTATAAATCACTGAACACACTCCCGAGTTGCTCCCCATCATGTCCCATGCTAACAATATTTCAGGAGCAACTCGGTGTAACCTTCCACCGACTCTGTGTAACACAGGAACCAAACACCTGACTGCATGCAGCCTTGCGGGATATCTCAACTCCATCTTCATCATCTTCATCGTCATCATCAGAATGGATTGGGAACAATTTCGTTTTGCCTACGTCAGCAACCCTTTTAGCACTGCGAGTACATCGCAACTATGGTGCCGTCTTATCGCCGACACAAAACCCCCAGATGGAACACTCCACGAAGCAGCCGCCACTGGAGATCTGGAGACGATGGAGGAACTTCTTGACGATAAGAAGGACTTGGATCTCGACGAGATGGACGAAGATGGAAAAACAGCAATACACCACGCCCTCAGAGCTGGATCGCCAGAGATTGTCTGGAGATTACTTGACGCAGGAGCATCACCGAACCCTCTCTCCCTTCCGCCGCCATCGGTCGTCGATGGTCTGATCATATTGTTTCGCGTTCTCGGCGCAGTGTTGCAATGGGTTCTCATTTTCTGGATTGTTTCCAAACTGGTTTCTGTACTTGGAATTCCCATGTTTCCAGTCACGGTCATACGGCGTTACGTCAAATTCAAGTTGATTCTCTGGCTGGGGTTGGGGAAGGTCGCATCATACATTTTCGCCACGGTCTGGCTTATCAAGGTCTATCCGCACTTCCGGCAAGACTCAATCGCAGAAGCCGCTGCCTCCTTCAAGGGTGATTCCGAGCAGTCAGTCCTCATTCTCATCGACTCGGGGTACTACTGTCCACTAGACTATGAGAGGCTCATCCTGTGGGAAGACAGCGTCACCAAGGGCCAGACGGGGGTTTGTCAACGACTGCTAGACATGGGCTTGTCTGTCGATACGCCGTTTGTGGTGAGCCGTCTGTACGAAGACCCTGCGGTGGTAACGGCATTACACTACGCCAGCGGAGCATCCCACCTCGAGCTGGTGTCTCTATTACTGGCCCGCGGGGCTGATGCTTCGCTGCTCGACTCTCGCGGCTGGTCTTGCTTACAGCTCGCTTGTATGGGGTGGTATCCCAGTGCAAACGACTGCCCTGTGGACCATCCTGACGCTGTGCTCAAGCTGCTCCTGAACACAAACGCGATCGAGTACATTGACAAGATACACTTCCAAAACGACCCCGACACAAACACATCCGTCTTTCAGACCAAGCTGGGTTGGCCTCTCGCCGCAGTGTGCAAAAACCTTCGCCCATCCGCCGTGAAACTCCTGCTCGACGCTGGCGCCAAACCGAACCTCGCCGACGAGATGGGGACAACAGCACTACATGTCGCTGCGGGTGTTTGCTACGATGGGAGATATCTTGACAGTGTGAGATTTCTCCTCGAAGCTGGAGCGGAAGTGAGCTCCACAACGACAGATGGGTGGACAGCGCTGGGGAATGCTTGCAACGCGGGCGTCTCCCCTCAAGTCATGACCATTTTGCTGGAAGCCGGTGCAGACCCGA
>Ga0247763_1000984_pt1 | contig 16976 bp, 18 predicted proteins | sample UWRJL141409B4_FD_179926 | JGI IMG/M metagenome (GOLD analysis project Ga0247763, IMG submission 179926) | Plant litter microbial communities from Arlington Agricultural Research Station in Wisconsin, United States - UWRJ-L141-409B-4 | ecosystem: Environmental > Terrestrial > Plant litter >...
TGAGATTGTTAAAGAGCAGCAGGGCGGTCAGCAGGGCGGGTTCCGTGGCGGAAGGGGTGGGCAGGCGAGAGGGGATCATGGCGGACGAGGTGGTGATCGAGGGAGGGGCGGCCGTGGGCAGGGAAGGGGGAGAGGAAGAGGGAGGGGCTAAATCTATGGAGATTGATGGGGGTTTCGCTAGGACTGGATTGGGAGTATGGGTATGATGCTTGGGCAAGGCGAGGGATGGTGGAGTGGTAGTGTTCATATCGCCATGTAAAGACTGGCGAGGTTGGTTGGGGTTTTCCAAGCCCGAGAGGGCTCAGTTGGCTCAGTGCGGTAGGTGTGGAAGCTGAGAAATGCCACGAGAGGCGAAGCTGGCTTATTAGGGATGTTTTTCCACCTCAATCAATACAATCAATACCGAACCGTTGCCGACTCGATTCGCGTCTCCGCATCACGTGACCTGGCGTTCAAGTATGTCTCCAACGTCCAGCGCCACAAAAAGCTCAAAGTTCAACATCGGGCTAATCTTCACCTTGGACACACCGCAATGGCGTCCCGCGCCCGAATACCCATTGACGGGCTATCACGATGTCTCTGTCCCGCAATTGACTCGTTCCTCCCTCCGCGAAGCTTCCATACTCCCGGGGCCGGCCGAAAACGAACCCACACTCAGCACCAAACCCGCGCCGTTCACACCAACCCCCCCGAGAACCCCCCCAATTCTTCGACCCCCAACCCGAAACTCAACCCAAAACCTAAACACCCCATCTGCACAGTCGACCTTGACAACCACACCCAACGAGGCTTCTCCTCCGCCCTCGCGACTGCCCCCCTCGGCGCGTTATACAAGACCCTCCACGATGCGCGCAACTCAGAAGGCCAGGCAAGGCGCATCCGGCTGCTGGTGAGATGGCTTGTCGAGCGAAGGAGGCAACGGCCAAATGTCATGCTGTATGAGGCGCTCGTGGTGGCAAATTGGGCGACACTGGGGTCGGCGGGCGAGGTGAAGGGTTTGTGGGAAGAGATGCGGAGGGTGGGGTTGCAGGCGACGGGGAGGTTTTATTATGCGGTTTTGAGGGTATTTTTTTCCCCAGAGGTCTTGGTGGCTTGGGGGGGTGAATGGCTGGCTAACTGGTGTGGAATAGGCGTTAGCGGTACATCCAAATTATTTGCTGAGGAATGAGATTCTTCGGGAGATGGAAAAGACGCCGAGAGACGGGGATGAGGTGGAGGGGCAGGTTAATGGACAGAAAAGAGAGAGCGGGGTGTTGCCTGAGGGGAGGTGTAGTGTTGCTTTGGGTCTGCTCAGGGACGGCCAGTATGAGATGGCGCTGGATTACTTCGACGACATAGTCAGCTCAGGGGTTGACTTCCCCGCGTGGGTGTGGGATGTTTTCATCTTTGTCCTTGCGAACAGAGGGTTTGTTGAGGATGCTGTACAGCTGATGATGCGCCGGTCAGGGACAACTGTCAAGTCGGCGGCTGTCTCGCCCTATACGCTGTGGTATTTCCTGCTGGGGGAGTGCAGCAGTCTCCACAGGTACCCGGAAACCAAGTTCATCTGGACCGAGCTGGTCGAGACGAACCTCATCAATCCCTCTGATGGCATAGCCCTGAACGTTCTCAACTTGGCTGCCCGCCACGGGGACGTCAACCTCGCTTCTCACGCCCTCGAGACCCTCTCGGCCCGCGTCAAGCTCAGCATCCACCATTACGAAGCCATGATCGAATGCTACACTCAATCAGGCGACCTCAACAACGCCTTCCGCATACTCTGCATCATGCCCACCGCCGGTATCATCCCGGAAGCAGGGAGCACACGCTCCATCTTTGCGATTCTCAAAAACTCTCCTTGCCAAACCGACACTTTTGTCACCCTCCTCTCTGAACACCGAGCCGCACAGACTAACATCCCCATTGCCGCCGCCAACGCCGCCCTCGAGGCTCTCTGCTACCAGAAACGCTTCGACCGGGCCGCCGCCTTCTACCAGGATATTACCCACCTCTGCAACGAGGGCCCCAAGCATCACACCCTAAAGCTGCTGCTCGACAGCGCGACGACAACAGAGCACGCCCGCTTTGTGCTCACGCAGTTGGATACCTCGGCAATTAGACAGCGTCCAGACATGTATCCGGGTATCATCCGGTGTCGGCTCCTGGCTGGGGACCGCGATGCCTGCCTTCGGTATTTTGAGATGGGGCCAGCGATGAGACTCGAGAACCTTTCGTGGTTGGACAAGACCACGCTGCTTGCTGTGATTCGGTCGTTTGTGGCGGACCAGGATCCGCGGACGTGGGATCTGGTGGGTCTGGGAAGGAGGTTGGGTATGGAAATCAATGAAGAGGTGGAGGTGATGATGGAGGTGATGAGAAGGCAAGAGGCGGAGAGGGAGATGGTGGAGATGGCGACGGGAGCGGCGGATGTGTCGTCTTCATCTCCAGCTTGACCTTAAGCCTAATTTTGTAACTCTCTCGAGGGACGAACTTGATTATTGCACCCCTCAAGTTGCCAGGTAATAGTGAACATGTGCTGACCAGGGGATCACCAGAATATCTCGTTGCAGTCAACACCATGTTATACATGACACAACCAACTGCAAGTGGCGGCTACCAGTCTCGAGATTCCAAGATAGCTCTTCTCACCAGTCACGCCAGCCCCATCACCAACTGTTCGAGACTTGGAGTATTAACTGGGCACGATTGAAGTTGTCGCCCCATCAACTCACAATTTTTGCGTAGCAGCGGCTCGTTAATATTCATTTCAAATGTGGCTAGGAGACTCTGGCGATTGAGCTGTAGCTTTAGCTATCTGCTATTTTATGTTTGCTCCAAACAGTCAGGCTCCCGCCATCTCTCGCACCAACAGAGAACGCATCGCATCAAATGCCAAAGCCCCGAAAGAGTATTTTCATTAAAATGCAACGGGGGGTATCGTGTTGCGGTTGTCTTTGCCGGTTATCCCAGCCCTAATCCCAGCTTACCCATGCCAGTTCCGTAATGCGCCTAACTCCGCCCCTTTTTGCCCACTATCGCAACCTCTCCAGATATTGGTTCAACTTCCTGAATAGAAACCGGTGCCTCGCTCAACTAAGCTGGCCATTCAAAGTTTTCGCTCTCTGGGAGTGAACTCCCCGAGAGCTGCGAGTTGGCAATGTTCATGTCATGCCACTTCGTGTACTATGCCTGCTTGCTGCCTAAACCAGGCGAGTAAATGCAAGTATGTCATCTAATTACAAAACCTCGCCAGGTCGAAGACAAAAAAAGACGGACGGAAGGTACTGTAACGGGAAACACCAAGTCTTTCATCCTGGGGAGTGACAATACCGTGTTCGTCGAAAAGGTGCGTATGCAGTCGACATGCTGGCCGAAGAGGGTAAAGAAACAAGATCGACCTGGCGGGAAAGATGTTGTATGGTACAAGTTGATACACGCTGAACGACGAAGTGCTCAGTGCTGCGCATTTCGACCCAGCAGTTCGTACAAGGCTTGATCACCTTCCAAATTGCTATATGTGTTGCTCGACAAATTCATCGACTGGTGTTGAGTCTGATTGTATGATCTGGAGCCGGCGTTACTTCCATGTGAATGAGAAGCGCCAGGATAAGCGTTACTCCCGCCCACAGACGAGTTGTAGGTAGACGAAGTGTTGTTGGCTGCATTATAGCCATACCAATTTTGTTGCTGGCTGTTGCTCGGCTGGGCTTGGCTCGAAAAGGTGTTAAAGCCCTGCTGCTGTTGGCGCTGAGATTGTTGCTGCTGCTGGCCATACGCATTCGCTACGCTCTTGGTTTGGGTTGGTGGCTGTGGTCGCACGCTGAACCCTTGCAGAGCCTGGGCCTGGGCCTGTGCTTGAGCTTGAGAGGTGGCGTTGGACGAGCCCATATTGTACGAGGTGCCGTTTGATCCAGTGTTGTGGTTGAATGGCTGAGTCGTACGGGATTGCGAACTGTTTGCTGTCAACCAATGCGATGTGCTCGGAGCCGTTGCTGTGGTTGCATTGTACGAGGAGGCGACTGTCTGTGAAGCCTGGCTGTGGGTAGCAGCCCCATCAGCGGATCTCGAGTTATAAGCTCCATATGAGCTGTACGAGTTTGTTGCCGTCGACGTCGGTTGCTGACTATATGGTTCGTATGCCACAGTGTTACTGGTAGACTCAGTTTTATTGTTTGAATACTGGTTGTAATCATAACTCGCCACCGATGCAGAGTTGGCAACACTTGATGCGGCGGGATAAGAAGCGGTCCCCGTATGTGCCTGGTTAGCCTGGGCGGCTTGGGGTTGTCGGCTCGCGGGAGCATTCTGCACTGGCGTCCGACTTTGGTTCCTAATGGATTGACGAGACTTCGCTCGAGCCACTTGGGCGGCAGGCAAAGAGGGCGATGTGTAAGACGCCTCGTTAGCAGCGGACACGGGTGTTGCGTTCCAATTTGACTGCTGTCGAGCATCATCGTACGCCGCTGCTGCAGGATTCCGCGTAGGAGGCTGAGCTCTTTTAGCTTGTTGTCGAGGGGAAGGGTTCGACGCCACAGCGGGGGTCATTTTGGGAGAGTTGGGCATTGACTGCCAGCTACCAGTCTGCGCAGTCGCGCCGTTGAGACCCGCCGTCCGATCAGGAGCTGGTGGGCCAGAAGGGAGCGCGCGTCTAGACCGTTGACGCCCTGTGCCTGGCTGCTGCATCGGCTGGACTGTGGTAGCTGGCTGCTCGGAATATGAAATGTTGGTTTCTGTCAACGGCGGAGGGTAGCTGTAACTGTTGAGTGGAGCACCTGCGGTGGCATTGACAGACGCAATATAACCATGTGAGTCGTGCGTCTCCTCGATAGCCGGTGAAGCACCAGCGGGGAAGCTTAGGCCCGAGACCTGGTGGTGGTAGAGGCCCGTCGATTGGAAGGTCGGCGCCACTCCAACAGGAGGGTCAATGATCTGCGATGGAGGAAGTACGGCTGGCTCTGTGTGGAAGCCCGGCGAGGGCAAATCGTCCGGTTCGTTATCCTCTGGCTCAATGTTCGGCTCGGGCTCGGTCATGGTGGTCTGCTCAAGTATACTCTGCTCTTCAACCTGCGCTATCTCCTCGTCACCTGGCTTTGCTGCTCTACTTGCTCTCTTCCTTTCAAGGCCATAGGTACAGGTGACCCCTCGTGTCACACACGGCGTGCACGATGGCTTTGCCTTGTCGCACTTTTGCTTGGAGGATCGGCATGTCTTACAAGCCCCCCTTGTCAGCTTCGGCTTAGCTGTTGCAGCCGTCACGGCTGCGGCGGCGATATCACTGTCGGCAGCGCCGTCTAGCTGTGCCACTGCGGCGCCTGATTTCTTCCGGGAGCGCTTGGGCTTGGACCCTGGGGCATCAGTGCTTTTGCCTGCGATGTCTGCGGACTGCCACTGCGGAGGAACTGGCTGATCAGTGCCAGACCCGTTCTTATTGGGGTGGACGATGCGCAGACGGTCGGCGCCGTACTTAACGAGCATCTTCAGCGACTCTTGCTGCAATTCAGGTGACTGGTTTGCAAATATGTTGAACTGCTCTGACGAAAGACTTCCTGGGTTGATGTTACTTCCGCTCAGTAGGTCGATGGCCACATCGCGTCTCCTAGCCGCTTCCTCGGCCGAAAGATTTAGGAGAGGGCTGGCGAGATCGCTGTGAGGGTTGGCATCTGCAGCGGAGCCCTCAGAGCTACAATTCTGGCCGCTTGCCATTTCCTGTGGAACGGCGACGCCATTGGGACTGACGGACTGCGGTTTAGCAGCCATGTCCTTCTTGCGCCGTTTCCTTTTAAGTGATGGTTCTCCCTCAGCGACACCTTCTGCTCGCCGCTTTTTGGGCTCTTTCGGTATTTTGGGTGGTCTAGGAGGCTTGGGTGCTTTGGGGTTTTTTTGAGGTTTCGGGACCTTTGCATTAACCGGCTGGTTGGCCGCGGGCGGAGGCGTTGGGCGACGTTGCTCGGCCCAGAGTTCTCCGACCGTCTTATGGATCGGGGTGTGCTCATAATTGACTTCGATACGTCTTGAGCCTTTGAGAAACGACACCTTGAGCTCTCCTCTGCAATCCCACGCGGGGCGGCCTGCGAAGGGTGCTTATTAGCAACTGGGACAGTGGAACAGCAAGGAGGCGAGCCTACTCATGTTGACTGGGTCATGACTATCCTTTCCACTCCAGGCCGCGATCGGGATTTTGGGGGGGATTTTCGCGCATTGGCGTGTCCAGGCCCCCATTGAATTTTTACAAATGTAAGTGAAGATCCAGCCCTGGTCGCCTCTGGACACAGTCCGAATAGTCCAGTTACTGCCGTCGACCTGGCTCATTGCCGCGACGATGTGCTTGGCCACTGAGCTCTGGGGCGCGCTGTCGTCCTGTGGCTGGTTCATGATAACATCGATAGCGTTAATCCGGCGAATGGTGTGGGCGCCATGGGCCTCCAAGGCAGCAACGCTCGATTGCACGCCGCCAAGTAGGGGATCGAGGGTCGCAGAGTGTTCGAGGGCGCCATTTTCGCTGTCGGTGACGGGAATGCTGAATATGATCGAAGTGGGGAGGTCAAAGGTCTGAACGAAGTGGGTGACGCTGGTTTCGGTGACATGGGTGCCAAAGTGGCCGCGCAAGCGGTTCAGCAACTCGGCGATAGAACTACACGTATTGTCGGCACCGATTGAGCCCAGCAGCGCCTCCATCGCGGTGGTCGGGGTTGGCAAGAGGCCACGGGCTACCTCTCGGCGATTGGCAGGCCCTCTGGCTGCGCGGCGCGAGCCCGCTGACAATTTCGTCCGAATTGCTTCGTGTCCCGCCTCGTGTCAATCGCGGCCACCAACGGTAAGGATGTGAACCCACCAGAGGCTTTCGGTTAATGCTAATCACGTGCTTTGGCGTCGCGGTGGTGGAGTCCTGATGTGGGATCAAAAAGCCGGTCCAGACTCTTGAGTAGATTATCGCCCGAGGCAGCGCGAGGCTATTGCATGCGAGTGCGTCTGAAATTCAATGTCATTCAAGAGGTAGGTAGGTAAGGGATGAAAGTTTCGAATAACGCGTTTCTTGCCAAATTTCTGAAACTCTCCATCCGCGGTCAAGATTACGTGCCTGGGCTTTTTTGGCTTGGGTGAGAAGAGAGGCGCATCAAATACTTTAGTCGAAGCACTCGCTCCTCATTCCGCATCTCCTCGTTGGCTTCGTTTTTCAAGGTTCAAGGTTATACCGACGTTCCGTTAGTCGCCTCTGTAGACGAGAAAATGCGGTAATGTCGATTCTTTCACCCAGTTCCCCTCGATCAAACACGGGAGGGCGCAAAAGAGATTGAAGTTGCAGCTTCATTTATTCAACTCGAAGTCTTGATTCGCTCTGTACTGGATCTTCCTCCCGACAAATCGGAGCTAAAGTCCCATTGCCACCAGACCAACTATCCGTTCCGGTACCAGAACGCCAAACTACTGAGCATACATACATCATACACACGCAGCAAACGACCAAGCCCGCAATATCACGCCCATATCCCAGTAGCTCCCATATCATCAAGCATTCTCCTCTAGCCATTGTTCCAGCCTCTCGACCAAGTCCGCCTTTTTGCCCACAATGCTGAGCCCCTTGCCTGAAAGCATATCTTTCAACTCTGCTACCGTCAACTTCTTCAATGTATCCTGCGCGATGGCAACCTTGAGTTCGGCGTTGCTAATGGAACCTCCCTGTTTCTTTGCCGTAGCAACAGCTTTGGCTCGCTTTGTAGGGCGCTCTACTTCATCCTCAGCCTCTCGTTTGAGTGCCCTAGACTGCATGAGATCTCTCGCTTTCTTCGAGACGGTTTCCTTCCACTCGACGAGATATCCGCCAACCCTCTTGTCCATTTGCCTGTATTTTGGTATGGTTGCATCCTCGGGGTTTTCAGGCACACTCTCGTCAAGTGCAATGGCTTGCAGAATTTTGTAGTGCCATTGAAGTGACGGGTTCGGATACTTTTGAGGGTTGTACATGGCCTTGGGGAGCTGGAGGTTCTGAACAATTTCCCTCATCCCGTCCGTCAGCTCGTGTGGACACCTCGGGCCAGGTTCCCACTTGACAGATCTGACATCGTCGGCAAAGGGCAGTGGGTAAAGCCAGAGACCCGCCGGAAGGAAATGTGTCTGATCGGGATTATGCGATGGCAGAACCGCCACAAGAATCGGGTTGGCGTTGTCACGAGCGGTGAACCAAGCGAGTCCCATCCTGTCATCCTTGAGTAGCTTCTGCCAGAGTGCAGAGAAGACTCGAGTAGATCCCACGTAGCCTTCTTCACTCGGGAATATGAAGATGGATTTCTTCACTGACGCCCACATTGGCAATAGAGATCTTGACTTAAAGCCAATGATGCGTAGCCCTTTCTCGCCAAGTTGCTTGAGTGATTTTGTTTCCTCGGGTGTAAAGTAGATGTATTCAGCACCGAACTTGTAAGCCCTCTTCACCTCTGACTTGTCCACCGTCCTGGTGGCAGCATCAACCTTCATTGTTTCTGACTGAGCGAGTTGGGCTTCCTCTCCGCCCAGCCAGACGTAGCAGGTCCGCGCAGGTGTCTGCCTGTGAAGTGGAATGTAGCCCTTGATGGATATCACGAGACCTGGTGCAATCTCAAATCCTAGATTCGAGAAGTAGGATCGCTTGGGCGTCTGCTTCGAATTGATGTTGGAGATCAACGAGTTGAGAAGTGTCAAGCCATCGCCTGACTTGGAAGCCTTGACTTCCGTGCCTCCGGCCTCAGCAGCAGGGTCGCGGTACACAATATCCTACCCATCGTTAGCCTGAGAACACAGGTCGCAGGTAATGTCTTCGTACATCGTAGAATCTGGAAAGGTCAAACCTCTTGTTCTCCCGACTAATAGGAAACAATTCAATGATGACACCCAGGTCGTAGAGATCCTTGGCCCGAACTGCCGCTGACGACTTGGCCGTCTGGTCGCCTGCGTGAGGGTTGTCGTTATCCGTAATGATAAATAGCCTTCTGGAGCCAAAGTTGGCAGCATTCGTAGTGAAGATCTGGTTAGCGCAAAAGAGCACATTCGACATGAGCGCCGGCTCTTTCGAGGGCACCAGGACATCTTCAAGGTCCTCTTCTTCCTCAACTATTGCTTTGAGACGCTTAACATCTTCAGCGGAGGGGACGTCAAGGTCGGTTAACAAAAAGCAGTGTGGATAGCCCGTGCCACCACGAGAGCCAGCCTCATCCCGAAACTTTGACTTCTCGGTGCCGAAGAGTAAAATCCCCATCATATCCTTGGGTTGTGAGATGATGCGCTGCTGCATGATCTGGTAGGCGCTTTTCAGCGCAGCTGAAACGGCTGAGTCGTTATCGGCCTTCTTTTTATCGAGAGCCTCCTGCGGCTCCAGCATAGAGCCGCTGACATCAATCGCAAAGAGAATCGCGTCTTTCTGCGTCTTGTAATCCTAGTGCGAAATGATAAGAGTCGTCCTCTCGAATCAGTAAATGGGACTTACGGTTTCATCTAATTCCTCCTCCTGTTCCTCTTCCGCGCGTTTTCCCTCGTCGCCTTCCCAAGCCATGGTCGCAGCGTTCAATGGTATTGTCTCAATCGAGATCTGGGGCCGCTTGCCGAAAGGTCTTTCCGGTCAACGAAGATAAGAGGCAAACCCAGGTGACAATTGAGTGGGCGACAGACGCGTTCGCCTGAAGAGGGAAGCGCGACTGCCTAAACGCCAGAACATGTGACGTAGAACCGAACCGGAGAATAGAAATCCCCGACATGTGATTGGTCCGGGAGTTGCCCGATGCCCAGACTCCAAGGTCCCGCCGGCATCTCTTGGCGGAAGGGGCGAGTGGGCGAACTACTAAAAAGGTGAGAGCGCACATCAACCATGAACGGGACACCTACCCCCCTTGCCACCATCCAGTGTCAGATGTCAACGCCATCCATTGGGTTACCATCCGAACACCCCAATCTACTGTTGCAAATACTGGGGTTTTAAACACTCGGTCGTGTCTTGTATTCCCAGTCCTCTGGGCCGGCGCGAACTCAGCACATCTCACTCAACATGGCTTTCCTGCGCCCAGCTACTCAACTCTACAAGGCGGCAACAGCCCCTGTGGCGTCATCGGTCAGGCCACTCGCATTTTCAGCGCATTCTCGACAGCAACTACGTTGGCTGGCCACGCCGACATATCCGGTAATACAAACCAATGTCGGCACGGCCATGGTTTTCCTGAACATGGGCGGGCCCTCAACAGTGGACGAAGTTGGGGATTTTCTGAGCAGACTGTTTGTCAGTAGGCCTGAGGAAATGAACAAACGGCTCAGCAGCTACTGACGCGCATTTCACAACAGGCCGACGCAGATCTGATTCCACTCGGGCGTCTCCAGAGCTATCTTGGGCCCCTCATTTCCAGCCGACGGACACCCAAAATCCAGAAACAATATGCTGCCATTGGAGGTGGTTCGCCGATCCGTAAATGGTCCGAGTACCAATGCGCCGAAATGTGCAAGCTCCTCGACGAGATGTCCCCAGAGACGGCGCCTCACAAACCGTATGTAGCGTTCCGCTACGCCAACCCCCTCACGGAGGAGATGTACAGAAGGCTTCTGAGCGACGGATTCGGCGATGGAAAGGGCGGTCGTGCTGTTGCCTTCACCCAATATCCGCAATACTCGTGCTCCACCACAGGTAGCAGTCTCAATGAGCTGTGGAAGTGGCGACAGAGGCTGGAAGGCAAGACGGGACCACTCGAGGACGGTAGTGATGGTACTATCACGTGGAGTGTCATTGATCGATGGCCGGTCCATCCAGGGCTAGTCGAGGCATTCGCTAGCAACATTGAGAAGAGGTTGCTCGAGTACCCGGAGGAACGCAGAGACAAAGTCATCCTCCTTTTCTCAGCTCACAGCCTGCCGATGACAGTGGTCAATAGAGGTGCGTTAAGTCACGCGATCCTGTCCTGGCCAGTACAATTCTGATATATCACAGGTGATCCTTATCCCGCCGAAGTTGCAGCTACTGTCCACGCTGTCATGCACCGGCTCAACCACGGGAACCCCTACCGGCTCTGTTGGCAGTCGCAAGTCGGACCGCAGCCCTGGCTCGGCCCACAGACGCAGATGACGGTTGATGAATATGTTGCCAAGGGCCAGAAGGACCTTCTGTTGATTCCAATCGCGTTTACTTCTGACCATATTGAGACGCTCTTCGAGCTCGACGAGGAGGTGATTGGCGAGTCGGGTCACGGAGACACAATCAAGCGAGTCGAGAGCCTCAACGGGAACCCCATCTTCATTCGGGCTCTAGCCGACTTGGCCAAAACACATTTGGATAGCGGCATTGCCTGCTCAACTCAGATGCACCTCCGATGCCCAGGATGTAAGAGTGAGCGGTGTGCTGAGTCTAAGAAGTTTTTTGCCAGCCAGCAGGAGCAATTGGTGGATGGTTATTGAAGTGCAATAAGTTTGAGCGTGTAATGATATTCCGGTTTCAAAAATGACTGGCGGTTATTTCCCTGAAGCTCGCAGATCTTGCGGCCTCCACAAGCGGCGCTCTCACCCGGGCGGGGCAACGCGATCTGACAGGATGCAGCCTCGGACTCGGTGTATTAGCGTCTGCAGCCAGGAAACGGGGTGTGCCAATGTCTCCGAGGCAGCAAATGCCGGGTTCTTGACGACCAGGTTCTTTATGTCCGTAACCCTATAGACCCTCCAGAGCGCAGCAGATGTTCAATCGCCAGTCACCTGGACATCTGGAGCTCCTCCCATAGGCAGGCCGCGCTCCACGTTTTGGCCAGTGGGGCGGCCCACGGGCAGCGATATCGATTGTGGGTGGGTCTCACCCCTGGGCTGCGTCATCGAGTCCCGCGCGTTCCTGGAACGGACGCCGAGGCACACCCCACACGGTTCAGATTACCAATGCGCCGGCGAGACGGACAATTATAATATAGTCTCCAGCACAAGTATTGACCACGTCTTATCTTGACGGGATAGCGCAGCGCAAGGCGCCAACGAAACTAGCGAGACTTACATTGCTCACTCTAATGATCGTGGGATACCCTGTTTAAATAATACCACCCTTGACGAGCCGCGAGAGTTATTGTCACATCGCTAACTATCCCCACACACCTCCCTCGCTCCCTCCCCCTAAAGTGCAGACTGTTTCTGAGCACTCATTGTTTTTCGCTATTGTCCCCTCATTCATCCCGTCTCTTCTTTTCTCTTTTCCCGATCATCCAAACCTATCCCCCCCAGTCGGTCAGGAACTCAAGTCTGACGAGACCAGACGAGGCCCGCCCCACCGAGACGATTGCGTCGTTCATGTGGGTCCATCCCAAAGGCCTATCTAGACGCTCACTCGCGAGGTCCAAGATCGGGTCCATCACTCCGGCGCAAATATTCTCTCCCTCTCGGCCTCTTCCTTTCTTTTCGTTTTATAATCCTGCTGGTGCCGCGACTGGGGCGGCAAAATAAATTCGCAAGCTCCGCGCCCCCGATAGGTTAGCCTTCTCGAGATTCTGGGCTGCTATCTAGGCTCAGTGAGTGTACGCCTGCACTTGCATCTTCGGATCTCGCTGCCCAACCCTCGGCGACCATGTTGACCAGCGCCGACGCCCGCTCAGCGCCCATGGTGGATGCCGTTGGGAGCTCGAATGCAAACGGAAACCGGACGACTGGAAGATGGTGGGGAAACTCTACCAACACCGACGTCGATGCGAACGACACCGAGACAACGGCCCTGCTGGACGGGGTGTCCGGAACCAGAGTAAACGATGGCGTCCCGGCGCTGACGAAGGATAGTTGGGCTGGGTTTGAGGACTTTGAGGGGTTGCCATGGTGGAGGAGACCTTCCGTATGTCATCCCTCGATGGCCGGGGATGCTGTGTGTGGTGTGTGGGTGGGTGATACAGCATCCCTGTGCAAGGTGTCACTGCTGTCAGACGTGTGTCTATCTGACCGTTCGTCCTGGGACTGACAATATGCTGTGTTGCCACGGATGTAGGTGTGGTGGCTCATGGCACCGTATGCGCTGTTCACATTGGCGTTTGGCGGGTCTATGGTTCCGAGATTGAACTTGTGAGTGAGGAAGTGGCAGGTCCGAGTGTTGTTGAGGTGCTAACAAAGGGTAGGATCGTCGACCTCGTCTGTAAACGGTATTTTGCGGATAAGTCGGCAACAGACCCCGCTTATGCCTTCGTTCCTATCGTCCCTGGCGCAGACAACCCGCAATGTCGGGCCGACCCTGATGTTCAAGCCAGCGTGGCAACGTTCACCTTAGTTATCAGTGTCTTGACGGGAACGCTCAGTGCCCTCACGGCACCCAAGCTAGGCTCCCTGTCGGACCGCTACGGGCGGAAGCGGTTGATCGTCATCAGCTCCTTCGGCGCTATTGTTGGAGAAGTCATCACCATTCTTGCCGCCAAGTATCCCGATTTGATCCACTACCAGTGGCTCCTGATCGGCGCCTTCTTCGACGGCTTGACTGGCTCTTTTACCGCTGGCAGTGTTCTCAGTCACGCCTATACATCGGACTGCACGCCGCCGTCGAAACGATCTGTTGCAATCGGCTATCTACACGCGTGTTTGTTCACTGGTCTCGCCTTTGGGCCCCTTATTGCCGGCTACCTTGTCGAGTGGACGGGCTCCCTGCTGTCCATCTTCTACATCACGCTCGGTTGTCACGTCTTTTTTATTCTCTTCCTTACCTTCGCTGTCCCGGAGTCCCTTTCAATCAAACGACAGCTCATTGCCCGGGAAAGGCACGCCGCCAAAATTGCTAATCTTGCGCCCCCGCCGCGTTGGGTGCTCAACATTGCCGCCCACATTCCGTTAGGCGATCATATGAGTGAGACCATTCGATCTGCAAAAGCAGCCAATCCCTTGTCTCCTCTCAGCATTCTTTTTCCTAAAGGCTCCCACAACGCACACCTCCGGCGGAACTTCTTCATTCTTGCCTTCATCGATATGAGCTTGCTCGGAGCGGTTATGGGCGCTGGTACTGTCACGATCTTGTATACCGGCTACATGTTCGGCTGGGGAACCCTTGAGTCATCGAGATACGTGTCTATGGTATCCATGGTCCGTGTTGTTGTCCTCATGTGCGTCTTCCCAGTCGTAAACTATATTTTCCGTACGCTCCCTCACGCCCGACGTCGCCGTGAGGAGGGAGGGCCGCCGATCGTGGAAAAAAACGCTGGTGCAGATATGCTCGACCTCTGGGTATTACGTAGCGCGTTGCTCTCGGATGTCATTGGCTCCGTGGGATATATTTTTGTCCGCACTGAGCCGTTATTCGTCCTGTGTGCCATCATCACAGGACTTGGCGGGATGGGCTCGGCCACCATCCAGGCGGCTCTCACCAAACACGTCCCCGCTGAGAGGGTTGGAGGGCTGTTAGGGGCTATCGGCTTGTTGCACTCATTGGCCCGTGTTTTCTCGCCTATTGCCTTCAATGGACTGTACGCTGCAACAGTGAAGTTCTTTCCGCAGGCCTTCTTCGTTCTATTGGCGGGTTTGTTTACGGCGTCGTTAGCGATGTCGTCGCTGCTGAGGCCTCATGGTAAGTTTGTCTCGCTTTTTGACCTTGGTGATAGCTCCTAACAAATGCAGTGTACCTGGAGGAAGACGACGCAGAGCCAGAGCCAGCGTCCCCAGCCGTATCAGCGGATATATTACGGGACACACTGGACGATGATGAACTGATTCCTACACCAACCGCATAGATCATCTTTCTTTTACTTACTCCTATTTTCTCGATATCCTTCAGTCTATTCATTTCATATACCTGTGCAAGCGATCCAGAGTGGCTGTACAATAACAAGAATGTGGCTGTACAATAACAAGAATGTGGCTGTACAATAACAAGAATGTGGCTATGATCTACACTAGATGAGATAGATCAGAATGGGGCCTGTTTCATGGCGTAGCGATGGGAGTTTGAGACGGCACGGCGATCCGGAGAAATCGGGGGTAAGTGTTGGAAACCAAGGCCCAAAGCTATGATGTAATGAACAATCGTGTAGACTACCATCTGCAACTAAGTGCTGCAACGTGTCTGTGTTTTCAATGCGGTAGAAATCGCTTTTGGATGACGAAACGCGGTTTGAGACGGTTCACACAGATGGAATTTCTGAAGAATTGAGATAATCCGAATACCGAGGCCTAGAGGTAGAGTTGGGGTGGTGATGAAGTGGGGCAAGGCAATGAGCAGCTGCTGGCGGCAAGCACTGGAGGAGCTGAACTCACCCATCATCTCTCTCTCACCTCATCCATAGAATATCTAGGCTCAGGCACATATAATAAGAACACGACAGGTATCCAAAAACTGGCATCGCACCACACCCACGAGTGGGTAGGCAAGGAGCTCTCTAGATACATAGGTATGCTAAGAAGGTGTCGATCCCTGCGAATAGCATATCAATTTGGTTCCACCACTCCCTCCCTTTTCTCCTTGCGAACCCCTACAGCAACCACCTCAGCATTTCTAGACAGTGCGCGCTACCGACTCCTGAGAATGAACAGCAGCATCACTGTTCAGACTAGCAATCATGACCGCCAACGTCGGCAAGACAAGGAGGTGAAGCCGATTTATTTTGGGCCTTTTGAGGTCACCAGTCAGGTATGATTCTGTCTTTGCAGCAGAACAGTCTCATCCCAACCTCACCGCATTCGCATCAATCATGGTGATATATAGTTACTAATAAAGGGCACAGGTCTTTTATGCAACCCCCCATTCCTTCGCTCTTGTCAACCTCAAACCTCTCCTCCCAGGGCACGTTCTCGTCTGCCCGCGCCAACGCCATCTCCGCCTAACAGAACTGTCCCCCATCGAGCTCGCCGACCTCTTCACCACCGTCCAGCACATCCAGCGCATGCTTGCCCGCCACTATTTCACCACCGCGTCCCCAGTTGAATCCCCCACCCCTTCCCCTCCCACCGCCTACAGCCCAGAATACCTCGGCTCCTTCAACATCGCCCTCCAAGACGGCCCCGAAGCCGGCCAGACCGTCGCGCACGTCCACGTGCACATCATCCCGCGCATCCGCGGGTCCACGGCAAAGCAGACGGCCACGCCATCGGATGAGCTGTACGATCGGATGGCGGAGGAGGATGGGAACGTCGGCGGGTGGCAATGGGATTTGCATCACGCCCGGGCGGCAGAGCTAAGTGGGAGGCCGCGGCCTGGTGGGGGGTTTCCGAGGATTGAGGATTGTGATCGGGCACCGAGGTCAATGGAGGAGATGGAGAAGGAGGCAGAGGCATTCAAAGGGGTGTTGAGGGATATGGACGAGGAGGAAGAGAGGAAGAAGGAGTTGAAGGGGGAGGTGGATAGTGTGATGGCTTTTTAGGGTGGGATTCAAGGATTGATTGGTAATCTTGTTAGACTGAATATCTCCCGTGCCATTCTCAGTTGCACTGGGTTGTCACTCATGAGGTACCGGGCCAAAGTTTACACACCAAATGTCGCTCGAACAATGTCTCCCTCAAACAATGCCATGATACCCCGAGGCACCATCACCCAGAAAGCGTTTTGAAACAGTCACATATCGAGTCCCATACTGATGACAGACAACAGACACAGCGGTGCAAATCAGCATTGACGAAACCACACCCGCTTGCTTTTTTGTTCGTACCCAACAAGAGAATAATATATCACTGGGGAAAAACATGAAAAAAAGACACCAGAGAAAATAAAGACGTGCCGATCCCATGCCCCGCCAAACAATGCCACTTGCCTAAGAATGACCTGGCAGTCCAGCTGTCTGCCTCATTCTGTTCATCCAACCCCCCCCCCCAACAGACTCCCAACTCACCCGCCCGCCCAAGGCAAAAGAACAAAGCCCAGATTTTTACTAGGTTGAAACACACTTACCCCATTTTATGTCACGTTTCATAAAACTCGCCCAGTAAACTAATCCAACCCTGGAAGGTGATCAATATTTCCCATTGATCCGAACGCATCAAACCCTCCCGTATCCATATCCCCATTCGAGCCACCGCCTCTCAATCCCTGGAACATAAACATGGATGGGCTCGTTGGTATATTA
>Ga0247763_1000987_pt1 | contig 16958 bp, 15 predicted proteins | sample UWRJL141409B4_FD_179926 | JGI IMG/M metagenome (GOLD analysis project Ga0247763, IMG submission 179926) | Plant litter microbial communities from Arlington Agricultural Research Station in Wisconsin, United States - UWRJ-L141-409B-4 | ecosystem: Environmental > Terrestrial > Plant litter >...
TGACTCGCGTTACGGATCGGACAGGTATTTACATAAATAATTGGTTTTAGAGGTTAAAATTACAGTGGGTATGGTCGTATGCACCAGTACCTAGTGAGAGACTTGCTTATATGGTAGCGTCATTGTATTTGGACTGCCATGTTCATCAGAGACTGAACCGCTATGATACCCTTAGACCGCGTTTACACCCGCCCTCCCCCTCTTTCTCACCAACGATCCCAGCGCATACACCAACTCGCTCAACAACTTTGTTACCAACACCAACACCAACCAGCCCACCACGGCCACCACCATAATTATCGCCATGACCGACGTCCACTTGGAAACCCCAACGAACCTGTCCCACGCCCCTAACCCCTCCATCTCAGCCATCGCCACCGCCGCGAGTGCGACCTGCATGGCACTGAGCACGACGCTTAGGGTTCCAAAGGCAAACAGCAAGGGCGCAAAAAAACGCTCAAAATACGTCTCATACTGCCTCGCCACATTGAAATAATGCCTCTGGCGCAAAAACACGCCCGACCAAAAGTTCAATCTCGTCAGACGTAGTTCCCCAAAATGAAAGCGCGGAGAAGCCATGTCGTCGGGCAATTCGCGAAAGCGCTTAATGAATCGCGAAAAGGACTCAAAGTTGATTTCGGAAGGGACGAGGTGGTGGGATTGCGCGAGACGGAAATCGGTTTCGGATTGGATTAGGTAGGAATAACTGCGAACGAAGCCGATGATGGAAGGGAGGAGGACTTCTTGGTCACTTGTACTCGCACTCCCACTCGCGGACCCAGATTGGGGTTGGGAAGAGGAGGAAGGGGAAGGGGAACAGAGAAATCTCCAAAACGCATGAGATAAAAGATAACGTGGCAGGGGTTTCAAAAAGATGCGCGAGTAATGCCAAATGAGATGCAAATCGGCGGTGTCAGTAAGGATAATTTCCCGGCCGAGAATCTTTTGCTTGTGCAAGGGGGAAATGGACGAGCTGGATTGCGTGGCGACCAGCCAGAGATGTGGAGCGAGGGTGTTGAGTTTGGTGGTGAGAAGGGAGGCGCGGAGGTAGGTCCAGAGGCTTTCGGGTTCGAGGTCGACGGAGGCGTTGCCGGGGAGAGACTTTGTGTTGTTGGGGTGGGTTCGACGGAGTTGTGGGGGGGAAGTTTTGGAGACATCGGTGAGTTGTAGGTCGGAACTTAGTTCTTCGTCGGGACGGAAGGGGATAGTCCATTTCGCTTGAGTTGGGACGGCCATTCCGGTTTTCTTGATTTATGTTGGAGGTGAGCGTTGCTCAACTGAAGGTTGGAGGTTGTTGTCAAGATCCCTGTCGAGATGCCTGCCAAAGTCACGTGCACCTTACTCTGTCTTGGTATTTAGGAATCCGATAAGGATCGCGATAAGAACTGTTGAGTTATTAACAGAGTCTAACTGAATTATGAACAAGCCCTGCCAGGCTCCGTTGGGGTCTGTTAATCAATGCACACCCATCTATGTGAGCCAATGACAGACCGGAAAGGCTCAGAGTTGTTAGGGCGCGCTGCAAGGCAACCACCACGTGTGAGTTGTCATGTGTTTTTCCGCAGAAAAGCAATGAAGTTGTTCCCCTCTTCTCTCTCTTTCAACGCGAGATTTCACCACTGCAGTCTGGTTGTTGATCGAACCTTTTAGTCCCCAGCGGCTGGGTTGTGTCTCTGCAACCTTGTCCAAAAGTGGGACCCTAGATAGACACAGCTACAAGCTCTCCACTGTGGATGGTTCACATTCGTTCTGATAATTTAGCATTCAAACATCATAAAATGGCTCAACACTGGGAGATATTAGAACCCTATCAAGGCCAGCAACGACTTGCCAGCGACCGTGTACACACAAGTCGACTGTTGAACTAGCTTTCACTACGATGTAGTGCTACGCTGCCGGCCGGGAGGCATCTTGGTAGGACAAGAAGCTCCAAGTCATGGTATTATAAGAAATAAGGTTGACAAACCTGCCTCAAGGTGGCGCACACAGAGAGGAGGAGAATGATTCGGATCTATTAATGAGCGGCATTTCACACGGCCGAAACTGACTTCCTCTTCCACGGTTAGTGGATCTAGGTAGATGATTACCGGGATTCCGATGATCTTCTTTTTTTTTTTTTTTTTTTTTTTTTCTGGGGGGGTGGGGGGGGTTGGTGGTTGGTTTTGCCTTTCTTCACCTGGCTCCCTGTTTCTGGCAGAGGCTACCTGGGTCCAGAAAATCGCCTAATCGAGAAGTCACACAATTTTTCTAGGGTTTAGTTGCCGAAAATGCTGCCGTTAGTGGTGGATTGCTGGCCGCCTCCCTCGGGTGGTGAACTTGCCATGGGAAGCCAAAACCCTATCAAAGCTATTGAATTGTGGATGAGGACTATACCCCGAACCATTTTTTCTGGATACAACTCGAACTGTGTTATCTAATGACTGGCAAGATTTCCGCAGAATCAGGCATCAACACGGTACCTGCGAAGTGGCCGTGACGCGCACGTCAGTGCGTGACTGGCACACATCTTGATCATCTTGGTACCGCTAACGAGCAGATACATGCAGTTTGCGCAAACCTCCGTCACCCCAAATGCTGCGTCCATGTGCAGCTCGCACTCGGCCACGAAATTAAGCAGCCGTCAGCCAGTCAACCATGTCATGGTCAGCTTGCTTCTCTGGCTCGAGAAGCACCACCTCTGCCTTCATCCACACCCTTCCCGCCTTATAATCGGTGCCATCGCTGTTACCGAAACCGACCACAGCGGGGTGTACCACAATCCCCACACGCCAGCCATCACACTCGGTGTCGCCGTCATACAGCTTGTGAATCGCATGGGCCTTCATGATGTCAGATTCCGCTGAAAATGGCGTACACGAAAGCGAGTCCAGACCGCGCAATCCAAGAGATGTGCGTCGTGACCAGAGTCTGCTCGAGACCTCCATCGCAAATTTCACAACCGTATTGAGGCTTTCGAAAACCTGACTGAATTGATCATCTGACTTGGCGGTCTTGATAAGACACGTGGCTGGGGTTTCGAGAAAATTGCGGACAAAGTCCTCACAAACTTGGAGCCGCGATGCCCTGTAGATATCCAGTGTTGAGTTGCCTGTGGCTCCAGTTGCACTGGTCTCAGTGTCCGGGAAGGTTAGGAGTCGGACGACCTTGGAACGCCAAAGATGTGCCTCTTTTTCGTCCACTGGCAATGAAAAAATGTTAGTTAGGTCATAGGTGTTTGACGATGTCTGATGTGACTGAGACTTACCGGAATGCATATCGTTGAAAACCTTCTGGAGAGAGTCATTGGCATTGCCAAAGAGATAGAATGGAGATTTGACGATCATGCCGTAGATGCAGTAAGTTAGAAGAGCCTGGAGACAGATGGCTGGTGATTTCTTGTTCATGCGCGTTGACTTGAGATACGTCAAAATCTGGGCCGGGGCGGCGACGCCGGTAAGCTGGGACGAGAGAGCTTCGATCTTATCCGGATTGAGGTTTCCAATGCTAGTCATTTCGTCCAAGGCATGCTTCCGGACCCAGCCCTTTATGCGGCTTTGCAAGTTGTCCAGATCTTGACGAACGGTACCATCGTCACCCGAAGTCCAGGTATCACCGTTCATGTTGTGGAAAGCGCGCACCTGAAAATCTCGGATCTGGCTCTCTAGCCGCTGCTCATTGCGCTTTGAACTTTCGAGAAGTGATTTCAGCTGCACGGCCTGGCTTTCGTACTCCTCGATGGCCTGGCGACACCGTGATTGGTTCCGCCGGTGTTGTCCCATGTCATGTTCAAGATCGGATATGCGGCATCGAAGTTGCTGGATCATATCATCCTTCCGCTGCATATCTTTGGTCTGGGAGTAAAAAGCGTTATTCTGTGCAGCAATGGTCGCATCCTTCCGCTTGATCTTCTCACGCATGTCCTGCATCATCGTCTCTGCGTTGCGTCCTTCAGCCTTGGGGCCGGCAAGTTCGTCAGCAGCCTCACTGTCGCCAGTGATTATATTCTTGATTTGTTGGAGAAATCCATGGCGGGGCTTGGGTGGTTCTCTTCGGCGCGGCGAGGGAAGTCGTGGAGATTCCGGCGGACTTTCCGCGTCATAGTTCGATGACGGGGGCCGCAATGACGTTCCGTTCACAGGGTCCGCCATGACGACAATAGATCCACTGTGGTGAGGGTAGGGAGGATTAGATCTGCGCCACGGGGATGGTGGCGGTTGCGGGTTGGGAAATAGTGAAGAGAGAGGTCGACGACTCGATGTCAATTGCTTCCGTTTGCTGGTGGGGCTCGGCTGGGCGCGCTAGTGGTCCGTGGAAGAGGCCTACCGTGGAAGGTGCAAACGCGAGTCACGAGTCACGAGTCACGACATCCCTGCTCCAAAGCAAATCGAGGCAAACGCCCACTTCCTCAAAGAAAATCTCGTGAGTTGTGGCCGTGGGTTTCCAAGTGCCAGGGCACCTCACGGTTCTTCGCTGCTCAATCCACAATCCACAATCCACAATTCACAATCCACAATCCACAATTCACAATCCACAATCCACAATCCCACGTCATAGCTGCGCTGGCAAGCAGTTCCCAGAGACACCTGTCGCAACATGGCCGCCAACAAGGACGACAGCCGTCTCAAGATCATTCTTGGGATTGATTACGGCACCACGTTCACTGGTAAGCCATCTGATCCCTGCTCCAAACCAGCCAAGACGGCGCGCTGACCATCATGCCGCCCAAGGCGTCAGTTATGTCACCTCGGAGAAGACTTCGGTCAACGACATTGACGTCCTCCGGGTCTGGCCCGGTAATGGCTGTCCCGTGGAAGGAAATTGGAAGACTCCTTCTGTTATTGCCTACAAATCCGAGAACAAGTCAAAATCGCGGGACCACTGGGGGTACGAGGTGCGACCAAACATGACTTCCTGTTCGTGGACGAAGCTCCTCTTGGATACCGCTGCTGAGACGGCTGAGTTCGACGACCCTGCGCTGCGAAATGCCGCTGGTTCTGCGGGATTCTTCTATTTGCCCCCGGGCAAGACAGCCCAGCAGGTCTGCCAGGACTATCTGGCCCTTGTGTATGATTTTGTCGTCAACAACCTCAAGGCACGCATGACAGCCGCAGTCTTTGACATTACACCCATGGAATGCTACATTACAATGCCGGCAATCTGGACCGACAAGGCCCAAACCGCCACACGAGATGCCGCCTTGGCGGCTGGCTTCGGCTCGCGCCCCTTTGATACAATCCATATGATCACGGAGCCCGAAGCCGCGGCCATTGCTGCTCTGAAGCAGGATTTGCAGCCTGGATCTGTGAATGCTGCCAAGGTGAGAGACACGCCGATTTTTATGGGCAGTGTATCGACTTACCATTCCACTTTCGCAGGTCGGAGACAATATCCTCGTCTTGGATTGTGGTGGTGGCACCGTCGTAAGTTCACTGCTGCCCACCTCGTCCAGGGGGAGCAAAATGCTCATGGTAACATTGAACGCATCACAGGATATTACAACGTATAACATCAAGGCGACTTACCCGACGATCGCTTTTGATGAAATCTGCGCAGGAGCAGGTGGGTTCAGCTGTTTTGGGTTTAAGTGTATTCAGAAAAACACATGTTAACGCAATGGCGCAAGGCGGAAAATGTGGCTCAACCTATGTCGATCGCAACCTCCACAAGTTCTTGGACGAGAGATTTGGTCATGCATTCAGAGATGTCCCGGACAAGTTCAAGGGGCCGGGTAGCCGTTTCATGACCGAGTTTGAAAAAGTGAAACACAGCTTCGGAGGCGTGGACAACGACTCTTATGAGATTAGTCCAATCCCTTTGGGCTCAGGCCACGACTCTGAACACTTTGATGAGGACGAAGAAGCTGTCATTTTATCACAGTGAGTCACCTTACTAATCCGCCATATATCGCTTCACCGTCTAACTCATCATAATTTGCAGGAGCGACATGGAGGCAATCTTCGACCCGGTCGTTGACGACATAATTCGCCTGTTGACCTTTCAAGTTGCGCAAGCTCTGAGTACAAAAGGGAAGCATGTCAACGTGGGTTGAAATCAGTTCGGGCATGGTGACTTCAGGTTGACATAATCACAGTTGATCGTCCTTGTCGGAGGCTTTGGCAACTCGGATTACCTCAAGAAGAGCGTGGAGAACTGGGCTCACCCTCACGGTATCGAGTGCATACGCCCGAATTTCTGGCAAGTATTCGACTTGGTAGTGTTTTTTATCGTTTCGCAAGCTGACAATTGTGTCATTACAGCCAGGCGGCCATTGTTCGCGGTGCGGCAATCCGAGGCCTCATGGGCACATCCCCGGGAAAGCTCATCTGCCGCCGGCATTACGGTTTCTCCTGGGGCTTGTTATTTCGCGAGGGCATCGACAATGAGGCGGATGCATATTGGTCCTTTGGGGAGAAGTATTGCAGAGGATGGATGAAGTGGGTGATAAACAAAGTAAGTACACGTTGTTCCACAGTACACGAGACAGCTATCACGCTGAAACCTAGCGTTCATTTAGCTAACTTGAGGCAGGGCGATGAGATTGACGTGTCAACGCACAGAACCGTTGGCTTTTCGCAGGCCTGGCAAACTAGCAACTCCAGCCTCCCGACCATAATCCTCTACTCGTGCACAGCCGATGAAGCCCCACAACGCGACGACTGTCCTGGTATGTCCCAAGCCATTGTCAACACAGATCGCTGGACATTAACAATCTTGATAGGCATAACAGCCGTCGGTCTCATCAGAATGGATATATCTGGTGTGAAGATGAGCAGGTTCAGGTCGCAGCGCACGGCGGCAGGAACTTCATACGAGGTGCAGTATGAATTAAAAGTCGACATGCGAACTGAGGACGGCGTCCTAAAATACACATGCATCGCAGATGGCAAGACGGTTGGAATCACGACAATAGATTTCAGAGAGTAAGTCGGGAGGACCTGTGCTGTCTCACGGTAGCAGATCTATCCGGAAATGTACCTAGTGTACCAGGTTGGCGTAGAGAATGTGGGCCATGTATTGGCTGATAGACGAGAAAAAACTCTCCATTTACCCAAGTATGGGTATTTGCAAGTGACTGTCATGTGTGAGGAGATGTTTTGTTTAACATGAACCATGATAAAGTGAGGGAAAAGTTGTGCATGGTCATACCGACGACCAAGACTAGAGATCTCCGCAGCAATTGCTAGACAGAGGAAATCTCTGTCGTCGAGCACGCTATGACGACTGCCGCGCCTAGCCAATACGTCGCGTCGCATGTCGCAACCCATTCGTCAAAGCTGTTGCTATAGGCGTGATGAGTCTTCATGTTGCGCTGCGGCCGCTGTGACAGCAGAGCGGTTTCGTTATTTGGAGCCAGTCACGGGAGGAGGGAATTGTTTGCGACTCCGCGGTATTTCCTTGATATTTGAACTGATTGCATCACAAAAACAGAGGCGACGTTGTCGAGGGTACCTAGGTACTTCGCGCATCGCTCTCCTCCAAAGTGGAACTGCCGTTATTCCCCACCTCGCAGCCTTCCAATTGACTTGGCCGCTGCGCGAGGTCACACTCGCCGCCTCCATCGTATTTAGCTTTCCAGCCACCCGTTGCGTACCCATTAAATTCGACCGAATCACTGCCTAAATCATCGCCATCCCCGCTCTGCAGTTGCTCACGTCCTGCCGCCATGTGCAACGGCAAAGGGGACATGTGCATGCCGCTGGGAGAATCGGTGAGTGGCCCACTCTCCCCTGACGATAAAGTGGAGATGGCTGGCAGAAACGCTCGGGCCACTGCACACAATCTCGCAAAAGTCGCGACGCGTGTTTTGCCAAATGCCAACTCCCACAATTGCAAACTTCACTTGATCAATTGAACATTCCTGACGACTGCAGCAGTCACCCTGGGCCATGGCGAACCAATGGCTACTCGTCGGCATTGCCGGCGCCATCGTTGCCGTAACATTCGGCCTCCCTCTTGTTTTGGCCGAGTATTTTCCGTGGCAGTTCATCTGGAAGCAGCGCAACGGACGACCTACCGTCACCACCAAGTCGTACAAGGGCAGAACTGCCCTGATCACGGGTGCCAATGGCGCCTACGGCTCGAGGGCGGCTAAGCTCTTTGCTCATCGTGATGTAGACACGCTTGTTCTCGTCGACGTCATGGACTGCGCCGGTGTCAAGAAGCAAATCGAGACGGAGCTCGCTGCCGAGAAGAAGCCGGTTCCCAAGGTCATTATCTGGCAGATCGACATGATGACTTTTGCCGGATGCGTCGAGTTGGCCAAGAAGGCCCAGACCCTGAAGTCGCTGGATCACGTGCTGTTGACCGCTGGCATCCTCGCCTTCAACCGTCGCGAGTCGCCTGAGGGTTGGGAGACATGTGAGTTCAGGGCAAAATAACCTGCGCTAGCGACCTGGTCTAGAATGCAATGCTGACTCTGAACAGCCATCCAGGTCAACTACCTGTCAAGTGCCCTCATCGCACTTCTGCTTCTCCCTCTCCTCAAGTCTTCGCCAGGCAATCCTAACCCCCCAGTCCTCACCTTCGTCACTTCATTTGGCGTTTATCCCTCTTCCTTCACCATGGGTCTTCCCAAGCGCGGCTCGTATCTCAAGCACCTCAGCAACAACAAGGATGGCATGGAGCAGGCCCACCAGTATGGTCGCTCCAAGGCGCTTCTGCTCTGGTTTGCCCGCGAGCTCGCCTCACGAACTGCTCAGGCCAAGGGTCTTCCCAAGGTCACTATCAACAGCGCAGACCCCGGCTCAGCCTGGACGCCTCTCACCAACCCCAACCAAGGCATGCTCATCCCGAGACTGATCATGAACTTCTCGGCCAGAGATCCCGACTTTGGTGCCGCCGCTTTGGTCAATGGTGCTTCGGCGTCTGCCGAGGACAACGGAAAGATCATGCATGACTTTGATACCGCCCCGTAAGTTCTGTTGTTTGTTTGTCTCGTCCTTCTTGCTAATTGTGGCATTAGGTATCCGCCCTTCGTGGAGAGAAAGTCCGGTCAGATCAAGCAGCAACGAATCTGGGAGGAAACCAGAGCTGAATTTGAGGCCAAGGCACCCGAGGTCAAAGCCGTGTACGAACTGTTGGAAAGAGCGTAATTCTGATGTGGTTCCACAATGCCACCAACTGGTTTCAAGTTTGTGTTGCTAGGATCGATCCAAGGAGGCCTCGTACGGTGCCGCTCGTTCGTCGGGGCTGTGTCAACTTTTTGGAGAGAGAGGCACGTAATCCGTGTCACAACATTGCTTAAAAAAGTTTTATCACTGCCTAACCATTTGTGGTACACGAGCTGGAATCACAATATCTATTTATTGCCCAGTGCACCCCGAGCCCGCTACTTTGTCTGGTAAATTCGCCGTGTTGCATCCTTCGTCTTTACCGTGTTGCTCAAATGTGCGTGGGACAACAGGTGGGAACTTTTTGCATCTGGCACCGACAACATGGGATACCTCACTCTGGAAACATGGCATTTCGTCCGCCAGTCAGGTGACAGCCAAAGTGCAAATCAACAGCTTAACGAGTTTCTGCAGAATGCATTCAGGTTTGGACAGAGGTACGACGAAAAGGCATAGCATGCCCTGCTCAATTTCGATCTCGGCATATTAACGGCATTCCCAGACAATGACGGGCTGACTTTACCTCGGTCGCTTAGCAATTTTCAAAGGAATGTTGTTGTTGTCTGTCCTGTTCTGTCAACCCGCGTCTAAGCCCCCCACCCCACCCGACTCGACCCCCATAGCCAACAGTGCAACTCAGCCGCGCCACCGTGCCATAGCCGCCGCCCGCGCAAAGGAAGCGGCAGAGACTGCCGAAACTCTACCGATTCGCGGGGAGTGTGGGGAGTGCCATTCTTTGAAACGGCCATGTGGGTGGTGCTATAATACCGTTTCAGATCTTAGGTAACTACCTAAGGGAAGGGATCTGGTAGGTAGACTGCGTGATGTGAGGCCGCCCCGATGCTTTACACTTGCCGAGTGCGGCACACACACACACACACACACACACTGCGGCGGCACGTAGCCATGACAGCCTTCAGCTGGTGCCGCCGTACAAACGATTGACGTAAGTGACAAGACTGGATGTAGGATCTCCAACTCACCGCGGCGTATCCACTCACTCAGTAGCAATGCCTCGCTGAGAAAATTGGGGACGTTTATGCTGTGGTAGTTGAGGACCAGATATCGGAGAGTCTCTCGCAGAGGATCCAGGTCCCGGCTGGGAGAGAGGAGAGAATAGGAGCAGGAGGAAGAAGAGGAGGGAAATATACGCCGCTTCAGCCTGCGAACTCTAACTTACTCATGGATTATGCCACTCCTTCATGTTACACTATGGCTGCCAGCCCCGCGAGCAGAGGAACCGACTATAAAGCTGCCTGTGGGATGAGGTTCATGCGTAGACTTGACCCTGAGAAAAGATCTCATGGGGTTAAGGTAACAACAGGTCTCATCAGTTCAAGACAAGCTTTTTTTCTTTCTCTCTTTCCTTCTTTCGTTCCGTCTTTTCCCTTTTGAGAAACTTTTGAGAGAAACACGGCAATGAAGTCACTCATCCCCTTTTTACTCCCCCTCGTCGCTGCGACGACAGCCGCAGCGGCGGGGACAGCGAGAATCCACCGTCGACAATTCATCCCCTCGGCTCTCCCGCTCAACGCGCCTGAGAATGAAAAGCAAATCCAGCCGGCCCTCGACTACGACCGCGACTCGTGCTACAACGTCGCCGCCATCGGCCTGGACGGGTCCATCTCGCAGGGTCTCGAGCCCATCGGGTCTGGCGCCGAAGGCTGCCGCAACGCCGGCGACATGATGCGGTCCAACGTGTATTCCCGTCGCCGATGCAATAACGGCTGGTGCGCCACCATTTACGATTACTACTTCCCCAAAGATACCGCCAAGCGCGCCGGGTCCAACAGCACGGGAATCCGCCATGCCATTGAACATATTTCCGTCTGGACCAAACAAATCGATAACCCCCCCGGAAGCATCAGCAATAGCGGAGAGCAAATCGAATACGTCGCTGCATCTTCCGGAAACGGAGAAAGCTATGAGATTCGTCCACGCAAGGATATCCTCTTTGACTACAACGACCGAGGCGAGCATCCGCAGCTCGTATACCAACATGTGTATACTAGTGGGAACAGCGGATCCTCCATCCATGGGTTCCGGTTCGCGACTGCAGAAGATGTGAAAAACCCACAGAATCATCGAGGGACGTTTTGGCGGAACCCGCTCGTTAGCTGGGGCGTTTTCCCAGGAAACGGCCTAAGGGATAAACTGATGAATTATAACTTTAACGCGAACGGGAGTGAGAACAAGACGAATTTTGCGATTAGCGACAAGTTTCATGTCGAGCATCTGCAAAAATCTATCCCCAAGAAGGGGGGCAATGGAGCAGAGTGGGCGTTTACCTTTGATCCGGCGAGGGATTTTTAGATGTTTGCATTTCTATTGATGTAGAGGGTGGAGTTGGGGGGTTCGGGCAAGGCATTGGTCGGGCATTGGTCGGTTTTTTTCTTCTTTCTTTTTTTTTCTTTCTTTTTTTTCCTTTGAGAGACAGACGGTCGGTTCGTGGTCTCGTTGGCGTTGATAGCAGGTAGCGGGAGCATTCAGATGGATGATACACAGCGTGGAGTTATGCGGTACTTATTTCTATTGTCGTGATTGCATGTCTCTGGATTGTAGTGTTTGGACAAGTATTAAGTCGACCGAAGATAGAAACCTATAATCTCGGATTCGACCCTTGGGCATGGCCGTATACACCTTGTCCCCTTTCTTTTCCGCAGTAGTTATACTCAGACACAAACTCTCCTCACATATTACAGTCACTTGCAGAATTTGACGGTTGGACAACGGAGAGTTTGGCATCAGCAAGCTAAACTTCGGCGAATATTGCGCTCTGTCTGTGGGGCATTGGTCAGAACATTCCAGTTTCTTCATGATCCTTGGCAACGTTGCTGCATGCAAGACCAAAACAGCTAACTGTATTGATATTCGTATGAGTATCATTAATAATATTAAGAGTGGAAAAGTGGCTGATTCTCAAAGTGTGAGAAGTTGCGTAGGTACCTTATTCTTACACCAAGCTCGAACAAAACCATCGACGCAACTACTCCAACTTGTCCACCTCCCCTGACTCGGCCCGGGACAGCACATCCAACAGATGCTTCAACGAGGCGAGCTTTTCCGGAGCAATATTTGCTTCCACCTCCTTTAGGGATTTTGGTCCGCTAAATACTGATACTAGCTGACCATAAAAGCTGGCATTGTCGTGAGTTCGCTCCTCCAGGATTGACGCTTCCGCCTGTAAGCCGACATACAGACCGGTGGATCGCATGTAGCACTGGATGGGATGGCGGAGTGACTCGCGGAGGACTCCTGCTCCAAAGTCTTTGTCGGGTTGTCCATCACCACCTTGGTGGGCTTCAACGGGTGGTTCACTGTGTCCACACTTGGGACACTCGTGCGACCCTCCCATGTTGTTGACGTCCAAGCCAGCTGTTGGTGAACTACCCGTGTTCTTATTCTGAGTCGTCGAGAGGGAAGCTGCAAACGCCACACCACCTCCTTTACAAATCCGCCCCGCCGCCAACGATGCTTCCGGCCCTAGCAACCATCCCGCCCGCATAAACTGGGAAACCGCCTCATGCGACGACAGAATGTACACCCGCTCGGTAACTTGCATCCCTACGGCAAACGGGCCCGCTCCGGTTCCGTAGCTGCGGATTCCCACGGGGGCATACCAGTTTTGAGTTTTATTCTTGGCCTCTTTCTCGTTCTCACTTCCACTCTTGATCTCGGAACTCGTGTTCATGTCACGAAGCAAAAGGATTCCCGACCCCGCTGACCCAGAAACCCGACGCAGCCCGACCCGGCCGGTAGTGAGGATGATAATCCCAACCGCAGACTTGATTTCCGAAGCGGGTATGGTTTCGTACTGTCGAGCTTTGGCGTTGGCCTTGCAGTGGCTTATCGTCATCGTGTCGTTGGCAGGGTTGGTGTTGGGACAGGTAAAGGAGGTGAGCACTTCAGCGGCGCGGACGATTTCCCTTTCGAGCGGTAACGGGGTGAATCCGTGCAGGCCGATGGCGGAGGAAACTGCGCTGAGTGGCGATGCGATGGTGTCGATGCAGCGCTTGACTTGTTGCTGCCATGGCGGCGGGGGCGACATGTGCATGGGGTAGGCTTTACTTGTTAGGGGGTGGATAGCTGGTTGCGGTTCACTTTCTTTCTGAAAAGATTCTTTTTCGGAGGGCAGTTCGCTCTGAAAAGATGGGCATGAGTCGTCGGAAATCTTCATCTTGATTTGGGTCATGGCGGTGAGATTTGGAGTGTACTGTAACGATGTTGATGCACAACCAGATTGAAACCCCAAGCATTTCGGTCTCCCAAACACGTCGCTATAAGTCCTCGAATTTCATCACTTCATTTTCTTAACACGTGTATGTCTCCTCATCACTGCGGCGACAATATGCCGGGCTTGCGCAATCGGGGAGACGTGGCGCCACGTTGCATGTGAGGTTTGTGGTGTAGCAAATCAATTACGCGGCCTTTTCCCGCCAGGCACCACCACACAATGACTCAACTCGGTATCGACTGCGAGGTCCAACGAATCTGAAAAAAAATCAAAACATGTGAAATTGACGGTTCGCTAAAACTACTGGGCTAGTTGTCCTGTCCTCGATATCATATTCTAGCTGTCTTAGTGTGATGATTCCTCGCTTGTACTTCCTATTGACTTGCTAGCGACTGCTGACGACCCGCTCACTTCACATCTTCCGTCAATCGGAATATGTGCTTAAAAGTATTAAAATAATTGTCCTGGTAATCACTGACCGCCACCAAGTTGGCCTGGTAAGGCGGATCCCCGCTGCGCACCATGGGTTGCGCTTTCTTGGCACATTGGTGTCGGTTGAAATTCAAATGCCACTGCTCCAGTTCCAGCAAGAACCGCTTGTTTCCCGCCGGGAGGATCTCGGTCACAGTTGTCGGGTGAATGCGTTGGAGTGAAAAGACAGGCCAGGCGCGTGCTCTGGCGGGATACATGCCCACGACGTTGATGGCATCCCCCCATTCGGCCATTTCCTTGTCGAGCACCTTTTGGCATTTACTGTACTTGTCATCGGCCTTGGAAACAGGACAGAGACGGGCTTTGCGATGAATGAATCCGTAATCTTGGTCGAGACCAACTTCCTTGCGATGTTGCGCTTCGGCGAGGACGGCAATGATGTCGCCGAGGAGTAGCCAGTCGGTTGCAGCCTCGACTAGGAAGATCCTGTCTTTGTCAGCTGGGTGTTTTATGATTTAAAACCCGGTCACGAGGATAATCTGACCGTGGATTCTTTCAAGTTCAAAAAAAGAGGGGGGGGGGAAACGGCAGAAAAGAAAAAGAAGGTGGGAGGTGAGAGAAAATAGGAAGCGCTCACAAGGTATCCCCCGGACTGCGATTTCCCGAGAAAGCAATCTCGATGCGCCGACAAGGCGGCTGCGTAGCCAGCATGGTCGTCCACGATCCCGGCTTGTCGTTCACACGCCGCGTCAAGTCGAAGCTGGCGCCATGTCGCCGTGTATACTCGCCGCGTCGCGCGGTCAGTTCCATGGTCATGGCCATACCGAGTCGGATCAGTGTCGGGTTTAGCTTCCGAGACTCGTTTTCGTCATGTTGTTTGTCGACATCAGTGGTAATACAGGGTCGATACCAACAAGCCCTCTGCAGCGCGGGAGATGCATGTACCGTGTCCCGCCATGTCCGACACACTCGCTGCGCCTTGATCAAGTCATGAACCGAGTCCAGTGCGAGGAGAATGTGTTCAAGGAGCTCGGTGATTCTGGAGACCCTTTCAGCGGAAGACACCATCTCTTTTGTCAGTAATCAACGGGTGATCTGAAATAGGTCTGGTCCAAAGCAGGATTGTTGGGTTCCCGGCGGCGGTTTTGATATGCTCGTTATTGCTGCCCGATAATCTCGATAATCCCGATGAAAAGTCCAAGTCAGTCACGAGCGCGTGCGGGGTTAGAACTAGGTGGTCACAAGTCCCGCAAGCCCTCATGTCGTGATACTCGAGCGGGGTGAAGGGGGCTTTTTCCCGGAAATGTGATTGGATAAGCCAAGTTGATGACATGGCAAGCTGAATGCCACTGCATTACATGGATAGAACCCGGGCAAAAAGCCTTCATGTTTTTACGTCAAAAGTGCTGAATCAAGTCCCACAAGTTGCCGTAGAGGTCCTTCCATACGGCCACTTTCCCGTAGGCCTCAACCTTGGGTTGGCGCACCCATTCCACGCCAGCGTCCGAGAAGAAGCGGAAATCCCGCTCAAAGTCATCCGTTGCTAAAAATAGGAATACTCGCTCGCCGGTTTGGTTCCCGATGAACTTTTCCTGTTCTGCATTGCTGGGGCGCGCAAGCAGGATGGTTGTCGCAGAGCAGTGGCAGGACTGCATATGATTCATGTGAGTCGCTGCACTTGGTTCATGAATCGGTGTCGTCGGAGATGATTCCTTGGGATCGATAGTCTGGGTTCGAAAAATGGGGGGCCGCATGGTAACCCATCTTTTCTGTTGTTCTGGAATGGGCGTGTCCTCTACGAGTTGAAAGCCCAGACGAGAATAAAAGGCGATGGCTTCATCGTAGTCCCGCACGAGGACAGACACGTGGGCTAGGTGTGGCATTTCGGGAAAAAGAGAGCATGGAATATCAAATGGAGAGGTAGTCGAACTAGATATACTTAAGTACTAGTAGACCTATACCTATATGACAGAGAGATATAAGGCGCGGTCGGGGAAAGGTGGATATCAAGACGCCTGCTGACTTAACAGAGCGGGGTTATACCGACGATCACCACGGCAGTTCCCCGGGAATGCTACTCGGGAGCGGGTTGATTATGGTCCATGGTCAACAAGATATTACCTTGTTCATATGCACATGCAGCTATGCCTGTTGTCCGTCTGCAACTCGATGTTGTGTCGGTGTCGGCCCCATAGACGTACCCAGTGACAGGGGATTGATCGAACCAATGTTGAACTTGGCCGTGACAGTACTTGTAGATAAACTCATGTTTATTCTCTATAAACTCAAAAGGAGTCATAGTGATTCGATAAAGTCTTGCGCACAACACCTCGCTCCGCATATATCCGAGAGGAGTTCGCATGCGCAGTACATATCCTGCGGCAACCCTCGTACACTGCACCTACAGTGCCGAACCATTCCACAAACTTGATGAGCCTGGGTGCAGCATCATGTCATGTAGCGTGCGCAGTGGGAGATGCAAACCAGACTACAGACATGACATGCTTATATGTAGGAACCCAGTAACCATGTGAATTACACGTGTAGTATATGGATCAAACCTGATGATATTGACCCGTGGTGCACGGCTATATTTCACCACGTGTATTGAGTGCACATACATGTACACTACAGATGACGGCTTCCAGAATATTGGCGGAAAATATGACAACCAGGGAGCTGGATCTGTCCACGTCCGTGTCCGTGTGAATGGCGGCCAAGCTGTCAGCGAAGCGAAGTCTCCGTAACCACGGCTTCTTGTGAGCTGGAACCAACCCAACCCTCCAGATAGATAAGCGGGCCAAGTGTAACGAGAATGAATTTTATATTAACGTTACTCCTTCCTTCCTGTTTGATCTAGAAAACAAAAATGGAACTCTCAAGCAAACTTGAATTGGCGCGTGTAACCAAACCACTTCCCTCTCGTATCCACTGGCACTGTCCGGACTGGATTGGAGATGGCCAGTTTGAGTTTGAGTTGCAGTGCATTTTTGGGATTCCTCATGCCTGCAATTTTTGCGCGCATCTTTTGGAGCTGCCATTCTTGGGTGCATTTTTGGAAACACATTTTTTGCGTGCATTTTTCCATTCGGGACTCTTTTTGCGTCAATGCATCTCGGGGTCGGTTATCCCAACATTTCCGCCATCATCCCATCTCGGCATTCGCTGCAAAGTTCCCTTTTCCCTTTTCCTTTACTGCACAG
>Ga0247763_1000988_pt1 | contig 16934 bp, 14 predicted proteins | sample UWRJL141409B4_FD_179926 | JGI IMG/M metagenome (GOLD analysis project Ga0247763, IMG submission 179926) | Plant litter microbial communities from Arlington Agricultural Research Station in Wisconsin, United States - UWRJ-L141-409B-4 | ecosystem: Environmental > Terrestrial > Plant litter >...
CTCGGCCTTCGTTGGTTCGTGCCGCCGGCGCAAGCAACGCCGCAGCACTATAATACATACTCCGATTTTGCTACGTGAATAATGCCCGGCCTGTTTGCATACACAAGGCCAGAACGGACTTAACGGGTGATACCGGAACGGATGTTATGCATCTATGGTAGTTGTGTGGTGTTTGTTTGTGCAAATTGCAGCCGGAGACAAGATTGGTAAGCTTGGTAATCATACCGGGCAAGTAAATATTCCCTGAATAATAGACATGCCGAGCCCGAGTCCCCAATACAACCCCCGCATGATTCTGCCTCTCCGCCATATCTTGGTTCAATCACACGCAGTTCGTTGAGGAGAGAGTGCGAAGGCCCTGCAACTGGAGATATCGGAGGATGCTAGACCACTAATGATTTCTCTCCCAGTTATGTCCGACGTCCGATGATTACATATGATTGGACTTTTAGGGCGAATCAATCCTCGCATTATTTCGCAAAGATGCACAAAATGCGACTCTGTCTCTGTTAACAAAATCAGTAAAATGTTAGGTTATTCGTATCAACTTTGAACACTGTGCACACTAGTGTTGACAGAAACCCAGCCACCAATGCGAAGCATTCTCGCTATCACGGGTCTAGGCCGAGCTGAAGTTAAGCGCCAAGCAGGAAGCTGGCAGTCGCGCTGCAGACACCCGAAGTGGCTGGACCAATCATGGGGATGACCACTGTGTTCACGATGCCGAGACTGGGGGATCCTAGCGCCCCAAGGGGTTAAGAGAAAGAGTCCAGAGTGGGGCGCGGGATGTGGATGTGGGTCCCCTTTTTTTTCTCCCTCACCTCATGCATGCAAGCGAATCTTCTTGACCGACATTTTTCCCCAACCAACACACAACACAACACTGCAACATTTCCTTTTGGTTTTTTCTCTTTGCGATAAGGGGAATCCTGAGTTGAATCGTTTCGATTTCTTTGCGCTCTACTTCTGACAACAGTCGAAAATGCCTACCGTTCAACTCCCTCAGCAGCAGGCGCCCATGGAGGCCGCCAACCCCGCACAGGCGCCGAACCGGCCTGGCGCTCTTGTCACCAAGCAACCTGTAGGTGTCACCCAAGCCAGGCACAACAACAACCGCCACCACCACAAAGTCAAAAGAACCGTTTTTTTTTATGGGGTGGGTTTTGCTGACACATTATTTCACAAAAGACTTCGGAGCCTCTTCCCTCAGCCCAGCCTGACATGTCGCTTCGCGGCGGCGGACTCTCCATCGGCTGCCATGAGCGATGCTGCGGCATGAACTGCTCCTTCTACAGGGGCTGCTGTTAAAGAAGAAGATCAACTCGAACGCATCATCCGCCTCAGTTCTCACTCACCCTCTTCAATGTCTGTCTCGTCTCTCTGTCCTTTTTTTGGGGGTGTTGGCACGCGAGGGGCCGGGCTTTTTTTTTGTTCTGGGATACTTCAGTTGGCATGACGAACGACGTTGCAAATTGGGACTTGACTGGAGCGATTTTTTGGTGGTCTTCGGTTCCGTTTCTCTCATGTTTCCGGAGATGATGAAGGATGGTGGGTGATGAACGACGACGGCGGCATGGATCAATGACGGCCATGATAATGAGGTCAACGACGAAAAGTGGTGGTCGTCGAGGATGGATGGAAGGATGGAAGAGGGGAGGAAAATGCGTAAAGTTCTTCGTTTGAGAGCGGCTAGACGTTATTGAATTCGATCCAGACCACACAGCCCGCTTGCAATTGCGGTCGTCGATATAGCCAAGATTTTGACATGTGAGAAAGAAACTGGATGTTGTTTGCAGCTCCACTGTGTCCAAGGTTGGTGAACAACAGGTACTTGGTTAACGTTTTGCAGAAACTGGAGGGCATAATAGGTGAGGGTGCCATGGTGTTTGACTTTGGAGTCGGGATGAAACCAAGTGCGAAAGTGTGACCGCCCTCCTGAACTGCGATCGTCAAGCTCGGTGACTAGAACCCGTCAGAACCGTGTGCTGAAGCCAGTCACTTATGCTGCGGCATTGCCTAACATAAGGCACTTTTGCCCCTCTTGAGAATCTCACATCATTCAGCATCACCAAGTTGTAAAGACAAAGATCCACCAAAACACTTTGGCAGACACAATGAGAGACTTGTTCGGTTCTCTGCAACAACGAATTTCGATTCCCGCTCGGGTGTCATCATACGGCTGTGATACAGTTGACACATATTTGAGAGTATTTTGTGGCTTGAGACTGAGGGTCTAATTCAGAAGGTAAACTACCTAGCTAGGAAAGCTGAGAGGATCACAATGGTTTTCCCCAAGCAAGTCGAGAGACGAGCCGAGAGAAACACGCACGAGATTTTATACATGTTATTTCTGCAGGTGAATGGATAGCCTTAGAAGCATAACCTGTAGAGGTACTCATTGAGTTGGTCTAGGATTCTTGCATGTGTTCCCTCCTTCTTTACGAATCTTTAGGCACCTGCTTAGTTCAAAAGCAATGCCTCAATTGTTTCCAGGGAGATTTGTATTTTTTAAAAGTGGATGTTTAGCTTTAGGTAGGTAGCGAATTATTTGTTACATGTACCTCACCTTCTCTCCAATCACTCACCGCTACATCTACCATAACCACATGGTTACCACTTTAACGCCCCCCTAAGGGAAGCAAGCTAACATGCCAATTGATGGAAATGCCCTGCGGCCGTCAGTCTGCATAGTGCGTGCAATTCTGTCTGCCCGGATAGTACTGCAATTCTGTCCAGCAGCTTAAATTGCCCAGCCAGCCATTGTGGCAAGGCTACATGCCATGCTGTAATTGCATTGGACAGCATTCTTTCCAGGCAGCCTCGAGTACAATGGAGGGGCTTGATTATCCACGAAACAGTGAGCATGATGCTTTTCCATTTGCCCTTTACCACTTTGGGTTGGGCTGAAGTTACAAGCGGCTTACTCATTCACACCAACCGTGAGGTCTTATATACACACATTTTGATACAGCAGAACTTTGCTTCTACACCTTGATGGCGGGAGTAGGTAGGGTAGGGTACCTTACTCTCAGAAATGACTTGTTCAATTACTCTTAACTACCTCATTTTCTTTGTAACCGACTGTTGTGAACCACCACTGACAATTAATCGTCCCATCTTTTTTGTAAATCTGTCAGGAACAGAACGAACGATCCGGCCACTGCCGGAGGAGTATGCACGTAATCGCTTTTAACCCAGTCATCTTGCCAGCTCAGGGGTATGTAGATGAGACCACCAGTAGAGAGGTAACATGATCGATAAAAAGCGCCCCCCTTTTTTTTGAACCTCCCCGATTTGGCCCTTTGACGCGAGCCGCGTCCGCAGCCCTCTTTACTCTGTAAGGCTCTCTTCTCCGCATTTATTTATCAGCATTAGTATTTACGGTACATTTGTCCATTGGGCTGGCTGGCTGGCGGGACGGACATTTCGTAAAACCCCGGTCTGGTCGGCACGAGACCAGACCTGACCAGACGAGACCAGACCAGGGTTCAAAAGTATTAATCGGTGCTACTTTGGTCTGACATTAATCGGGAAGTTTCAATTCGCTTCTCGCTTCAGATCGGTTTACTGGGAATGCGAAAATACGAGATTCCCCATTGGTTTTACTACTCCGTTTTCGACACCGGAATATTTAATCTCCCCATGTTATTATGTACTTGTGATCAGCTAGAACGCAGACAACCCCACTCAACTCCAATCCTTGACAAAAAAAAAGCTACAGATAGGTCTATATCTACCTAATGCCTAAGATAAACCCCTATCCTTTTTTTTTATTACGGATCGCTGTCCGCAGACACGCAGGCTCGGCCCGAAGCTTAATCGAACAAGGGGGAATGATGGATGTGGGCGAACGGCACGTTGCATCAGCATTAGCATCCGCATCTACGAGTGCAACACTCCTGGCACAGTGGCATATGAGGTTCTGGGCACTTACTCAGCTCCTCCCTGCTCCCTCCCCCCTTCTTCCCCAGTAATTTCCCCCACATGCACGGCACATCTACCTAGATAGGGGGAAACACTTTTCTTGGCAGGGGGGTTCAAGCATTGAGGCTTGCAGCGGGGAAGATTTCCCGGTTGTTGGTTCCCGTCGTCTTGTCTGCCTTTCTAGTCTAACGAATTCCGCATCTTATCCAGCGTTGAGTGGAAAAAAAAAAAATGCAGAGGCCTCGAATTTGTTAAGGGACTTCCCTTCCTTGTTCAGCTGAGTGTGGCCAATCGGCTTTTGCGCTTTGCATGTCAGACAATGTGAGAATCCGTCATCAATTGCCTACCTAGACAACTGCTCAGGTCTTGTAACTGAACTTGTCGTCCTGGACTCCTGTAAAATGATCAAGACACATACCTAAGGTAGGTAGACTACTTTCCTACACGGAATTGCCCTCTTGTGTGATTAGGAGCCCCCTATTACGTCGACATATTTTTGTCTCCCTCCCTCCTATTCGATTCCCGCTTTCCACACACCTCCGTCATCCCCATTGGATCGGTGCAAATACTTCTGCCTACTGCTACCTAAGGTTTAACTCAACTGCTACCACCCACGTGCAAATTCTACAACGGGAACGGTAACAGGACAGACAAAATCTCAACTGCACCTCCCTATTCTAGAAACAGAGCCACCTCCCTAGAATGGCCCCATATCCTCCAAGTCATAGTTGTAGTATTGACTGGACCGGTAAGAGTCGTACTCGTAAAAACCCTCCGGCGGTCAAAAACATCATGTGGTGGGTGCATGTGGTGGTGGTGATGATGATGATGATGATGATGAATTGAATGGGACATTTGATGCCAGGCTGACTGACTGACTCACTGACTGACTGACTGACAGACTGACCGACAGACAGACCTCCAGTCGACATGTCGGAGATGGCCGGCGTCTACTGTATGGACATTGCCAAGAAGAGAAGAGACCACCAAGCCAAGATGGATGGAAAAGAGGAGGTAACCTGACAGAAAGACAAGAGAAAAAAAAATGTATAAAAAGGGCAAGTAACGACCGCCTCGACAACGATTAGCATCCTCATCTTCACCCTCACTAGCATCTGGAGCCTAGCACATCCAAGTCAGCGACTTCCTTCGTTTCCCATTACACTCTTTACACTCCCACAATCTTTTTTTTTTCCCGTGTAGCTTAGCCATTAGAAATGGTTTCTACCACCACTTTTCTCGCCGCCATCTTGGCTGCCGCCCTTCCTTTGGTCTCAGCCACCCCTATCACCCCCGTCGCTGCCCGTGCCGCCTCCCCTGATCCCGCTCCGGCCCCCGCCCCGGCTCCGGTCCCGGTCCCGGCTCCCATCCTCGTCGACTCCAACGGCGATGGAGGTGAAATCCAAAACTTCACTCACTTTTTGCTCACCGCGCGGGCGGCGCCTCGCTGGATCTCCGGACCGTGGTGGAATTTCCCCGACATTAGCACGTGGCTTAGTTTTGACGATCTGTTCGGTCGGAACATGAACAGTATGCATTCTACGGGCAGCACGTGGGATGATATTGGACGCATCAACGTGGCGATTCGCGAATGTGCCAAGCTCGGTGTGGACGAGCGGGTTATTCTCGCTATTATCATGCAAGAGAGCCATGGCGATGTCGGCGTAAGGACCACCACTAGCCCCGGCGGAGCGGCCACCGCGGGCATCATGCAGTGTACGGGCTGTCCTGGCTTTCCGGGCCGGCATGGTCTGAGTCAGGTTAGTCTCCTTCTCTATGTCCCCCCTGTCTCTTGTTACCCCTTGTCAGTTCCGTCCCTTTTCGGGTTGCGGTGTGCAGGTTATAAGTGGAGTTGGGACGCGAAAACAAGCTGACAAGGAACGAAAAAGGCCGAAATCACCTCCATGGTCCGCGGCGGCACCCAACACTTCAAGGGCAACCTCCGAAACTGGGGCGACAAGTGGAGCGGCGAGTCCATCTACCCGGCCCTTCGCGAGTACAACTCTGGTTCAGTCAACACCAACGATCTCAGCGATGGGCGTGGCGCTACGGCTTCCTATGTTAGTGATATTGCCCAGCGTCTGCAGGGATGGACCGATTAGGCAACGGTCCCCCCTCAGTGGCTGGGTAAGAGGTGTGGAGAGATGGTGCCCGTTCGTTTCAAACTTCGATTCTTTCGCTCGTTTTGTCTTGTTTTTATCCTAGGCCTTTTTTCTCTTTTAGCCATGAATGTTACTGGATGCATCCTTTGAAAAAGACCACACAGCGTTGAATTTGATGAGACCACCTGCAAGTTCCTGATATATGAAACCTGCAAAGAGCGCCATCTATTAGATTACCAGATCGAGTTCCTGTTAACGACGTAATCAACCTTCTCCCATTAGTCTCACTCGGCACCACAATCTTATGAACCCCTTCCACCTCTATTCCAACTGGCCAATTCGTCATTTTCCTGGCCCCTTTGACTTGGCAACCTTGCCCGATGCCACCCTCGTGGTCGATCCTGTCCGCCTCAAGGGAGGCCGAGACTGGCGCTGTCGTGAGCTAGTCCGAATTGAGGCCTTAGTTCTCTTGGAGATCTCCGCTTTGGCCGTTTGCTTGGTTTCGGTATTGTTAGGTGGAAAGATTTCGGCGTGTTTCCCCTTCAGAATATCGCAATAGTCGGGCAGAAATCCCTTCTCAATCCCCTGGGCAATGGGGTTGACGGGCAATTCGTTGCTGTCTAATCCCTCAAGGTGAGCGTGGGAGAGTAGGCGGTGTGTAACCTCTGAAAGGAGCCGGTAGTTCGTGTCCCATGGCCGTTTCCTCCGTGCAGCCACAAGTGTGGTGAGAAATTCAGCGCACACAGCGCCCATTTTGCGCGCCAAGTCGCCCAGACTGGCGTGTGCGGCCCCGCCGAGAAAAGCCTCCAAAGTACGAAGATAGAGGTTCTCCTGCTCTGTGTTTGGTGCTATGACGAAGGAGAGATCAAAGTAGCTTGTCCACGTGGCGTCACATATGTTCCTGGGGCCATTTAGGGCCAATTCGTACGAGATGTCGTACTTGAGAAAACCCCAAAACATGGATTCGGTGATGACCATACCCCCGTTGCGGACAATTTCTTGGCTGCCGACCATTTCCTGGCTGCACAGAGCATACATGTACAGATTTTTCCATGACAGCAGACCTTGGATGATAGACAGCTATGCGTTGCTGTGCTGAGCATCAAGACTGACGTTTCAGCTCCTGAGGGCGCGATTCAAGATTTCGGGGCCCTTGTCGCGCCATGTTGCCAAGGGAATCTCTAAAATGCTGGTGAAGGAATCAAAGCCAGGTTCTTTAGTAGTCTCCTAGTCCAGATCTAGAAAGGGAATCAGCAGGACATGGTCTGGGATCTGCGAGAGATAGTTTGAGTCTTCGCTGAGTTTCTCATATAGATATGAAAGTAACTCTCTCTGTACCACTAACTTGGCGAACGAGAACTGATTTTCAATCTCGAGTGGAAGTGCAAAGTCTCTCAGCTTTCGTACTGCTATGGCTCGGTCAAACTCGTCCAGGACAGTGCGAACTTGGATGCCATATGGCAACTCCTCGGCACATTCGACAACTCTTCTCGCAAGAGGTCTAATATCGCCGCTGATATATGCCGGGCCAATACGGCCAACCGAATTTCCATTTCGACCTTTCCAACGGCGCCGTTTGAGCAGCGCTGTATAAGCTCGTAAGAGTGAGAGAAATGGAGGATACCGTGTGCCCGCCAGTGTGGCCAGGAGTTCTGACATTTCGCGCGTTTCCAGAAAATCCTTGACAGTGCGGTGTAATAATTGGACATACCCTGAGGAGACCTCGAGGAGACCTTGCGTCCTGCTGTTGAGACGATAGGCAGTGCCTGCCAGGAGCGGCTCTAGTTCCCTGTAGTCAAATCCTTCACCGGGTAGTTGGAGAACGTAGTCTTCGTTGTCGTGCTCAGTTTCATGAAACGCATACATCTCGATCTGTAGAGGTTCGTTGGCTGCAACGGCTAGCCGAAGCATTGTCGACATCTTGTGGTAGAACGGCTCAATCGACATCAAAATCTTCCGGAAGAAATCCTCCAGCTCCGGCGGGAAGCTTTCCAGCCTCCGGCGCATATCTGAAAAGCAGTCTCTGTTGGTTAGACCTTGTCTCAGATACTTTGTGACCGGAAAGACCCAAAGAAAGACGCTGTGGGCCTTGTCTGCGATCTCGCGGATGAGCCAGGACGACCCCGAGTTTGGATTGGGCTCGGATGCAATGACAGTTTTCCACTGCCCATGATCTTCTAGGCGGGCTCTGACATAAGCCGTGACATCTCAAAGAGGTTGCTACGGACATCTTTGGCCGGTCAGTTCCCGTGCCTCATAACGAATTTCCAGGTGCGATGTCTAACAGAGACAGAATTCCATCAGCTACAGATCTGGCATTGAAGGAGATGAAAGTAGGACTAGAGGCAGTGCAAGCAAAAGAAAAACTATTGGATAAAGAAACAATAGTTTCACTTTAAAAGTTCTTTGAAATGCAGACAGAGGCTCACAAGGCGGTCGTCATAATGTTAAGTACTGTTGAAGAGATATTGCAGAAGATGGAAGAGCAGCTGAGAGTGCTGGAAGCGACAGAAAATTTAGATGTACATAACTATGAACGAATATTAGCTCTTTGGATTAAGTGGACATTAATAGCGCAAGGATGGTTTCCCACATTACTTGTTAAAGTATTCCAACCAGTTTATGTCCTCCATAGGTGGGGTGTTCTCATGGCAGGTAGATGATGTGACATGTAACACCACCACCCAGCCTAGAGCTGGATCTCCTGATCCCCACTATAGTAACTTCAGCCTCCACCGAACTGTCAAATATATAAGGTCAGGGTAACAAGTACTTTTTTTAGCCTTTTTCAGATCAATTCCTCTAACATCATCATTGCAACCATGTCGAATATGCCTTGTTCTCCACCGCTAAGATCATCCCTTCACGTCACCCTCTGGCTCCGGAAAATCCAATCCGTCACCGAATACATCGGTGCCTTGACAGTCCATCCCTGGCGACACTCCTACAAAATACTCCTCACCACTCTCCAAGACCCAGATCGACACCTCGACCTCTGGATCCAAGCCCAACAAAGCACTTACTCTTTCGTCGGTCTCGTGGCGTCGGTGATATCTGCGGTAGTCGCTCAACTTCTCAATGTCCCGCAAACAACGCAGTCCACATGGGTAGCGCCTGCAGCCCTATACTTCTCACTTTGTCTCTCCCTGATGGCAGTCGTCACGGGGCTGGTGATGAGTGAGTTTTTGACCGCTGCTCGTTTCCAGCCGTCGCGGGCTGCGCAGCTGAAGTTCTTGTTTGGTGTGGATAGCGAGGACGAGAGAAGAGGTTATCACGCTTGGATTGGGGCGATGCTGTATAGCACGCCTGATGTGTTGCTGTCGCAAACAATTATGGGTGCGTTTGTGGGTACGGGGATCGTGGTTGTTGGTCCACTGTGGGATCGTCAGGATGGGGAGTGGGATGGAGCGCATAAGGTAATGGTTTTTGCGGTGAACGGGAGGAATTTAGATGAAAAGTTTGCTGATGTGTTGTGGATGACAGATCGCTTGCGTAGGAATCGTAGGGCTGAGCATCGGAACGGCGGCTTATATTCTGTCGATTTTAGTGCTTTATAGGCTTAAAGGATAGTAAATTTACCAGAGCGGGAAGAATTATGGCACTGCATGCAGGCATGCTAAGGGAATGGGTTGGCAGCATGCATGGAACCAATGTCTGTGTCCCGATTTTTGTGCTGTTTGATACATCCAGCTCTCCTGTTCACATCCAGTCGTCGTAGGCATTAAGTGAAAGTCATAGTCTCGTAATATATATGTTAATTCCATGCCTTCGCAGTTGAAAGAGTGACCAAACGTCTGAAAACGCTCCCGCTCAATTGGGTATCTGCTCCTACCCACTATCGCACCCCCTCCGACTGAAGCCCAATACTTTCCCATGATTTCACACAATATGCCTTTCCCTTCTCCTCCTTTCCCTGACTCTGACTCTCCTTGCTCATCTTCTCCTCCATCCTTACCTATATCGTCTTCCAAGTCCCGCCCTTCCCATCGCTCCCCGCCTCCATAATATACTCTTCGTCATCCCTTTCTTCCGGACTCCCCTTCATAAAATCGAATCTAATCGACCCATTTGTCCCCTTCTTTAAATTTTCTTCCCGGAAACTCTTTCTGGTATATTCACTTATGCTGCCTCCGTGTCCCCTTAGTCATATCTCCGCGGGTAGTGGCAACGTCAATCTTGATCATGAAGGACTGGAAGAGGGAGCACAAGCAAGGAATTCAAGCGAAAATGAAAGCGGTTTCTCCTCGATGAGCGTCTAAGCGCCCACAGGGACCCTTGGGGTTGGGATCGTCAGCCTTTCTGAAGCGCGCCGAGGTGATGCCTTTGTGGTATGATGTGGCTGGCGCTAGCAAGCGCCTACTGATTTTGTAACAATGCCAACTGGGCAGTTGGCATGTGAACTAGTTTAGCGTGATACAAACCATTGGTCCTAAGATTGACATCATGCACTTTTTGGTACGTCACACGATAAAAGTTCCAGAGATCGCCTTTCACGTGCGAGACCATCGTATGTTAGCCATAATGGTCTGACTAAAAGCTGCGTGGCACACGAACTGTGACACTTATCCTTTGTCGATTCCTACATGCCATCAGGATCATTTAAGATATAAGATGGTATTCGAAATTTTCTTCCTCTTTCCCAGTTGCTCGCACATTCAACCCGCGGCTATCAACTCAGCCTTTACTATCAATCCAAGTTGCGGCTATTCGCCACCACTTGACCCTTACATCTCATCATGGGGAATATGATAAGCCGGCCGTATAGCGAGTCCGATGAGGAGGCCGACGACGAACTCACTCAGCAGCTCGTTAACTTTACACGCACCTATCTGGAACAAAAAAACCGGTATGATTCAGGCTTATGATATTCTTCTAGTTCTAATTATTACTAGACCTGAGAATGGAGAAGCCAGACCCCCTCACCATCTCACCCAGCGACGACAGAAACCCGGCACACGAAACTTCTTCAAGAATATTGGGGCAGTTGCTACCCTCGGGGCAGGTCTCGCATTCTCCCTCATTCTTAGCACCTTACAAGATCCTAAGGAGGCATCAATCTGGAAACTTCTGGACCTCCGCACAGTCAGGATTTTGCTAGCAGTTTCGTGGTTTCTTTTCATGCTCACGCTTGCTCTATCGTTCACGATCGGCAGCAACAAGCATACAAAGGCTTCGGTGTGGAAAACCCTTTATCTGTTAGACATAGCCGCCGTAGCATGTCTGTCTATTGTTGTCGCTGCGTATGTTGAAGTTGTGGGTTTTACAGGTGCCGTATTTGCCATTGTATTTGGAATAGTAGTTATCCTAGATTAAGTGGTTAGGAGGACCTTGTCACGACCCTCGAAGAGACCACCCCACGTGATAGAAAGCACCCCCCTTTCGGCCTTAGGCATTATTCAAGAAAGGTTCCAAGAAGCAACCAATTAGAGAGGTCCCAAGACAAGTTAGTCCCGAGCTCGGGAGAGTTATAGCTGGGGATATAACATGAACCAATGGACACAAAGACCGAGAGAATATGTCCCGACCCTCGGGACATGACATCTCGGGACATCCTGGGGATATATAGGCACCGTCAACACACCAGATAGTTTGCTTTGTTTACGGGCAGTGACGATAATAATACTGCTTTGGAGTATCTCTTGACTACTCACGATCTCTGTGACCTACATCACACTTCGTTGTGCCTATCGCACTCAACCTCAGCCACAGTCAAGAACTCTGTCTTCAGGGTTCGGGTTGCATAGATCGTCACAGCATGCTGCGGCGCAGCTTGCCGAAAATGGTACTTGGCCTGAACAAAGGTGGGCAAGCCTGAGCAAATCTTGAGCAGGGACTGAGCCGGGGTGAGCAGTGTCACGTGGGCGAGGTACAAAAAAAGGAAATTTCGTGTGCCCAGATTCGTCTCATATAACATCATGTTCGGCATCGAAGACGATACCGTCTTTACTGCTTTTGAGGAACAAGAACTCGCCGAACCCTCGCCGAGAAAACTGGTAAAAGGGGACAGGGCCATCTACGTGTCGTGTGAGCTTCGAATGCCCAAGGAATGGGGTGCACCGGTTCTGTGTGACTTTGGGTCGGCCATGCTGGGGGACGTGGAGCATTGTGAAGACGTACAGCCTGACGTATACAGAGCGCCCGAAGTCATACTAGAGATTCCATGGTCGTACGAGATTGACATTTGGAATGTCGGTTGCATGGTAAGTACTGAAAACGGAAACGGGCTGGTGCAAGAGCTGGCCAAATAGATATGGGACCTCTTTGAAGGTAGCCATTTATTTACAGGCCAAGACCCAGAACACCAAGTGTATTGCAGTCGAGCTCACCTGGCCGAGATCATTGCATTGCTGGGACAGCCTCCCCAGGGCCTTTTACAGCTTGGCAAAGCAAGCCAAAAGTTTTTTTTACTGAGACAGGTACGGCGCTTACCGCAGACTCTCTCTCGTCTTTTTACTAACAGTTCATGATCCGGACAGGCGAGTTTCGCCAAGATATCCCAGTCCCAATCCCCGTGTCGCTAAAGGACAGGGAGACGAGCTTGCAAGGCGAGGAGAAGGAGCAATTCCTCGCCATGATGCGGAAGATGCTGCAGTGGGAACCGTCAAAGCGTTCCTCGGCAAAAGAGTTGGCCAACGACGATTGGATTATGAGGTACATGAAGTGACTTGACGGTTATGGGGCTCGAAGGGGACCACCACCTCCTTATGGATGTTGTGGTTTCTTTGAAACTACCGTATTATACCTTGCCTCTAAAGACCCCAGCTGCACCAGCGGCTGGCCCAATCACCACCAACCAACTTAAGTATAGGTAGGTAGGTAGGTACCTGACAATTCGGCCCCGTCAAGTCCCTTTCCCCGTCTCCGTGGCTTTCATAGGTGCGGTACTGGAAGGCAACTCGCAAACCCATCTAATAACCGTATCCGCCGCCGCCGTGACCGTCGCCCCCACCATATGCACAGTCGTAATCGTCCAGAGATAAGTCTCGGCCACTGCCGTGAGGGTATATGTCGCTGTCGTGCCTTGCGAAACCCCCAGTGTGGTGACGGTTATGGTGTGTACCTCAATGGGTGTTCGAGCCGGTGGGTCGATGGCCATTTGTCTTTTTCTTTTTCTTTGGGGAAGCTCCGCGAGTTCAGAAGCGGCGGGGCCGATTACTACGATAGAAGTCGGTCCAAGTGGACTTGGACTGAGACTTGGACTTGCCGTTGCTGTTGCGGGTACGTATGTACAAACCGAAACTGAACTTGTCGTCGTAGACGTCTTCGTCGACGTACTGGTACTAGAACACGCCGGATCTGTTCGTAAACTCCAAAAAGTACTGGTACTGAGATATATCGTCCGCGTGAAATACGTCGAAACTGTAAGTTCCGAAGGGTTATCGCATACTTCCGTAGTATGCGTCATGATATCTACCCTGTACGTCTCGGTAACTACCCGGTCGATTGGCGCGCTTCGCGTAAGCAGGTTTGTGGAACTCTCGCTGAAAGGGGCGGGATCCCACCAGGGGATTGTCGTCGGCGCACGAGTAGTAGTACTCCGCAGGAAACTGACTCCCGAAGGAATAGGGCCCCACCGCGTGGTTGTAGTGAAACATGTAGGACGGAGGGTTTTCCAAGTATAGGTTCGAGAAACGGTACTGGTATACGTCCGTGGAGTGGTCGGGAAAAATGATATGACCAGCGTGTTGGTGCATTTGGTTGACGTCAACGTCCGACCGGTCGGCTCGGTTTCGGTTACAAATATAGCGGAAAATAGAGATATCGGCGTGGTGCCCGTGGGGTCGAGACGGGTTTCGTAAACGGTAGTGCTGTGCGTGACGGTTACGGTCACTCTGGGAGTGGGAGTGGGGCTGGCTCCGGGAGGGTAGATGGAGGATGGGTCTACGCAGCCGCCGGCGACAGTAGAAGTTGTGGTGAAGGGCCATTCCGTGATGGTTGCGATGATGGCGGTGGAAACTACATCGCACGGATGGCGGTTGATGGTTCGGGTGGTGGGTGTGGTCCAACTTGTTACTGTTTCCGTGACGGTGGCGGCGTAAACACGCCCAATTGATGATGCTATTAGCAAGTAGCGAAGCATTTTTGAAAGCCGGAATCCGTGTCTGTGGTCTGAAATCTGAGGGCTGCATTAAAATGACATTTCTCAAGAAAGTCAAGTTGAAGCCGGACATATAAATCATTTAAACCCCCAACTCCTGCACACGGCAGAGTTCAATGTTAGGGAAGCTCTAGTATTCCAAAGGATCATGTAACCGTAGCAGCAACATCTCTCTCTTTTCATATCAAAATTCCTAACAATTTAACCCAAAGTTCCATCCTAGTATTTATCATTGTGACGGAGTTCCCTCGCTCCGAGCTTCTCTGGCAGACTGGCACTCAGCTGGTCGCGAATGCAGAAATTTCCATTTCCCCAATCCTTCCAATTGAACGGAAAGCAAAGTCCTTGCAGTTTAAACTAGTTATACCACTTACAAAATGTACGAGGGGGCACAGCTTCGGTTCGGTTAGTGACTCCGCATGCCCGCATCGGGTCAGGTGCTGAGGTCCTGGATCCTCAATGGAGGTGGAGATGGGGATGGGGCGCATCTTAGCCTAAAGTCGGGGTCCAGCAGCCCAGTTCTGGTAGTCAGTTCAGTGCGAGGTGATGCGAGGTTCAAAGGATTGTTCTTGGGTAATGTTTGTAAGGTATTCAGCTGGTTACAAGCCGTTCCCGGCGTCAAAATGGAAAGACTGAATCAGTACGATTCATAGTGGAGAATTCGGCACTTTTACCTCACTTTGACTCCTGCGCATATGTCTCTAACATGTGTTTTTTATTTCTTCTTAAAACTCGGGCATGACTTCTAGTGATTACCTACCTCCCTACGTGGGTACCCACAAAATAGCCAGACACTAAATCAGCTTGCAAAGCACAGGCGGCAGGCAGTATCAAAACACGCAGCGTCAAGAGTTCCTTGCTCCCCCTTGCCTCATCGACAGGATATGTAACATAACATATGTCTTTTCAGGTTCTTGGGTATGTGGTTTTGTCCCAGTCGCGTTTGGTGCTGAAATTGGCGAGGATATACTGGTTAATTCTTTCTTCTTTTTTTTTTCGCTCTCTTCCTATCCTTGGGGGCCGATCAGCGTGAAAAAAAAAAATGGAGTTGAGGGATCAGACATGTCTGTTTGAGTCCTTGAGTAGGTATAAAAGATACAGATCTAGATTATAATTTTCAGAAACCTTTGATAAACTAAAGTCAGACCAAACATTTATTTGAATCTAAAAATTATAGTCATGTCGAGCGATCTTCATTATTCCGTGCAATTCACAACCTAAAAACCTCTCCCACCTTCTCCCGCACAATTCTCTGCACCTGCTCCTCTCCAACCCCTTGCCCCCTCGCATTTTTCTCTGCCAGCCACAGCTGAGGCCCAACACTAATCCTCGCCGTTCCCATGGCCGCCAAGTCCGTCGTCGACAAATCCCCTCCCAACCTACAGCTAATATTAACCATTCCTCCAAACGCATCAATAACCTTCTGCACATCTGCCTTTTCCATAACCTTACTTCTCGGCCAAAAGATAAACACGGTCGTCGCCCCGCCTTCTTCCAGATATCTTTTTCCCCTCCGAATACTCTCTTCCAACTCTCCACCACCCAGGAAAAACGTATCACTCCGCGCGTTGACTACAAAATCCCCCGTGCCCAATACCTCTCTTGCCGTCTTAACTACCGTCTTGATTCGCTCGACCGCTTCATCTTCACTCATCATTTTTCCTTCTGGAAAATCATGCCATGAATCTTCAATGTTACAGCCCGCGGCACCAAATTCGGTAATGAACATCTTGATATTCTCCGCGAGAGTCGAGTAAGCACCGGCGGGCGCATAGCCATCTTGCACGTCCACCGTCAAAGGGAGGCCCTGCTTCGCGGCGACTTCGGCAATAGGTCGGGTTAGGGAGAGGTTTTCCTGTAGAGTCAAAGTGTCGTCGGATTTGGAGATGGTTTCGGCGAGAGCATACGATGCGGTAGCGAGAGCGCGACAGCCCGGGTGTGATGCAACTAGAGCGGCGGAGGCGGCGTTGTAGACGTTGGCTAAAAGGAGGGGTTTTCCTGGCGTGTGGAGGCTTTTGAGGGTTTCGGCGTGGGCCGAGGTTGTTGAGGTTGGGATAGGCATTTTTTGTAGCTTGGTTGCTGAACGGGCCGGTTATGTAAGGTAGTTGACCAGATGGTTGAGAGTTGTTGAGTTGATGCTTCAGTTTAACTCCTTGGGTATAAATAGGTAACCGGAAGTGGGGATTGAGCTGTGTTGCTTTGCCAAGGGCGTGCGGGGTGAGGCGAGAGCTCTGTCATCATGGAACAAAGTTCCCCCTTCTAGTATCTGACTCGGGATTCGTAATGTTGTGGGGTTGCCAAAGAGAAAGAAGCCAACAGTCAGCCTCTGATTGACTGTGCTTGGAATTTGCGCATAACCCGATAAAGACTGCTTTCTATCAAGGAACTAGTGCCAAAGACGAGATCGATTTACCCCCCTTCGCGAGAAGCAGCTCACGGACCCCGTCTCGTTCTTCCAATTCACTTTCATCCAACTCCGAATCAATTTCAGAGTCTGCATCTTCAGCTCCGTAGTGAATCGTTTGAAATCTCCCGGTCTCGAACTTTTCGTGGTTCTGCAGAATGTACAGTGGACTACTGCCGTGGAGGCCGTTGAAGAAATGCCCCGAGACAGTTTCCGGGCTCCACTCGATGCCGTTTGCGTCGCCTAGACTGCTTGGATCGGCCCCAGCTTCCAGTAAACTGCGGGCACCATGCCAGTCGCGATTCGCCACGGCAATCTGGAGAGGTGTGGCGCGGTGTCCTTTTGCGTTTGGGTCTGCGCCAAGCTCCAAGAGCCAGTTGACCACACCCTTGCAGTCCGTGTCGTC
>Ga0247763_1000989_pt1 | contig 16917 bp, 11 predicted proteins | sample UWRJL141409B4_FD_179926 | JGI IMG/M metagenome (GOLD analysis project Ga0247763, IMG submission 179926) | Plant litter microbial communities from Arlington Agricultural Research Station in Wisconsin, United States - UWRJ-L141-409B-4 | ecosystem: Environmental > Terrestrial > Plant litter >...
TCCCCGCTCGGCCTCTCCTTTGCCCAAGCCTCATTTTGGATCTCCCAAGTCCTCCTCGCCGCGAATTCCACTATCCTCCCTATCTCACCGTATCCCGGCTCCCCCATTTCTACAGCACGGTATCCGCCACTCCGCGACTCATACCGAGACGAATCGGGAACCTGGCATCGATTTCACAACTGCCCTTGTCATGCCAACGAGGAAATGTCCTTAGATACTGGACCCAACGCGGTACAATACCCGCACAACTACCCGTATGAACATGCCCCGCAATTTGACCATGCCTGCGCCTGTCACTTGGGGGTGCCTCTCCATCACGATTCATTTGCAGAACGATGTGCGGACGCTTATGCCTTGCGAGAGGAATGGGAAAAGGAAAGTCGGGGGTTGAGAGCACGACCGTCGAGTCTGTCCAAGGATCCGTGGGAGAATTTTGTTAGATTCAACGTGGCTTTGGTTTGGGAGGGTCTGTGGGAGGAGCATAGGGAGTCTTCCAACCAAAGAGAGGAAGACAAGGACAAGGATGATGAAGTGACTTTGGTCGGGAAAAGAGACGAGGGATCTAAGGATGGAAAAGAAGAAGGCCGGGCTGAGAATACAAAGGAGACCGAGAGCGATATTGCGGATGAAAAACTTAAAGCGAGGACTGGGACTGCTCAAAAGGCTGGGGAGAAAGAACTGGAAGAAGAAGATGATGATGAGTGGGAGGTTGTTTCTTGAGAGTTTTTGACTCTTGGATGTCAAGTCAGGCCTTTAGGTCTGGCCACCTAGGTATCTTGTAAACCTCTCAGTCGTCAAGTTACACGTAATGACGCAGAAAGCTCAAGTGAACTGAACTGAACTGAACTGAGCTGAGCTGCTGGATGCCAATTCAAGGGTCTCTCAACATTGATATGATTATGGATCAGGGGCGATGAGAGAAAGAATTATTCAAGAAAGGAGCCTGAGTACCTAGAACTAGATAAAGAGGGTTCACTGCCACGACCACTCCTATCTCTTCAACTAATACCGTCCTGCCAGCTGCATTTGACATTACCGTATTTCCAATATAAAACAAATCGCCGGGACAAGGCGCCATCAGTCCAGTACGCCGAAATCGTTATGCCTTAACGGCGCGCCGGCTTTAATAATCGGGCGGTGTAGATTAGCGGCGAGATGGATTAACGGCGAGATGGATTAACGGCGAGATGGATTAACGGCGAGATGGATTAACGGCGAGATGGATTAACGGCGCCCTGGCTGGACTAATTGTAATGCAGTGGACCGGCACGGACACAGATCATGGAAAATTTAAGACTTTCTAGTGTATACAAAACAACCCTGTAGCAAGCCTAGCCATCTGGAGCTATTAGGGTGTAGGGGGTAGTCGCGGCAGTAAGCCCCCAAATCAATTACACCGCCAATATGAACTCTGTCAAGCCTTTAACAAAAGCGAACCCTTTCCCCGCAGTGATGCCATGAATGCCAAATGAAAATGCAAAGTAATAAAACCCCACCTTGCCCATCCAAGTTGTAAGCCGACCTTACCTGTTCATAGAACGTATTCGAGGAGCGCAGTAACTCCAGCTAATTACCTTGACTACCTCCCAATTTCATGATGAATAAGAGAGAAACCAAAATCAACTAGAATCAAGGGTCGTAACATCGTGATATGGGCTGTCAAATCAGTAAAGAAAGCCAGAAGCTCCCAACAGGCAAGGTCAGAGATAAAAACTGCTTGAACCTGGGTCCGTCAAGCTTGTCACAAACAGCCCCTCGAAATCGCTATCCATAGAGTGATGAAACGCCAGCATCGAGACAATGCGATGCCACTGACGCGTGCAGGAGAATATAAGGGTCTGCGCCCCTGTGGGGGTACAGCCGCAGTACTTCTCCAGCATGTGATAAAACATCCAATGTTCGGGCGCGGATTGGCGTCCGTGTGGCGCATTGGTTTTTAGGTCGCGGATGAACTCCCAGAGCCGAAGCTGCCGGGTCCGGCGGAGACCTTCGCCTCGGAAACACATTTGTTTGGAAAGGCGTTTTGCTGGGGATCTCGAGATGAGATTGTGCCGGGTGTAAATGCCACCGGCCCCAATTTCGTCGCCGGGCCGGATAGGCATGGTGACTTCCTCGGGCTGGTAAACACCGTGGAGGATGATGGTGATGGTCATGGATTTACCAGTCATGTCGTCGCCCGGGCTTGGTCCGAGGGAGCCGGGTGCCCGTTTGTACCACGGCGATATGGGCGCCCACCCATAAGCCCGCTGCCCGTTGGGGACGACAAGGAGCGTGTTGAGTAGCTCCAGTGTCCACATAGTCTGCATGATCTGGCTGCGGATCGGCCAGCGGCCAACCTTCTCTTCGTACACCGCAAACGTGTTCCCTTCGCGTTTCGTCGCCATCTTCATATCCCCAAGAAGCCAATCGATCAGCGGGTCCATCATTTCAGCTTCTTCCTTGTTTTTGCTGGGCACGGCGGATAGGCGGAATGCTGGAAACTGTTCGAGGAACTCAAGCTCCGCGGTTGAAAGGCTTGATCGTCTCCGTTCAATCGCAAACCGGCGGGAGCTGAAATATTTGACCAGGAAGTTCTCGGGCTTTTCCGGGCCATCATAAAAGAAGGGTTGATGATAGTGCGCGGACAGGACGGCCCCGGATATCATGAGGCGGTAGATGCTCCGGTGAAGCCTCTCTCTCCACAGTTTGTGCATGAAGGGAAAGTTCCTATCGCTGCGCGGCCAGCCTACGGCTGCCTCAAGCACGGTTTCGGTTGGCCCAAAGTAACGGCCCGGATAGCGCGGTGCATTGAGGAACATCAAGTGTTCAACGCATCGGCTGAAATGCTGAAGCCTGAGGATTGCCCGAAAGTCTTCGCGGTTCGGGCGGCGTTTGTGGCCGGTGAGTTGGCTGATGGGAACCAACCGGTCAAGAGGAGGGGCCCTGTCGGCTTTGAGTGCGTCGGCGACAATTTTGGTTGCGCGGACGGCAATGAGAGCGAGGTCGAATGCATGGTAAACTCGCGGCCCAAGGGTCCAGGCGATGTGGGTGAACTGATACTGGTAGATAGCTTGGAGGCGTTTGCATGTCAAGGCGAGATCATTCACGGCGGTAAAATCCTCGCAGTTGCAGAAGATCTCGGTAACAAGCTCAGGAGGGAGTGAGAGTAAACGCGGTTGGGCCATGACGTTGCCAAGTTGATCGCATGCTCGACTTTGACGAGGGGAAGGAGGGAGGGATAAAATAAGTGGGATGCGGGGAAATGCACAAGTTCTGGACAGCAGGAGCTGCCTTGGCTGGGTGGAGGCAAAGGCAAAGGCAAAGGCAAAGGCAGACTTCGGGAAAGGCAAACGCCGCCGTCACCATACTTGAGCCGCTTCGACCACCAGCTGAGACCATAAAGTATTTCACCAGACCAATCTGTTGGGATACTTAGCCAACTAAAAACCGATTGATGCGCCGTCATTTTGCATCATCCCTACCGGTCGGGATTGAGAACAGCAACAGACGGATTTGGTGGCAGAGCGGGGTGGGCGGACGCCTGGTCCTTTCCTCGTCGCGACTCTCCTGCTGCACTTGGGGACCACGCAGCGATTGGGTCCTCGGGAAGCCCCGCTAGAGCGCCCCGCACTTTCTAGGACTTGTTTGCTCGTTCACAACCGACCAACCCAAGCGACGCAAAGTTGACAGGGGTCGTCCTGCAGAGACCTGGGCCCCTGTCGTCGACGGATTCAGCTCTTGGCTTTTCCACATCAAGCGCCATTCTTCAAACCTCCACCCGGAAGTCTGGGACACAACTGGCCGCACCTGGCTCTTCTCGGACTGCTCGCAACCACCCGCGTCCCACCAAATTGCTAGGATTCTGCACCAACCAAGATCCAAAGACATTCGGCAATATACGATCGGATCCCAATGTGAGTTCTTCACCGTATCAATTTCCTACACAGCGATTGGTCGCCTCAGCCACGCATCACATTGCAACTTGCAACTTGCAACCCTCAACCTGCAACCCGCGACCTGCAACCCGCGACCGCTTTCTTGCACCAGCGGCTAGCAATCTCTAACCTGCAACTCCTCGCCCAGATGCCGCCCAACACATCCTGGTTCTCTCCGGATGGAGCCGGCCGTGGCGCAAATGATCGCGCACTCCAGCATCTCCAGCATCTCAATGCACCCAACAACATGAACAGCCAGAAACGACATGTGGAGGACGCGGTCGCTACCGCCGACCCAAACTGGAAAAGGCTTAAGCCCAACTCCCACGCGCCGATTGTCATTAGCGACGACGAGGATGAACGAGTTTCACACCTCACAAGCCCCCTCAGCCGCGAGACGGCCCCTGCCAAGCCCCCGGGACCGCACCGTGAACCCCAGCAACCGGTGCTGCCGGACCCTGGCCCAACCCCACCTCGGACAACAATGCCGGCCCCGTCGGCCCAGACATGGACCCTGCAGCAACCGCACAATGTTGCGACTGCGAACAGCTATGCGCAGCAACTTGTTGATCACTTGGGCCGACCCCTCTCGGCAGAAGCCCTGGCCTCCGCGCGCCAATACTGGGAGTGCCAACGTGAGTTTGACAACTGCCCGTTCGACGCAGATGAAAATGTCCAAGGCCCCCAACCGTTAATCGATCCTCTTTTGCGCATGGCTCGTTACCGGCGTGACTACACGCAACTGATCCTCGGGCTGGATCACCTCGCTCCAGGCACGCGCACCTTTGAGCCTCCCTACGTTGAACCGGAGCCAGTACCCGGCGCATCGAACGCCACAACGGCTGTCACGCCGGCATCTGTTGCGCCCGTTCGTCAGCCAGTCTTGGATCCCGACCAAGAAAGCATTGTTCGCCTGGCGGAAAGCGGTCGCAATATCTTTTACACGGGTTCTGCAGGTTGCGGCAAGTCCACTGTCCTGCATGTCATCAAGGAGCGTCTCGAGCGCCTTGGCAAAGATGTCCGCGTCATGGCCCCAACTGGCAAAGTCGCCCTCGCTATAAACGGCACAACTACGTGGACTTACGCTGGGTGGAACCCTGACTCGTACAAAAGAACGTTGAAAGAGCTCGAAAACAGAGCCCGTGGCAAGACTATACGAAAGCGCTTTGAGAAAACCGATGTCATTATTATTGATGAGATCAGCATGGTAGAAAACTTGCACTTTGAGCGACTGAGCGCCGTGATGAAGGCAGGCCGCCAATCGCCTCTGCCGTTTGGCGGTGTTCAAGTCATTGTCACAGGGGATTTTTGCCAGCTTCCACCCGTTAAGCCATTTTGCCACTGCATGTTCTGTGGTCTCGAGTTTCAAGTCCAGATGAGGGAAGGAGAGCACGGATATACGTGCAAAACGTGCAACGTATCATACACAGATTCCGAAAAATGGGCTTTTCGGAGCAAAGCATGGAAAGAGTGCAACTTCGCTCACGTTCTTCTCTCAACCATTCATCGCCAGAATGACGCCAAGTTTGTCGGTCTTCTCCAAAAGTGTCGCATGGGCGAGTCGTTTACTCCCGATGAGGTCGACCTCCTGATGAACCATCCCAGCAAGACGACCAATGCAGTAAAGTTATATGCAACAAGAGAAGAGGTTCGTCGGACCAACATGGAAGCATTCGACCGCCTGCTCTCCCCGCCGCGCCCATACACCTGTTACGACGAATTTATCTGGCTTCAGCACCAACACCCCAATCTCAAGTTTAAATCGGATCGCCAGGCCGACGGCTCCCTCTCGGCTTTGAGGGACCACCGATTCGAGCCAAGCATCCAGCTCAAAGCTGGCATGCTCGTGGTCCTGCTCGTCAATCTTGACCTCACCCAAGGACTTTGCAACGGCAGTCAAGGCGTCATTGTCGGATTTGAGCCTTATGACCCCGACAAGCTCCCACGGAAGTCTGGAGCGGGCGACCGTGACGGTGGAGGGCTTAGTGCGCACTCTGGCGTCAAGGAGTCGCATATCCGACGTTTCTCCGAGAAGCAAAAGGCTGGCCCGCAAGGAGCGAGCCTGGGTTGGCCCATCGTGCAATTTCACAACGGCGTTCGGCGCACCGTGTACCCAGAGTGCCAGGTCCACGAGGTGGGAGAGACGAAGCCGTACTCGCTGCTGTGCCGAACCCAAGTGCCATTCAGTGCCGCATGGGCTTTGAGCATTCACAAGTCACAGGGTATGACACTCGATCGGGTGATTGTGGACCTGTCAAAATCTTTCGAAGAGGGACAGGTCTACGTCGCCCTTTCGAGAGCCACCTCTCTCGAGGGTCTCAAGGTGGTTGGAGATCCCAAGGGGCTGAATGTCTCCTCGCAGAATCCCGAGGTCAGCGAGTTCCTCTATAGCAGGTTTGGATCTCGAACGACCAAGCTCCTCCCGGCTCCTTAGGTGCACTTCGGCACTCCGGGTGACTCAAACTGATGTTCGGCGCCAAATGGTTATTCGATCTAACGCTCGGCACCAATGGGTCACTCCGTCTGGACTCTGATTCAACATGAATACTAGGTACTATTGTCCATCGAGACCGCGCTTATTCTCAATCCGATAAGTTTCGATCTAGTCCCATCATATATCAGACTAGATTATCTAGGCTTTCTGGACGAGTCATATCTTTTCTTTGACCAGACTTGGTCTGGCTTCCAATCTCACGTCACTCCAGTTAACACCCGATTTTCCTCCCATTCACCTCCGTCTCCCATCTTTCCCATTAGTCATCACATTAGAATTGGGCGTTCTTCACATTTTCAGATAGATACCCCACGCATAGCGATGCTTTCGCCGCATTCCAGGAGGCGCTATTGTCCGCTACTTTATAGGGGCACGCCTTTGAGCCCAATTGATGGCTGTCAGAGCTGCCTCGGCGTCAACAGCCTCGGGCTGGGTTATTTCTTTTTCTGCATTCATAGACTTTAGACTTCGCTCCGGCGCTGCATAATAGAATGCATTTTCACAAGTTGCCGTGAAGCGGCGCTATCAAATTGGTATGTGAGGCGCCGTGCAATGGGCTTCACACTTCTCGATAAAAATCCCTCCCAAAAGAGCGAAACACCTATGGTGCGCAGAGTCAACCCTCAGCTCGAGAGTCTGGTAGATGCGACAGTTTGGGTCACATTGCATGGACAAATTTCATCTATAGCAGACCATGGCAGTCGAGATCAACACTCCCACTCGAGCATCTGCCAGACGGCATTGGACTGTTGATCTTCACCTGAAAGGGAGACAAAGGGTTACAATTAGGTTCCCCTCACATGTTCATCCAGCACTAAAGGTCTGGGGCAAAGACGGCAGCGCCAAAACAGATAAAGTTTGCTTCCTCTAAACCCACGAACACTTCTGCTCGGATAGTCGAACGCTGAAGGGTGCCTGATTGCGTGTTGAGTGACTGTTGAGTGGCTGCTAGGCATCACACCTTCTAAATCTGTCTAGCAATCAATCCACAATTACGGAATACACAAACTTCCCCGTGGGGGCCGCCAGCTTGACCTAGGCACCTCTTTCCCTTCTGCGTTCGCGCCTTCCCTTCTTTCCATGCAGTGCTCGTCCGGCAGATGACCACTTCTCGGCGCCAACGGCTTCGGCAATGCCATGCCCCGCGATTATGTGGCATTTCCTACGACGTTGGCTTCCTTCGCATCTTGACGACCATCTTGGCCTCGAGAATTACTACCCACACCGAGAGTTGCCAACGGACGCTACTATTTTCGTTGCCACCTGCTCATTCGTCTCCGATCCTCGGGCCGCACTTGACGAGACTATCACAGGCGCAACAAGCGAATGTTTTGGCGAAACGCTGACACTGACTGAACAGTCGATCTCAGGCAGACATAAGCTTCAGCAACATACTCGTATTGATACCCAAGAAGGACACCGAGAAAGGTCACAGGAAAGAAACTGCCAATCCACCCCTCGGGTAAGCTTCTCACCTCAGTCCGCTCAGCCCAGCGACTGCAATAACTGGGTAAAATCGACCGGCTGAAAACTGCAGGCCGCCCACCCTTCAGGCCATAATTCGGCACGCTGCTGTATTACTCGAGCATATGGAATGGTATATTGCGGCATAGGACACGGCCCGACAGGCGAGAATCCAGGTAAAAGCTTTCCCTCCCCCTCTAGTAAACCTGGTTTGCCGATCCTTTCCTTTTGCCATATCCCCGGAATTCGGCAATGATGGCGTTTCGAAAACACATGTCGAGAAGCAGACGACCATCGCCCAGGCCCCGGCTTCTAACTCTCCTTTGGCTTTTCGGTGCCTTTCGAGAGTCTTTTTCGCAGATGGTCACGGCTAGAGCATGTGGGGGGTACTCGAATCAGTATTCATGTCCGGCAAGTCTTGGTGGATATTGTTGTCAAAAGGGTTGGATATGCGCTCAGAGCGGATGCATCAAACCAACTTTGACTTCGAACCAGACTGCAACTCCACAGGCCACATCGACATGTCCTGGGTATGATGGCTACGTTGCCTGTGGTGAGGCACTTGGGGGTGAGTCTGGCATAAAATCCTCCGTCCGCATGGCGATACTAACAATCGAAGGCGGGTGTTGTCCTCCTGGTTACAGTTGCGATAGCCAAGCCACCGCGCAATGCCGGGCGGCGAGGCAACTCGCGGAGATTACTGCGACGATTAAAACCACGATATCGGGATCATCAATGCGGACCCTGACGGTAACATCCACGATCGATTCGACGGTCGACCGAGTCATGATGCCCACCCAGCTCTCCGCTGAGACACCCGGTAGTGAGTCCACGCAGAGCATCACCGGTCAGCAAATTGGGATCATTGTCGGTGCGCTGCTCGGTGGGATTGCCGTCTTCGTGGCAGTCATCACATTTAGGGCCTGGGGAATCCTTCGAAACATCCGAGAGCAATTGCGGCAAGATGCATCGGGCAACGACTCGGATTCGGTCGACACGCTGGTATATGATGAACACGAGATCGACAGCAAGGGCTTTGAGAGATGCGAACTGGGTGGCAGCAATCACGTCGAGATGTCTTCGGAGAACGGCGTCGTCGAGATTCAGGGGACGCGACTGGATCGGTACGAGTTGAATATTAGCTATGAGGAGCTCAAGCTGCTGAGCATGAATCCTCCAGAGTACCACACGATGCCCTGAAGAGCCGGCGCATGTAGGTCTCGACATCAGGCGGGTAGAGCAACAATGCTTACTGTCATGTCACGGCAGCTCCGTGGCAATAAGCAAGCCGACCCCAGATGCTGCGGTATCTTGAGAACGTCCCTCCCGCAAGAAGGCATGAACTCTTTCGTTGGAAGCGGGACCTTTGTCGACGGCGATCTGCAAGCTGGACAAAAGTCAGCCAAGGTATCATCCGCGAAAACTCTCGGATTCCTACGAGAGCAACACCTCCGACGAAAAATTACAGCCACATGACTACGATGCGGGTATGTCATCTGGGGTAAACAGCAGCAGTCAGCTGATTGGAGGAGATGCATACCCCGGGCAGATGGATGCTGTGATGCCCAAGCTCCCAGGCGGTACTTGACGTTGCCCATCCTGATTGGCGCAACGCGGCAACGGGCTGCAGCGCGGACAACAATCACTACTGCGCCCGACGCAGCTGCGCCACCCATCTATGGGACGGATAGCCCATCAGGCTTTAGTTTAGAACTGATTCTGGCAAGACGCCCATAATTAATACGCTTTATCTTACTGGGGTCGTCGCTGTTTCACTGTTTGTACCCGCATCCATCCTCAGCTTTCTTTTCCTATTCCAGCGACCCGATGAGCAACAACATGGAAGAATCCAAGGATTCTGTCCATGCAAACACAAAGCCTGAGAACCAGAAACGCCAACAGCGTCATGAGGCGGTCAGCACCGACCCGAAAACTTGGCAGTATGACAAGAACAAAACCATAGATTACCAGATTCGACTGCTTCCGAATGAATCGACTTTCACTAAGCGCAAATGGAAAGACATTGCTTCGTCATTCTACTTGGAAAAGCCGGTCTTGAAGCGACGAAATGATGTTTCAGATGCGGCTGACTTGACATGGGAAATCAACTCTCACGCTTCTCGAAATGGCTCATACGCCGACTATAACGAGTTTGGTTATGACAAGGACGGCTATGTCAGTGAGTTTGCGCTTGGACAAGCCATACCTCCTGCACAGGCCGGAACAGGAGCCACCCCCCAGCAGCCACTTAACAGTTTGGCTGTTCTGAAGGAGATCAAGGAGCACATTGTGAGTCCCCTTCCACGTCAATACTTGGGGTTGTATATTGAACGAGGTTAGGTTATGCCAGGCGATGTGTCAACAGCTCGTTGGGCAGGACAACGTTTCGGAAGAGAATGGTGAGTAACATCAAGACATACTCGCTAGCATTACACATATATAAGATATAAATAGAGTGGCTGACAAGTACTAAACGTGCTGGGTAGGAAATTCTATTTGAATGGGAAAAATGACAGTTCCCTCTTTTCCATCGCCGCATTCCAGCTCTGCTGTGACGCGGATGTGGATGAAACAAGTCCTTTGTGCTTCTCAAGGCAGCGCCTAGCCCAATACTTCTTGACTCAATTCAGAGGCACGTGGGATCCGGCAAGTCAACACCTGTGGGCTAGGTTAGATCACCTATCGGCATGCTCGGCAAGGGTCGACAAGTCGAAGTGGGATGATCTCGTCTTTCAATATCACATGCGAGTCTTCACCTGCTCGGCCGAGGCCATACCGACGAGGCGATACAGTCGCGGCCTGCAACGGGCAGCGGGAACTTTGCCCAGCAAAGCCAACAGAGCCAGTAAAAAAAGGAACAAGCGTGAGCCCGTCTCCAGCGTATATGAAATTCGCTACTCTGTCGGTCTGAAAACCACATGGAGATTCGACTTGCCTGTGTTCACCCTTGTTACGATGGCAGATACTGCCACCGCTAGGCCCCCAGAAGACCCTGAGCCCATGGAGCTCGGGAATAGGAGCCAATGGGAAGCGGCCGATCTTGATCCATCAATTCGAGCAACGGGAATGGCTGCGTTTGCCTTCAAGATTTTATCTTTGCTTCCGCAATGGCAGGCAGAGTGGTCAAAGCTGCTCAATGAGATTGGAACGTCCTTGAACAATGATGTAAGTCAGGGGATATTTCTGTGGAGGGTTCTGACTTAGGTAACGTGTTTGCTTTAGCTCAACACCGTTTTATTGCCCGACCACTGCCTCGAAGTCATGGTTGACGATAACGACCTCCATCTGTCCAAGTTCTACTTTACCGTAATCCAAATTCTTCGTATTGCTGCCGAGTGGATACAGGAAAGTATGGACGATCTTCGGCGGACAGTCGACGACATGGAGCGACTTTATCTTTTGCAGACTGCCGATCGGATGGCCACGTTTCTCCCCGCTGCGGCTACCAACCGCACTCGAGATGCCTACATTGAGACCTTTAGACACAACTGGAAGGTGGTCATTGAAGAGCAGGAACGTATTGGGACTGTACTGCTAGCCCGTATTGCGGCAAGGACGCTTGAAACTGAGAGTTTGAGAGATGGTGTAAGTCTGCCTAACATCTCCGCGTTTAAAGCAACCTATCAACCGGTGCTGACCCCTCTTCACGCCCAGTTATTTAACGCAACAGCTGTCAGCGAAGCTACAAAGTCCAGACAGCTCACCCGATATATTTTCGTTTTCACCGTAGTCACGACATTCTATCTACCCTTGAGCTTCCTCACGGTTTGTTCATTCTGTATTTTACCTGTTATCAGTACCAGGCGCTGACTGATATCATGCAAGTCCCTGTTTGCTTTAGAGCTCTTCGACTGGAAAGATTCAAGACAACTAACGTGGTTTATTGTCGCGGTTATAATCGTTGCCGGCGTTACCTACTTGCTCTCTGGATTCTCCGTCTGGGTTGTTCGGCAGCCTGATTGGAGACAAAGTTTCGTGGCGTCACATGCCGCATCTGATGGCAGGCCTCACAGCTCTCTCGTTGACTGGGCTCAAAGGAAATTCCCGAAGGGATGGAGAAGACGTGGGACTGGGGCCGGAGATCTCAGAGGCTAGATGAAAAGGTGACGTCGGTATCTGGGTGCCAAATGAAAGGACAAAGTTGGGCAAATTAATGGGATCCGGTTACGTTCAAAGGGGGTGCGCAATCCTGCAAAATAAGTTAGTAATTCACTTAATATAGATGATATTATTGGTCAAACTTATACTATATATATAATAGTGCCAATTTAATGGAAAACATTGACCTAATTTCAATGCTAAGCTGTCCGACGCTCCCCAACCTAGCGTGCAGCATGCTGGCAGCATGGCATTTCATCGCCATCGCAAGGGGGCTTTCATATAAGTCGTGGGCAGGGTAACTAGTTAGCGGCTATGCAAGCCCCCTGGCCGCATAAGAAAAAAGAAAAAAAAAGAAAAAAAAAGGAAAAAAAAAAGGAAAAAAAAAGGAAAAAAAAAACAGCTGCTTCCCCCCATTCGAGCTGCCGACTGGCCTGCTGTTCTGTTTTCTGTCTGTCTGTCTGGAGGTCTGGCGGTCTGGCGGTCTGGCGGCTCCTGCGGTCAACAGGGGGTTTCATATGCATTTATGCATTACTATACTATACTGCCTTGATTGCCTGACTGCCTGACTGCCTGGTTACTATGTAGTGTACCTTGATTGCGCTGCCCTCATTACTGCGCTCTCTCTCTCTCTCTCTCTCTCTGTGTGTGTGTGTGTGTGTGTATGTTGTTTGGGCGGGGGGTGTCGCGGGAGAAAAGCTTTTGATCTCTTGATGTTCCTGTGAAATATGCAATATTTGATAAACACACGACGTACCACTTTATGAGGTTCAATGAATAGACAAGGAGATAAAAATGACCTTCAAAAAGTCTTCCTAGCCCATCTCGTCTCCTCCCCTGCAGCCAGTTATAGAATTACACAGCTCCCTCCGCCCTTTTGACCTTTCAAAACTGTCTTTCCCGCCGAGGTTTTCCGCATCCCGCTGAGACTCGGACCAGATTTCCTCATCTCATCAACGAAAAGCAGCTGTGAATTTGCAGCTCTCCTCCCAAGACGGTCCAATACTTCTTTAGCACTGCTTTGATCGTTTTGGAAGCGGAAAAATATTGTGTTGCTGCACAGACGAAAGTACTTCTCCTCTATCTCGTCGCTTAGTTGTTCGTATCTCTCGCGTCCATTCCGACCAGCCCGGTTCCACATGGTCGTAACAAAGGCTGCTTGGGGTGTGAATTCCTTGCCGCAGATTTGCTTAAAGATGTCGAGGTGGGACCGGGCAGTGCCACTGAATCTGCCGTCGGTGATGCGGTGGAAGAAGAGAGCCCAGCTGACCTTGACCGGGCTAGTTGGCGTGCCTAGCTCGGTCAGGGATCGGGCGATGTCCTTGAGGAGATTGAGATTTTCTGCTGCGGAACCCTCCAGTCCCGGCGTGTCGATTAATTTGAAGCCCTTTCCCCCCACGTTGATTTGGTGGACTTGGCACTGCGTTGTTGCTTTGGGGTGTTAGAAGCGGCGACTTCCAATGGCTACTGGAAAACTTGGCATTGTTGGTTACTTACGCGTTGTTTTCGGGACGCGGCCGGTTGCACACTGGATAAAAGAGGTCTTGCCAGACCCGGTGGGGCCAATGAGGAGGATGACAATGTCCCCCGCCATGGTGACTGTCCAAGGAGTTGGTGTCGTTTTTTTTTGTCAGTGACAAGATGGGTCGCTTTCGTTTGAAGGGCCGGGCCATTGCGGGACCATGAGTCAACCATTCAAGTTGGGTGAGAGAGACAGCGTGCCTGACATCCAAGTTGGACCCGTACCCAACACCAGCAGCGAGGACGCATCGGAAAGGATGCCACGGTCGGGAACTTGATTGGCGGACATATCGCACACGGGACACCTCATTGGCGGCTTGCACCCTGTGGATCGCGCGCTGTCCTGTCCAAGATGTGCCCGTTTTCGCGTTGGGAGTACGTGGGTCATGCTCATCCAACGGGAAGTCGCGAGCTCGGCCTAAAGTGTGGCTGCATAATGCCCAACGGCTCGCCCCGCTTCCTCGCTCCCTGGCCCACGAAGCAACAGAAGGCGCGACCGCCATTTTTCAGATGTCCGCCATCGTGGCTTGGATTGAAACATGACGACTGGTGTCCCTCAACATGATCAAATCTCTCTCCCTTTCCCACTCCCATCTATGACCCTTTATCCTCAACACTTGTCCTTCTAACTCCAAGGTCGTTGTCCTTGCACCCATGGCCCCGAGCGACAGGGGTTGCCGCCGGTTCACCATTGTGCTGCTAGGGGTGACGGGCGCAGGCAAGTCGACGTTCGTCTCGGTTGCCTCGAATCAAGCCGTCAGAGTCGGTCATGGCGCGGACCCCTGCACGCAGGACCCTGAGGCGGTCTGCTTCAAACTGGGTGACGACGAGGTTGTCTTGATCGATACACCCGGTTTCGACGATAGCATGCGGAGCGATGTTGAAATTCTGGCCGACATTGCAAAATGGCTAGACGAGAAGGGCTACACGAAAACTCGACCCGTTGACGGTTTGATACTCCTCCACCCCGCCACGCATACCGTCGTCAGTGGTAATGAAAGGAAGCGCACACGCCTCCTTGAAAAGATTCTGGGTGCTGGGGCCTACAACCGAATCGTCATCGCAACCACCATGTGGGAGAACCTCGGGCCCGAGTACTCCACAGGCGGTCTCGAAGACGGTCGCAAGAATGGCCTGTGGAAAAGATTTGACGACAGTGGCGCGATTGTCACCCGGCACTACAACACACAGCAGTCAGCCCACCGCATTATAAAGCTCATAATATCAAGGTCTTCGAGGGACAGAGCTAGCATTGTACAGAACGACAAGACGCCTCTACGTGACGAACTCATGCTTCAACTGGAAGAAGAAATCGACCTTACGTTGAAAATGCTTCGAGAACACAAGTCGAGTCCTCCTCCTAGGGAGTGGAAGAAGTCAAAGAACAAGGACCTTCAAGTAATATACACAGAGTGGAAACAGACAAAAGAGGAGTTGGAAGGGGAGGTCAAGGCATTGGAGAAGAAGTTGCGCAAAATGGATAAACTTATCGTGAGCTACCATCTCCATTATCGATCGAATTCGATGCCCCTTCACTTTAAGCTGCTTACTGACATGTGTGGCTCACAGAATCGAATGCTAAGTCTTTTCAGCAAGCTGTCTTGGTAGAACTAGTAGGGTACGGGGGGGGGGGATCGAGGTCGATACACGGCTCGCCGCGTGAAGCTTATCCTTCGCCGCAGTCTCTGCTGGGCAATAAATCCGTCCCGAGGATTTAGTCGGGGTCTCCCAGATGGGGATTGTGCATGGGCAGACAGCACTAGTTCAATATCACACGGAGAAAGACGATCTAGGTTGAAGACAAGACAAGTTTCGACATCAAGTCCTGGCAATCAAGACTTGGATAAACCATGGCTACCTAGTTAGGTACCTAGGTAGGCACTTATTCCTATGGGTGCCCATGACATCGACCTAGAGTTGCTTGAATCAAATATTGACGCTATCCACCACAAGAAAAAGTTCACCAAAAACACCGTTTTGGGTGCTCCAAATTTGCACCGCTCTTGCCCTTGTGGAACTTCACCGTTTTATCACCCGGCCTCTACGCCGAAGCCATGGTTGACGACAACGAACTTCATTTATCCAAGTTCTACTTTACCGTAATCTAAATCCTTCGTATCGCTGCCGAATGGATACAACAAAAGTATAGACGGCCTTTAGCTGACATTTGATGATATAGAGCGACTGTACCTTGTGCAGAATGTTGACCGGATGGCACTAGAACACGTAGCATTTTTGTGCTCGGAGCTTCCTCGGGGCCTACCCACTTTCCGGGTATCGACCTGGGTGAGCTCCTCCATCTCCATACTCCTTTCCCCTCAATATGCCCAGGGGTCCCGCTGAACTGCGTCCACAAAAAGCGGCCAGTCGACGGAGAGGTACCTGTTTGGATCTCAGCTGCGAGGGGCCGCCTGCCGGTGGCGGCTTACACTTGCGCACAGCCGGGGACAGGATTTTCCTATCGAGGCCGGTTATCTAGAAGTCAAGGGACATGTAGTCATTCCATCTTACAAGTAGGTAAACAGCCGGATTCTCTTCTTGGGAACACCTGGAGACATAAGGGGGGGGCGTTTTTTTCTCGTGGTTGCTGGAGACGGGCGGGTTTTTGAAAGAGTCGGGATAGCCTGGCCATTACTTGTTGATTTGGCAAAACCTTTGTGGCATCACTGAAAACCGGAGAGCTAGAGAAGATTATACTAGGATAGTAGAGTTAGCTATAGCAAAAGTCCCACACCTAATTTATGGCGACGTGCTGCTGGAGGGTGGGAACTGTCACCGAAGAAAATGGCCAATCATGAATGGAAGCAGTAAAGTTGCCGTGATTGGTGGGCCCTGGGACTCTGCCAACGTTAGGTGCCTAAAATTGAAAACACTCACGGCCGAGTACGATCGCTGCTAAAAGATTTGAACGCTGCAATTAATTCCCCACGATACCTTGGAGCAACGCGGAGATACGACAACCAAATATAGGTATGGAGCCGGCTTCAATTATAGGACTCGGGTCGTCCATCGTTCAGCTCATCGAGACGACGGTGAAAATCATCGGCTATACAAACGCTGTCAAGAATGCCCCAGCCGAGCGCGGGCAATTTGCTCGACATGCCTCAAGCCTTCTGGCGCTGCTCACCGACCTGAGGTATCGGGTAGAAGAGGCCAAATCATCGTCGGACCCATAGTTCACGGCATTGCAAGGCCTAGGAAGTAGAGATGGTCCATTGGATCAGCTGCACGATCAACTAGAGCGTTTAGCCAACAAGCTAGTCCCGCCGTCTAGATCGCTGAAGAAGATGGGACGAGCCTTGGTATGGGCAGTTGACAAGAAAGATATGGAGGAAACCCTTGCACGGATCGAACGAGTAAAGGCTTTAGTCTCGCTTGCCTATCAGAATGATCAATTGTGAGTCGCGCGCCCCTTTTCGGTTGGGA
>Ga0247763_1000991_pt1 | contig 16907 bp, 13 predicted proteins | sample UWRJL141409B4_FD_179926 | JGI IMG/M metagenome (GOLD analysis project Ga0247763, IMG submission 179926) | Plant litter microbial communities from Arlington Agricultural Research Station in Wisconsin, United States - UWRJ-L141-409B-4 | ecosystem: Environmental > Terrestrial > Plant litter >...
CGGTATGCAAGTTTGTTGATGCGAACTCTCTTTTCAAAAAAAAAAAAAAAAAAGCCTAGCAGAGATCTGGTGTTGATGAGAGAACCGTAGGTGTATGGAATATGTTGGAGAGAGTTAATAAAATAGCTTGGCTTAGGGAGGACTAAGCAGCTCAGTATATGCTCTCTACGAATGACTCTGTATCTTAGTAATGAATAACCGTGGAGACACCTGGACCATCTTGCCCCCAAACCATATCTTCCCTCGATCCTCAAGACTGGCCTCGGATCCATCACACGGCCTAGATGGTAAGAGTGCGAGAGTTGGAATGGTAGGCAACGTAAATGATGACACCCTCACTCCACCCCTTCTGTCAATGCCGCTGCTCTGCATACTGTTTCCTTCCTGCCTACTTTGATGCTCCTTCGGTAGCCAAATCCAGTTTGGGACATGACCTGCTGCTGCTATAAGTGCCATTGAGCGTCAAAGATACCCACTCGGTGAACTTGTTTGTCCTCGCTTGTTGCTGAGTTTCCTTTTTACATCTACCGAGACGTATTTCTCTCGGTGAGCATATATGTATCGGTAAGACTGCAAGTTGTAATGACTGCTTCTTCAGAGACAGTAGAGGTGGCTGGATTTCTACTATAAAGTCCATCAGCGTTACTGCTCTCAAACCTAATTCACCTCATCACCAGCATCCTGCACTTCTACCTTCAACTACAAACCAAAGCAAACCACCAACTTCAACTTCACCTCTCTATCAACCCAACTTCCCCCCTTCAAAAGGACTTCTCTTTTCACAATATACAAAATGCAGTTCAACACCTTCATCCTCACCACCCTCCTCGCCACCGCCAGCACCATCTCCGCTCGCCCCGGTCCCAGTGCTGGTCTGGCAACAAAACCCACCACTGCGCTGATCAAGCGCGAGCGATGCGATGATATCTTATCCCCTTGTCAAATCCAAAAGGGCGACAACTGCTACAAGGGATATGCAGCCTGTCTTGAGCGCATGGGCTGCAGCAATGAAGCGGGGGGTGCGGACTGTATTGGTCTTTCCATGGGTGAGTTTATTCTCAGTCTGACGAGAGGGTGGGGCTGACAAATGATATCAAATAGGTTGCTGGTGGGCTTGCCCTTACTAAGACCAGGCCTTCAAGCTTTTTGGATTCAGTTTGCGCATTTGCGGCTCCCTGGTCTGATTTCATGCTCGGTTGGGTCTCCCAGTCAAAATTTACTGTCAAGACACTGGGATGTTTCAAAGGAGATGGCGCGCTGGAACCTAACCCCTATGAGTTGATGTAGTGATGTGTGCGAGTGAGTGCGCGTGGCTGAAAGGGATATCGAGTCTGCTCGCGCTCAGGGGCTTGAGATTTCTTTCGGACGAATTACAACTCCGCGACTTTGTTTCTGTACCTTTCATTCGATTGTGAAGTATATTTGACAGCAGCAGAATGTGGTTGGAATATGATGTATACAACGTGCAGTTACTTCCCAGTAAAACTTGAGTTGCAAAAATCTCGTTTTCATTTTACAAGCAAAGACTGCAAATCCAACCGTATTCAATTTGCAGAAGCGAGCTTTAAAACGGGTAATTTTATTCTCTTGAAAACAGACCTAGCTTGACAAAACTTGATGTCGCGATTTGATGTACTTTTACGTAATACACCACCCTCTTAGCAAGTGACATCAGCACCCAAATCTGACGTGCTTCAAACGGAATCTTAACTTCTCTTATCAGTCAGCAAAGACATGATCAGGACAGAAAACTATGAAACCCCTGCACTTGTGGGCGATTTTTCTTAGCCACGCAGGGACATGTCTTGCATCTGGCTACCGCAAAAACATTATTATAGACACCGATCTTTTTAGCGACGTCGAGTGTGTTCCCCCTACTCTCAAACTGACAAGGGAAGCTAACTGAATCTCCAGCGACGCCGCCGCCCTCCTCCTCACCGCCACTTCACCTCAAGCGAACCTTGTCGCTGTAAACATCAACTACCCATCACGCTACTCCGCTCTCGCCGCTTCCGCTATCCTTGCACATTACGGACACTCGGATATCCCAATTGGGATTATTCGTCCCTTGACGAATGCCACATTTTTCGACGACTGGAGTTATCAATTGGGGGAATATACCAGCAAGATTGCCTATCATTTTCCCGGGGGGAACCTCCCCTGGGGACATGCCGATGATGCATGGGATCCAGTGGCGCTATATCGAAAGGTTTTGAGCGAAGCGGGAGACGGAAGTGTGACCGTGTTGTCGATTGGGTTTTTGAATAATGTGCGTTCTTTTTTGCTTGCAATCTACCTTCCTCCCGCTCCTTACCTCCTCGTCTAGGTACCGACCTACCTACCTACCTTAGATGCTCTTCTACCGTGGACAGGCTGTACTGACAAGGACGGAACAGCTCTCTGCGCTACTAAACTCCACCAGCGACAAACACTCCACCCTCACCGGCCGCGAACTCATTTCCCAAAAAGTCTCAGAGCTAGTCGTCATGGGGGGCGCCTACCCATCCGGTCGAGAATGGAATTTCTTTGGCTCTGACCCGTCGCTGACCGCCCATGCCATCAACTCGTGGGAAGGCCGGGTCGTTTTTGTCGGAGACGAAGTCGGGAGGGATGTTCTCTCCGGGAGGGAATTCATGAGCCATGGCCCAGAAACAGATCCAGTGCGGCAAGCGTATATTTACTATTCGTATTTCTCACCGCGGCCGTCTTGGGATGCGTTGGCCGTGTTATATGCGCTGCATGGCCTGGGGGAGCTGTTTGAGTTTGGGAATGAGGGTGGGTATGGGTATAACCATGTTGAGTCGGACGGGACGAACCAGTGGGTTTGGGACGAAACGCGGCGAGACCAGAAATATTTGCGACTAAAAGTTAGTAATGTGACAGCTGCGGCGGAGATAGATCGGTTGTTGCTCAAGGGAGCGAGGTCAGTAGATACAAGAGTTACGCAGATAGAACCAGGCCCGGGTGTAGAATGGCGCGAGTTATAGTATCGACGGTGTAGACAATACGCAGTTGGTCCGTTGCAGCTCGGACTTAAAAGCCAGTGTTACTTAATCGCCGTCTCATTTTTACGAACGTAATCGGTGTAAATTCCGAGATTACCAATTCGCGTCCAATCTCAACCGCGAAGGATGCTAATTCCGGTCTTGGCCTGCCTTCCCCAGTGCCGTCGATGCGAGACCACGGCGGCTAGTTCGGATGAAAGCGTTCCTGCCTTATTTATCTAGGTGGTGATTTAGTGATGGATCGCGCTCGGTCGTCGGAGATAGAGTTGGCGCAGATGAGGTTTGTTTGTGTCCGTATGAGCAATAGCAGAAGATGGTACCTAGTTTAGGAAAACAGATGCTACATAGACTTACGAATTATAAAGGGGGAGATTCCCACTCTCCTACTGCTTCTTACCCAGGTATCGATCAACTCTTACTGATCTGCACCGCTACTCAATTCATTTTATCTACATATATCCCTAACTTAAACAGAAGTTAAAATGGCGGAAAGGAACATCGCGGCTGTCCTCCTCTCGCCCAAAACCGACTTTGTCATCCAAGAACGGCCCATCCCGGCTCCCGGCCCTGGCGAGCTAGTTATCCGGACACATGCCGTGGGACTTAATCCCATTGATTGGAAGCGACAGGCGTGGGATTTTTTGGTTTCATCTTATCCGGCGGTTTTGGGGAACGGTATGTTTACTCTCTGTATCTTTTACTTGACCATCTCTCAACTCTGGATTTTCTTTACGGCCACAACGAACTAGTTCTAATGGATAATTAATGATGAATCAGACGTCACGGGAACCATCCATTCTGTCGGTCCAAACATTAGTAACGCTAAGCTGGTCCCCTCCACGCGGGTGATATCTTTTGCTCACGGGGTATCCTCTCAATCTCCCGAAAACGCCGCCTTCCAGCATTATGTCCTTGTCCACGCCAACGCTACGACCCCGTTGCCTGACTCGCTGTCCTTCGCCCAGGGCGCGACGCTGCCTACTGCGATCTCTACAGCGGTGATGGCGTTGGTTGACGTCCTTGGCTTTGCACCCCCTCCTATCTCTCCTTCTATCTCTCTTCCTGCAAGCAACTCTACTGCAGACGAAAACATAATCTTAGTATGGGGAGGCGCCTCATCCGGCGTCGGCTCCATGACAATCCAACTCGCTCGTCTTTCCGGATTCACCGTATTCACCACGGCCAGTCCCACGCATCATCGACGACTTGAAAATCTAGGTGCAGAGGTAGTGGTAGATTACCATGACCCTGCCCTGGCTATTTCTCAGCTGGTTAACGCGGCGAAGGAGAGGGGGAAAAGAATTGCCCATGTCGTTGATGCGATTAGTTCGGCGGAGACTTTACAGTCTATTGTCAAGATTTTGGGTCACTTTCAACATCCTCAAGATGCCTCGGGAGACGGAAATAGAGATGGAGACAAGGAGGGTGTGAAGGGGGGAAAAGCAAAAATAGCACACACGCTAGCCTGGCCTGAGGACGTAGCCAAACCAGACTGGCTACAAGCACGACAAGTTCGTGGCGACGAGCTGTGGACGAGAAGAGAGGATCTATGCGACTGGTTATATGGGCAGGCGTTGCCTACATGGCTGGAAGAAAAGACGTTGGTTTTGTCACCTGAGAGAGTGGTGGGGAAGGGGGTGGATGCGATCCAGGCGGGTTTGAGGGAGTTGCAGAAGGGGGTTAGTGGGGAGAAGTTGGTGGTGGAGATTTGATTTGAGAGAACAAGGGTGAGTCGGGTGACTTGACAAGGTGGGTAGTCGCTTTGAAGTTTTGAAGGAGAGATATCTCAAATACTCGTGGTCCCCCTTATATAAAGAGGCCCGGGCCAGATCCTCCCTGTTTTTTCTTCTTTTTCTGTTCTTCATGCCCGCCATCATTTAGAAATTTATCGAGTCTGGGCGCCAAAGGCGCCTACAACAGTTAGTTTTCTTTGTGGTTAGAAACAGGGAGGATCTGGCCCGGACCTCTTTATATACAGGGGGGCACGTGGTCAGGGATATTTTTCCCTGTGTCAATACCCGAGGCATCTCTATTTCTTCTCCACAACATGTCCATTGGCACCCGCAACACTACAATCTTTCACACACAACACACCACACACAACAAATCACATATCACACGGAACACATCACACACACACACACACACACACACACACACTGCACACTTCACCACAACATCTCATAACACATATATACTCGCATCTCGATGCCCGCCTCAAATATTTACATGAAACCCAACCCAAAGTTCTTATCCACTAGCTACTCTCTTCCCTCCACTCCTTCCAGCTTACAGGCACTGCGAGTACCACTGGTTGCTGGACCGGCAAGTACCCTCACGGCAGCAAGTAGGACCATTCCAGCCCTGTCCACCACATTGACCCCAGCGAGCAGCGCACTAGATGAAACATACAGGTTAGCCAACACACTCCATTGAAGTGATAGAATCAAATAAATAAATAAAAAACTCACGTTGGTGTTACCACCGCCATTGCCGGGATTAGCAGGCTGAGTCTGAGTCGGGGGGTTAGGGTTGGTAGGGGGGTTTGTGTTGCCACCACCACCACCACCACCACCACTGCTACCACCCGCACCGACATTGACAGTCGCAGAACCGGAAGAGAAGTATCCCTCCGTCGCGACGACCATATAGTCATGTGTGCCGAGGTTGAGGCCGGCCGCCTTCCAGGCATTGAAGTGGTTGGCCATGGTGACGGTTCCGCCCGAGCGCTTGACGGTACGGACCGACCAGTACTGGTAAAAGGTCCGTGTCCCCTCAATCGAAGGCTGCTGGACGCGCTGGCTGCGGTACAGGTTGTAGGTGCCGCCGTCGGACTGGACGCTGCCGTAGGGAGTGGCTCCCGTTGACGGGTTGTAGGTGCCAAAGTTCTCAATCACGTAGTACTCGATGAGCGGGTTGCGGGTCCACCCGTAGACGGCGAGGTACGAGTTGCCGTTGGGGTTATAGTTGGCGGTATAGTTAATGACCCTGGAATGAAGCAGGTTTAGTCAATGTCATCCATATGGACAACCGACAGAACGAAAACGTACCGGTTGTCAGTACCCGGGTTCCATCCCTTACCCCCAACCCAGTTGCCGTTGCCCGACCAGCTGCAGCTGTACTGGCCACCAGCCTCGTTGGTGTAACGAACGCTGCCGGCTCCATCAGTCCAGAAGGAAAAGTAGTAGCCGTTGTGCGTGCCCGTCGCCGAGCTGGTCAGAGTCTGACGTCTCTGAAGGCCAGGGAGCTCACCAGGGGCAGCCAAAGCCCCGGCGGCAAGAGAAGTAACGGCGACCAGGAGGGACGAGAGAGTGACCATTGTGACAGCTACAAAACTGATGGTTGACAGCAGAACGCAAAATCCTGAGGATCACCTTGTTGTTTATAAGCTTTTCTCTCACCACCCCTGCTCGTACTGCATCGCATCGCACCACAAAGAAATTGTTGGTTTGAGATTTTAGTTACCCTCCTTATCCCCGACTGGTGTTCCACTTCCCGGCTTTGCGGTTGCAGCCACGGCTAGTAATTCCAACAGCCCCGGAAACTTGAACACGCGGTCAAATCGCCGAGAGAGAAAAAAGGAGCATCATGTCCGATTTCCCAATGCCCGTACCCGCGGCGATGTAACACTGTGTGGCATGTCGCTGGACTGCTGCCATGTTCGGTTGCCACTCCGTTACCCCATCATGTAAGCGCGCGATTCGGATTCGAGAAAGTCTTTTTCTGGGGCCGGCTGGGCACCTGGGGTTGACATCTGAGTCCCAAGAAGCATTCCCTTGCCATCTTGCGAGAAACGAACAAACCGGCGTTGTTTGTACCCTTGTTCGTTCGTTGTCGCATGGTCTTCGAGAACGCCGCAATTTTCGCTTGTTAATGCTGCGGTCCCCGGAAACCCGGTTGCAGTGGATCAACCCGCTTGGAAACCGGGTTTCCGCCACACCAGGCAAATGAGAAAGGGGCATCAGCCCTGCAGAAACAAAATATTCCTCCTCCTCTTCTAAAAAACAACAACCCAGATCTGCTAGTTACGTAGTAGCACCGGTCAACACGCGGGGAGTCGACTGCCGATTCAACCGCCGGCTAAATGCAAGGGGTTAGGACTGGGGACCGTGGACGCCTCACAAAAGTCTGGGGAACTCTCCTATTTTCCCCACACTGACCAAAACCTCCCCTGTCAGGCTTGCCGATTCTGGACTTGGTAGCCGTCTCCGCCGTCTCCAAGAGGGGAGGTGTGTGTGCAAAGAGGTAAGGGTAGCCTCACCGCTTGCTCGAAACGGAATTTCGGTCTACCATGGTCCATGCCCGCGTTGCAGCAAGAGGTGACGTGTGTAAAAAGCCATTTGACTTAGGCGAGATCAACTGCCGCTCACAACCGAGGGAGCCGTGAACCAGCGGCCAAAGAGTATTCCCAGGAACCAAGAATGTTAAGATGAAAAGAAATTCGGACAAGAATTCGCAACCACCAGAGCAATATTCCAGCCGTCTGCCCAGCCGGCCACGGCGGAAGGGGAAACCACAAGACAGCAACAAACTCTTTTCTGAGCTTCCATATGGGTCCGTATGTTGCGGGCCGGGTTGTATGCAACTATTCTCTCCGCACCCCACACGAAATGCCCGTCCCAACGGGTCATGACAGTCCCCAAGTCCCGAACCGAACCTGGAGAACATGAAAGGCTGCGAGCACAGTGGTATCGTGTACGCGAACAACATTAGGCTATATTCGAAAGTTGTCTCTCAATGGTAGTGTGGCATTCACGCGTCCACTTCAGTCCTGATCGATGTATATCCCAACGCTCAGCGCCTTGCGATTCGCAAGAAGTACCGGAATGGACGCGGATGATGACTTGGAAATGCGAGCACAGAACCTAATTTTGGCTTGCTGATGCAGAGGGAGTGGGTAGATGGCAGGTCGGATAAAGACGGCAACCAACCAAGTGATGAGCAAGCGGACGGTCTTAACGGCAAACAGCGCCGTCAAGCAGAGCCAACGGGAGCCGCCGAGACGCGACCGTCGGCGTAACCGGATATCGGGCCAGCGGCGGGTCAACCTAAACGAACCCAAATCCAGTCAACAAGGTAGCATGCGTTGAAGCCGTATCTATGCAAGGTTAACATACACTTAGCCCAACAAACGCGCCAGGAAACCCAAGTCCGAACGACATGTAATGAGAAAAGACACAATATCACAGTTTTGCTTTGGGTTTCTCCAGTTCCGCGACAACTTCATCATAACGGTCATATGCATCCTTCTCGGCGTCAAAGTTCAAGAGCCACGGCTCCCGAGGGAGATGGATGAGCTCTGGATTCTTCCACACCCTGGACCAGTCGGCCTTGTGCCACCGTTCGCGTGTCTTGGGCCCCTGGGCCTGTGCACGGTGAACACGCTCATAACGTAGCTTCTCGTAGGCGCGGAGAGCACGGGGAATGTTGTCGCGGCCGCTCAGCTCGAGACAGGTGGCGAGGGCGACGCCGTCCTCGATCGACTGGCTAGCGCCTTGAATCGACGTCGGCAAGAAGGGGTGAGCTGAGTCGCCAATCAGACATATCCTGGCTTTGGGCGATATAAAGGTCGGTAACGGATCACGGTACACCAACTTGTGGTCGATCAAGCGGCCTGGCGGGGTGGCCTTGACCAACTCGTGAACCACCTCGCACCACCCAGGCAGATATGTCAGGGCTTCCTCGGGCTTACCCGGGAACTGCCAGCTCTCTTCGATGTTGCCGTCGTCAATGTGGGTGAAAACCCAGTTGACCTCGGTCCCGTTCTTGATTGTTGATGCGAGGAAGTGGATGTCGGGCCCGATGAAGCCTTGATGGGTATCGCCGTTGGCAACAAGGTGGCGGATCTTTGGGTTGTTGATGATGCGATCGGCTGGGTACCAGGCTCTGTACACGGCGTACCCTGACGACTTGGGGTTCTCGTCGAAGCCGAGCACAATCTTGCGACCGCGGGACCGGACTCCCTCAGCCGCAATGACAACATCGGCTGTGAGCCGCTCGCCGCTGCTGAGAACCACTCCAGCCTGGGGCGGATTGTCAGTCTCAAAGTAGTCCTCGACCCGCTTCCCTAGGCGAATGTCGATGCCACGCGCCACCGTGTGCTTATAGATGATGCTGTGCAGCTGGCCGCGGTGGCCGTTGATGCGCCGGCCCCACGCCTTCTCGTGTGCGAACGATTGGCGCGTGACAAACTTGCCCTCGTGGTGGTAAAGGTCTAGCCACTTGGTCTGGCGCGCAATAGCTTCCATGGCATCGACCACGCCGGGCCACCGCTCGAAGGCTTTGGATCCATTGGGGTCGAAGCTGATGATGTCGCCGATGCGTGTGATCTCTTCAATATTGTCCACCTTCTCCAGAAGCGTGACCGAGTGTCCCTTGCGATCGCATTCAATCGCTGCCGATAGCCCAGCAAACCCTGCGCCGACCACAATCACCTTGATCCCCGACGGCGGCAGGCGGGGGAACTTGCTTGCCATCTCGGTCCGTAAAAATTCTTTCTCGACCTCAATTGGATGGCGACAGCATTTGCCCGCCCTGTGCGACACACTCAAGACTATATCGGCAGAGGGCGCGGCGACGTCGGTCGTTGGCCGGCTGTTCTTTTAGCACCGAAGGCAAGAACGATCACAGCATCGCTCACCTCTGGCCGTGAACGGATGGCACGAGTCTGCAGTTGACAGGAGCGCGGGGGGCGAAAACACCAATGGCATCATCAGCCTGAACTGCCGACCCCGCTCGTGCCGTGACCCTGGGTGGTTTCTGTTGGGGGTTCAGTGGTGAAGAATCGGCGTTGGTTCGCCGAATGCGGCATCCAAGGCCCGTCATTGGTCCGTCGGCCCTTGCATTTCCCCAACGCTTGGTTCTGGAACCAAACCCTCAGTCCACCAATGCGGGGAACAGCAGGCATGGTCAGAAGATCATCGCCGGCGATTTCCGGGCGCTGATGAAGAAAAATGATGCATGGGAATAGAGTCGCGCTTTGAGGCTCCCATCGGGTCGAAGGTTTAAGGTTTATGTGATCATTGGGCCAATCAAAAGCCCAAGAGCGCCGCTGGGCTGCAGCTGAGACAACCTGCAAATCCGAATTGACGAATCAGAAGAGAAGGATTGAGATGTTACAGCGTCTAGTCGGGTCTTGCACCAATGGATCTTGCCGCTAAAAATCGAATGCTCCCGCGGGCCGACCATTCAGCTTCAGCAACCGAGAGCAGGTGTGGGTGAAACAAGTCCCCTTGGTTTCTGAAACGCATTCGCGGTCAAGAGAGCGCGGTGGATCAAAGAGTAAGCCCGCACAGAACACATAATTGATGGAGTTCGGACAGGGCACGTAAACTGCGCCGTCAGACTTCTGTCTTGAATTACAGGCTTGGGCTCAGAAGCCGACAGCTTGGCTGACAGTTCTAGTGGTCGGGGTTCAAAAACCTGTCAAGCGGTTGGGTTGCGTGGCCCGGACATGCCAGAGCGGCCAACTCTGGGCCTATAGCAGAAAGCCTGTCGACTTCCCTAACACGAACATGCAGAGATGGGCGGGAACCCGAGTAGGTTAGTCGGAAGATGGTCGCCCGGGAGCATCCCGAGAAACTCCGGGTCCTGGGGAGTGAAGAGAAAAACTCGCTGAGGGTAGACCCCGCGCAATCTAGCCAAATATCCGTAACATTTGCCTCTGCGTACGGCATATTAACCCTAGGAAAGGGTGGTGTCCAGAGCAAACCAGGCGGTCTACAAAGGAGAACCAAGCCCGCCAAGAAACGGACACCTCCACAGACGCGGATCGTTTCCAGCCTCATTCTTGGCTTCAGGACAGATACAAGCCCAGCATGCTCGGTAAACTCTTCGCTGTGATCTCGCTGTCGTCGGCTGCTCTGGCAGTACCGACCGCAGAGGCTTGCACCCGGGATTTTCTGAAAGCACAGGCGGCCAAGTATGTTGCTGCACAGGCAGCCGGCAAGCCTGGAGATCTGACGACGGGGTCGGTGTCGTATACCGAGGATTTCAAGACGGCAGCTTTGGCAACGGGGCTTCTCTCCAAGCCGCTAAAGATCGACTTCAACCGCAGCACCTATGACACGACCCAGTGCGCAACATACACCGAAGTCATCGCAGCCAGTTCGACTCCACCGTACGTCCTTGGCACACAGATGCGCTTCACCGATGGGGCTTTGTCCAAAATGGAGACCATCGCAACAACGACTGGCGATTGGCTGTTCAATGCTGCTGGAACGCTGAAGTATTCTCAGCCAGAGGCTTGGTTGGTGCCCACAAAACCGCCGTGGTGTATGTCATTGGGCTGAGCTGACTAGTAACTGCAGGACCGACATCGCAGAAGGGAAGCGTGACACAAGGGCGGCAATCCAGGCCGCAGGCGATGCGTATCTCGACCTGTTCAACGACAAGAGTGTCAAAGTTCCGTGGGGAAGTCCATGCGCCAGACTTGAGGGCGGCAGTTATATTCAACCAAGCTGCAATGTTGGCGTTCCTAGCGGGTTGAAGATGACAAACAGACGCTACGTGGTTGACGAAGTGCTCGGGGCTGTGGATATTTTTTTTACTTTTGGTGGACAGGAGCCAGACAGCCACCAATTTCGTGTCGAGGGTGGCAAGCTGCGTTATGTCCACACCCTGACGGTGATGAAGGCAAAATCGAAGTAAGTCAGTCAAGTTGGGCGAGCCGGTGATAGCTTCCAGATCGCTGTCGCTAGCTTCGTGCGAGTAAGGAGCCGACTTGCTTGGCCCTTGCGACGGGAGATCATGCAGAAGAAATTGCGGAACCGAATGGAAGACTTGAAGAACTTGGGGGGGCCCTTGCATCGTAGCAGAACCCCGCCCGTCCACTGATGCGGGGTGACTGACATCTATGACGTCATGGCTGCAGGCGGCTAGCCCCGCAGATCAAACAAGATGGCGTTGATCGGGGCATGAAATGGGAGACCAACTGTGCCAGCCAATTTTACCACAGCAGCCGTTCCCAGGCCCTGCCGCACTTTCCAGTGCGCCAACTTCCGCTCCCACTTCCCCTGAACTTTGCTTCTCCCCACAGCAGCAAGTTTGCTTGCTGGAAGTCTCTCGCTTTGGCCGATGATCGATTGCGTCCTGCAGTTTTCGTAGCGTTCTGCCAAGTCGTCGAGTCGTCCCCAGTCTGCAAGTCACCTAGTCTGCATCTTATCGACCGACTCAGCTCGCACGATGCAGCTGTTAGCGGTGAACGGCGCGAATGGGACAATGCCGCCACAGTCCCAGCCACAGCGTCAGTCCGAATACGCTCCAGCTGTGTCCGGCATCGACGGCTTCGCCCTCATCGACCTTTCCCCGCTACCGATTACCGTTCTATCCCCTTCTTGCGCGATAACCCGAGCATCTGATCGATTCCTGTGCGACTGGCGCGTGTCGCGTGACGATTGCGTTGGTCAACAGGTGCTCACCTTTGTCGAGAGGCAGCTCCGCCCCGCCGGTTCGGCCGCCGTCTGCTTCCTCTCGGCGGCCATTGACGACGCTGTGGCATCCCGCGCCGAGCGCACCACAAAGTCCATCACAACAAAGCACGCGGCGTCCTGGAGGGCACGCGTGTTGCCAATATTCAAGGGGCCCGAGCTGTTGGCCATCATGATTGAGTGGCACGAAGGCAGCGCGTCCTCCCTGGCTGAGGACGAGATTGTTCGCCCTGGCCTCTCAACCGACGAAGCTTTCCGCATCCTGGTTCAGGCCGTGAAGGATTATGCAATCTTCCTGCTCGACACTAAGGGTCGCATAGCGACTTGGAACACGGGGGCCGAGCTGCTGAAGGGATACCGACGCGAGGAGATTGTTGGCCGGCACTTCTCCATTTTTTACGGTGAGGACGACCTCGCCATTCGTAAACCCGAGTTGGAACTTGAGATTTGTTTGCGCGAGGGACGAGTCGAGGATGAAGGATGGCGCTACAGGAAGGATGGTACCCGCTTCTGGGCCAACGTCATCATCACGGCCGTTTACAAGGACGGAGTTCACGTTGGCTTCGGTAAAGTAACACGCGATCTGACAGAGCGGAAGACCACCGAATCCAGGCTCATCGCCGCCTACGAAGAAAGCGAGAAGCTCAAATCCGACTTCCTCGCCAACATGAGCCACGAGATTCGCACACCAATGCACGGGATGCTCTCGGCATGCTCCCTACTGCTCGATACCCCCCTAACGCAGCGGCAAAAAGATATTGCGCACATCATGGACGAGTCGGGTCAAGTTTTGCTGCAGGTCATCAACGACATCCTCGACTACTCCAAACTCGCCTCGGGAAGCTTCTCCATCACTTCCGATATCGTCGGTATTACGAGTATCATCACTTCGGTCGTTAGAAGCGTGCAGACCACGATGCCCCCATCCGTCCACTTTGAACTTTTCTTGCCTCCTGAACTCCCTAAAAGCGTGCAGGGGGACCCATTACGGTATCGCCAAATTCTGCACAATCTTGTGGGGAATGCGGCCAAGTTTACCGAAAAGGGGACCATTCGAGTGAGCGCCTCGATTCAGGGCGAGGATGAGGACACGCATCTGGTTCTGACCGAGGTTACCGATACGGGTATCGGCGTCCCAGAGTCATCAGCCGCGGGGTTGTTTACACCCTTTACACAATTTGATGTGACAACGACCAAGCGGTACAAAGGCACCGGTCTCGGACTCTCCATCGCCAAGTCACTTGCTGAGCTCATGGGGGGCAGCATAGGTTACAGGCCTAACCCTGAGCGCCAGGGTAGCATATTCTGGTTCACTGCTCGGTTCAAGAAGATCAAAAGCCTCGACCAGATACAAGACTGGAAAAGAAAGGGAAGCCCGCTGCCAAGCACCGCGATGCCCGACTTGCAGTCAGAACTTACCAGAGTGGCCTCGACGAAGAGTCTGCTTTTGGCTGAGGACAACATCATCAATCAGAAAGTCATGATCGGCATGCTTCGCTCGCTAGGCTTCAAGAATATTGCCCTCGCAGCAAACGGTTCGGAAGCCGTCAACATGGTGAAGGGGAAGCCAGCCGCATACGACCTCGTGCTAATGGACATCAACATGCCCATACTCGATGGAAATGAGGCTACAGTCGAGATTCGGGAGAGCGGTATCAAGATTCCCATTGTCGCGATGACCGCCTACGCGCTCAAGGGGGATAGGGAGACTTGTCTTGAGCATGGCATGGACGACTACATCGCCAAACCGGTAGAGAAGAGGGCTCTTGTAAGAACACTATGCAAGTGGCTTCTCATGGCAGAGGATTACCGCATAAGCACCGGACTGGCCCTCGCACGGGCATCTCTCGCAAACTCTGCCAAGGTGCAGATATCGTCTGTAACTCAGGAGGTTGCACCAACCAGAGATCCGCAACCCACAGCAGAATCTCAGAATGCTACAGACACGCAAACAGAGTTGCACGAGGAGCTGCAAACACAGATAAAGTTGGATGAGGAACCTCAGCAGCAAACATCGGAGGCGGCCAGGACAACGGAACTGAACAGCGTCGATGATCCCAGTGGGTGATTCGGAACCAGCAGTCCCGCAAAAACACAAGGGGACCGTCGGCATTTATTATCTCGGGGTTTTGGAGTACCGCGTGAAGGTTCATATGCTAGTTCACATTGGGTTGGGACACGGATTTTCACACAGGTTAATCGACGGAGATGGTTGGCTCAAGCCAGCTGCATGGCTACATAGGCCGGCATATGCATATGGGCTGGCGTAAAGGGGTTCGGGCGCCGCTAAGGCAACAGATACTGCGGCGGAGGGCAGTGCTAACGATTAATCATGCGCGCAACACAGAAAGTTCCTTGTCTCTTGCTTTGATGCACTACTTCTCAGTGCTTCCCGATCTTGCACTGTCCTCGCGTTACCGCGGAGGTGCGACATGATGAGGTCAGACTGGGGGAAGAGTGGGGTGCCGACACAGACGATTCGAGGTATGTCGTCTTCGACAGCACGACGGTGCCAGCAAAATTGCTCGATCATGATCAGACGCACGACGCGGGGTGTCGACACTGCCACTCGAGTAAAATGTCTGAGCCCTTGGGGCGGAAACAGTATATATATATGCCTCCAAGCTCGGCCTTCCAAACCTCATCTGTCTTCATCACAGCATCCCATCACTCAGAGCATGCGGACTTTTCGCAAGCTCACAACACAACTATCGGGAACTCGCCCCTATATCCTACAGTCAACAAAGTCAGCCGTCGCCGCAAGGCACCTTTACTCCTCCAGGATGATGTCGCTCTGGACCCCCCGCCACCCTCCGGGATTCTCTTCGCTTTTCCGCATGCTCGACGATTTTGAGCGTTATGCACAGCAGACCGTCGGTCGTCCCACCGGTATCAGCCCCAGCATCGGCAGTCCTGACAGCATCGCCATCGCGCCCAAGTTCGATGTCACCGAGCACGAGAAGAGCTACTCCCTTCAGGGCGAGCTTCCCGGTGTGTCGCCTGAGCATGTCTCGATCGAGTTCACGGACCCCCAGACAATGGTGATCAGCGGCCACGCCGAGCGTGAGCACACCGAGGGAGACCCGTCGTTGGCTCGCATCGGCCAGGGCGAAGAGGCCAAGAAGATTGAGTCTGGCAAGACGTCCTCCTCCAAGCCTTCTTCCAAAGAGTCGAAGGAGTCCAAGGAGTCTTCTTCGGAGTCAACTGAGAAGTCGACTCCCAAGTATTGGCTGAGCGAGCGTTCGTTTGGCGAATTCTCTCGTGTCTTCAACTTCCCCGCCAGCGTCGATCAGGACAAGGTTGAGGCCAAGTTCAACAACGGCATCCTCAACATCACGGTGCCAAAGATCGACAAGAAGGGCGGTCGCAAGATCGAGATCAAGTAATCGGGGTAGTCCTGGCGCTGTACCTGTTTCAGGTGGAGGGGTTCGAGGAAGGTTGTGTGGGAGCACGAGTCTACCTACTCTGTAGTGCAATTAGAATTGGATATTTGCCAATGCAAATTTGTCCTACCAGTGTCGAAGAATTTGAGGATTGTCTCCGGCACCCAGATAATCACCTCTGGTTCGTGCGATAGTGCCCTATCTGGCTGACATATAATTTCTGTGCAATATTTGTTCACCAAGTAACACTACGCGAATCTGTGAACTCCAGGTACAAGTTCTCCTCAGCAAACAAAATTCTCCGCTGCTTCAGCAATTTCGAGCATCATGGATCATGTCAAACTTGTGCAACGCAGTAAAGGCCCCGTTTCACCTAGGCCAGGTCTTTTCCAGAGGCGGTATCGCGTCTAGGCAGAAGGCGAATCGCCAAGGCTAGGTTCGGACTTGCCAGCATCAAACTGCAGATTTCCGACCATCAGCGCTTACCGCCGCGGTTGCCCCGCATGGACAAGGCATTCTTCGCCATAATAACCAACACACCAGCGGCCCGCCAACCTGTCCATAGCACCTGCGAAACTACGAATACCTATTGTGTTAAGGTCGCGAAACAGTCTCAACAGCGACCGAATAATGACGACGCTACCTTTGGCTAGGATGGATCCTCTCTCGGCGATTGCTTCGGTACTTTCCATTGCTCATGTCTTGGGCACGAGCATCAACACCCTCCGGGGAATTGCAAACTCCTCCGTCGAGTACTACGACATGCTCAATGAACTGTTGACTTTGCAGGCTTGGATGAGTCAAGTTCACGCTGCTATCAACGGAGCGGCTGGATCGGGGCTTTCATTTTCAACCGACGTCTTGCCCGGGCTGGACCTTATCAGGGTCGAGCTTGGTACCATCATCCGCGCGGTGGACAATGTTCGGAGACGAATGGCACCGAGTCGGTTCAGGGCTCCGGACCTTGGTTTGCAGCGTACGCGCAACATGATTCTCCAGCTGCGAGACCGTGCAAGGCGCTGTCGTGAGGACCTCTCCGGTCTCCTGGACCTCGTTGGCTTCCCACACCAGTGGGTATCCCGCTGCACGGT